>Ga0180438_10006499_pt1 | contig 15804 bp, 15 predicted proteins | sample SS_ome_12_FD_132455 | JGI IMG/M metagenome (GOLD analysis project Ga0180438, IMG submission 132455) | Hypersaline lake sediment archaeal communities from the Salton Sea, California, USA - SS_3_D_2 metaG | ecosystem: Environmental > Aquatic > Non-marine Saline and Alkaline > Hypersaline >...
AAAGCCGTCTCCTCTTCTCATACCAAAACCGGGATTATCCTCGGTACGCCGAATTACATGTCTCCCGAGCAAATTAATGGGAGAGAAATTGACGGCCGGTCTGATATCTTCTCCCTCGGTGTGGTCTTTTTCCAACTCCTGACCGGCAGTCTCCCCTTCGGCGGCAAAACGCTGACTGAGCTGTTCTATCAAATTACACAAGCCAAACACCCGTCTCCCAGGCGAATCAACCCGAGGGTAATAAAACCCTGTGAACAGTTGATTGACAAGGCGTTGGCAAAGGACCCCAATCAAAGATTTCAGCGGGCCGCTGACTTTTCCAAATACCTGAGATTGCTCGGTGATAAAATCGATCGGCTCAATACCCAAAAAAAGGCGAGGGCCGGAAACGCATAGCACTCAGAGACGCGCCTTTGCAATCCCTTTTTAATTCGAAACCCTAGCACCACAGACGTAAAATAGGCCCTAAAGAAATGTACCCGATAACACACAATGCCTTGTGTTTCGGGTACGTTCCTTGCTTCGTCGGAAACCGACCGAGTCGGTCGCGATTCACGATTTTTTCAGGGCTTTATCGGCGCGCAATTACATCATGCCGCCCATGCCGCCCATACCGCCCATGCCGCCGCCTGGAGGCATTGCCGGCATGTCTTCTTTTTCCTTGGGTTTCTCCGCGATCATCGCTTCCGTAGTCAAAAGCAGTGAGGAAACCGATGCGGCATTTTGCAGCGCAAACCGGGTGACCTTTGTGGGATCGATAATCCCCGCTTTCATGAGGTCTTCATAGTCGCTCTTTTCTGCATTGTACCCAAATGCCCCTTTTTCAGATTTCACTCGCTCCACCACCACAGACCCTTCGGCCCCTGCGTTATTCACGATTTGGCGTAGCGGTTCTTCAAGGGCTCTCATCACGAGATTCACACCGGACTGAGCCTCTCCGTCCAGTTTCAACTTCGCAAGCCCGGGAAGCGCTCGGACGAGGGCAACGCCGCCCCCGGGGACGATTCCCTCTTCCACGGCGGCTCGTGTGGCGTTCAGGGCGTCTTCCACTCTGGCCTTTTTCTCCTTCATTTCTATCTCAGTGGCTGCGCCCACGTTGATGACCGCAACGCCGCCGATCAATTTAGCCAGTCTTTCTTGCAGTTTTTCTCGGTCATAGTCGGAGGTCGTTTCGTCAATCTGTGCGCGAATTTGTTTAACCCTTCCCTCGAGGTCACTTCGGCTTCCGCCCCCGTCCACGATCGTGGTGTTGTCCTTATCGATTGAAATCGTTTTGGCCGTTCCCAGATCATTTAAGGTGACATTTTCCAATTTCAGACCCAGATCCTCTGAGATGACACGACCCCCGCTCAGAATAGCGATGTCCTCCAACATTGCTTTCCTGCGATCGCCAAATCCGGGCGCCTTGACCGCAGCACATTGCAGCGTTCCTCTCAAGCGGTTGACCACCAATGTGGCCAGGGCCTCCCCTTCCACGTCTTCGGCAACAATGAGAAGCGGTTTTCCCATCTTGGCGATTTGCTCCAGAATGGGAACCAGGTCCTTCATACTGCTCACCTTTTTTTCATGAAGCAGGATATAGGGCTCCGAGAGTGTGCATGTCATTTTCTCGGGATCGGTGACAAAATAAGGAGAGAGATAACCCCGATCAAATTGCATGCCTTCCACAACTTCCAGGGTCGTTTCCATGCTTTTGGCCTCTTCCACCGTAATGACACCCTCTTTGCCGACTTTGTTCATGGCCTCTGCGATGATGTTGCCGATGGTGGTGTCATTGTTCGCCGAGATGGTCCCGACCTGGGCGATTTCTTCCTGGTCTTTGGTCGGTTTCGAAAGCTTTTTCAGCTCCTCCACAGCGACTTCAACAGCCTTTTCAATTCCCCGTTTGATCGCCATGGGATTCACGCCCGCCGCCACCAATTTTGACCCGTCTCGATACATTGCTTGTGCCAGAACCGTGGCGGTTGTGGTCCCATCTCCGGCCACATCCGAGGTTTTGGATGCCACCTCTTTCACCATCTGAGCACCCATATTCTCAAAATTGTCTTCCAGCTCAATTTCCTTGGCAACGGTCACACCGTCTTTCGTAATATTGGGTGCACCGAAAGACTTATCCAGAATCACGTTTCGACCTTTCGGCCCCAGGGTGACTTTGACTGCATCGGCAAGGGTGTTCACCCCTCTGAGGATCGCCTCCCTGGCCCTAACATCGTATTTAATCTCTTTTGCCATACTCTAATTCCTCCTCGGTTTCTTTGTTGTGGCGAATTTTTTAGTCTCAAGGAACCTTATTCAACAACCGCAATGATATCATCTTCTCTCATTATGAGGTGCTCTTCGCCCTCTATCTTGATTTCGGTTCCGGCGTATTTTCCAAACAGAATTTTATCGCCCTCCTTGACTTCAAGGGGTTGCTGTGTCCCATTTTCCAGGATTTTGCCTTTGCCGACGGCGATAACATTGCCCTCGATGGGCTTTTCTTTGGCCGTATCAGGGATAATGATACCCCCCTTTGTTTTTTCTTCCTCTTCCACTCTCTTCACGATTACACGGTCATGCAAGGGTCTTACTTTCATTTTTCTTGTTTCCTCCTAGTGTCAAATATTAATCTCGAAACATTATCTGATCGTCTGATATGAGTTTCTCACCTCCTTTTTTTCTTATGAATTATATAGACTTCCCCCCGAGAAAACGCTCTGTTCGTCGGGAAAATGTATCTCGAAAAAACTGCGCTGAATTTCGCATTTCATTCTTGATTCCAAGGCGGGTGTATTCAAAAAGACTGCCGACTTGATTCCCTCTGGATGAAGGGCTGTGAAAACCATACATTCGAATCCCAAACGCCGCCTGATTGGGTGAAGAAGAAAAAATAATGAACGATAAAAATTAATAACAAGGTGCTAAAAGTCAAGCCATCTCAGGAAAATTTTTTGACGGGATTTTAAGAACCCGGTTCACTCGAATCGTCTACTGAAACAAACTTCCCCTTTACGAAAGGGCGACTTTGAGGAATTGCGTCACTTTTCGTTCAGGCACAAACCACTGCGCCCCGGCATATCTGCATTGAAATTAAGCGGCCATTTAGATATAGAGTACTGATTTAGCGCTTTGAAACCCCCACAGTAGCGGAAAAGGGGGCCGTTGAGATCCAATGCACCATTTCAACGCGCTGAATTCATATGATATAGAATTATCTTCACGTTCGCAGGACACACGGCAATGCGTGGAAAACACGGTAACATCTTGGACCGAATAGGCGGGACCCCCCTGATTCCCATCAGACGGCTCAACCCCAACAAAAAAGTGGATGTGCTGGCTAAACTCGAATTTTTTAACCCGGGTGGTTCTATAAAGGACCGGCCTGCCTTATACATGATAGAGGCGGCCGAAAAAACGGGAGCGCTTACAAAAGACAAAGTCATTGTAGAGGCCACCAGTGGTAACACCGGTATCGGTCTGGCACTGGTCGCGTCTGTGAAAGGCTACCGACTCCTCCTCACCATGTCTGAATCGGTCAGCGAAGAGCGGATAAAAATCCTCACGACCATGGGGGCACAAATCCAGTTCACCGCCCCTCGTCTGGGGACCGACGGCGCAATCGAAGCGGCATATAAAATCGTCCGGGATCAACCCGACAAATATTGGCTCGCCGACCAGTTCAACAACGCCGCCAACTGGGAGGCCCATTACCATGGTACGGCTTTGGAGATATGGGAGCAGACCGGCGGGGACTTGGAAATAATAGTTGCCGCCATGGGCACCACCGGCACTTTAATGGGTCTTTCAAGACGGTTCAGAGCGCTCAAGCCCGACGTGCAAATCATCGGCGTTGAGCCTTATCTGGGCCATAAAATACAGGGACTCAAAAACATGAAGGAGTCGTACCGGCCGGGCATATTTGACAGGGAACTTCTACATCGGGTCATCAATATCGATGATGATGAGGCGTATGAGACTGCGCGTATGCTCGCAAAACGAGAAGGTATGTTTGTGGGGATGAGCTCTGGAGCTGCCATGGCCGCAGCCCTTCGCGTCGCGAGTGAGATGGCTGACGGCCGTATTGTTGCCATCCTGCCGGATGGGGGTGAGAGATATCTGAGTACGCCGTTGTTTGCGGTCAAAAAAAAATCCGGACTGCGCCTCTACAACACGCTCACGCGGAAAAAACAAGAATTTATTCCAATCGAAGAAGATCGAATAACCATGTACACGTGCGGTCCCACCCTTTGCCACCGGATCCACCTGGGACAGTGCCGGCGTTTTCTGTTCTCGGATCTAATCACGCGTTACTTGGAATTCAAAGGATACAAAGTAACACACATTATGAATGTGACGGACCTGGATGACCGTACCATTGAAGGGGCACGGGAGACCCGCATGTCGCTGAAGGACTTCACGGGCCGGTACTATGAGGCATTCCTGGAAGACCTCGAACAGCTCAATATCAGGCCTGCCGCCAAGTACCCCAAAGCAAGTGAGCATGTAAAGGATATGTTGGAGCTCACCCAAAAGCTCCTCGAAAAAGGATATGCATATGAAAAGTTCCGTTCCATTTATTTCGACATCTCGCGGTGCAAGGATTACGGCAAACTCTCCCGCATTGATCTTGACAAAATAAGACTCGGAAAAACCGTCGACTTGGACCAATACGAAAAAGAAAATCCTCGAGACTTTACCCTGCTGAAACGATCGACCCTCTATGAATTGAAGAACGGCATGTTTTATGAGACCAAGTGGGGGAATGTCCGGCCCAGTTGGCACCTGGAGTGCTCTGCCATCGCCTTGAAATATTTGGATCTAACATACGACATTCACACAAGCGGCACCGATCTGATTTTCCCACACCATGAAAACGCAATTGCCATCAGCCGGGCCGCAACCGGCAAACCGGCCGCAAATTATTGGGTTCATAACGAACTGGTGATGATCAATGGCAAGAAGCCCTCCCGATTCACAGAAAAGGACACCTTGTTCTTGAGAGATATCCTGGACCGCGGCCACACAGGAAGCGCGGTTCGTTACTGGCTATTGAGCCATCATTACCGGAAGCTGATTCATTTTTCCTGGTCGAGACTTAAGACCGCCGAAAATACAATCGCACATCTGGATCATTTTGTACAAAAGCTCCATCTCTCTCACGGGGGTCACTCCAACCTGGAGATGGACCAAATGGTTTATGAGTTGAAACAGAAGTTCACAGAATCCATGGATGATGATTTTAATATCTCAGAGGCATTGGCCGCCCTCTTCCGGTTCATTCGCCGCATCAACACGCTCATGGACCGAAATGGGTTGTCGCCCGATGATAAGGAGAAAATCCTAACGACACTGGAACGAATCAACACCGTGCTCGGAGTCATGGATCTCTCCACTGAGGAAGTGGATCGGGAGGTAAAATCGCTTATCCAAAGGCGGGAAAATGCCAGAAACGACAGGAACTGGAAATTGGCCGACCGGTTGCGCGAAGACTTGAGGGATAGGGGAATCGAGGTAGTTGATACCAAAAAGGGTCCGCTTCCTCGGAAAATCAAACGCTAGGAGACTGTCCGAGAATGAGGAATTTTTTTTCAAGATCAAGGAAGGCGAAAATTATAACCACAGGAATACATTTGAGTATTTCGAGGATTATAATTTGAGCCTGACACAGAGATTGGGGAAAATAGCCATTCTCGGACAGCCTCCTAGGGGCTTTCAACGGATAAGTGGTCAGGCCCACATGCTTCCGCTTTCGGTACCCGAAGGATCGCATTCCGATCAGCCCTCGAGAATCTGTCACAGGGATGCGGGAGCATCGGCCACTGCCCGCTGTTTCCATCCCAGGATTTTACCAGGCACTCGCCCAGGGCACTCGGGCTATTATGTCCCTGGTCGTTTTGGAAATACCTGAAATGTACACACTCGAAGCACCGGATTACGCCGTTTTTCTCGCTCTTGGAGCCTTCGCCGGCCGTATGTCCCATGACATCACCATTGTTTGTCGCGTCTCAGTCTGCCGATCCGTTTCCGGACAGTTCTCATATGTCAATTGACGACCCGGGGGATGCCGTTTTTGCAAAGTCGGAAGGATTGGGAAGACGTTTGGGATGATCGCTCCGTCTCTTTGCTTGGCCTTGAACGTTGAACTCGGAACTTGTGAACGGTTACCGAAACAGTAACAAAAACCACAGGCCCAATTTTTTACGGGTGACGACTGATTCCGGGTGCATCCAGATACTGTATTGAAGAAAAAATGGCGGAGAGAGAGGGATTCGAACCCTCGGTAGAACTTTCGCCCTACACTCGCTTAGCAGGCGAGCGCCTTCAGCCGACTCGGCCATCTCTCCGTAATACATCGGATCGATCTTCCGCCGCATCCCAATCATCGTAAGGCCCCAGAAAACTCCGTTTGTACGAGTCTTTTGGCGGAGGGAGAGGGATTCGAACCCCCGAAGGCTCGCACCTTAACGGTTTTCAAGACCGCCTCCTTAAACCACTCGGACATCCCTCCCATTGTGAAAAGTCTACCAGCACCGGTACCCATAGTCAAACGATTTCGCTCTAAGGGTCCGTTTTCACTCCGTTCCTACGATCCATCCATCGACGAAGCTCAACGGAATCGTAACATAGGGGCATCGTTCAAAGGTTTTGACACGCATTTTTTGAGGAATTCATAACAAACCCGCCGAGGCGGAGTGCGCAATGGAAAGGGCACCTCATCAGCGACAGATGAGATGCCCCATGAAACCCGTGTGCATGCATTTAGAACTTGGTGACGTTTTTGGCCACAAACCCTCGGTCGCTCTCTTCCATATCGAAGTTTACCCGCTCACCTTCAGCAAGCGTCTTAAACCCGGTGGTGTTTATCGAAGAATAGTGAACGAAAATATCCGGACCATCAGTCTGCTCAATAAACCCATAGCCCTTCTTTTCACTAAACCACTTTACGATTCCTTCTGCCAAAGCCCTAACCTCCTTTCCACGAGATTCCATAATGATCCCATCCTCAGGCCGCCACTCTAGCAGAAGTAACTGTTCTTTAGAGCGATGTCGACCCGCGATGATAGCCGGGCCATTATTCCGGGGTTACCTTAGGTCACAGTTTAAAAAAATGTCAAGCGAAAACCGAGGCGCAGCGGATGAAATCCAGCCTCAGACACCCGACCCACTTCGGTTTCGCCCATTAGAGTCTTTCCACGATTGCATCCTTTTTCAGTTTTTCAACATATGGCTTTACCGCTTCTTCCACCTTGATGTTCTTCAGATATCTCTCTATTCGCTCCTTAACATCGTCGTATGCAAGGGTCGTTTCAGGCTTCTTGTCCACAACTTGAATCAAGTGATAGCCGAAGGGTGTTTCAACGATGTCACTCACCTCTCCCCTTTTTAAAGCGAACGCGGCGTCTTCAAAAGGTTTGACCATTTGTCCCCGTCTAAAATAGCCCAAGTCTCCGCCTTTACCACTGCTTGGGTCTTCGGAAAATTCCTTGGCAAGGGCGGCGAAATCCTCCCCCTTCTCCACCCGTTCCTGAATGCGGACAATTTTCTGTCGAGCCTCATTCTTTTTCGACTTCTCCGCCTCGGAATCCACCTTGATAAGAATATGACTGGCCTGCACCTGCTCGGGTTCCCTGAAAAAATCCGGATGGCGATCATAATAGGTCTTGGCCTCTTTTTCGCTGACCGTCGCTTTTGCAGCGAACTCCGTTTCAATAAGCTTTTGAATGGCCATTCCTCTCTCAAGCTGGGATTCAATGATCGCCTCAGAAAGGCCCATTTTGCTCATCGTGCTTTTGAAGAGTTCTTCACTTGGGAACTGCCCTTTTATTTTTTTCAGCTGCTCTTGAACCGCAGCTTCATCAAGTTGAATGCCCATATTTCGGCTTTGTTGGTAAAGCAATTCCTGGTTAATAAGGTTTTCGAGCACGCCTTTCCTCAATTCTACAAGCTCCGAGTCGCTGAGGGATTTTCCCCTGGTCAATAGCCTTTGGCGCGCCAGGTTGAGCTCCCTGTCCACATCCTCCTGGGAAATCTCTGCCCCATTCACCACCGCAACTTTTCCCTTTGGGGCTTGATTCTCTCCGGCCACGGACAGCCCGGCAATTTGCGAGAGTCCCACGACCATAAAAAGCGTCCAAAACATTCTTCTCTCTTTGAACTTCATTCAAATTTCTCCTTTCTAAACTTATCACACACAGCGCTTTGAAATCGGGGTATGAGGCATGTTGGGTTCTCTTTCAGAAGGAACCAAAACCTGGATGCCTGACGCGCGCATACCCTCAAATGTCTTAAAAACCTATTTTCTTTTTGTCTTTGCCTCTGATCATCCCATCGCGCATCAACCGAATTGTCTCGTCGTAGTTCTCACTGCAAAAAATAGCCGAACCGGCTACAAAAACGTTTGCCCCTGCCGAGGACACCTTGCCGATGGTCTCAGGATTGATCCCCCCATCCACCTCGATCTCAATGTCAAGACCTCGCGCATCGATTGTTTCTCTCAGCCGCCGCACCTTTGGGAGGACCCGGGGAATGAACGCCTGGGCGCCGAAACCGGGATTGACGGTCATGAGAAGGACCATGTCGAGATCTTCCAAGACGTAATCCAAAGCGTCCAAAGGCGTGGCTGGATTCAAAGAAACGCTCGCCCTCACGCCTTTGTCTTTTAGGTATTGGATCGTCCTGTGCAAGTGCACAAGGGCCTCTGCATGAACGGTGATGCTGCTTGCCCCTGAGGCAATGAATTCATCGATAAACCGGTCCGGGTCCGATATCATTAAATGAACGTCAAGGGGCAAGTCGGTGACGCGCCGTGCGGCCTCCACGATCATAGGACCCACCGTAATATTGGGCACAAAGTGGCCGTCCATGACATCGACATGAATATAGTCGGCCCCGGCCTTTTCGACAGCCTTTATCTCGTCTCCAAGGCGAGTGAAATCGGCGGAAAGGATTGAAGGTGCGATCTTTCCCATTACGTTGCCTCCGGCTTGGAACTCATCAACCGTCACGGGCCAACAAAGCCCCAAAGAAACCGTCCATTCCATGAATGTGCGGGAAGGTCCTGAAGAACCCGTGATCATCGATCAGAGGGAGTCCCCATTCAGGGACGTGATTTCTTAAGTCTATGAGGGCCATTTTTCTGTTTTTTTCCAGGAACTCCGCAATCACCTCGTCATTTTCCTCTGGTGAGGTGGTGCAGGTCACATACAGCATCCGCCCGCCGTTTCGAAGCAGCGGCGCTGCGCGACGGAGGATTTTTTTTTGCAAGAGGGAAAGCCGTCGGATGTCCTGTTCATTTCGGACCCATTTTATGTCCGGGTGTCGCGAAATCGTTCCGAGGGCCGAGCAGGGCGCGTCGATCAAAATCCTGTCAAAGAGACGTCCGGACATGCGAAAGGGAGGTCTGCCCGCATCCGCGGCCACCGCGTAAACACAGTTCATGCCAAGGCGACGTGCGCTCTTTGCAAGCCTTAACAGCCTGTAACGGTTCGTGTCAAGCCCAAGAATTTCTCCCCTGTTATTCATACACTGAGCCATATGGGTTGACTTTCCGCCAAGCCCCGCACAAACATCAAGAATCCGCTCTCCGGATTTCGGTAACAAAAGATGCGAGCAGATCTGGGCCGACTCACTTTGCACTTGAAACAAGCCTTCTCTGAAAGCATTCAGTTGGTCGATGGGGCACCTGAGCCCCTCTACCGTGATGCCTTCCGGTGAAAAAGAAGCCGTTTTGCCCCTTACGCCTTCAGACTCCAGGCGGCGCATCAGATTTTTCCGGTCGATTTTCATCGTGTTGGTCCTGAGGACCAGGCTCGGGATGCGATTTCCTGCAGCGAGCATGCTTTCTGCCGAATCGATTCCCATCTCTTTGATCCATTTTTCAACCAGCCATACCGGATAGGAATGAAAGACGGATAAAAAATGGACGGAATCACGCTCCTTGTCGGGAAAGCGAATCTGCTGTTTTTCGCGACAGATGTTTCGCAATATACCGTTTACAAACCGTGCGACATGGTTTGATTCGATGATTTTAACCTGCTTCACCGCCTCGTTGACCGCGGCCGATTCCGGAACCCGATTCATAAAGAGTACCTGGTAGAGGGCGAGCCGCAGAATGTTCAGGACGGGATACCGGATCTTTTTGAAAGGAAAACGAACGGTCTGTTGAATGATCCAATCCAGGCGAAGCCGCCATCGGAGAACGCCTTGAACCAGGTGGATCGTAAAGGCCCGATCCCTTTCATTCAGATGGGAGGCCTGCCGGAAAGCCTGTTCCAGGTAGCGGTTCGGAAACTGTAAGCTATCTTCCAGCGTGTTAAGTGCCGACAGTGCCAGTTGCCTTGGTCTCACGAAAGCCATGTCCCAAAAAGGTGATCAGCCCGCTCTCAACCCGCTCCAAATCCACATCCGTGTCATAACAGGGGCCAAAGGGCCGTTTATTCAATATTCCGAAAACAGGGATGGGATAGCTGTCCTGAATACCACTTGTGAGATCCCGGTCGCATGCAACCGCAATGATAACGTCCGGTTTTTTCTCGACCACGATCCTTCTGGCCAGAGTGCCGCCGGTGGCAACCGACATGGAGACATGGTATTTTTCTGACAAAGCCACCAAATCTTTTATCCTGCATTTACCGCAAGCCTTACAGTTTTCCACGTTTCCGGTGATTCGCACCGTGCATTCATGGTTCTGCAGACAGTGAGGGAGAAGAATGAGAAGCTTTTCCGGCTTGACCTTCCTCGCTTCGGCAACAACCAGACGGTTGTTAATGGCGACGAAAGATTTACGAATCACCTCTTTACTGATTCCAATGCACTTTCCCACCCCGACCAACAAAGGGAACAGAAATCGAATCACCACGCCTCGAATCCGTCGATTGAAAAAAAGATTTTTCCCCCTGAGAATCGTAAAAACGAGTGTGAGTGCCCCGCCCAACCAAAAAAGGACAAAGCCGCCGAGAGCAATGGCCAAAACCAGTGGAAGATGGGGATGGATATTGCTCAGACCCACAAACGGGACCCACCAGAGAAGAATGGCCAGCCCCACCATGACGACGCAGGCCAGCAGCAGAAGTGAAATAAAGGTCCGGATTTCGGGCTGCTTTTGACGCTTGCTTTTCAGCACTTTTGTGGCTTCAGATCTCAGTGAATCATCCCCTGCCTGCGGCATGGTTCTCAAAGACTCCTGCAATCCTTATCCTCCTATGTTCCCAGTACCGTCCCTTTCTCCAGGGCAAATCCCTTCAGAAACCGGCCGGCCGGAAGCCTTCTCTTACCGGGCAGTTGCAGCTCTCTGATCCGCACAGTGCCTTTGCCGGCCTCCACTTCGAACGTATCCTCTTCCTGCCCGGTAACCCTGCCGGGCAAACCGGCGCGATCCCTATCCGCCACTTGGGATGAGAACAGCTTGATTTTTTCTCCATTAATCGTTGTAACGGCTCCAGGCCAAGGGTCAAGGGCGCGAATGAGTGCCGATACCGCCTCAGCCGGCTGGTTCCAATTGACCAAAGACATATTCCGATCTATCTTCGGGGCGTGGGTGGCGGCGGCATGATTTTGGGGCCTTTCAAACAGCCGGTTCCCTGCCAAGCCATCCAACGTCCGAATGAGAAACACGCCTGCCATAACCGCCAGTCGATCGTGAAGTTGGCCGGCCGTTTCATCCGGTAAAATGGGCACCCTTTCCTGAAGAAGGATTGGCCCACTATCAAGACCTTCTTCCATCCGCATGGCGGTCAGGCCTGTCCCGGCTTCATCATTTAAAATTGCCCATTGGATGGGGGCGGCCCCTCTCAACTTGGGCAGGAGAGAAGCATGAATATTAATGACCCCGAAACGGGGAAGATCGAGAAGCGCCCGCTTCAAAATCTGCCCGAAGGCGACAACAATGAAGACATCGGGCATCAGCGAATCCATCGTCTCCAGAAATGGGGAGGCGGAAACATCTGCAGGCTGCAGGACTTTAATCCCGAAGTTTACCGCAGCGTCTTTCACGGGGGACGGAATGACTTTCCTTCCTCTTCCTCTCGGCCGATCCGGCTGCGTTACTGCCGCCAGGACATCGTGGCCGCGCTCCACCAATGCCTTCAGAGTCGGCACGGAAAAATCCGGAGTCCCCATATAAACGATTTTGGGCCGGCGGGGAAATCTTTTCTGGGACGGATCTTCCATGAATTGAGGCAAGGGATTATGGATTCTTAAGCTTCTTTTTTAACTTCTTCTTGTAAAGCGTTCTCTTGAGGTTACTGATGTGGTCGATATATAAGACGCCGTTGAGGTGATCGATTTCATGCTGGAGACAAATCGCAAGCAGACCTTCCGCCTCAACATCCACCGGCTTGCCTTTCAGATCGACGCCTTGAACTTTTACGTGTGCGTTGCGGGTGACCTCGGCAGAGAAATCGACGACACTGAGACAGGCTTCCTCGTATGTAACCTGTCCCTCACGGAGTACGATCTCGGGATTGATCAGCACGCAGGGCTCTCTGCCCTCTTCACGGGGGTACCGATCGAATACGATGACCCGCTTCAATTCCCCGACTTGGTTCGCGGCAAGCCCGATGCCCGGCGCCAGGTACATGGTATGAATCATACCGTCAACCAGTTTATGAACGCCCTCGTCAATGTTTTCAATGGGCTCGGCATGGGCCCTTAAAACCCGATCGGGATACGTAAAGATTCTACACCCATTGCCCTCATCTTCCATATGATGCGTCACCCCTTGTCATCAAGAATGATTGGTCTGTCCGCTGCGGAAATCTAATTTGTTGGCTGCGCCTTTCAATGAAATCGCCTGCACCGCAACTACAAAAGCCGCTTTTCCTCACCATCCTCTGATCAACAAACCATTTGATAATGTAATAAATGACTACTTTTATTTTAAACATTTCAATGAAATAAATCAAGGCAACCGAAAACCCGCCCAAGAACAATAACTTCACATTTTTGCATCCCATCTTCAGACGCGCTTTACCGATCTTCCATGGTAAAGAACTTGACTTTTTCATGCCGGCTTCATATTCAGATTACATGCTGAAAAGAGTCACCGAATTCCTGTTTGAAGCCGGGATGTTAAAGAAAACTCCCCGCACCGGGTATCAATTCCTCGGATCCGGCGCGGAGTCCGTCGCAGATCATTCTTTTCGAACGACGGTAATCGGCTATGTGCTCGCCGCTTTAGAACCCGAGGCGGATCGAAACCGCGTCTTGTTGATGTGCTTGCTTCATGACCTGCCGGAGGCCAGAACCGGGGATCACAACTATGTGAATAAAAGATACGTCACAGTGGACGAAAGCAAAGCGATAAAAGATCAGGTACGCGAGCTTGCTTTCGGCAATGAAATCATCGCGCTGATCAGTGAATTTAATGCCGGAGATACTCTGGAAGCTCGCTTATCCAAGGATGCGGATCAACTTGACCTTATTTTGGAATTAAAGCAAGCGCTCGACACGGGAAATCCCAATGCAAAAGACTGGTTGTGCTTCGCCGTCAGAAGACTGGTGACGGAAAACGCCCGGAAGCTGGCGGAAGAGATCCTGAGCCACGACAGCACCGATTGGTGGTTCGAAAAGAATGCGGAATGGTGGGTCAATGGACCTAAGAAGCCAATTGAAACGGATTAGGATTTTTGAGCTTCCCCGGGGGAGGGAAGCCGTCATGAAAACCAGTCTGATCGTTTCGGTTTGCTTTCATTTCTGTGTTTTGATGGTTGTCCAAAAGGCTTTTCCCATCAACTGGGCCCGCGAACCCCTTAGAACCTATCACGTGGAACTGCTTCGCCCCCCCGTGGATCCCCTGGACGAAGCGGAAACGACCGGCGCGGATCTGGCCAAGATCAAACCCGAGGAAAAAACGCCGCCCGAGGAGACGGAGGATACCATCTCCTTGGACACCGCGAATAAAAAGTACAGCTCCTATGCGGCAGTGATCAAAGCAAGGCTGATGCAGCACTGGGAATATCCGCAGGAGGCCCGGGAAAATCTCATAGAGGGGAAGGTTCTGGTTCTCTTCACCCTGAACCGAGAAGGTCGGTTGAAGGACCTGAAGATCCTGAGGCCTTCGGATCATGCCATTCTCGACAAAGAGACGGAAAGGACCATTCGTTCCGCCGCTCCCTTCCCTGCTTTTCCGGGCTCTGTAACCGTGGCGAGACTCCATATCAAAGCCGATTTCGCTTACACGCTCACCCGGCGCGAGTGAAAGCCGCCGTCGAGCCCATTCAAAAAAACCACTTCAGAACCGGTTGCTGTTTAAAATGCGCTTGAGCCAACGTTACCGGCATTGCAAATGCGCAGGGGCATCACTTTTTGAGAATAACCGGCTCAGGCTCATAGGTTCCCGAAGTCACCTGATCCCAGAACGCCGCCTCATCTTTCTGCCAGCGCGGACCAAACGAAGCGTTAAAAAAACCGCCCAATCTTTGGAATAGCCGCCGCCAGCCCGATTGGTGTCCCAGCGTGAGCACATCTTCCAAAAACGGCACAATCTCGAACATTTTTTCCTTGGGAATATAAGCCCTTGCCCCCATTTCGATCGATTTTCTCAAGGTCCTCGCCGAAAGGGCGTGTGCGGTCAACATGACCGCCGGAAAACCTAGGTGTACAGCGGCATTCAAAAGATCGAACCCCCGAACCCCCATGATGTCCAGTATGACGAGATCGTAACTCCATGATCTGAGGAGATGGTAGCCGGTCTCGTAATCCGTGGCCTTATCGAGCACCAGGCCTTCGAATTCCGTCAGATGCTCCTCCAAGGTCTCCAGCACGTCGATTTCATCGTCCACCGCCAACACGCGCTTATTATTGAGTATGCTTTCCTGCATGGGTCAATTCCTCAAAACGTCTCTCCACAAAATTCCCGAGGGTTCATCGAACAAAGGTGGTCTTCTCCTCGACGGCCTTTCTGGGGATGGGGTCAGGCTCGCGCTCTTTCTTGCCAAGGCAAACCAGGCCGATTGGCGTCTTGCGGGTATCAATTCCAAGAATTTCTCTCATTGCTTTCTTGTCAAAAAAAGTGAACCACAGGCTTCCCAGACCGAGCGCATAGGCTGCGAGATGCATATTCTGAATCGCAGCGGCACAGGCATGCTGGTATCCGACGCTTCCCTCTTCCAGAAACATATCGACGCCTGTCTTCTTGGGGTCTCCGATAACAATGATCATGACAGGGGCCGTCTGCAAAAACTCCATTTTATAAGATGCCAACCACTTCCAACCGCTTTTTTCCAGTGCCCATGCCCGGCAGCGCTCCGCTTCGGAAAAAATCTTTTCCTTCACCGCATCATCGGTCACGACGACAAACTCCCACGGCTGACTGTTGAGTGGAGAGGGAGCCCAAACGGCAGCTTCCAATATCTTGTGAATTGTTTCTTCACGGATCGGTTCTTTCAAGAAGTCTCGACAACTTCGCCGGTCCTTAATCGCGGTAAAAACATCCATTCTCCTGCTCCTTTCCTGGTTGGGTCACCGGCATTCTATTTCGAAATAGGCATGAATTCATCGCTTTGAAATCGTGCGTTGGGGACCGTTGGGATCTCTTTGAAAGGGCTTCAATCCCGATCCGTAAATTTGACTGGTCTCTATCTTCTAATACCCAAATGATTTTTTTTAACACAAACGCATCCGTTCGGCAAATGGTGATCTGAACCCAACCAAAGGCATGGTCATCCTGGTTGCATGTATATGAAGCTCCGGGGGGCAATGCTTTTCCTAGGAGGCTGTCCGAGAATGGCTATTTTCCCCAATCTCTGTGTCAGGCTCAAATTATAATCCTCGAAATACTTAAATGTATTCCTGTGGTTATAATTTTCGCCTTCCTTGATCTTGAAA
>Ga0180438_10006501_pt1 | contig 15801 bp, 12 predicted proteins | sample SS_ome_12_FD_132455 | JGI IMG/M metagenome (GOLD analysis project Ga0180438, IMG submission 132455) | Hypersaline lake sediment archaeal communities from the Salton Sea, California, USA - SS_3_D_2 metaG | ecosystem: Environmental > Aquatic > Non-marine Saline and Alkaline > Hypersaline >...
GAGTTTCTCTTTGCCCTGGTCCTGTTGAGCAGCAAGAACCGCACCGTCCAGGTGGCGGCCACGTCACTCAGAGCCGAGCGCGTCGCCGATTTCGGCCTGATCGCCGCCGGCGTGGTCATCATTTCGCTGCCTGCCTTTTTGGTGTTCGCCCTCTTCCAGGAGCGAATCGTGGTCGGCCTGACGGCCGGCGCAACCAAGGGCTAACATCTCGTCGGAGAAAGGACTCCCCAATGCGTATCCTGTACATCGACATCGATACACTACGCGCCGATCACCTGGGTTGCTACGGCTATCACCGGGATACCAGCCCCAACCTCGACGCGCTGGCAGAGGGCGGCCTGCGCTTCGAGAACTGCTACGTCAGCGATGCACCCTGCCTGCCCTCGCGTACAGCGCTGTGGAGTGGGCGGTGTGGCTTCCACACCGGGGTGGTCAACCACGGCGGCACAGCCGCCCAACCCTTCGTCGAAGGCACAACGCGTGGCTTCCGCGACCTGTTCGACGCGACTGGCTGGATGAGAGCCCTGCGCCGCCTGGGCCTGCACACAGTCACCATCAGTCCCTTCGGCGAGCGCCACGCGGCCTGGCACTGGTACGCCGGATTCAAGGAGATGTACAATCCAGGCAAAGGCGGCATGGAAATAGCGGACGACGTCACTCCCCTAGCCCTGGACTGGATCAGGCGTCACGCGCGCGGGGATAACTGGTTCCTGCACGTCAACTACTGGGACCCGCATACGCCCTATCGCACGCCGGCCGAGTTCGGGGACCCCTTCAAGGACGACCCGCTTCCCGGCTGGTTGACAGAAGAAGTCCGGCAGCGCGGCTGGCATAGCTATGGCCCGATGAGCCCCCAGGAGCCGCACGGCTGGGGCGGTGAAAGGGTTCACGAACGCTATCCCCGCCTGCCTGCGCAGCTCGACTCGATGGCCGCCGTGAAACGCTGGATCGACGGCTACGACACCGGCATCCGCTACGCCGACGAGCACGCCGGGCGGCTGCTCAACGCCTTGGCCGATGCGGACGTCCTGGATGAGACGATCATTATGGTAAGCGCCGACCACGGCGAGAACCAGGGCGAGTTGAATGTGTGGGGCGATCACCACACGGCCGATCAGCCCACCTGCCGCGTGCCGCTCATCGTGCGCTGGCCGGGATTGACCGACCGTCCGCGCATCGACCGGGCATTGCACTATCACTACGACTGGGCGGCCACCCTCATCGAGCTGCTGGGCGGCGAGGTGCCCGGCAACTGGGACGGCCAATCCTTCGCCACGGCCCTGCGCGCGGGGCGTGAAGCGGGGCGGGCATACCTGGTAACCAGCCAGCAAGCGTGGAGTTGCCAGCGGGGCATTCGTTTCGACGATTACCTGTGCTTGCGCACCTATCACGACGGATACAAAGCCTTAGAGCCAGTGATGCTCTTCAACCTGTCTGATGATCCCCACCAGCAGCAGAACCTGGCGTCTCAGCAAGCGGATTTGGTGGACCACGCTATGGGCTTGCTGGTCGATTGGCAACATGAGATGGTGGTGACCAGCCGCTATGTGGTGGACCCTATGCTAACGGTGCTGCGCGAGGGTGGCCCGTTCCATACGTGCGGCGAGCTGCCCGCTTATCTGGAGCGGTTGCAAGCCAGCGGTCGGGCGCACCACGCCCGCGCCCTGGCCGAACGACATGTCTCCCCGCCACCCCGGTCAAAGGAGATCGATACGGAATGAGCATGTCAGCCTACGAGGTTGTGTGCCGGGCGATTGAATTTCGCGGTCCTGACCGGCTGCCATTACGCCTGACCGGCTCATCATTCGGGCCTATGGAAAGCGATGTACACCAGGTGGCGTGGAACTTCGTCGGCACGGGCGATCGTAGCCGGCGCCAAGCCTACGATGAATGGGGATGTTTGTGGGTTCGCTCCGAGCAGGATAATATGGGGCAGATTAAAGGGCACCCGCTGGAGGATTGGGAGGCGCTGGACCATTTCCGCTGGCTCGATCCGGACGACGCACATCTCTACGCTGGAATGGAGGCGCGCTTTGCGGGTTCGGACGGTAAATACGTGATGACCGGCATCTTTATGCTGCTGTTCGAGCGGTTACAAGCGCTGCGTGGCTTTGAGAATGCGCTCATGGACTTTCATCTCGAACAGGAACGCGTTGAAGACCTGGCCGACCGCATCCTTGAAATTCAACTGGGCATCATTGAAAACATCGCCAGTCGCTTTCCCGGACAGATCCACGGCATGTGGTTCACCGAGGACTGGGGCACCCAGCAGGCCCTGATGATCGACCCCGCCCTGTGGCGGGAGTTTTTCAAGCCACGCTACCGGCGCATCATCCAGGCCATCCACGCCGCCGGTTGGCACGCCTGGATGCACTGCGACGGCCAGATCGAAAGTATCCTGGAAGACCTGGTCGAGATTGGCGTGGACGTCATAAATCTGCCCCAGCCGCGCGTGCTGGATGTAGAGGCGGTGGGCCAGCGCTTGCGGGGGCATTTGTGCTTCGAAACGGCGTGCGACATCCAGCGCACCCTGCCGTCGGGCGACGCGACTGCCATCCGGAGGGAGGCCGGATGGCTGCTCGAACACTGGGCAGCCCCCGAAGGTGGCTTTATCCTGTCTATTGACGAGGATGACGCACTTTCATTGGCCTTTACGTCCGTGCTTTCGGTGATGCTGGAAGCCTTCTTAAGAGCGGATCCCTATGCTCCGCCACAGCATCAGTGAGGGTGATTACAAAACGAGGCGTAGCTCCAATCACCTCCTGCGCTGGGGGCCGATCTGCACCGCCAGCATCAACTGTGCGTAGACCCCCCGTCGTTGGGGTAGAGACTATGTTCAGACCTGGCGGCTTGCCGGAACGCGTCAGGTTTAACATCTGATCGAGGACAAACAAGTTATGCAAAATGTCAAGCTGGCCATCATCGGCGCCGGCAGCAGCTACACCCCTGAACTGATTGAGGGACTGGTGCAGGAGAAGGAGAGCTTGCCGGTCGGCGAAATCGCATTTTACGACATCGATGAAGAACGGCTGGAGGTTATGACCGCTTTCTGCCGCCGGTATCTCAAACACCTGGGCCACAACATCCCGATCACCCCCACCACCGATAGGCTAGAGGCTATCCAGGGCGCGCGTTTTGTCGACGTGCAAATTCGGGTGGGCGGCAATGCCCAACGAGTTCTCGACGAGAGAATCCCTCTTAAATACGGGATCGTCGGCCAGGAAACCACCGGGCCGGGTGGCATGTTGAAGGCCTTGCGCACCATTCCCGTCATGCTGGAGATCGCCCGCGACGTCGAGCGTTATAGTTCAGATGCGTGGATCATTAACTACACCAACCCTACCGGGCTGGTTACCGAGGCGGTCACCAAATACACCCAAGCCCAGATCGCTGGCCTGTGCTCCGGCGGGCTCTTCCCCCAGTGGCGCGCCTCGGATGCCTTAAATGTACCACCCGAGAGCATCCGCTACGACTACGTGGGTCTGAACCACCTGAACTTCACCTTCAACATCACTGTCGACGGCCGGCCCCTGAATGAAGAGGAGTTCGACCGGGTCGCCGATCGAGCAAGCTGGGGCGCCATCGACCCGGGGCTGATCAAGACGCTGCGTCTTATACCCAGCCCTTATTTGCAATACTACTTCCACACTTCCAAAAAGATCAATGAGGCAGTTGAGAAGGAGTACACCCGTGGCGAGGAGGTGCAGCGGCTGGAGGCGGAAGTCTTCGCCGCCTACGCCGACCCGGACCAGAAGGCCAAGCCGGAAGCACTGGCCCGGCGCGGGGGCGGGGGCTACTCAGAGATCGCCCTGGCCGTAATGCAGGCCATCCATAACAATCGGGAGAAGATCATCGTTGTTAATGTTCCCAACCGGGGCGCCGTTCGCGGTCTGCCCGACGATGCCGTGGTCGAGATCCCTTGCGCCGTAGACGCGGCGGGCATCCATGGCCTGTCGGTGCCGGAGGTTCCGAGCACCGTCTGGGGAATCATCGCGGCCGTCAAGAACTACGAGCAACTGGCCGTGGAAGCGGCGGTGAAGGGATCGCGCGAACTGGCTCTCATGGCCCTGTTGGCGCATCCGTTGGTGCAAGACTACGAAATTGCCCGGCCCCTTCTCGACGAACTGTTGGAAGCGAACCGTCCCTACTTGCCCACGTTCTTTGACGTAGACGGCGCGGCGACGGCCATCGACCCCCACCAGTGAGGCCGGTCTAGCTATGAGTTACGTACTGGGTATCGATCAAGGACACTCGGAAACGCGCGCGGCCCTGTCCGATGCCGAAGGTCGAATCCTTGCCTTCGGCACGGCCAACGGCGCCTGCCATTCACGGCACGGCATGGATGTCGCTATGAGGACAATCAACCAGGCCGCTCTCGATGCACTGGACAGGGCTGGGCGGACGGCGGATGAGGTGGGCATAATGTACTGCGGGCTGACCGGCGCCGATTGGCCAGACGAGTACGAGTTGCTGCACAAGCACCTCCTGGCACTGAATCTGACTCGCAATGTGCGCGTCACGAACGACACGATTATCGCCCTGCGCGGCGGTACTTGGGCGGACTACGGGGCGATTGTAATCGCCGGCAGCGGCGCGAACTGTGCCATCCAGTCGCCCCGCGGTGAGGAGTTCATTTACCACTTCTATCACGATTGCGATCTACAGGGCGGCATCGCCATCGGCGAGCGTGCGCTGAAGGCTGTCTACCGGGCGCAGACGGGCCGCGAGCCAGCTACCAAGCTGACACCCCGGGTGCTGGCAAAGATTGGCAAGTCAGACGTAGACCATCTCCTTAGAGCTGATGTGGAGGGCCGGCTGAGCCAAGACGAGGTCAAAGAGATAGCCCCGCTCGTTTTTGAGGCAGCCTATGAGGGAGACTGGGTTGCGTGCCAGATCATCCGTGCCTTTGGTGAAGGCCTAGCCGAGCTCGTGGCTGCTGGGCTGGTGCGCTTCGAGATGGCGGGGCTGGAGGTCGACGTGGTGCTGTCAGGCAACATATTCAAAGGGCCGGGGCATCTGGTCGAAGAGGTGATGATCGCTGGCATTCACATGGTCGCCCCTCAGGCCCGGCTGGTGAACGCTCGTTACGAGCCTGTCGTCGGCGCCATCCTGCTGGCGCTGGAGGCGTTGGACATCGACATAACCGACCGCGTCCGGCAGAACATCGAAGCCAGCAGCAAAGCCTTAGGGCTTATCAGAATTCCATCCTAGGGCAAAGCTTATTGGCATGCAGATTCACAAAGGCTTCGCACGCAAAACTCGAATGAACTTACTGTGCAAATCTTTGGCGTGTGCCTATCTTCCTCCCTTTACGAAGAAGCGCAACGACTGGCCGGCGAATCATAAAAAATCGGGGAAAGGAACGATATACTAATTGAGAGGTGAGACAAACAAACGACCGGTGGGTTGCCCCTAAACCCACCGGCCTTTGATTGACCGGCCTTTCGATCGGAGGAGACCCTTCGCCGGTCAGGTGAAGTCTGTTGTCAACTGGGCTGGCTAGCCATCGCCTGGCGCCATCACTCTGCCCGGGCTAACGACGGCCGCAACTGGAAACTGCCCGAAGCGGGAGACGCGAGCCGCACGGTTGTGCCCTGGGTCGAGGAGCCCTGGCCGGCATCGATCTGAACCATTCTCTGGTATTGAGGCGACGTCGAAAAGTCAGGAGCCTCATCCTCAGGCGACCAGGCCAGCGCCGGGGCAGCCGCCAGCGCCAAGATCAGCAGCGCCAGCAGGAGCGAGATAGCCTTCCGACCGTTGAGCTGTAACCCTTTGCCGTTCATTTTACCTCTCCTTTCAAATACCCGTACTTGTTTTATCTGACCTCAGTTTACCAAAGCACCGTTGGCTCCCGCGTTGTCCCTACCGTTGGCTGGATCAGTTCTTTCAACCAACGATAGCTATTGACCTCGCCCTCAGAACCTGATAAAATGGATAAGAAGCGCGTTCTATAGACGAAAGACGGACGACGAAGGACGAAAGCTTGATTGCCAGCTAAGTGTCTTCGTCCATCGTCCATCGTCTTTCGTCCGCAACTTAGGGAGGCAAAAAGTGACCCTCCTCATACACTTTCTGGGTCCCCCCAAAATCAGCCGGGATGGCGACCCAGTTGACGTGCCTGGCCACCGGCCACTGGCCCTGCTGGCCTACCTGCTGGTCACGGGCCGAGCCCACAGCCGCCAGCACCTGGTCGATCTCCTCTTTGAAGGCTCAGACGATCCCCGGGCCTCATTGCGCTGGACCCTGTCGAAGCTTCGAAAAGCCATCGGGAGTGACTACGTCCTGGCTGATCGGAGTGAGGTGGCCTTCAACTTTGAGAGCGACTTCTGGTTAGATGTGACCGCCTTTGAGGCAGGCGAGATCGACCTGTATCGGGGCGATTTCCTGGAGGGGATGCACGTCCGAGACGCCTACCGCTTTGAGGATTGGCTCTTCTTTGAAAGCGAGCGGCTGCGGGGCAGCTACCAGGCGGCGTTGGAGGAACAACTGGTGGAGTATGAAGGCCGGGACGATTACGCGGTGGCGATTGAGACGGCGCACCAACTGCTGCGACTGGACAACCTTCGCGAGGACTGGTATCGGGCCTTGATGCGGGCCTACGCCCATCTGGGCAAGCGCGAGGCGGCTTTGGCCCAGTACGCCCAGTGCCGGCAGGTGCTCCAGGCCGAACTGGGCGTTGAGCCGGCTGAGGAGACGATAGCCCTGGCCGAGGCGATTCAAAGAGGCCTCGTTGAACGTGAGGGAGCCGAAGCCCCCGCGTCGACGCCTGTCGCCGCTGCCCCTACAGGCACAAGCCTGCCTCCCAAACCAACTTTCCCGCGTGGCTTTGCCACCTCGCTGGTGGGTCGAGCGGCTGAGATGGGGGCCTTGCGCCGCGTTTGGCAGCAGGCGGCTATCGGCAGAGGTCACATTCTGCTCATCGAGGGCGAGCCGGGCATCGGCAAGACCCGCCTGGCCGAAGAACTACTGACCGAACTAGCCTCTCAGTCAGTCACCTTGCGCGCCAAGTGTCCCGAGATGGAGCATCCGCTGGCCTACACTCTTTTTGTAGATCCTCTGCGCCAGGCGTTCGTCGGGGAGCAACCGGCGAGAGTGAGCGATACCTGGCTGGCCGAAGTGGCCCGCCTGTTGCCCGAGCTGCGCGAACGTTACCCCAACCTGCTCCAGCCCGGCCCGCTCGACCCGGCCGCCGAGCGACGGCGGCTGTTCGACGCGGTGTGCGCCACCCTGCTGGCTTTGGCCGCGCATCTTCCCATGGTTCTGTTCTTGGACGACCTGCAGTGGGCCGACGCCAGCTCGCTGGAGTTGCTGAGCCATTTCAGCGAGTGGATCACGCAGGCTCCAGTCTTGGTCCTGGGCGCCTATCGAGCCCACGAAGTTGAGGGTGACCATCCCCTGCGCAGAGCTTTGAACGCCTGGCGGCGAGCAGGACTGCTGACCGTTCTGGCCCTGCAAGCGCTATCCCAGACCGCGGTGGAAGAACTGCTACAAGAACTGACTACCTGGAGGGGCGACGATCCCTCCTTCGGCAACTTGATCTACCGCGAGACGGCCGGCAACCCCCTGTTTGTCGTCGAAACGCTGGCCAGCCTGCGCGACGAAAAGCGGCTGCCGTCCAGCGTCGAGGAATGGCGGCGCGATTTTCGCACTGACGCCGTGACCATCCCCCCCGGAGTGCAGATGATCATCGAGGCCAGGCTCAATCGTCTGGACGACATCAGCCGCCAGATCGTTACCGCAGCGGCCGTGATGCGGGGCAGCGTTGAAGTTGAGGTCGTGCAGTCCGTCAGCGGGCGGAGCGAGGGGGAGGCATTGGAAGGGCTCGATCGTTTGCTGAGCAGTGGCTTGCTGGTCGAGCAGGGCCAAGACGAGTTCACCTTCAGCCACGACAAAATCCGCGAGGTGGCCTACCAAGGTCTGAGCTTGCACCGGCGCAAGCTGCTACACCGCAGGGCAGCCGAAACATTGGAAAGATACCATCGGGGGCATGCGCAGAGCATCGCCGGTCGCCTGGCTTACCACTACGAGTTGGCCGGAATTCAGGATAGGGCGTTGAAATACCACGTCCAGGCCGCTGATACCGCCAAAGAACAGTACGCCCTCGAGGCCGCCACCGCTCATTATCAAAAAGCGGTGGCGTTGTTGAAAGCCCAGCAGGATTACGAACAGGCTGCGCGCGTGTCCATGCAGGCCGGACTGGTGTATCACCAGGCATTGGACTTTGATGGCGCACGCCGGGCTTACGAAGAGAGTTTTGCCCTGTCGCGGCAGGCTGGCAAGGGCGAGCGAGCCACATCCCTGCCTCCGGCACCCCATCCGTTGAGATTGACCGAGTGGGCCGGGGAGCCAGGGTCTCTGGACCCGGCCCTGGTTAACGATGTTCCCGCGGGGATGATCGTTGCCCAGCTCTTCAGCGGCTTGGTCGCGGAGAGCCTGGACGTGGAGATCGTGCCGGCGGTTGCCCAACGTTGGGACATCCTGGAGGATGGGCAAAGGTACATCTTCCACCTGCGACCCGAGGTGACCTGGAGCGACGGAACGCCGCTCACCGCTACCGACTTCGAGTACGCCTGGAGGCGGGCCCTTCATCCGTGCACTGGATCGTCTAACGCCGCCATGCTGAATGACGTGAAGGGCGCCCGAGCATTTCATCTCGGCCAGCATTCCAACCCGGACCAAGTAGGAGTAAAGGCTCTCGATAGGCACACCTTAGCAGTCGAATTGGAAAGGCCAACGGGTTATTTCCTCCATTTGCTGGCGCAGCCTGTTACCTATCCTGTGCCGCGCCATGTGGTCGAAGCCCGCGTCGCGGCCTGGACCGCGCCAGAACACATCGTCTCCAATGGTTCCTTCAAGCTCGAAGCCTGGCAAGAAGGGGAATTTATGCTCCTGGCGCGCAATCCAGCCTATTATGGCCGCTTCGGCGGGAACGTGGAGCGCGTGGAGATGCGATTTGGCCTGGATCGAGCCGCTGAGCTGGCGTGGTACGACACCGGCCGCCTGGACATTGCGTGGCCCATGGGAGAAGACCGCGCCCAAGGGCCTCGCGCCGCAGAATACATTTCGGGCGGCGGCCGGCGTACCATCTGCCTGACTTTCAACCCCAATCGCCGCCCTCTCGATGACCCGCGCGTGCGCCGAGCCTTGGTCCTGGCTGCTGACCGGCAGACGTGGACAGATGACCTGCTGGGAGAATTCGGTTCCCCGGCGGCCGGCGGCTTCAGCCCGCCGGGCATGCCGGGACACTCAGCCGGCATCGGCCTGCCCTACGATCCGGCTGTGGCACGGCGCCTGCTGGCTGAGGCCGGCTATCCTGGGGGGCAAGATTTCCCCGTCATGGAGTGGCTGATCATGACGCCCATGGCGCCCCTGGTCGACTATCTCGAGGCACAGTGGCGGACAAACCTGGGCATCCAGATGAGACGGAAGACCGAGTCCGCGGCGACATTCATCGAAAGGGCGCAAGAGGAGCGGCCGCCCATCTTACTTACCGGATGGACTGCCGACTACCCCGACCCTGACAACTTTCTGAGGGTAGCCGTACACGAGTTTCTGCCAGGGTCGTGGAACGAAACGTATGAAGCATTTATAGAGGAGGCCAGGCGACTTACCGACCAGCGCCAGCGCATCAAGCTCTACCAAGTGGCGGATCGCATCTTGATAGAAGAGGCAATCCTCGTGCCTCTCCTCTATGGGCGATGGCACGTGTTGGTGAAGCCGTGGGTTAAACAATTCATTTTCTCGGCCAGTCGCCAAGCGTCCTGGAAAGATGTCATCATCGAGCCGCATTAGGTTGCGGGCATTTCCTCCTTGACGTTGTGCCTCCCTGGTGGTAAGATGAAGCGGTCTTGCCCTTAGGAGTACAAGTAATTCATCTATTCGCGGGGCGGTTTTCCGCCCTTTGTCTCTTTTGTTCGGTTATCAAACTGGAGAATAGTGAGAAATGACTGAAAAGCGAGAGATTTATCTAGACCATTCGGCTTCCACGCCGGTGGACCCGCGTGTGGTGGAGGCCATGCTGCCTTATTTCACCGAAAGCTACGGCAACGCCTCTGGCTTGCACCGCCAGGCGCGCGCCTCAGCCCGTGCCCTCGACAGTGCCCGGCGCGACGTGGCCGAGATATTGGGGTGCAAGCCCAAGGAAGTGGTGTTCACCAGTTGCGGCAGCGAGAGCGACAACCTGGCCATCCGCGGCGCCGCCTGGGCGGCCAAGCTGGCCGGTAAGGGACACCATCTCATCACCAGCCCCATCGAGCACCACGCCGTGAGCCACACCATCGACCAACTGTGCGAACAACACGGTTTTGAGCAAACGGTGGTGCCGGTGGACGAGTACGGCCTGGTGAACCCCGAGGACGTGGCGCGCGCCATCCGGCCCGACACGGCGCTGATCAGCATCATCTACGCCAACAACGAGGTGGGCAGCATCGAGCCCCTGGCCGAAATCGGGGCCGTCGCCCGCGAACGCGGCGTCCTCTTCCACACCGATGCCGTGCAGGCGGGTGGCTATCTGGATCTGAATGTGGATCGCTTGAACGTGGATTTGCTTTCGCTGTCCGGGCACAAGTTCTACGCGCCAAAGGGGGTGGGCCTGCTGTACGTGCGTCAGGGAAGGCGGCTGGTGTCTCAGCAGACCGGCGGCGGCCACGAAGGCAACCGCCGCGCCGGGACCGAGAACGTGCCCTATATCGTAGGAATTGCGACCGCCCTCAAGCTGGCACAGGGGGAGCGCGAGACCGAGAACGCCCGACTGAGTGGGCTGCGCGACCGGCTGGTGCAAGGAGTCTTGACCGACATCCCCGACGCGTTACTCACCGGCTACCCGGAGCGACGCCTGCCCGGTCACGCCAGCTTCGTGATCCCCGGCGTTGAGGCCGATGGACTGCTGATGCATCTGGACATGGCGGGTGTCTGCGCCGCCAGCGGCAGCGCCTGCACCACCGGCATGCCTGAGCCAAGTGGCGTGCTGCTGGCCATGGGGGTTGAATATACCTTGGCGCTGGGCGCGCTGCGCCTCACCCTAGGCCGGAGCAACACCCAGACTGATGTCGATTATGTGCTGGACATTCTGCCCGGCATCGTGGACAAGCTGCGCGCGACCAACCCGGTCTATGCGTCGATAGTGTAGGACCTGCTTGATGGGATCGAGGCACAACGGAACCAACCAGCGCGTCGTCGTGGCTATGAGTGGCGGCGTGGACAGCTCAATGGCGGCTGCCCTGCTGTTGGAGCAGGGCTACGAAGTGATCGGCATCATGCTACGGCTGTGGGCCGAAGCTGGCCCGGCCGCCAATCGCTGCTGCACGCCCGACGCCGTCGCCGACGCCCGACGTGTAGCGGATGTCCTGGACATTCCCTTTTACGTGCGCGACTACAAGGATGTCTTCAAGACAACGGTGGTCGACTACTTCACTGAAACCTACGCGCGCGGTCTGACTCCTAACCCCTGCTTGATTTGTAACCGGCAGATTCGTTTTGGCCGCCTGCTGGACGAAGCATTGGCGTTGGGCGCTGATTTCTTAGCCACCGGTCACTACGCCCGTGTTCGCCGCAAGGAGGACGGCGCGTACCAGTTGCTCAAGGGGATTGATCCAGATAAGGATCAGAGTTATGTACTGCACCGGCTAGGGCAGGCCCAATTGGCCCACGCCCTGTTTCCACTAGGTGAGTATGTCAAAGCAGAGGTGCGCGAGATGGCCCGATCCCGACGGCTGCCCGTGTTCAACCGTGCCGACAGCCAGGACCTTTGTTTCCTGGGGAACGGTGACTACCGAGAGTTTCTCTCACGCCACGCGCCCGGAGCCGCCCAGCCGGGACCGATCCTTGACACGGCGGGACGCACTTTGGGCGAACATCGGGGGCTGCCCTATTACACCATCGGCCAACGCAAGGGGTTGGGTATCGCTGCCCCGCAGGCACTTTACGTATTGGCTACACAGCCATCGCGAAACGCCATCATCGTCGGTACAGCCGATGAGCTGGGCCGCCGCGAGTTGACCGCCGCCGACACAAGCTACGTCAGCGGCAATCCGCCTGCCAGCCCGTTGCAGATCACCGCCAAGATCCGCTACAAGGCGGGGGAAACACCGGCCACCCTCACCCCTTTGCCAGCCGGTCGCGCCCATGTCCACTTCGACGCACCGCTGCGCGATATTACCCCTGGCCAGAGCGTGGTCTTTTACCAGGGCGACCTCGTGTTAGGAGGGGGCATAATCGACCGATCCTAAACAGTGACCCGCCGTCCATATCTGCTACCCGATATTTACCATTTGCCATTTGTCATTTGATATTCGATATTTGACCCATGTCTCCCGCTTTATTACTTTCAGCTCTGATCGCCAGCATATACGGCGCACTATTCCACGTGTGGCGCGGGCGAAGCTTCCGCGAACTGCCACTCTATCTAATCGCGTCCGGGCTCGGCTTTGCGCTCGGACAATTTGCTGGGAATCTCATTGGACTGCATATCTTTGTGATCGGGCCGATCCACGTGATCGAAGCCACTCTGGGGAGTTGGGCGATGCTCTTCATTGCCAGGTGGTTAAAGGTATGATATAATTTTCTTGGTGTTTCATTGTTGTCAGCAAAGGAGACGCTAGTCATGCCAAATGACAAACGACCCAATTCGCCCCCTACAACGACACCGGCTGGTGATGCCCCCATTCCCGAGGAGATGCCTGCCCTGCCACCGCCATTTGATGAAGAATGTGCCGCGGAGATGTCGGCTGGATTGGGCGCCAGCCGTATGCCAGCCATCATCGCAGCGGTAGTAGCTTTCGTCATTCTGCTCGTTTTGGTTATCTTCGGTGTGCTACTCTATAATCATCCCGTAGCAGCCGCCAGATTGCGTGATATCTTCATCATCCTGCTGGGCATTCAGTCCATATTGATCGGTCTGTTACTGATTGTGGCCGTGGTAGCTATCATTTACGTCGCTCTGAAGATGTATGATCTCACCCAGTTCATTGAGAACGAGCTGCGTCCCATACTGCAGCGCGCGGACGATACTATGCGTACCGTTAACAGCCGGGCGGCCTTTCTGAGCGACAGCGCTGTGAAGCCAGTCATCGAAGTCATGAGTTGGGGGGCATCGGTGCGGGGCATCCTCAGGTCATTCACCCGTCCCCGGAAATAGGCGTAAAACTAGTCAAATAAGCGAAAACCCAAAAGGAGGCACATAATGGCAGATCGTAACGGTGGTGGCGAATTTTTCGCCGGGTTATTTATCGGCGCATTGGTAGGGGCAGGGGTTGCTCTACTGATGGCCCCACAGTCTGGCGAGGAGACGCGAGCGCAGATCCGTGACGCCAGCGTTGAGCTCAAGGATCGGGCGGACACAACAATTGCCGAGGCCCGTACAAAGGCCGAAGCCATCACGGCTGATGCCCGTCGCCGTGCCGAGGAAATCACAGCCGAGGCTCGCACCCGCGCCGACAAGATGATCGCAGATGCGACAAAGAAGGCTGACGAGATCAAAGGCTCTTCCACCCCCGCGGACGAGGCGTAGACGCCCGTCGCGAGACAAGATGCAAAAGGCACGGATCACCTCGTGCCTTTTGTTTTCCTCTCTACACGCCTCATCCAATCACTCGTCCGCCTGCTGGCCAATCCTTTACCAGGCCGGCGACCAGCTCTGACCGGAACCGGGGGTGTGCGTCACTTGGCGCACTCCCTCCTCAGTAATTGTGTAGATCTCTAACCCTTCTGTCCGGTCGGAGGTGAAGGCGATAAGCTCCCCAAATGCAGCGGGCGCCGGCTCCCAGCTTTCCCGGCCGCCTGGGGTGCGGCTGATGCGTTGGAGCGTGCCTCCTTCGGAAAGGGTGTATATCTCCTGCGACCGATCTCGGTTCGACACGAATGCTGTGTCATCTCCTCCCCCAGCCCAGGCCGGTGACCAACTTTCGCCATCCCCAGGTGTATGAGTTATGCGCACGACTTCTCCAACCTCATTCGTGTGGTATATATCCCGTTTGCCGTCGCGATTCGAGGTGAATAGGATGGTGTTATTCGGACCCCAAGCTGGTTCCCAGCTTTCGGCATCGCCCGGAGTGTGGGTAACACGGGCGATGCCATCAGGGCCAGCCAGATAGATCTCTCGCTTACCATCCCGGTTCGAAGTGAAAGCGATGTAATCTCCATTGGGTGACCAGGCTGGCTGTGTGTCAGATGCGGGGTTGCGTGTGACACGCGTCAACTCGGCGCCATCCGTGTTCGCCCAATAGACCTCCCAATTCCCGTCACGGTCCGAAGCGAAGGCAATGCGAGCCTTATTTGGAGACCAGGACGGATCAGCGTCGGAGGCAGCGTTTCGGCTGAGTTGCGTGACCTCACCTGCTTCATCCATCACATATATCTCGAGGTTGCCATCACGATCGGAGACAAAAGCCAGACGAGAGTCCAGCGCGCCGGTCAGCGGTCTAAAAACGAAGCCGATTACCACTCCCAGTATCACCAGGATTACCACGGCAGCAAGAATCCCCAAGGCAATGGGCCGGCTCAGAATCTGGGTGACGCGCCTCATTACAACGCCTGAGCGTAGGGCAGGGGCACGCTCTGTGGCGGAGCGGACACCCAAAGCCTCGGGGGGCTCCGCGACCGGCGCAGTCGCCGGTTCAGGAGCCTCAGTTGGCGTCACCAGCAGCTCCGTCTCAACTGCTTCCCACTCAGGTTCTTCAACCACAGTCTCACCTGTGATCACGGCCCCAGTTTCATCGTCCGTTGCTACCTCAGTATGAGGCGTATCCGGCATGGCTGCCTGCAGCGCCTGCACCATATCACCAGCAGTGGCGTAGCGATCTTCTCGTTTCTTGGCCAGAGCTTTGAGAATCACCCGCTCAATCGCTTCCGGCAGGGCAGAATTCAATGTCCTCGGCGGCGGCAAGGGATCGTGCAGGTGCTTGACAAAGATCGCCGGGGGAGTCTCGGCCCGGTATGGGGGGCGACCGGTTGCCATTTCGTAAAACACGATACCCAGAGAGTAGACGTCGCTGCGCCCATCCAATTCTTCGCCTTGGATCTGTTCGGGTGACATATAGGCAGGTGTTCCGACAATTCCACCGGTGCGAGTGAAATGAATAGACCCTTCAACCATTTTGGCAATGCCGAAGTCAGTCAATAGGCAATTGCCCCGCTGGTCGACCAGGATATTGCTCGGCTTCACATCACGGTGGATCACGCCTTGGGAGTGAGCGTAATCCAGGGCATCACCTATCTGAGCGATAATAAGGCGGATTTGCGTCAAAGGTAGCGGGTCGCCCTCCAAAATGTCAGCCAGCGTCCCGCTCTCAACAAATGGCATAACGATGTAGGTATAGCCATCGACTTCGCCATAGTCATGGACAGGGAGAATGTGCGGGTGCAAGAGTCTGGCGAGGACCTTGGCCTCCTGCTCGAAGCGTCCCAAGAATTGTGGGTCACTGGCGAAGTAGCGAGGCAGAATCTTAAGGGCGACATACCGGTCCATACCTGCCTGGTATGCCTTGTAGACTATTGCCATGCCCCCCTCACCCAGCGGCGCGACAACACGATACGAACCAAGTTGTTTTCCAGTGAGGTCTTCCAAGTTGCCCTCCCCTGTGCAGACAGCCATCGATGCAGAGGCATACTCAGGTTAAAGTAACCGTCACCCTAATTCTAACATAACTTCAGGACACTGTAAACAGGAATTCAAGCCTAACGGATGACTATTCTCACCGAACCCATATTCAGCTTACTGGTAGAGCGCCATCCCCATGCCGCCGCTGACGCTGCCCCAGCAAAGCTGTGGTTGGGATGCGCCAGCTACCTGGAATTTGGACAGAC
>Ga0180438_10006503_pt1 | contig 15797 bp, 12 predicted proteins | sample SS_ome_12_FD_132455 | JGI IMG/M metagenome (GOLD analysis project Ga0180438, IMG submission 132455) | Hypersaline lake sediment archaeal communities from the Salton Sea, California, USA - SS_3_D_2 metaG | ecosystem: Environmental > Aquatic > Non-marine Saline and Alkaline > Hypersaline >...
AGCGGCAGCCCCGGCGGCAAGCTGGCCCAGCTCCGCACCGAGGCCGAGCTCAGCGAAGCCGAGCTGGGCGATCTCGACCCGGTGGGTGAGACGATGAAGCTGGCCACCTTCGGCCTCCGCGGCGTGGCCACCGTCGTGCTCTGGGAGAAGAGCCACAATTACAAGATGAAGAAGGACTGGACCAACCTTTCCGCCACGCTCAACCAGATCGCCAAGCTCGAGCCGCACTTCATCACCGTCTGGCAGCACCAGGCGTGGAACCTCTCCTACAACGTTTCCGTCGAGTTCGACGACTTCCGCGAGCGCTACCACTGGGTGATCGAGGGAATCGACTTCCTCAAGCGGGGCGTCGGCTTCAACCGCCGCGAGCCCCGCCTGCTCTCGGACTTGGGGTGGTTCCACCGGCAGAAAATCGGCTGGGCCGACGAATCGAAGCAGTTCCGCCGCCTCTTCGTCGCCGACGACGACTACCACGCCGAAGACGAGGAGTACGGCGGCTCCCGCCCCCCCGAGTTCCGCGACAACTTTCTGGTGGGCAAGTACTGGTACCGCCGCGCCGAGGCGCTGGTGGACGAGGGCGGCTTGACCTTGAAGAAGCAGACCCCGCTGCTCTTCTATTCCGACCGGCCGATGTGCCAGATGAACTACGCCCAGTTTCTCGAAAAGGACGGCGTCTTCGGCGAGAAGGCACGCGTCGCCTGGAGAGAAGCCGCCAGGGAGTGGGTCGAAGAGTTCGGCTCCCGTGAGCTGCCGGCCGGCAAAGGCGACCTCATCCGGCTGAACGACCAGGAGCTGCACTGGGCGACCATCCAGCGGCTCATCGGCGAGGTGGACAAGCTGGCGCCGGGAGTACGCCAGTCGATCGAGGAGGGCAAGATGCGGCTGCTCACCGATGAGCAGAAGGAAGCCCTGGCCACCCCCGTCGATCAGTTGACGCCGCAGCAGTCCGAGCTCTTGCGGGCCGTCGCGCCCTCGCTCCAGGTCACGGCCACCGAAGTGGCCCGCCGCGTGACGGGGCCGGACCGCAAGAAGGCCATCGAGATGGCCAACCAGATCCAGGAATCGCAGCGGCTGGCAAGGCTCATCAGCGGCGACCGCCGCATCGTCAACTTCGAGTACTGGCGGATGCGCGCGATGCTGGAACAACAGCCCCAGGCCCTCGCCGCCCGCGAGGCCATCTACAAAGGCGATCAAGCCGCCGACCGCGCATACCTCCTCGACGCCAAGGAGCATTACGACGCCGGCCTGGCCAAATGGCGCGAGCTCCTGGACACCGACGAGTGGGCGTTCCTCGCGCGGGAAGCCAACACCGTCGAGGAGCTCACCGAAATCATCGACCGCTACCGCCGCCTGCTGGAAAAACGCGACGAGCCCTTCCCCGAGGACTTCATCCTCAAAGACGTCCTCGACGAGCAGAATCGCCGCATGGCCGGCTACTGACCGACGATCTCCACCACTGCTACTCCTTCAGCAGCTTCTCCCGCAAGATCCTCGCGATGTGCTCGTTGTACTCGCCCGACCGCGTCCGCGGTGGGATCCAGTTCTCGTAGTCGAACTGCGGATCGCTCAAAGGCTCGGCGAGCCCCTCGTGCACGATGTAGAAGTCCCGTACCCGCGCCGCCGTCGCCTCGTCGTCGTACTCCCCCAGGTCGATTGCCAGGACGGGGTGGTCGTGGACCACCGGCGCGAACTCCCTCACGGGGACGCTGGTCACAAACTGCTCGATGCCGCAGCCCACGTAGATGCAGAACTGGCGGTAGTCCAAGGCGGCGTTGATTTGCGGGCCGCCGCCGTAGTCGCCCACCCAGAGATTCTCGTGGGTGGAGATCACCCTGCCCGGCAGGCTCAGGCTAAGACGCACGTTGGCGGCCGGGTCGAATCGCTTGAGCAGCTCGATCAACTGTTTGACTTGCATGGACCCTCAACTCCGCTCAACTTTCAACACTCAACTCTCAGCCCTCAACCGCCGAATTTCCTCCCAGGAGACTTCTTGCGGCAGCCCCCCGCTCCGGGAAGCTAGCGCCGCCGCCACGCCGGCCGCTTCGCCCATCGCCACCGCGTTGCCGGTCACCCGGTAGCTGGAATGGGCGATGAAGTCGCCGCTGATGTTCCTGCCGGCCATCAAGAGCCCCTTCACGTCGACGGCGATCAGCGCCCGATACGGGATGTCGTACGGCTTCGCCCGCACGTTCTCCCGCATGATCCCCTTGTCTTTGCCGGGGTCGGTCGAGTGGACGTCGACGGGGAAGGTCACCCGACACACCGCGTCTTCGTGCTCCGCCCCGGAAACCAGATCCTCCCGCGAGGCCGTGTACAGCCCGTGGATCCGCCGCCCCTCGCGGACGCCGATGTGCTCGGGCGTGGCCACAATGCGGACGTCTTTCCAGGGGCCGCCCAACGACCGCAGGCCTTCGACCAGCCGGTGGACCTCCCCGCGGCCTTGCATGGTGGCCGCGGTCAACTGCGCGGCGTCCGTCGCATCGACGCCGTACTGGTGATTGGCCATCAAGCAGAACAGACCCCCGCAGATGTAAAAAAGCGTCGGCTGGGAGTAGGAAGGCTCCACGCCGGCTCGCCTCATCTCTTCCAACAGCCGCGCTTTCGGGTTGCTTTCGCCCTGCGGTTCGGCCAGGCCTCGTACAAACCGGGCCACCTCCTCCGGCTTGGGCCCCACGAGCAGCACAATCACGCTCATCGGCTGGGTCTCGCCGGTGCCTTCACGGCCGTAGTCGAAGCCGCAACCGGCGTGGGCGGCCAAGTCGCCGTCGCCGGTGGCGTCGATGAAGACGTCGCCGGCCCACGCCTGCCGCCCTGATTTCGACTCCGTGACGGCCAACTGGAGCCGGCCGGAGTCGTTGACGGCGGCTGCCGCCACACGCGTGTGCAGTTGAACCTGGACGCCCGCCTCCCGACACATCTCTTCCAGCACGAGCTTCATCAGCTCGACGTCGTAGCCGACGGAACCACCGTACTTGGCCGAGGCGCCCCGCTGATCGAGCCGGTCGATCATCTGGCACATCAGGCCGCTTTTGTTCTGCGAGTCGAGGATCCAGCTCAAGAGCCCGGCGGTCCAGACGCCGCCCAGGCAGCCGCAGGCCTCCAACAGCCTCACTTTCGCGCCGGCCCTGGCGGCGGCGACGGCGGCGGAAACGCCGGCCGGGCCCGCCCCGCAGACCACCACCTCGGCCCGGTCCACGATGGGAATCTCGCGGGCGGGCTCAAGGTAGGTCCCTTGTGAGTCGGATGAATCCCCACCAGCGGATGGTCCATCAGCCCCAACACCGGTGGCCGCGATGATTCCTGATCCCAGAAATGCCCGCCGGTCCATTCGCTGTGCCACCGAACTGTTCCTCTCGACGGAAAGGCCGCCCCACCGCCCCCTTTGGGATCGTTCCATTCCAAGTCTAGCAACAACAGGGGCGAAAATCACCACCGCCAGCGGCGGCGTTGCAGAAAAGCGTCGTCGCCAACGGGGACGAGCGGGCCGAAGCTGGACTCCCACCCAACAACGTAAACCATTGGAGAGAAAAGGGAAACGGCGTCTAACCTTGCCGCCGCCCGGCCGCTTCTCCGGGGTGGCACGTGGCTTGCTCGCTAAGGCCAGCGGTCGGCCACGCCGCTGAGCCGTCCGCCCACGGTATCTGCAGGTTCCACCCCCATGCCCAGCGTCATCGAAGTCACCAATCTCGACGATCTGGCCGGCTTCAGACTCCTCTGGAACGCCCTGTTGTCGCAAACGCCCGGCGCGACTTTCTTCCAGTCGCTCGATTGGCTGGACAGCTACTGGCGGCACTTCGGCGATGGGCAGAAGCTTCGGGTGCTGATCGTCTCGGCGGGGGGAGAGCCGGTGGGCATCCTGCCGCTGATCCACCGAACCGAGCCCACCCGAGTCGGTCCCGTCTGCGTGCTCACTTACCCTCTGGACGACTGGGGATCGTTTTACGGCCCCATCGGCCCCAATCCGACGGCCACGTTGCTGGCCGGCTTGCAGCACCTCCGCGCGATGCCCCGCGATTGGGACCTGCTCGACTTCCGTTGGGTCGACCCGCGTTTCGACCGAGGGCGGACCACCAGCGCGATGCAGGCGACCGGATTCTGGCCCGGCAATCAGAGCTGGGCCTGCTCTTCCGTCGTCGACCTGTCCGCCGGCTGGGAAGACTACTGGAAAAGTCGCACCCGCAAGTGGCGGCACAACGTCTCCCGCCTTCATCGCCGCCTCGCCGAGCGGGGACGCGTCTCATACGTCCGCCACCGCCCCGAAGGCCGCGCCGCCGGTGACGACGATCCCCGCTGGGACCTTTACGACGCCTGCGTCGAGATCGCCCGGCAAAGCTGGCAGGGCGCTTCCACGACGGGCACCACGCTTTCGCACGAAAGCGTCTTCAGTTTCCTTCGCGACTCGCACGCCCAGGCCGCCAAGGCCGGCGGGGTCGATCTCAACCTGCTCTTGGTCGATGACCGCCCGGTCGCCTTCGCCTACAACTACGTGTACCGCGGCAGCGTGTTCGGGTTGCGAAAGGGGTTTTCGCCGGATTGGGCCGACGTCGGCCCCGGCACGGTGCTCCAATACTTGGCCCTGGAAGACAGCTCTCGCCGTGGCGACTGGCTCTACGACCTTGGGCCCGGCTCCTTGGAGATCAAGGAGCCCTGGCAGACCGGCACGGTCACCAGCACCCGGCACACGCACTATCCCGCCGCCCCCCGCGCCCAGGTCCTCCGCCTCAAACACTGGCTCCGCAAAGCCGTCGCCAGCGGCAAGTAGCCGCACCCGACGCGGCTGCTCACCCGGCATGGGGCGCGGACGCCGCCGCCTAACGGTCTGTCTGCAACGGGCTTTGAGTCCAACCGTAGCGTGGGCAATAGGCCGGCCCCCAGCCGGGTCCTCGACCGCCTCCCCAGCCGCGACCGCCGCCCGGTCCTCGGCCGCCACCGTATCCGGCGCCCGTTCGACCGCCCCAGCCGGCGCCGCGACCGCCCGCCCAGATCGGACGCAGCGTGTCGTCCCGCAAGGAAACGGTCTGGCCGCCGAAGCTGACCGACTTGGCCACATAGCGGCCTTCGGGCATCTTGTCCGTTCGGAAGGCGGTGACGCTCACTTTCCGGCCGACCGAAAGCTGTTCGACCAGGAACGCGACGGCCGGCGCCCAGCCGAGGTCGACGTCCCACTTCTCACCGCCTTTGGCGCTGAGCACCAGATGGGTGCCCAGGACGCCACCGCCGGTCGTCTTCTGGCACGGCTGGGTCTCGATGGCCGCGATCTTGCCCGAGAGGGTCACCAGCTCCGGCGTGAGGCCCTGCCTGACCACACCGGCCGGGTCACCCAGCCCCCGCTGGGCGTAGGCACACGCCGGCAGCAAGCTCGCCAGGATTGCCGCACTCGACAAAACGGTTCTTGTCTTCCACATGTCGCTCCTCCTTCTCATGGAGTGAAGCCTTTTCACAGCCGCTTCGTAGCCGGGCGCTACGCGATTTCTCACGGGCACGCCCCGCGGATCGCCGGCACGCCGACGGGCCGGGCAGATCTGCCTTGAATCCGGGCATTTGCGGGGTTCTGAGTGGAATTGCCCGACACGGTTCGGCAGCCCGGATGTCAGCAGTGCAATTGCAATGCCGACTGCAAGAAAATGCTCCGCGGCAGGTTTCCGACGAACCTCGGGCCGACGAAAGCGGCCGTGTGCGGTGGACCCTGCGATGCTAGGGAAGCTCGTCGAGGAAATCGATCAGCTCGTCGTAGTAAGCGCGGCCCAAGGGGTCGTTGTGATCGCCGCCGGGGATGGTGAGGAAGCGCTTCGGCTCGTTGGCAGCCTCGAACAATTGGCGGCCGAGGGCGTACGGCACGATCGTGTCGGCGTCGCCGTGGCTCTGCAAGAGCGGGCCGCGGTAGCGGGGGATCTTGGCCAGCGAGTCGAACCGCGTGCGGAGCACGTAGCGGACCGGAAACCAGGGATAATGGTGCGCCGCCACGTCGGGGATCGACGTGAAAGTGCTTTCAAGGACGATCGCCCGGGCGCCTTCCGCGGCGGCAAGGTCCACCGCCACCGCGCCGCCGACCGATTCGCCCATGAGCACGATCTCCGACTCGGCGATGCCGGCCCGGCGGGCGAGCCAGGCGCGGGCGGCGCGGGCGTCGGCGAGGATGCCGGCCTCGTTGGGGGCCCCGTCGCTGCGGCCGTAGCCGCGATAGTCGAACACTAGCAGCGACACGCCGACCAGGCGGTTGAGGATCTCCGCCGTCGCCGCACGATGGCTGAGATTGCCCGCGTTGCCGTGGCAAAAAAGCACCACCGCGCGGGGATCGGAATGGGCGACGTACCAGCCGTGCAGGCGGGTTCCGTCGGCCGAGGGGAAGTAGGCGTCCTCGAAGTCGAGCCCGCCCGGTTCCCAGTCGCCGTCGGGATACGGCGACGGGAAGTAGATCAGCGAGTCTTCAAAGAGCATGGCCAGCGCCGCAACCGTGACGTAGAAGATCAACAGCCACACGAAAATCCGCCGCAGCACGGCCAAAGGCCAGGCTCGTCGCGGCCGCGAGGCTTCGTGTTCAGCGGGCAAAGACGGCAGGTCGCTTGCTATTGGGCGCCACCCGGCATGAAGCCGTAGTTCGGGTTCCGGATGTCGAAGTCGGCGTCGGTGAAGCCGTTGTTGATCTTGATGTTCAGGTAGGTGTATTCTTCTTCGAGCACGGGTTTCCCGCCGGGGCGGTCGGGCCAGCCGTAGGCCTCATAGCGAATCGGCAGATTCATCTCGTCGTCGATGAAGATCCTTGCCAGGTGGAAGATGAAGTTCCTCCGCGGCACGGGGTGCATCACCTGGATGCACGTGCAGGTCCGCCCGTTGATTTTCGCTCCCGGGAAGAATTGCACCTCGCACTCGCCATACTGCGTCTCCCGCTCGGCCACTTCGAGCATCCGCTGGACGAGAATTTCCATGCCGATCTCGGTGATCGGGTAGCGCTGGCCCTGCATGGCGATCGGCCCGTTGGGGTCCAGCGAGACGGTGCCGAAGACCTTTTTGAATCCCGTCCCATGCGCCCACATCTTGCCGTTGTTCTGCCCTTCGATCCAGATCACCTCCTGGCCGCGGAGGTTCTCCGGCTCGAGAAAGTAGCAGTACGCGCTGAGCGGCTCGTGGCGGACCTTCGTGAAAATGTATTCGGGACCGTTAAGCTTGCTCCCGACCAGCTCCCGCTTGACCAGCACGGCCGAGTAGTCTTTGATTCTGCCGACATCCCGCAGGCCGTCACGGGCCCAGCGGATGGCCGGCATCAGCGGGTGTTCGCCGGGCTGCTGGGTGACGTATTCCGGCCGCGGGCCGCCCTCGGCCGGCGGCGGGTTCTGCGCCACGCGAGTCGGCTGCGGAGGATAGGCATTCTGGGTGGCCTGCAGCGGAATCGATCTCTCCGCCTCCGCCGGCTGAAAAGGATGCGGCTGGATGTAGCCGTTCGGCTGACCGGAGACCGGCGGCCGGACCTGGTCGTAGTAGTTCTGTGCGGCCGCACCGCCCGCTAAAATGGCCCAGACAAGCGCCACAGGAAGCATACCCCGACCAAGCGGTCGCTTCAGATTCATGCCAAACACTCCCTTGTTTGTGGGCCAGAGTCGGCGGACGACTCGGGCGTTACCTTCCAATGGATCTGGATCCGTCCGACCGACGAGGTCGCTTGCCGCCACGCCACGCCTTTCCCTCTCTTTGGCTTTGCAACTGTCGTGCCGAAGCAGCGATCGGCGGGCGGTCACCCGCTGCCGGCACTGCCGGAAACCGTGAACAAAGCAGCATTTATCAGAAAAAGACCCCGCCTACCCCGACCCAGAGGTTCCCGTCCTCTTGGTCGTTATCGAGGTTTGCTGTAGACAGAATTACAATGATTCGACGCCGGCAAACGGCCTACGCAAGCGCCAGGGTCGCTGCCGCCTCCAAAAAGCGCTATAGTTTACCCAATTTCCACCGGCCTGAGGAGACGAGTTTGTGGAATCGTCCGAACTGAGAATCGTCAGCGTGGTGTCATCCCCCTTTGAAGAGAATACGTATATCGCTCACATAGAGGGGAAATCCGACTGCCTCGTCATCGACCCCGGCCTCGAACCGGAGAAGATCCTCCACTACCTGGACGAGCACGGGCTGACACCTGCGGCGATTTTGAACACGCACGGTCACAGCGACCACATCGGTGGCAACGAGGCGCTGAAGCGGCGGTGGCCCGACTGCCCCCTGGTGGTCGGCGCCGGCGACGCCGACAAGCTCACCGACGCCCGGCGAAACCTATCGGCCGACTTCGGGATGCCGGTGGTCAGCCCCCCGGCCGACGTCACGCTTGCCGACGGCGAGCTTTACGCCGCCGCCGGCTTCGAGCTTGAAACCCGGGACGTGCCGGGCCATACCCCCGGACACGTGGTCTACCTCTGCCGCGGCCACAACCCGGCGATCGTCTTCGTCGGCGACGTGATTTTTGCCGGCAGCATAGGACGCACCGACTTCCCCGGCGGCGATTTTCGGCAACTGCTCGAGGGAATCCGCTCCCGCTTGTTCGACCTGCCGGATGATACGGTGCTGTTGTCGGGGCACGGACCGCCGACCACCGTCGGCGAGGAGAAACGCACCAATCCGTTCGTCCGGATCTCCGGCTGATCGCCAAGCCCGTTCATCGATCCCCAAGGCTGGCTCCGATTCCTGCAGATCAAGAGGAAGAGCTTCGAAAAGCTGGTCGCCGAGCGAGCGGAAGAGCTAGAGCGAATCGATTCCGGGGCGGCCGAAGGATAACTCGGCAACGGTCCCGCTTTTCCCGAGGGAAAATGAGTCTGTTCCCCTCCGACCCTGAAGGCAACTGCCTACGGTTGGTGAAACGGTCGCAGACCCCCGGCTAGGCTCTCTCCGTTGGCGTGTCGTTGTTATTTTGGAAAAGCCCCAAAACCCAAGCGTTGACTCCCCGGCGGTTATGGGTGTCCCCTTTTCCGGCTGCTCTTCCAGCTTTTTCCGGCTCACTGCGATACACCTCGCCCAGGGTCCCGGCAGACCGGGCTGGTCGTGCGAGAGATTGGCAAGGGGCGGCAAAGAGGGGCAAGTTGATAAGGCGGGAAATTCGGGATAGAATCGGCCGCAGGATTGATCCCATCTCGGGGGGGTGCTGGACATGGGCCGATCTTCACCGAACGACTTCATTCAAACGCCCGACGTGCGACGTGCGATCAAGATCGCCAACTGGGTAGGGGAAAGACTCCGCGGATGGAATCTCGCCAGAGTGATTCTGTCGGAAGAGCGAATTCTCCAGGCGGCACGCCGGCAGACCAGCCTCGACGACCTGGGCGACGAACGCTTTCGCGTGCCACTTTGCCTGCTGGTCGACTCTTACGAGAACGATCCCGAATTGACCACGGTGGGGCGGCTCATTGCCCGCGCTCTGCTGGTGCACCATGTCGCCAACCGCCTGCGGATTCATCACGACCTGAATCGCCACCCCGAGATTCTTGCCGGCGAGATTCGTCGGCCGTTGTTTGTCGTCGGGCTGCCGCGCACCGGAACGACACTTCTCTATAACCTCCTCGCGCTGGATTCGTCGTTTCGGCCCCTGTTGTTCTGGGAATCGATGTCGCCCTCTCCTCCACCCGATTCCGAAACGCGCCATCGCGACCCGCGGATCGCGAAGGCAGCGCGCACGGTTGCCCAACTCAATCGGGCAGTGCCGACGCTACGGGCGATCCACGAAATGAATCCCCGCGGCCCGGACGAATGCCTGGGGCTGCTCCTGAATACCTTCGTAAATCCGTTTTTCCGTGGCCGGCTCCCGGGCTATCGGGCATGGCTTTACTCGATCGGCGAGGACGAAGTCCGGGCCGCGTACTGCGAGTACCGCCGGCAGTTGCTGCTGCTCCAGTGGAAATGTTCCGCCCCGCACTGGCTGTTGAAGTGCCCGTCTCATCTTTTTGGGCTAGAAGCGCTCTTGGCGGTGTTGCCGGACGCCTGCGTCGTTCAGACGCATCGCGATCCAATCAAGGCGGTGCCGTCCCTTTGCAGCTTGACGGCGGCGCTGGACGGTATGAGCTACAAGAGGGTGGACATGGCCGAGGTCGGGCGGCGGGACGTCGAGATCGTCGAGCAGCTCCTCGACCGCGGCCTGAACGCATGCGATGCCGCAGACCATTCCCGCTTCCTGCACGTCCGTTTCCGGGACCTTCTGGACAACCCTTGGACCACGGTGCGACAGATCTACGATCATTTCGGCTACCGCCTGCCCGTGGACATGAAAGACAGGGTGGACGGCTATTTGGCGGCGAACCCGCGCTACAAGCACGGCCAGCATCGCTATCGTCTGGAGGATTTCGGGCTCGATCGCGAGTCGCTCGGCGGGCGTTTTGCCGCCTATTGCAGCCGCTTTCAGATCGATCCAGAATGACTTTCCCGTCCACACAGCCCCCCGCGTCGCTGCTGCCACTGGACACCTGCCCCTGGAATCAACCGCCATGAATCGACGATCAGAAGTCCCTACCCGCATCCCCCGGCCGGCCATCGGCGAGAGCCTCTTGGCGAAGCGCGACCATGTCGTCATCAACTACCACGTCAGCGGCCGCGGAGAAACCGTGATACTTCTGCCGGCGTTTGCCCGCGCTGCCAGCGACTACAACGAGCTCGCCGCATCGTTGAACGAGCGGGGCTACCGTACCGTAGCGGTGGAGCTGCGCGGGATGGGCCAGAGCATCAGCCCGGTGTTTCCTCGCGCCTCGATGCATGATTTTGCCGCCGACGTCGCTCATGTGATCAGCGCACTGGACAACCTCGTTGGCGGCAAGGCGCACGTCGTGGGCAGGGCGTTTGGGGCGCGGGTTGCCCGAACCTTGGCGGCAGACCATCCGCACTTGGTGCGATCCGTGGTGCTGCTGGCCGGCGGCGGAGCGATCGGCGTGAGAAAGTCCGGGCTTATGCGGTACGCGATCTGCAATATGCGCTTCATGCCCCGTGGGTGGAGGGTCGGCTCGACGAAAGCCACTCTCTATGCGCCGGGAAACGAGCCGCCCCCGCACCTGGTGTACCGGCACAGTCTCCGTGCGGTGCGACGACAGTTCTTTGCGCTGCGAACCCCATTGGAGGAAGTCTGGCGCGGCCGCGCAACACCCATTCTCTGGGTGCACGGCGAAGACGATGTTCTCGTGCCCCTTGCCAACGTCCACGCCTGGTGCGACCGGTTCCCAGAGCAGGTCAAGCTTGTCCTGATCCCGCAGGCGGGGCACGCGCTGATCCCCGAGCAGCCGGAAGCCGTCTTAGAAGCAATCGTGGCCTTTCTCCGCGAACACGGCCTGAAGGAGGCCGATTGACCCTGGTGTGTCGACTTGCGGCCGGTGGGCGGGGCATTTCCCCCTACACGACAACCCAGCCCAGGTAGTGGAGGAAGTTGAGCAGCCAGGGGTGGGTCCAGGGATTCCAGGTGGGATAGGAGGCCGACAGCACGGAGAGCACCAGCAGCACCATCGCCAGCGCCCGCGTCCAGCGGCGGCCGGCCATTGCGTCGGCGGCCGGGAGCATGGCGACCAGCCACATCGGCGCGAACCAGAACATCCAGCGCAACCCGCTCGTCATGCCGCCATAGTTGCGGTCGTCCTGCGGCCGCGTCAGGTAGAAGACCAGGCAGACGAGCGACACGGCGGCGATCAGGATGGCCAGCTCGCGGAGCCGCGCGTCGCGGGGCCTCCAGAGCCAGATGCCCAGCCCGGCGACGCTCAACAGCCAGACGGGCGTGAGCGAGAAGACGCCGTGGTGGCCGACCAGCGCGTGCAGGGCGTAGACGGCCGGCGAAGGCTCACCGCGGTCGACCCCCACGCGGTTCTGCCAGTAGCTCTGGACGATTTGGCCTTTGTGCTCGTACTCGTAAGTGTACCAGTCGTCGGCCGGATTGGTTTCGCTGCGGTGCATGTAGGGCGGGCGGAGGCTTTGGTGGGCGATCCAGTTGGTGGCGAAAAAGCCCGCCGCCACCAGCAGCGCCGCCGGCACGTAGGCGACGAGGGTCTCTTTGGGCGCCTTCCAGAGGACCGCCAGCGAGAGGGCCGCAAAAAAGGCCGCCGCCGGCAGCTCGTTGGCCACGCAGAACGCCGCAAAGATGCCCGCCACGGCGAAATACCACAGCCGCCGCTCACCATCGAACCAGATGCGAACGGCGGCGTAGAGGGCTATTGCCACCGAGACGGCCGCCGGCAGGTGGTTGTTGAGCACGACGGCGAACGTGGTCAAGAACGTGCCGAAGGCCGCCGCCGCCATCACGAAGATCCGCCCCCAGTCGCTCGCGCCGAACCGCTCGGCCAACAGCGCCAAAAGCCAGAAGTAGAGCACAAGCGGCAGCACGTTGACCGAGACCAGCATGATGCGGCCGACGACGTAGGGGTGCCGGCCGAGCGACAGGCCCGTGAGCCGATGGATCAGCCAATACTGGCCGGCCAGCAGCGTGGGAAACAAGGGCGGCTTGCTTGAATAAAGGTGCCCGTCGTGCTTCACCATGTCGATGGTGTCCCAGCCCGGCTCGGCGATCACGCGGTCGATGGCGTAGGGAGCCCCGGGCACGCGCATCCGGGGCTCGACCAGCGCGCGGATCATGCACCAGCGGCTGCGGTCGTTGGCGCTGAGGAAAGGGCGGGCGAGCCGGGCGTCGGCAAGCTGCTCGGCCTTCAACCGTCGCGCTCGCTGGAACTCGGCCTCCAGCCGCTCGCCGCGGAAGCCGTGGTTTTCCAGGTCCCGCCACTTCCAATCGAGGTAGTCTTCGAGCGACGCGTGGCCGCCGAACACGCTGCGAACCCGCGATTGCTCCAGGGCCTGCTGGTCGACGGAGTCGACCGCCAGGATGCGGCCCAGCATGCTGCCCACGGAAAGCGCGACCAGCAGGGCGTAGACGCCGCGTCGCAGCCGCAGGTTGCCGTCGGCGCCCGCATCGCTCATGCGTCGGTCTCCTGCGGGTCTTGATCGGCGTGGCCGCGGGCCGCCAGCCTGTCCTCCCCGGCGCGTTCGGCAATCGAATAGGTCGGGGTGTGGCTGCCCTGGTAGGCGATGATCAACTCGGCCAAAAAGCCCGTCGACATCAACTGGCCGCCCAAAAGCAGCAGCGCGGCGGAGTAGAATGCCACGGTCGGGTGCTCGTGGAGGTGGAACGGCAGCACGTCCATGCCCGCCGCCACGAGAAGTCGCGACGAGATCCAACGCGCGGCGAGATAAACCAGCCCCAGCGCGCCCAACAGAAACGACACCAGGCCGACCGTGCCCAACAGGTGCTGTGGCCGCTGCCCGAAGCCGGTGAGAAACTTCACCGTCAGAAGATCCAGGAAGCCCTTGACGATGCGGCTCAGCCCGTACTTCGACCGCCCGAACTTCCGCGGCCGATGTTGGATCACCAGCTCTCCGACGCGAAAGCCGCGGGCGGCGGCCAGCACGGGCACGAAGCGGTGCAGCTCGCCGTAAAGCCGCACTTCGTCAAAGATCTCCCGCCGGTAGCACTTCATCCCGCAGTTGTGGTCGTGCAGCACCACGCCGGTCATGCGGCTGACCATCCAGTTGAACACCCGCGAGGGGATCACCTTGTGCCCGGGGTCGTGGCGGACCTTCTTCCAGCCGGCCACCACGTCGAGGTTCTCCTCCATCCTGGCGAGAAAATTCGGGATCTCGGCCGGGTCGTCCTGCAAATCGGCGTCGAGGGTCATGATGAGCCGGCCGCGGGCGGACTCGAAGCCGGCGCTCAGTGCGGCGGCCTTGCCGAAGTTGCGGCGAAAGCGGATCCCCCGCACGCGGCGGTCGCCCTCGGCCAGCCGCCGGATCACCTCCCAAGAGCCGTCCGTCGAGCCATCGTCGACCAAGAGCACGTCGAGATCGTACCCTCGTTCGGCGGCCACCCGATCGAGCTCCCGGTGCAAGGTCTCGAGGCTCTCCTGTTCGTTGAAGACGGGGATGACAACCGACAGCATGGCCCGGCACCGTTACATATTAGAGTCTTGCCCTGGTACATCCCCGCGCCGTGCGCGCACGTTGTGGAGTGTTGGGGTGATGGAATATTGGAATGATGGGATTCGACAGCGACGTCTCCCATCATTCCATTATTCCATTATTCCATCATTCCAATGGTCTGCTCCCTGTCTGGTTGTGGCCGAAGGTCGCGCCGATTCCTTGGGAATCGTCCTCACGCGGGAGTCGACTTTCGGCCGCCTGCGAAGTACAGGATACCCGATATCACCAAGTCCGACACCAACCACACCAGCCGCAGGAGAACCGCGCTCACCAGCGCGGCCACTTCGGCGGGGACTTCAGGGGCGCGAAGGGTGAAACAGGGGACCATCAGCTCGGTGAGGATGAGCTCCCGGACGACCGCCCCCCCCGGAATGAGCGAAAGGAAGCCGGCAACCATCGCCAGCGCGACGCTGGCCGTGTATCGGGGTACGTCCAGCAGGGGGGCAAGATGGGGAATTTCCATCGCTTCCAGGACGGCCCAGAAGCTCAGCCCGAGCAGGACCCAAGCCAGCGTGTTGGCGACCCAACCCAGCAGGAGGGTTCCGTAACCGAGGCGGTCCAGTCGCTCGGCGACGGCGGGATCGGATCTCCCCACGCCCGCCAGGCGGACGAGTCGCCGGAAAACCGGAGGCAGCGTCGGCAGACCCGCCACGACCATCAGCCCGATCGAGAGAAACAACAGCGGCGGGTGGGTGCGGAACCAGACGGCCAGGATGGCGGCGGCCCAGAAGGCCCCGGAGGCCATCATCGTCAGGGTCTCGAAGAAAACGCTCACGGCCGCCACGCCGGTCTGCACCCGATGGCCGCGGATCAATCCGGCGCGGAGCACGACGACCATCGCCTTGCCGGGCACGTATTTTCCGAGATGGCCGATGTAATAGGCCCGCAGGGTCTCCCCGCGATAGGCATCCTGACCGAGCGTGACGAGCACGCGGTGCCAGAAGAGCCCGGCCGGCAGCAGTCCCGCCAGGTAGAGGCACCCGGAGGCGACGAGCCACGCGGGCAGAACCCGCCAGGGGTGTTCCCCGAGCTGCTCCCACGCCTCGACGAGGGTCCGGCGGACGGCCCAAACCAGTACAAGCACGATGACGAGCTTCAGCGCCAGCTTCAGCCACCGTGCGGCGTCGGGCCGCTTGTCGTTCACGCGTCAAACTCCCCCGGGCAGTTCGAGTGGTGGGTAGTGGGCAACCGTGCCACGCAAGCCATTGTGATTGGACGGGGCAGGGGGTTCAAGGAGGGTTCGGGGTTCAGGGTTCAGAGTATGGGGTAAGGTTTGGAGTTCAGGTTCGGCGGCGATGGTTGCCCCCTCGTCCCTCGCCCCTCGACCCTCGTCCCTGCTACAATGGCCCGCGCCCGATAGGTCCTCGCAGTTACCCGGGAGCGGCTGCCATGTCACGAATTGCCTCGTTCGCAGTGTTGCTGGCCATCCTTCTGGTGATCGCCGTCCTCTTTTACAAGGTGATGGCCGACTTCCTGTTGCCGATGTTCCTGGCCGTCCTCCTGGTGGTCATCTTTCGCCCGCTTCACACGTGGTGCGTGGGGAAATGCGGCGGCCGGGAGCGCCTGGCTGCCGGTTTGACGACGGCGGGCATCGTCTTGATCGTCCTGCTGCCCCTTTTGGGGATTGTCTTCCAGGCGGCCGTCGAAGGCGTGCGGGTCTACGAGCGGTTCCACGACGGTCCCGGCGGGGCAGCACAGCTCCGGCGGTCCCCGCGGACCCCCGCGCCGGTCGAGGTCGCCGGCGACCGGCCCCCCCGCGACGACGCCTCGCTGGCCGACGCTATGGTCGACGTAGCGGCCCTGGCCGACCAGATCGTCGCGGTCGGCCAGCG
>Ga0180438_10006505_pt1 | contig 15789 bp, 18 predicted proteins | sample SS_ome_12_FD_132455 | JGI IMG/M metagenome (GOLD analysis project Ga0180438, IMG submission 132455) | Hypersaline lake sediment archaeal communities from the Salton Sea, California, USA - SS_3_D_2 metaG | ecosystem: Environmental > Aquatic > Non-marine Saline and Alkaline > Hypersaline >...
GTAATGAACCACTTACCTGTTTCAGGAAATTGAGCAACAGCAGTTTCACAATTTTTATTTCGACACAGACCAGTTTCTTTACAAGGACTTGAAAAAAGGATATCGGAAATGGTCATTGTTTCTACTCCTTTATTAAGGTTTGTGTTTGAATTCATGCATACTTATAGAGCAATAGATATGCCAAGTCAATAAAAAAATGAATATTTTTTTTATGTAGTAAAAACAGCTATTTATGAATCCTGCTATTTTGGCAGAATAAATGACAGGAAAGAATTCTGACAGATATTGTCAATCTAATGACATAATTTGTCAGAATATGATATCCCAAAAAAGGGTAGTATCTGTAAGTACTTGATATTATTAGATGTGAATTTTTGGCATAGACATTGCTTATGATATGTGGTATGAAAACGATAATTAAAATAAAATGTTCATATTGTGGTAAGGACATGGGTGAGAAAGATGGTGAAGGTGTAAGTGGTGTTTCTCATTCAGTTTGTGATAAATGCTTTCAAGCAGAAATGGATTCTATAAAAAATGAACTTCATAACGCCAATATCAGATAAAGACATGGAACTTTTTTTTGGTCCTTTTGATGAAGGAGATCACTTCATTATAATAGAACCTCATTGGACAATGGCAAATATCATGCATCAAGCAGGTATCTTTAAATCGGTATCTCAAGCAAGAAAAAATGGATGGAATAAACCGATACCTGAAGGATTCAACATATTTACAGTTGGAAAAAAAAGAAAAGAAATTTTCATATTCAATGAAAAAAACTGTTGACAAAGGATAAAGATTAATATAATAATTATTTCAGATTAAATAAAACCTTAACTTAAAGGAGAAACGCTATGTTTATGACAGAACTTGAAACGACTGATACCACTTTTGCCATGAATGAAGCAGGACACAATTTTACTGTTGAAAAACAAGCTTTGGTTACTGATCAGGGGATTGATGCTCCTAATCATGTAGGTATTGTCCGTACTGACAATCAGGAATATCTTGGTACTGTTGGTAAAGGATGGGAACCTGTTCAGCCTGAAGCAATTTATGAACTTGCTGAATCTATGCTTGAAGCAACAGATGGTCATATCAATGGTGTTTTCAAGATGTTCGGTAGTTCTGTTATGGGTATTTCCTTCAAAATTGCTGATCGTGAATATGTTGAAGGAGACCCTATTGACTTGAATTTTATCATGATGAATGCTTTTGATGGTTCTCATGGTGTTGCAGGTCATGCTACCACTACCCGTAGGATTTCACAAACTGTTGCTAATCCTTCCAAGAAGGTTTACAATTTGCGTCATACGAAAAATGTTGCAAATCGTATGCAGGTTGTCAAAAATATGATCAAGCATTTCAAGAAAGAAATCGCTATTTTTGACAAAAAAATGGAACGTCTTGTTGCTCAAAATATGAGTCAGCAAGAAGCAGTTGATTGGTTTCGTGGTCTTTTTCCTGCTCCTAAAACCAAACGTGCTGAAGTTACCCTTGAAAATCAGGTTGAAATTTTCATTGATTGTCTTGTCAATGGATATGGAAGTGATATTGCAGGTGTTAGGGGAACACGCTATGGTGCTTATCAGGCATTGACTGAATACATCAATCATCATAAATCCATCAGGATTTTTAATGATCGTGATGAAGAAGAAGTTCGATTTCAGTCAATTCATTTTGGAAGTGGAAGTGACTTGAATCAGAAGGGTTTGAGCACCCTTACCTCAAGCTTCACTTTTAATGAAGATGATTTCATGATTGATTAAATACTAAAATGCAGGGTAGTAGCTTAATGCAAAGCCTTGGACTCCAAATTCAAGAGTTGTGGGTTCAAATCCTACCTACCCTGCCATAAAGGAGAATAAAAAAATGTCAGGCTTGACAAAAGCTTATGATGAAGCATTGAATGCAATGCAAGATAAAATTGATGCCAAAATTAAGTCCTTCTGTGAAGAAATATATGTTATCTATTCAGCATATGATTATGATGAATGGGATAATCCTGTTGATAATCTAAACGAAATCCCTATTAAAGGAAAAGTGGTTTTTTTCAATTCATATGAAACATTTGATTCAGGTGTTTATGAAAATCCTACTTGGCTTGATATATGTGTTATAGCAAATCGAATGATTATTGAGACAAAGGATTATCATCATATATACCTTGAAGATGTTGATGTTGTGGATGTTGATGTTGAAGGAAACAAAATCACAAAATTAATTATGGGTAGCTAAAGGAGAATATCATGGAATCAAATAACTATGAATGGTTTATTACGCAAACTGTTGAAGCAATGTTGCCCCGTTTTTCAGCAATGAATTGTGGTTTGGGAATGACTATTGATTTAGCTTGGCATGATTATGGATATGATGAAAATGGAAATGATAAAGTAAGGAAAGAAAGGTCTTTTAGAAAAAGCATCTTTCTCTTGTTTCATCGACCTCACAACTATACTAAGGTTCTTTACAAAGATGTTTCAGATGAAATTATGTGTTTAACGAAAGCACTTAATACACAAGAAGAAATCAGATTTGAACAAAAATCAGACCATGATTCCTGTTGGAGAAGTGATGGTATGCGTTGGTTGTTTGAAACTTTCTGTGAAGCATGGGATTATTTTAAACAGTTTGGTATTAAAGGAAGGAATATTGATCCATCTGTTCACTATTCCATCTTTTCGGGTGGAATTCCTCAATATTATGAAGTGAATTTGAAACGGGAAGAAAGTGAAAATAGGTGGAATGCTGATTATTTTGTGAAATTCATTCGTAAAATTCCCATGAATGAAATCAGTAAATATATGCCTGAAAGTAATTAGATTTAAAGACCACCTTTTAAACCACTAACACCACCTTTTTCACCTGGAGTTACTTTAGGTGCTGTAGAAGTAACTCCATATGCTTTATATGAATCAGATTCTTCTTTACTTATAATATTAATAATACTACCACTTTCAATTGTACTTGCATATAATGGACTCATATCCATGAATGTTAATTGAAGATTAACACTTGAAGGAAGTCCATTTACATATGGAGAATTCCATGTAGGTTGAACACCAACTAATGCACATGTGGTATATTTGATGAATGCTTTAGGATATGTCTCTATACTCCACATATAAGGAAATTCTATATTAATATCACTTATTAAATCAGGAGATGAATATTTCATTAATTCTTGAACAGGCTTTATTAGTATATCTTCAGGGGATGTGCCCGGAACTGATTCACTAAATAATTGAAATTCAAATACTATCTGTCTTCTATCGGAATTTGTATAATATAATGGTGTATCAACTTTGATAGGGGGAATTCTTGTGCCAGGAACTGCTTTATAAACCTTATTTACATACTGTTCAATACTTGTTCCCTCATCTGCTGTTGCAGAACTAAATGTATTTTTAACAGCATCAGCAAGGTTAGCTTCACTTCCAAATACATTAGCCATACCTCTTACTTCTGAACCTAATTTAACGGCTGATCTGACCTTCTGAGCTAGCCTAGAAGCAACTGATTCATATGCTTCCCAATGATGTACAATGTTTTCATTTAAATTCAATGGTGCAAGAAATAGGAAGTCTGTATTGATTTCTTGAACGGCTACTGTACCTGCTCCTTTAGAAAATTGATCTAATATTTTTTTTGGAGTCATGCTTATCCATACAGAACCATTTTTGCCACTTGCTATCTTAGATGACCAAGGCGAAAGTTTCATAGGTCTCTGATATCTAATACCACCTGTATTCATGCTTTTGCTTTTATATAATGTAGTTGCCATTAATCAAGTTCCCCACTATAGTTTTTAACCGATACTAATCCATTATCTATCTCATCAGGTATTTGTTTTACATCCCCACCACCACCTGATTGATTGTTTTGACTCATAGCAGCAAGTGTATTTTTTGTTACATCAGATTTTCTATTTCTTTCCATTTCTTTTATGGCATCAACAGCTTGTTCCATACTTTTTGCTGATTGAACATTATTTTTAATTTTTGCTGATTCAGTTTTATTTACAGCATCAATAGGAGAAAGTGTATTACCTCTATCCCAAATTTCTTGTTTCCTTCTTTCACGTTCAGCTTTACCAAAAGGATCAGGAACAGCAACTCTTAATTGACCCCCACCCGTTGGAGTTGGTAAGTCTTCTCCTGGAAAAATTTTATTCCAAAGATTAGTAATTGTACCTGCAACTCCTGAAACAATAGAAGAAATTGAATCTAATATAGGTCCAAACCATTTATCTATTCTATCACCAATATTTTTTATTACATTATCTGCTCCTGCTTTTATTTTTTCCATGAATGTTCCTTCAGTACCAAAAAAACCTTCAAAGAAGTCTATAATAGGAGCAAAAGGATTAAAATCTAATATAAAATCAAGGAATCCTTGAATACTATTCATGATATTATCAGCAACACCTTCTATCTCTATACCAAACCATCCTGCTACTTTTTCCACTAACCATCCAATGAATTTAACAGGCAATTCTATAAATCCCTTAAGTGCTTCCCATAAACCACCTTTGATTTTATCCCAAAGAGTACCTTCTGTATCTTTAAATCCTTTTATAAAATCAAATATACTCATTAAAAGAGTTACAGGCCAACCTAACCATTTGAATCCAAATTTAAGTCCTTTTATAATTCTTCCAAGTATAGGCATCTTTTTAGCGATATCCATAAACTTAGTAGAATAACCTTTAAGTTTAGTAATCCATTCTCCTATCTTAGCAAAGAAAGGTATTTTCTTAAGACCTGTAAAAAGATTTCCTAATTTGGCAAAAATAGGAATAGAAGATGTTATTGCAATAAGCTTTCTATGTAACCATGCTCCAAGTCCTGCTGCAATAGTAAATAATATAATACCAAGAGTAGTCCATACATCACCCTTTTTCTTCTTTCCAGAACCTTCCAAAAAATCCATCTTCATTTCTTTTACTTGAAGCTTATACATATCACTTAATGTCTTAAGCATTTTACTTGCCCATTTTGGAGTTTTAGAAAAAAAGAATTTGAATGTTCCTACTGCAAATCCTTTGATAGAGTCTTTAATAGAACCTAATAATTCAAACCATTCAGATTCTTCTCCAAATAAACCAAGAAAATGTGATTTAAGAGCACTAAAGAAATTCTGAAAATGATTCTTTATTCCCATAGCCATTTTACCAATGCCCATAGCAACACCTACAGTCATTGTTTTGAACATGCCTTTCACCATTCCTGCCATGCCCAAAAACTTTTTGGCTTGATCATCTTGTTTCTTTATGAATTTACCGTTTTCATCTCTTAATCTTTCAGTAAATTTTCTTTTTTGTTTCTGCTGTTCTTCTTCTTCAGTAACAACATCAAACCATTTATTAATAGCTTGACGTTCCTTTTCATTCATACTCTTAATTTGAGCAGAATTACCAACATATATCTTTAGAATATTAACAGCATCATCTACTGTTTTATTAAGTTTTTTTAATTCGGTATCTGTGTTAGCCATATCATTTTTTCTCTAAAGCTTTTCGTTCTTCTTCCATATCTCTTATTAAAAGATTTACATAAATTTCTCTTTCAAAGTCTGCTAACATATTACTTTCTACAGGGGATATATTACATTTCTTAGCAAGTGCATATTGCTGTTCTAAAATATTCTGAAATGATCCCCACAGATTAATTATCCAAAAAAATTTTGCTGAATCGGAACTTCATACGAATGATCTGCACCACAATGTACACACTTAACTTTATTTTCTAATTTAATTCCAAATGCCATATCATCAATAGTATTTTTTATTTTCTCCATTAAACCCATTGGCATCTGCTCAATAAAATACATTCTATCCTTCATTGAAATGTTTTCATCCATTCCATTAGGTGTTTCTATTTTATCTATTGCACATGCTTGAAAGGCAACTTGGAACATATATGCTATCTGATGCTCTGTCATATTCTTTGGAAACAATTGTGGTTTTATATCTTCTATTTGATGCTTCCTTTTCATATGTCTTAAATGAACTTTTACTTTGTCCAAATCAATAACAACATTGTCTTTATTTTCAAGTTGTATAACTTCAAGGGTATCAAGGTTTGTTCTATTTAAAAATTGTGAATTACAAGAAGAACATGTAACCTTGCTTTCTATTACTTCACCCTTTGTCTTTTTTCTGATTTCAATTAAGAGGAACATTCTATCATAGATATATTGTTCTCTTATATCAAATCCATCAGTCAAAACACTTGATGATATTAACTCATCAAGTGCTTGTTCTTGGACTACATAATTAGTTTCATTCTCATATGTGAGAAGCTTTTTGATTTGACCTGTTGTTACAGGTTTAAATTGAATTGTTTGTTTACTTCCCGGCAATTCACAAGTAAAATCATATACATTAACAAAATCATAAAACTTAGGTTTATTATCTGACATTTTTTCTCCTTTTTACATATTTATTATATATTATTGTGCTCCACCTGTTTCTGTAAAACTTAATTCATGGTAACTGTAAGTAAATGTTACATCAAAGGTAGCAATTTCTGTTGAAGCATAATCCATTGTAATTTGTGAAACTTCTTTAGGCCATGCATCATGAAGTACGAATTCAAGAATTACTTGTCCCTCATATCCAATCATCTGTAATCTTTGATCAACCATATAAACGTCATGAGTTGAATAAAAGTTATTTACAGGGTTATGGCATAGATTAGACCATTTTTCGAATGTGTTTCTAATCTTAGCATTAATATCAACATTGAATGTAATTACTACATCTGTATATGTGTGTTTGCCCGGAAATTTCCAATCAAATCCTTGCCAATTTAAGACAACTTCCTCTAAAGCTGTTGAAGGCATTTGAGCAGTTTTAACCATATAGATAGCATCCTGTTGATTAACATCAGGTGTTATTGCAGGCCATTGTGGTTGATAGTAAAATAAACTTGATTTTGCTCCATCTCCAAATCTTGCTTTGAAAGCTTCTATGTTAAACGCTCTTACATCAGGCATTTTGTTTTCTCCTTATATCTATTTATATATTATTTTGCTGCTTTTAATGCTTTTTGAATAGCTCTATTTATTTCTCCAACTAATGTACCAAAAGCATCATTCCATTCTTTTCCTGGCTCAAATGAAGCTTGTTTTAATGGCAATAACTTTTGTAGTTTTTTTGTTGCCATATCCTTATCAGCCATTATCAATCTAGCCATCCATCCTGCTACTTCTTGGGTATCAGAAGTCATTTCATTTAAATTATCTATATGCTCCTTTAATCCCATAATCTGATCTTTACCTTTTCTTTTTTGTTTCTTCTTTCCTTTTCCATCCATTTTTCCTGAACCATCACAAGCTTCAAGAAAGTTTTCAAATCTGCTCATATCAATCTCCTATATAAGGGGGGATATACCCCCCATTATTTTATTGTGGTGCTGATGCAGCAACTAATTCTGTAAAGCTTGCACCCGTTTTAGTAGCAATCAGGTTCAAGACAATAAATTCTGCTGTTCTTGTAGGCTTGATATAAATATCACACCATAATTCGTTTCTATCAATTCTTTCAGCAGTATTATTTCTATCATCACAAACAATCAGATAATCAAATATGCCCCTTCTTGCAACAACATCTCTTAAGAATGGATCAATCATATTAATAATTGCCAATCTTGTAAAAGTATCATTAGGTTCAAACAAGAAGTATTTTAATGCTGTACTAACTGCCTTACCAACTATGATGAATAATCTTCTAACATTCACTCTATTGAATGCTGAAGATTTATCAAGCATGTTCTTCTGACCCCAAACCACTTTCCCCTGTCCTGGAAAACTAACAATAGGATTAAGACCGTTCTTATAAAGAATATCTCTTTCACCTTTAACAGGATTCCATGCAAGTTTTCTAACTTGATTGATTATTCCTCTATTCAAACCGGCAGGAGCAAACCAAGGCTCACTTACATCATCCGTATTTGCGTAAATTCCTGCTACATGTCCTGATGCAGGAACCCACCTATATTTTGAATTCCATTTATCATATACATTCAGCCAATTTGAATATAGAGCAACATAAGATGTATTGATATTTAAAGTATTTAATCTATAGTCTCTACAATCAGTTGCTTCATTTCCTTTATTATTAACAACTAAAGACTTAGTAACATCCAATACTCCTACTGCATCTGCTCTTGACTCGCAAATGGTATTAATATATATTTTAATGGTATCAGACTTTCCACTATCAATGAAGATATTAACATCAATTGATTCAGGATCACTATAAAGGTCTAATGCTGCTTGAATATCACCATCAAGAATTGAATCACCTTGACTTCTAACACCACCACCTAAATTAGTATAGGTGGTTTGATATTTGTTTTTATAGCTTTTATTCTTAAATGCTGCTGTAGTTGCAACTCTAATATAATTAGAATTAGAGTTAATCCAATTCTCAACAAAAATATTAGCACCTTCATCATTAACTTCTGTTGGATCAGAACTTACAAGATGTGCCTCAACCACTTCATAAGGTATAGGACTCTTTGTAATATTCTGTTGTTTAGCTCTTTTAACTAAAATTAAGAATTGTTTATCAGTATTAAAAGCAGCATCTACAGATTGATCAAGATCATCATATAGAGTAGCTGAAATTCCTAATGTTGCTGCTGCTGTACCTGCTCTAACACCATTATATACATCTCTACCAACGATAGCAATTTGAAGGTAATTTCCCCATTCCCCTCTACTTTGTGCAATAAATGCTATTTCTGAACCATTTTCAGGTCTTCCAACATCGAATGTGGTTTCTTCATTACCAAATTCATCAGGGTCTTGAGAATCCAAATCAGATAACTGATATGCATTTCCTGAAACATACTGTGTGAATGTTCCACCTGATACAACTGTTCCATATGCTCCTGAAAAGGTAGCACTTGGAGCTAATACTCTTGTACAATACAAATTACTTCCATATTGAAGAAAACCCGCACCTGCTATAATGTCTTCATAAGATTGACCACGGACACCTGTAACTGCTTCTTCAGGAATACCAAAAGTTTCAATCAACTCATCAATATTATTAATTAATTGAGTCTTTAATTCCGGTCCTTTCCATGTGTCTCTCAATATAAGAACACCTATCGAAGTTGCTACAGCAGGGATAGTTGTAGTTAAATCAATTTCATTCACGTCCACTAAAGGACTTAGATACATTGTCATAATTTTTCTCCCTATTTTAGGTTAAATACCTAAAGCTTCTATATCTCATATATATTTATATTTTTTAATAAAAAAAAATAATTTCTCTTTATTAAGTTCCAGGAGTAGGTACAGGATCAAGTTCAAATTTTAGATTAAATTGTGACCCATCAATAGTTTCTACTGTCATCCAACTAAGTCTTTCATTTAATGAACTTATATTAAGAATGCCACCACTTACATTATTAAAAGTAAGAGTAGTTGAACCTGGCCCATTATCATCTCTAACACGAATATTTACATTAGAAGTATTACCGGATATACAATATATAATTATATCAGGTGAATATGAACTCCATGAATTCCCCCCTAAAAAGAGTTTTCCATCTACATCAGATAACCATCCTTCATCAACATCTACATATGATCCTGTTACTGGAATCCAAAATACTTCATTGCAACCATTAAGATCATCACAGTCAATTCCAAGACATTTTGCTGAACTTGAACTTGAAGAAGAACTTGAGCTTACTGAACTTGAACTTGAACTTGTAGAAGCACCTAATACATCCATAGTTCCATATGCTCCTGCAAATGTAGCACTAACAGGTAATACCCTTGTACAATATAGATTACTGCCATATTGTAAAAAACCTACTGCTGCTATTAGGTCTTCATAAGACTGACCATGTTCATTGTCAACTGCTTCTTCAGGTCTACCAAATATTTCAATCAATTCATCAATAGTGTTGACTAACTGAACTTTTAATTCCGGTCCTTTCCATGTATCCCTTACAACTATTACGCCAATAGATGTTGATACAGCAGGTATTGTAGTTGTTAAATCAATCTCATTTACGTCCACTAATGGACTCAAATACATTGTCATATTTTAATCTCCTTTTATACTATGGTGCTGTCGATGTACTTGAACTGCTACTGTATGAGGAACTTGATCCATCATCAATCCAATAGTATATTTCTTTTAATATAAATTGAGTAGGACCAATTGTATCAACAAATCTCATTTGTTCAAGTCTCATTAATGCACGATCAGCAGGAAGTGTTAAATCCCCATTAGGATTATAATCAATATCAAATATTTTATAATAAGCATTTGATCCTGGCCCACCACTTATAGGAATTGTTGGACTTCCTGTAATTTCTTTAATTGTGTTTCCTTGACCATCTCTAAGTTCGATTCTTTCAAACCATCTACTAGAAGTATTGAAGTTTACCCTAATCTTAATCTTTTGTGGAAAATCATCAATTACTCCATCACCAAGTAAATTATCTACGTATAAATAGTTACCCCCTACTCTTGATTCCCATTCAAATCCACCTGATTCAGTTTTATATTCACCTGCACCTGCTACTTGCCAAATATCTGTTCCTGAAGGTGGATTATCTGATAATCCAAATACATAATCAAAGAATTGAGAATAAGATTGTGCTGATGAACTTGAGCTTGAATTTGAAGTTGATGAGCTACTTGAACTCAATGAGATTGATGAACTACTTGAGCTTGAACTTATAGAAGCACCCAATGTATCCATTGTACCATATGCTCCTGCAAATGTAGCACTAACAGGTAACACTCTTGTACAATACAAATTACTTCCATATTGTAAGAAACCTGCTGCTGCTATTAAGTCTTCATATGATTGTCCATGCTCGTTATCAACTGCTTCTTCAGGTCTACCAAATATGTCAATTAATTCATCAATATTATTAACTAGTTGAACTTTTAATTCCGGTCCTTTCCATGTGTCTCTAACTACAATTACACCTATAGATGTTGATACAGCAGGAATTGTTGTAGTCAAATCAATCTCATTTACATCAACTAATGGACTCAAATACATCGTCATGCTTTAATCTCCTTATGGTGCTGATGCAGCAACTAATTCTGTAAAACTTGCACCTGTCTTTGTAGCTATCAAGTTAAGAACAATAAATTCTGCTGTTCTTGTAGGTTTAATGTAGATATCACACCATAATTCGTTTCTATCAATTCTTTCAGGACTATTGTTTCTGTCATCACATACGATTAAATATTCAAATATTCCTCTCCTAGCAACTATGTCTTTTAAATAAGGATCAATCATATTAATAATTGCTAATCTTGTAAAACTGTCATTTGGTTCAAACAAGAAATATTTTAATGCAGTTGCAACAGCCTTTCCTATAATTATAAAAAGTCTTCTAACATTCACTCTATTAAATGCTGAAGATTTATCAAGCATGTTTTTTTGACCCCAAACTACCTTACCTTGTCCTGGAAAATCCACAATTGGATTCAATCCATTAGAATATAATATATCCCTTTCTCCCTTTTTAGGATTCCATGCAAGTCTTCTGACTTGATTTATAATGCCTCTATTCAAACCGGCAGGAGCAAACCATGCTTCTGAAACTTCATCTGTATTCGCATAAATACCTGCTACATGTCCTGATGCAGGAATCCATCTATATTTTGAATTCCACTTATCAAAAATGTTTAACCAATTTGCATATGTAGCAACATAACTTGAATTTTCATTAAAATTATATGTAGTATGTAATCCAAATCTATAGTCTCTACAATCTGTAGCTTCACTTCCTCTATTATTAACAACTAATGATTTAGGAACATCTAATACTGCTACTGCATCTGATCTTGTTTCGCAAATACTTAAAAGTGATTGTTTAACCGTAGTAGATTTATTAGAATCAATAAAGATATTAACATCAATTGATTCAGGGTCTTTATAAAGCTCATAAGCTGTTATAATATTACCATCAAGGATAGAGTCTCCATTACTTCTTGCTCCACCACCTAAATTAAGATAATCAATAAATCCCTTATCATTATAATCCTGATTTTTAAATGCTGCTGTAGTTGCAACTCTTATGTAATCAGAATTCGAATTAATCCAATTCTCAACAAAAATATTAGCACCTTCATCATTAACTTCTGTTGGATCAGAACTTACAAGATGAGCTTCTACAAGCTCATAAGGAATTGGATTTTTATTAATATTCTGTTGTTTAGCTCTTTTAACTAAAATCAAGAATTGTTTATTATTTGAAAATCCAACATCTACTTGACTATCAATATCATCATATAGTGTAGCTGAAATTCCTAATGTTGCAGAAGATGTACCTGCTCTGACACCATTGTATGTATCCCTTCCTACACATGCTATCTGAATATAATTACCCCATTCACCACGGCTAGAAGCAATAAATGCTAATTCATATCCGTTTTCAGGAGTACCTGCATCAAATACAACATCCTCATTACCAAATTCATCAGGGTCTTGAGATTCAAAATCTGATAATATATATCCATTGTTTACTGAGTATTGAAAAAACGCCATATTTATCCCCTCTCTAAAATTCTATTGTTGTTCCTACTTCTCTTATTTGAAAATAATCATAATTAAAGTTTATCGTACTTTCTAATTGAATATCTCCTTCTCTTTGGCTAAATGAAACTTCACCTAAAGTACTAGGCCAAATACTTACAAATATTACTTCTAAAACTACATTAGAATAATTATCAGTAACAACCAAAGAGCAATCTACAGAATAGTTTTTATGTAATTCTGCAATCTTATCTTTATTATTATTTATAAAAGCCATCCATTTAAATAACAGTTTCCAGTTATAAAGTTTACTATCTACTATAAAACTTACTAACCAAGGATCAAATTCCATTGGTATTAATCCTGTTTTTACCTTATTACCTTGATATCTTAATTCATCAGGTGCAATAGAAACAGAAGGAAGAATAGCAGAATGGATATTCATAACAAATGGATTATTAGCACCAATAGTTGTTTCTGTTGGTATCAAAGGAAAGATAAGACTATAGTTAGTAGGTGTTGCCTTATCTAAATTATTTAAATTCGATGAATTACATACAATTGTCATTTTATTACCTTAAATTTAAGTTTTCTTAATTCAGCCATTAGTTTCTTTGGATCATATGATTGTAATTTAACTGTTGCTTCATAGCTTATTTGACCTTTATTTGGTCCCAATCCATGAGTACTTCCTACATTATAATCAGAATCATAGAAACTAACAATATCTTTATTCTTTATTTTTGAAAGTTCTTTCCATGCAATTGAATCTATCATATTATGATTAACTCTTGCATCTGCTGTATCGGGATCAACAAGTTTCCATTCCAACATTTCAGGATAGTCCCTCATATATGCTTTTCTTTCTACTCTTGATGGAAGTTTTCCCATCTTAGATTCATTTAAATATTTTTTAAATTTCATACTTCATATCCCCTTTGCTTTTTTATAAGCTTCATGAGCAAGCTTCAATAATTGATTTGTCTTTTTAATTTTAGCTTCACCCTTAACCTTCTGAACTTCTTTTTGAATTTTTTCAAATATTTTAGCAGTTTCTTCTTCTTCACTAAATGTAACTGTTGCTGCCATTGCTACTCTACTACCAAAATTTTTATTAGGGTCTCCCATAGGACTTAAATAAATTCCATTAGTACCCCAAAATGGTTGTCTATTAAATGTCATTCTATATATGTATAGACTATATCCTTCACCAAGATCAATGACAACATCATCACCATTTATTCTTGCTTTCATTTTATTTTTAAAGAAAGTATACATGTCTCTTTTTTTGAATGCCCTTTTACTAGTCTTCCCACTAAAAATATCCTTCATTTTTTTCTTAGGAAATAACTGTTCAGGTTTTCTAAAAAATGAATGATCATTTGTAGATTGCCAATCACTTTGAGATAATTTTTGTTTCTTATTTAAATGGAATCCATAAGCAGTAGTATAAAGTTTATATGATATATTACCTGTAGCTAATACAGCTTTTGGATATACTATATCATGAACAGGTGCATGTACATTTAATGTAAATACAGTACTTCTATCTTTAGTAAAAAATTCAACATCAAATCCTGCTGTATCAGGTCTTCTTGCATTCTCTGCTGGATAAACCCTTTTCAAATCATAATGAAAATCATAACCACTCATATCTTTAAAGTATTGTGTAAACACTTCAGGTCTAAAATTTGACATTAAAGCTGTTTTTACTTGTACTGCTGCCTGTTTATATTTTGCATCAATAGAATCCCAATCAACACCCTTGGCACTACTTGTTTTAGTTTTAGCCAATATAGCATAGGCATCATTTACATCTTGTGCCATTCTAACATCACCACCTTTATCAGGATGATGCTGCATAGCAAGATCACGGTATTTCTTTTTTAGAGCTAACTTATCATTAATTTCAGTAGCACTCATACCAAAAATCTCTAGTGCTTTATTGAAATCCATTGTACGTTCAATTATATATTCTTTAAATCTCATATTTTAATTCCTTACTCTCAACTGAGAGTTAATTGCTATTACCTCATGGTTCAAATAGGGTATATCTTGTAATTAATTCTCCATCCTCTATTCTTCCTTTAAGCTCAAAGGATAAAGGACCACCTGAAGCACCTGAAGCAAATGTTGATGTAGTATCCAATGTTCCATTTTCTGTTGGATAACTTCCATAAATCTTTTTGATAAGACCAACATCAGTTGTAGGTTTGAAGAACCAAGTCTGTACTTCAAAATCTAATGTATAATTAATGACTCTATATTCCATATCAGCCATTTCATGAGATATTTCAGGTGTAGCACTTCTAAAAATTATTTTAACATCATATGCCATATCTAAATCATCTAAATAGACTCTAATAAAGGCATGTGGACAAAAGAATGGTAATATCTGTTCCATAATTTGGTCAATATCTACCATATGTAATGCCCATATATTCATTGTAAATGTTAAGTTATAAGGACATGGATGAAGTATTGTTGCTACTGATGGTGAATTCTCACCTATATTAGTACAACTTGCAGTAAATTCATAATTACCATTCGCCTTTCTATCTGCTGCATAATCAATAGAACTAATATAGGATGTTATCATTGGTAACATCTCATCATCTTTTCTTTCATTAAGCCAATAATAAACCTTCTCTTTAACAGAATGTTTGATAGGAACAGTTATATATCTATCAACTGTTGTACCATCAGCAGCATATCTTGCTATTTTTATATCATTGAATGCATCGAAAAACTGTATAATGGTTTTTCTGAACACGTTAAAAAAGAAATATTGTTTCATTTAATTACCTTAATTCTCTCCTTTCAACTATAACTTCAACACCCTTCTTTGTTATAAATCCTTTCTTTCTTTGAATAGTTATAGGAACAATAACTGCTGTTCCCTTTTCTTGAAAATTTTGTTTTAATGCAATCGCCATATTAACTTTAGTTGAATTACTTTTTATAGTATACTCAATATTGTTATCAGGTATATCCTGTTTATTCTTACCCCTTTTTTTAGCAATGTGTTTCTTAACATCATCAATATCTTTGCGTAATTGAGACCCCATTTTTTGAACAAACGCATCTAAAACAAAATCCAAATCCTTTGTAGTAATAGGTGGTTTATTTCTAGCATCATTAATTCTTAATTTATTCATATGCTTTGAAAATTCAAAATGTGTCAGGCCAAATGGTTTAAGTTTATTAAGCCATTTCTTCTCAAATGCACTCATATCTCCCATTGAAACGTCTTCAC
>Ga0180438_10006506_pt1 | contig 15789 bp, 18 predicted proteins | sample SS_ome_12_FD_132455 | JGI IMG/M metagenome (GOLD analysis project Ga0180438, IMG submission 132455) | Hypersaline lake sediment archaeal communities from the Salton Sea, California, USA - SS_3_D_2 metaG | ecosystem: Environmental > Aquatic > Non-marine Saline and Alkaline > Hypersaline >...
CGAGCGCATCGCCATCGTCGGCCACACCGGCGCCGGCAAAACCACCGTCATCAATTTGCTGAGCCGGTTCTACGACGTGCAGCGGGGCAGCATCGCCGTGGACCGCGTCGATGTCCGGAACTACGAGAAAACGGCCCTACGACGCAATATCGGCATCGTGCTTCAAGATGTGTTCCTGTTTTCCGGATCAATAGCAAACAACATTCGCCTTGGCGACACGATGTTAAGCGAGGAACAAATGCGGGCTTGCGCGGAATACGTCAACGCGGGCAAGTTTATCAGTAAACTGCCCGAGGGATATGACTACGACGTCGGCGAACGCGGCGGCAACGTCTCCATGGGCCAGCGGCAGTTGCTCGCGTTCGCGCGCTCCCTCGCCCACGATCCCCAGATACTGGTGCTCGACGAAGCGACATCGAGTGTGGACACCGAAACGGAAGCCTTGATCCAAGACGCGATCGGGAAGCTCATGGAAGGACGAACCTCCATCGTCATCGCCCACCGCCTCTCCACGATTCAAAACGCCGACCGCATCATCGTCATGCACCACGGCGAAATCCGCGAGACGGGAACGCACCAGGAATTGTTGGCCCGGCGGGGGTTATACTATCGGTTGTACCAGCTACAGTATAAGAACCAAGCGCTATCGACGTGATCGCGTGTCCTTCAGGAAGACTGACCCCTGCCATAATCGCCGGGTAAGAAAGGTGACGCTGAGCGTTGCACACGTGTCAAACGTGGTGTTTGGCGCCTGTCTTGGTTAAATATGGCCCACCAGGTGGGTGGCACCTTCAAGCGTCAGCTTGGAGGTGGGATTTGCAGGAAGTGCCTGTAGCACACGTGCAAACCAAGTCTGAAGGCGCCACCCTGCAGAAGTTGTGCGGCGCCTATGGATCTTTAACGTAGGAGATCCCATGCAGTACCGTCGATTTGGCAAGACCGAACTTAGAGTCCCCGTGATCACGTGCGGTGCCATGCGGTTTCAACAATCGTTCCGAGACGAAGAACCCGTTACGGACGAAAACCAGCAAGACCTCGAGGCCTGCGTGCGCCGCGCCGTCGAGTCCGGAATCAACCATATCGAGACCGCCCGCGGTTACGGCACCAGCGAAGCGCAATTGGGCCGCGTGCTACCCCAACTTCCCCGCAATGAAATCCTCGTTCAGACCAAGGTCGCCCCCGACGATGACACAGCCAAATTCGCGGCCAATTTCGAGAAGTCCATGAACCTCCTGCAATTGGACTACCTCGACCTGTTCGCGATGCACGGCATAAACGATGATGCCGCCCTCGACGCGGCGATGCGCTGCATCGAGCGTGCCCTCGCATGGCAACGCGAAGGCCGCATCCGCCATATCGGATTCTCGACGCATGGCCCCGCCGCCGTCGTCGTCCGCGCCGTCGAGACGGACGCCTTTGCCTACGTCAACCTCCATTGGTTCTACATCGACGACACCCGGTGGCCCGCCATCGAGGCGGCCCATAAACGCGACATGGGCGTCATGATCATCAGTCCCAACGACAAGGGCGGCATGCTCTACAATCCCAGCCCTAAGCTCGTGCAACTGACCGACCCCCTCGCCCCCATGGCCTTCAACGACCTCTACTGCCTGTCCCGACCCGAAGTGCATACCGTAAGCCAGGGCGTGATGCGGCCCGACGACTTCAACGTCCACATCGAAGCCGTCGAGCGGCTCGACGCGAGCGCCGAGATCCTCCCCCCCATCCTCAAGCGACTTGACGACGCGATGGTCCAGGCGCTTGGGAAAAACTGGGTCGAAACCTGGCGCGTCGGTCTGCCCGAGTGGCGCGAGACGCCCGGCAACGTCAACATCCCCATCATCCTGTGGCTGCGCAACCTCGCGCTGGCCTTCGACATGATCGAATACGGCAAAATGCGCTACAACCTGCTCGGCCGCGGCGGATCCTGGTTCCCCGGCGAAAACGCCGCCCGCGTCGACGAACTCGACCTCGCCGACGTCCTCCGCAACTCCCCCCACGCCGACAAGATCCCCGCCCTACTCAAAGAAACCCATCAACTTCTCGCCGACAAACCAAGAAAACGCCTCCAACAAGACGGGTAAACGCCCCCGCTGCTGTGTGCCGAGCGCGAAATCTCTTTGCAGAGTCGTGTCTGTTTTCTCCTGAGGCGTTCATCGACGGGAGGTGTCCCCACGCGTCATTGCGAGGAGTCTTCGACGAAGCAATCACTTTCCGCCAGAAGCGTCGAGTTGACTGTGGAAAGTGATTGCCACGTCGCTCCCCGCCTGAGGCGGGGCTCCTCGCAATGACGGGGGGGGATAGCGGCCGCCGAGGAAGGCTTCAGCGCTGGTAAAGGTTTGGAAAAAGACGCACGACTTTGTGAAGGAATTTCACACTCGGGACCCAAGCCTACTGAGAGAGAACGTTCCTCTGCCGTTTCCCCGGCCAAGAGCATTCCCTTCACAAGTTCTTTCCGACAGGATTCGTCCGCTGACGCAAATGCCGCGGATTGGATGACGTAATGAGGAAATACACGTCACATAGATTTGCGCCGATTGTTGAATTAATGACTGTCCGCGCCTATGCGCGCAGTTAGTGCTCAAGGGAGGGTGCCCCTCCGTGATTCTCGAACACCAACCACGAATGAACACCAATGGACACGAATGATAACCGCCGAGGCGGGTGGGGTCACGTCAACCCAAATCGCACCAACAATGGGCAATGCGACAGCAAAAAGCCCGCGAAGCAGTCAGGCTCACCTAGGCGTAGGCCGGAGCGACCATGGGCAACGTGACAAAGAAGCCCGCGGAGCGGGCGACGGCGTAACGCCCCGGGTGGCGCGAAGCGGAACCCGGGGTAGGCGCGCCCCCCAAAAATAAGAGCCCCCAGAGGGGGCGGCGGAAGGCCAGCGGGCACTCCGCGCGTTCGCCGCGTTCCACCCGCGCCCCTCGGCCACGAGGCCGGAACACGAATGATGACGTTCCTAAACTCGTCGGACGTTCCTGCCCCTTAACGACGGCAGTGTCACGAGGCCGCTGTGGAACGGCCGTCCCGAACCATCCTCGACAATACCCGCCCGCCGCACGACCCGGCACGCGTCAAGCATTGCCCCGATCTCTCGTCCTTTGACCTGCAAGCCACTTCGATAATATTATTGTGACCTCAAAGTAAAGCGCATTCGTCGAGCCGGCGTTCTGCACAAAACCACCCGTCAGCCCAGCGGAAAAGGAGACGTACAATGGCAGAGGATAAATGGTACAAGATCGTCAACGATGACATGGACGACATCCCCATGCGCGTCGAGCAGACGAAAGCCGAGTATTGGCAAAAGGCCTGGATATTCATGGTGTGCACCATCATTGGCGCCGCCATTATGGGATTCGCAAAGGCAACTGGACTAATCGCAGTCGGCTGCTTCCTGGCGGTTACCGGCATGGTTGGCGTATTCGCACTAGCAACAATGTCCCACATGCAACTCTGTCTCTATCGTGCAATCAAAGAAATCCGCAAGAGCAAAGACGATTCTGTGGCGGCATGAAAGCTCAAGGGCCGAGTTTGCTAGTCCGAATTCCCACTGCAAGTGCGTGAATCTCCTAATTGTTACGACGGAGCCCGGGCGGCCGGCGAAGAAACCTTACTTACGCACGCCAGTTTGTGGTCTAACAGGTAAGATTAACAAAGCCCCAGATCCATGCCCGACGCTTTCTTCTGCGGCTGACGCGAAGCAACCTAATTCAGATCGTTCGCTTCCAAAAGAAAGGTGAAAGATGCTCTCTCCATCAGGCAGAAACCTGCATTCATATGATCTTAGGCTCGACATACCCGCTCGCGCGATGATCAACGCCGAAATCTTGCAGAGCGCAGAGTCAAGTGGGTCTCTATATGCCCACAAGACAATCGTTCAGCAGAAGCTCGACCTGCTGATTGACCCCAGGGAGTACCACACACTTGACCAAGCCCACGTCGCCTCACTCCTTTACTGCTTGTTCGTTGTTCCCAGAGAGATCCTCGACCTCCAGGCCAAAGACGATCTATTTGTGCGCCTAGACAGGTTGGAACCTCTGCAGTATTTCAGAATTATCCAACCTCGCGCAGGTTTTGAAGGATCGCCGAGTTTCTGGCTTCTTAGGGCGCTCAGGAACTCCGTCGCACATGCATTGTATGAGATTGACGCTCAAAACAACTGGCGCTTCTGGACAGACCGAGAGCCAAGGTGGGAAGCCAAGGCATCGAAAGACGACCTTACGCGCTTCCTTTCAGTCTTCGGAAGGGAATTCGCCAACTGCTGTCTGGCTCGTAAAGCACGGCATGATGGCTCAAACACATGAATCGACAGCGACCTTGAAAACCGCGCTTTCGCTCCTGGTTCCCAACGCGCGTCATTCATGACGTTGGCGCCTGCAAGCCGTCCATTCCGTCTTGGCATCAGGATGTTGCGTTTCCGGCGGTCGGAGTGTAACCTACGCCCGTAAAGGGCAGGCTCTACATCGAAACCAGTACAGTCAGTTGCTATATCTCCTTTGGGAGAGCAATTGCAGCCCCAAGAACGCATGATATACTGGCTAACATGAAACAACGTGTATATATAGAGACCACCGTTGTCGGCTATCTGACCGGGCGGCCCAGCCGGGACGTGGTCATCGCCGCCCACCAGGAACTGACCCGCCACTGGTGGGAGACGAGGTCATCGACCTTTGACCTGCTCGTCTCGGAGCTGGTCCGGGAAGAAGCCGGAAAGGGGGACGAGGAGGCGTCTACCAAACGCATGACGATCATTGGGGAGATACCCATTCTTCAGACAAGTGATGCGGCCGTTTCACTTGCGAAGCAACTGGTTTCGCCAGGTCCAATCCCGCCCGAGTCGGCGGCGGACGCGCTTCACATCGCGCTTGCCGCGTTCAATGGCGTAGACTACCTGCTCACATGGAACTGCAAACACCTTGCAAACGCCGCGCTCCGCGGCAGGATCGAAGCGATTGTGGAAGAGGCCGGGTACGCCTGCCCCATCATCTGCACCCCCGAAGAACTCATGGAGGACTAGCCATGAATGACCCAATTGTCGATGAGGTCCGGCGTATCCGAGACGAGTATGCCAAGCAATTCGGCTATGATTTGCAGGCTATGGCGGCCGATCTGCGCGAGAAGGAACAACGACACCGGGAGCAGCTCGTCTCCTTCCCTCCCAAACCTGCGCGACGAAGCAAGACTGCATAGAGACCGATAGCGACTGCCTGGGCGGTACGGCTTGACACGCCGTCGTCGGAGCCGCTCCCCGTCTCCGGCGCTCTGAACACGCGGCGCGAGCGGCCCGACCTGCGGTCGGCCGATCAGCCGCACGGGTGCTCAATGACATCAGATAACATGAAGGGAATCAAGGTTAACAAGCTCGATGCCGCACGGCAACAAATCTAGACTGCCATCGGTTTATACTTTAACAATGATGATATTGCGTCTACGCACACTCTCGCCGCCGCAGCCTTCAAGATCACGCAGAACATTTGCGACAGCAGTCCTGGTCTTTCGCATTCGGTGACTGCATGGGTCGACGAGCTAGTCAAGCCAAAGATGAAGAGTATATTCTGGCGGAAGTTTCACGAAACCGCCAACTTCTTGAAACACGCAAACAACGACCCCGAGGTAGACCATCACTTCTCTCCCGGACAAACGGAAAACCTCCTTTTCCTGGCCGTCTACCAGTACCAGAATCTCACGGCCAAACCCTCGAAAGAAATGCAGTTATTCCGGATATGGTACGCCATACACCATCCCGACGTCTTCAACACACCTCCCGAAGTCCTTGAACTCGGCGCGGAACTCTTTGCTAATGACCGGAACCGGTTTTGGCGAGAGCTTCTGCCTCTTTTCCAATAACAGATCGACAAAGGTATCACCGGACAGTGAATTGGTGCACCAAGCCGCGCGGCTGACGCCGCGGTGCCTTGGGCCGAAAAGAAGTGAAATGCAACTTATGATACACTATCAGGTCAGTTGTGGACGCGCCTCAGCTACGATCGCGTCGACAGGCTTGTTTTCCCGGCGACGATATACGAGGACGGCGAAGGACGCCTTGGCCGAGCGGCCTCTACTGTAGGCCTCGAGCGGAAAGGCTGGCGCCTTTCACGTTATGTGTGTGTGCCTGGTCTTCGGCCATCTGCTTCTAGCTATGGGGCGGCTTGCCGCCGGGCGTCCGCGAACTGAAACGGCGGCTTCGCAGCAAAAGGAGGGGCACGCAACATGCTACTGACGCAGCGACAAACCGCAGATTTGGTCGATCGTATCGTGGCGGCGGTTCATCCCGAACGCATCATCGTGTTCGGCTCGAGCGCGCGCGGTGAAGCGGGCCGGTATAGCGATATCGACTTGCTGGTCGTGGCGCCCGAGGGCGCCCACCGGCGCAAGACTGCGCAGGCGATCTATCGGGCATTGCTGGGTTCCGGTTTGCACGTGGACGTGGCGGTGGCCACGCCATCAGACCTGGAGAAGTATCGTGACTCGCCCGTCCTCGTCTACCGGCAAGCGCTGCGCGAGGGGAAAGAGCTTTATGCCGCCTGAACAACAACGGGCCGACGCTCCCCTGCGATGGCTGCGAAATGCGCGCGCCGATCTTGCGTTGGCCGGCGTTGCGCTGCCGCCAGGCGGGCTGTATGAGCACCTCTGCTTTCATGCCCATCAAGCGGCCGAGAAGAGCTTAAAGGCCGTCCTTCTTCGAATGGGAGTTGAATTCCCGTTTACGCACAATCTTCAGGCGCTCTTCGACCTGTTGCCTGCCGAACTCGAGGTCCCGTCCCGGATACTCGAAGCCGTCGACCTGAACCCATACGCCGTGTCCACGCGCTACCCGGGCGAGATCGAAACCGTCACGGAAAGCGATTATGTCGACGCCGTACGCCTCGCCGAGGCGGTGACGGACTGGGCGGCGGGCATTGTCCAACACGAGGGGCCAGCTTCTAGTTAATGCCATCCGGCCGCATCATGGAGCACCATGGCAGATCGAGCGTGCATGGCGGTTGTAAAGGACGGACACATCTTGCTCGTCCGCCAAACCTATCAAGGCGAGAGTCTATGGACACTTCCGGGCGGCGGCATTGAACCTGGAGAATCGCCTGAGAAGACGGCGATCCGTGAAGTGAAGGAAGAAGTCCATCTGGACACACGCATCCTCCGTCTGCTCTATACGGGCCCGCGGCAGCGGGGCACAGGAACCTACTTCTGTTATCTCGGCGAAATCGTGGGAGGGGAGCTCCGGCTTGGCGCTGATCCCGAATTGTCCGAGGACGCCCAGGAACTTCGCGCCGTGCGGTGGTGGCCGCTGGATGCCGTATCCGAGCATCCGGAAGTATCGTTGATCCTTCCCGCGCTTCTGTCTCCACCTTAGCGTGCCCATGCCGACAGAACAATCGGACATAATCCGTCACAGGACCTCGCAGATGCGGGAAGCATTGATCGCGGGAGGCGCGTGCCTTGTAGGATTCGCGGATGTCTCGAACCTAAACACCGACGTCGCAAAGGAGTACCCCTTCGGAATCTGCTTTGCCCTGCGATACGACCGCGACGCCGTCGAGCAACTACCTTCGGATGATTGCTTTATCCAAATGAGCTCAAAACTCAGCTCGAGGGCAAAGAAGCTATACCGAATATGCACGGACATACTCAGCGGCTGGGGGTATCGATATAAACGAATCACTTCCGCTACGCCTGCCGATGATCTCAAGGACCTGTCCGAGGAATTGCCACAGAAGACGCTCGCAACGCTTTCCGGACTGGGCTGGATCGGAAAGTCAGCCCTTCTTGTGTCCCCCGAGTTCGGCCCACGAATTAGACTGGGGACAATCCTTACGCACGGCGCCTTGATAGTTGACGCCCCTATTACGTTCGGCCGCTGCAAAGACTGCACCGCCTGCGTTGACGCCTGCCCGGCAGGGGCGATCACAGGCGCGGAATGGTCTCAGGGAATTGCGCGCCGCGAGCTACTCGACGCGTTCCTGTGCAATCAACACCTCTGCGAAACCAAACAGAGTTTGGGACGCAGACAAACCTGCGGGATTTGTGTCCGAGTATGCCCGTTCGGAAGAAATTGATGTCTCGCCGGAAGAGCTTTTGGCAAACGAGGCACGCCGCGCCCCGGAAACTAAGTGCGGGTGTTTTCTGGATGAGGAATTGCAGCCCGCAGAATGCATGGCGTAGTGCCTGACATGGAACTGCAAACACCTTGCGAACGCGCGCGTGTGTGCGGCCTGGCCGTCGGGCGGTCGGGGCGCCTTCGACTCAGAATCCATTGGGTGGATTGCACGGGACGCGTTTACGCGGTATAATGTACATAATGGCGTAGGTATAGCATGATCGCATCCTTCGGCGACAAGGCGACAGAGGATTTGTATCACGGATTGCGGACGAAAAGAGTTCGCCGTATCCCGAGTAGGATCTGGCAGATCGCGTACCGCAAACTAGATATGATTCAGTATGCCCAGGTTCTGCAGGACTTGCGCGTACCGCCGGGGAACCGGCTTGAGGCGCTCAAAGGCGATCTGCACGGCTACCACAGCATTCGGGTCAATGAACAATGGCGCATCGTCTTTCGGTGGCAGGAAGGTCTGGCCTACGACGTGTCCATCGTTGACTACCACTCAGGATAAGAGGAGGGGCAAATGATTCCCAAGCGCCGCACGCCGACATCCCCGGGAGAGATTCTCGCTGAGGAATTTTTGCGTCCTCTCGGTGTCACGCAGACGGCTTTTGCGCAGCATATTGGCGTATCCGTTCGGCGCGTCAACGAGATTGTTCGGGGAAGACGTGCCGTCAGCCCGGAGACGGCGCAGCTTTTTGCCGCTGCACTGGGCACGTCTGCCGAGTTCTGGATGAATGCACAATCCAGCTACGACTTGGCAACGCACCGGATAGACGCGCAGGTAAAGCGCCTAGTGGAAGCGGGATAAGGATATGGCTAGGATAGGCGAATCCTATCGTAAGATCGATTTGGGGAAGCAAAAAGTGCACCGCCTGCGTTGACGCCTGTCCGGCACGTGCGATCACAGGCGCAGAATGGTCTCGAGGAATTGCGCGTCGCGAACTACTCGACGCAGTCGCGTGCAACCGACACCTCTTGGAAACCACCCAAAGTCTAGGACGCAGACAAACCTGCGGGATTTGTGTCCGCGTATGCCTGGTTGGGAAAGGCTCTTTCGCTTGACGGTTGGCCAACTGCCTGATAGCCTGGGAAAGCTTTGTTTGAAGCCGTCTGGGCCGCTTCTCGAACGAAAAGGGGCATTGGACGCAATCGGGGCAGGTTGCCGTCGCGTATTCTACCACAGGAGGAAGCAATGAAGCGTTCGACGTTCGCCTGCCTGAACATACTTTTCACCACCGGCCTGGTTTGGGCAAAGACGCTTACGTACAACGACGCCGACGTCGTCAACATGCGCGAACTCGGCATCCCCGCCGATGAGCGTGAAACCCACGTCCTCCGAACCGACGGCGACGTCGTTTACGGCGCCACATCCGGCGACCAATGCCACGTATTCCGTTTCGACCCCGCCCCCAAAACGCTCGATGTCCTGGCGACGATTCCCGGGCCAAACACCGTGTTGCGGGGGATGGTTCTCGACACTGACGCGATCTATGTCGGCACCATGCTTACGAAACGGCAACTGTGGCTGAAAGTGCGCGAAGCTGATCCCACATTCGACCCGGAAGACGCGAACCTGCTCCCGATTCGGGACACCTATCACACCGGCCGTTTGTACCGAATTCGTGGCGTGAAAGGAGATTCCGCCCGTCTTGAGGACCTAGGTGTTCCCGTGGAAGCCCAAGGGATCCACACCATGGCCATCGATACGGCCAGGGGTCTTATCTACGGTGTCACCTATCCGAACGGCCGGTTCTTCACCTACGACATAAAGAATGGTCACGCGCGCGACACGGCTTTCGGCCACACCTACGCCACGGTGTCCAACCACCGCGTCGGCATTGTCGAAGTGCAACGTGAATTGGCCGACCTTGTACCCGGAGAAGGGGAATGGAACAACCGGCTTGTTCCTCGGGCCATGCACGTCATTGCCGATGGCTCGTTGTTCACTTCCGGCTGGGACGGCCAACTGCTCAAATACAACCCGTCGGCCGAAGACATTCAGCGACGATTTAGTGCGGTCGGTTATATTCCTTCCGTGCCAGGCCGCCAGTACTGGAATCGCCTCGACGCCGTTACAGAACGCCAAGGCAAGCTGTACATGGGAACGTCAGACGGCTATATCGTCCGCTTCGACCCCGCCACCCGCGACTTCGAAAACCTCGGCAAGCCGATTCGCGCCGTCGAGGTGATGGGCATGGTGTTCTCCCCGCTGGACGGAAGGCTCTACGGCGTAAGCGGCGGCGGCCTCGAAGGTATGAGCCGATTCTGGTGCTGCGACGTCGAGAAGGGGACGTTCGAGGTGGACTATCCCGCACTTCCCGTATTCCCGAATCGCCGGCGGGTGGGTGACCTCGTCTGCACAAAAGACGGCACGCTGGTGATTTCCGAGGCCTCCCGCGTCGGCAACCTGTGGGTGTTGAACCCGGGTGAACCCAAGGAATGGCAGAAAGGCGGCGTCCTGCCCGACAAGAGCCCTCAGGAAGGGCGCTATCAACCGGCCCCGGAAGGACGGTTTCGAGGCCACAAGAAACTCGAGGTGGACGTCTACCCAATCCCGTGCGCGCTCCACGGCGGCTCGGGCTATACGGCCATTCAGGCCGATATAAATGGCAGAATCTACGTCGGTACTGCATACTATGGACTAACCGCCCGGCTGCTCCAACTCGACCCCGACACGGCCCGATGGCGATCCATTTTCCGCTCGGACGAACTCACGGGGCAGTACGGCCGCGGACAAGGTATACCCGGCAAGATTCACACCAAGCTACGGCTCGGTGCAGACGGCAAGATCTACGGCGCCATGAAGCAGGGCTACGAATTCCATTACACAATCCGGCCTGACGTCGGCGAGGCACCGGAGGGACGGCGCGGTAGCCAGTATACCTGCTATTTCTTCTCGTACGACCCGGCCACGGATATCGCCGAGGACCTCGGGCCCGGTTGGCCGCAGGAAGGCATCACCGCCTTCGCCGTGGACACCGACCGCGGCTACGTCTACGGAGGCACCGTCCCCGGCGTGTTCTTTCTCGTCTACAACATGGCCACCCGACGCGTGTGGAATGCCGGGGCAATCGCCCACGGCCACCCAACACGATACATGCCCATCGAGCCCGGCACCGGTAAGGTCTACCACCCCGGCGAAGTTACCCCCGGCGGCAACGCTTTCATGACAGTTTGGGAACCGGAGACCTTTCGACTCCGCGATGTCGAAATCATCGCCGAGGAAGGCTTCGAATATCGCCATTCCTATGCCACATGTTGCGGCCCCGCTGGGACCAACAAGATTTACGGCGGGTCCGGCGACTTTCTATTCGAGATGGACCTGGACGACCGCAAGGACGGGAGATTTCACGCGCGGCCGGTTTGCGCCGTCGGCGTGGAAGGCGACGCGCAGCACACGGGCCTCAGCGCCATCGAATGCGGCCCGGACGGACGCATCTACTGGGCGAGCGCCGGCGGGCGCAACATCCCGATGGCCCTATTCGCATGGGACCCCAAAACCGAAACGAAGACCTATCTCGGCTCCTGCGCGCTGGGAGGCGAGTGGATCCGCTGGAGCAGTTGTCAAGGGCTCTGCCTTGACAGACAAGGCAACCTGGCGCTCCACGTGCTCTATGCGGAACTCTCCGAGGAACAGAAGAGACGCTGGAAGGTCCCGGACGACTTCTTCTATGAGGACATCGCCCAAAAGGCCCACTTCCTGGGCTACCCGGCGCATGACGAAGGGACGTACTATTCGGTGTTTTACGTGAAGAACGCAGTTGCTATTAACTAAGAGCGCCGCAGACTCGAAACCGGATGAATTGAGGAGCCAATCCATGCAGAACAGACAAGCCCGACACCGAACAGCACGTCTTCCGGGGATGGCTGTCGCCGCCGCACTGCCCGTCGTTCTCACCCTGGCCGCCAGCGCTCAAACCAAAATTACGGAGACCCGTTACGGCGGGCCGGCCGAAGTAACCTACGACCTCGGTTTCGTCAACAACGTGCGCAAACACCCCGACGGCGGTGTCGCCATTTTCGACATGGTCCTTATCGAGAATGACGCCCCCGGGTCCGGCCGAAGCGAGAAGGGAGTATGGACGGACGTTGTCTGGGGACCGCACCGCGCGCGGAAGATACTGCACCTCGACGACCCGCGCGCCCACAAGGCCTTTCTCGTGGTTTACACATGGCACAAGAAGCCCCCGCCTTGCCCCCTCTCGTTTGCCGTCAACGGCCACCACGGGGAAGTTGTCATGGAGAACCACGAGTTTTGCCGTTGGGCCGAATTCCCCGCCGCCGCCCTCAGAAAGGGCGAGAACGTCATCGACCTGTCCTGTCCGGAAGCGAAATCCGAGGAGGAAGGCTGGGAACTCTACTTGGCGCGTGCCGACGAGTTTGCTGACGGCGGCGGCGCCCCGGCCGCCGTCGGCAGGACCTCATTCAAGTCAACCGACGCCGGCGTCTCCTGGAAGCGGAGTCCATTCGGACCGACAGGCGACACGCAGGCCGAGTATTCGGTACGCCTAAGCTTGGACCGTTATAGACGTGAGGGAACGTTGACCACCCCCGTAATCGATCTCTGGCGCGGCGACGCCGCCGACTTCATTGTGCCGCTGCGCCGTGTCGTGAACGTCGTCTTTGAGGCCCAAGCCGACGTGCCTGAGGGCGCAACCGTTGCTTATTTCGTCCGTGGCGGCACAAGCACGGACCCGTGCGAAGATGATTGGGAACCCTACGACGTAATCGGCGGCGGGCCGGGCCTCAACGTTCAGTTGGATGGCGAGGTATTCAATCGCCGCTATGCTCAGTTTAAGGCCGTCCTGTCGACAACCAACCCGCTGGTGAGTCCCATCATCAAAACCATGCAGGTCACCGCCGAAGTGGAAGACCAGACGCCGGCCCTCTCGAACGTCTACGTCATACGCTGCGAAAACCCCGTCATCCGCCATCCCTCCGTTCCCTGGGAATGGGAGTCGTGGGACCGCCCCGAGTTTAACGCGCTGCGGCAACGGGAGAACCTCGACGAGGTGACGGCAGGCGCCCGCACTGAGTTCGAGGCGCAGCTCCGACTTATGGACCACGCAACAAAACGCTGGTGGGGCGGTGACCCCTTGCCCGAGTATCCGGGCTGGGACGCCCTCAGCATTCTCGACCGGATCGATAAGGCCGGATCCGGCGGCATGTGCATTCAGGCGAACAACTTCCTGGCCGGCATGTGTATGGCTTACGGGTGGCAGGCCCGCCTCGTCAACATTGTCGCCCATGAGACCTGCGAAGTGTGGAACGATGACTACGGCAAGTGGATCTACCTGGATGGCTACCATGTCAATCACTACGTCTACGACGTCGAAACCGGCGAACCCCTCAGCGTGCTCGATATGCACCAACGGCTGCTTGACCTGCTCTATCCCGACCGGCCCATTGATTGGATGAAGGACGAATTCGGCGCTGTGCCCGAAGACGTGCAGCTACCCGTCGGGCTAGGCGTTCCCGGGCCGCGCCGCGCGCTCCACGGCGGTTTTGAACTCGCCGCTTTTGCGCGTATGCTCCCCCGGAATAACTGGTACGAAAAGCCCTTCCCGCTGCCGTTGACGCACGGCTGCACCTGGTGGCCGTGGGACGGCTACATCAACTGGTATGATGACCGCACACCGCCAAAGCGCCAGTACTCGCGCCACACCGACCGGCCCCAGGACATGTGGCCCGAGCTGAATCGGGTGCACGTCGACGCTACGTCCGCCTGGGGAACCGATCGGCTATTCCTCCGCTTCGACACCTATACACCCAACTTCAGCCACTACGAGGTGAACGTCGATGAACAAGGGTGGAAAACGACCGACAGTCGATGGTGCTGGTTGTTGCATCCCGGGAAAAATGTCCTCGAGGTCCGCGCCGTTAACAAACTCGGTGCCGCAGGAAAACCAACCGTCGTCTGCATCAACCAAGCGCCGCCGTAAGATCCACCCGGATGCGCCTTCGACGAGAATTTCAGTGCCGAAAACGCAGGGTTCTTGAATCCTCAGTGCGGGGCTCCTGTGTGCGGACTGGCCGTCGGGCGGTCGGGGGTTTTCGACTCCGAATACATTGGGCGCGTTGTACTGGCCGCGTTTGGGCGGTATAATGTATTTCAATGGGGTGACTATAGCATGATCGCACCCTTCGGCGACAAGGCGGAGGAGCGGTAAATGATTCCCAAGCGCCGCACGCCGACATCCCCGGAAGAGATTCTCGCTGCCGAGTTCTGGATGAATGCACGAGCCAGCTACGACTTGGCAACGCAGCGGATAGACGCGCAGGTAAAACGCCTAGTGGAAACGGGATAAGGGTATGGCTGAGATACGCGAATCCTATCACAAGCTCGGCGATGGTGACGAGCAGTTCGACATCGCGTTCTGGCAATCGCAAGGTGACCAAGCCATTTTCTCGGCTGCCTTGGAAATGATACAAAATTATATGATTATCAGGTACGGACATGCTGACGAGCCCAGACTTCAAAGAACTATTGAGTATTTTGGCAAAATATAGGGTGCGCTACCTCGTGGTCGGCGGCTATGCCGTGATGAGATACACCGAACCGCGCTTCACGAAAGACCTCGATCTCTGGATTTTGACCGATGAAGACAACGCGAAGGCCGTGTTCGGAGCACCCAAGGAGTTTGGAGCGCCGCTGGTGGGCTTGACCGCCCACGACTTTACTGCGAACGGCTATTTCTACCAGATGGGGAAGCCGCCATTTCGGCTGGATATAATGATGTCCATTCCCGGCGTCGAGTTCGAAACCGCATGGCAGAATCGTGAGGAAGCGGTACTGGAAGGGTTGACCATCCCGTTCATCTCGAGGAGCGATTTGATACGCGCTAAAGACGCCAGCGGAAGAGCTCAGGACTTGCTCGATGCCGAAAGCCTCCGAACGGCCGAACAAGAGCGTGACCCGCATGCTTGAAAGCGGCGGTTACGTATCCCCGTCGCAGCGCGTATGATGACGCGAGGCACTCCACATCACGATGAGTTCGTATCCGAGCCCATCACCCCGGTGGGCACTTCCTTCGCCGTGAAGCCCATGGCGGCCGGCGAACCCGGTTGCCCTGTGCGTTTCCGTTGGCGCAACGCCGAGTACGAAGTGGCGCGCGTGCTCGAGAAATGGAAGACGACCAGCGGCTGCCGGCACGGCAGCGCCGAACAGTACGTGCGCAAGCACTGGTTTCGAATCGAGACTACCGACGGAACCGAAATGCGGATATACTTTGATCGACAGCCACGCGCAACACAGCACAAGAAAAGATGGTGGATCGCCACTATTGCAAGAAAGCCGGAGAATGAATAGGAACCGGATTGCCTATTGCTTAACCGGCGCATGCAGCGTCCTTAGGCCGTTCTCGCACAGAATATTCTGCAAATGGAGCGAGATCTCGTGGATAAATGCGACTACGGTGCTCCCTGGTACCATGGTTCTCCCGATAAACTGCGCGTACTTCGCAAGGGGAGCTGGATTACACAGCTCAGGGAGATGGCCAAGGCCTTTTCCCACAAGCCGACGTTGATGTCGCTCGATGACGACTGCCGGAACGTCAAGCACAACGGACGGCAACCCGGATTTCTCTACGTGGTATCAGAACCTATCGGCACAGATGACGTGTCCTATCTTCGCGACACCGCTCAAACCCACTGGCAGACACAGCGTGATTTGCAGGTGAGAC
>Ga0180438_10006507_pt1 | contig 15789 bp, 15 predicted proteins | sample SS_ome_12_FD_132455 | JGI IMG/M metagenome (GOLD analysis project Ga0180438, IMG submission 132455) | Hypersaline lake sediment archaeal communities from the Salton Sea, California, USA - SS_3_D_2 metaG | ecosystem: Environmental > Aquatic > Non-marine Saline and Alkaline > Hypersaline >...
CGGAGGGGGCGGTGGTGGTGGAGGTGGTGGTTGCGGAGGTGGTGGTGGAGGTGGTGGTGGAGGTGGTGGTGGAGGTGGTGGTGGAGGTTGCGGTGGTGGCTGTTAATTATCTGTTATTCTTTAACTTTACTTTGATGGATATAATCGATAATTACTATATTATAAGCTTTCACAATATATTATACTTTATGGTAATATATCCAAAAGTTTAGAACTTTATTTCTAGAATTCTTAAGAATAGAAATTAGCCTAAAGATCATAACAATAATATATATTTTACTAATATAAGTGGAAGGAGGATGTATCAAAAAGATATGATTAGTGTTAGAACTAATTCTAAAAATCAGCGTTTCGACTTTTACATTGTTGACGGTGAAGTTTTTGATCTTAGTTTGAAATCTCGAAATAGATTCCAAAGATCTAGAACGAACCAAAATCTTTCTTTGGATCATCACTCTGTGACAAGTTTTCGTTTAGTTATGTATGATAAAGAAGCTCTGATCGATTTGATCAGCGATTTTTTTATTCGTTCTAACATTTATGTGTTTGGTCTTAAATTTACTGAAATAAGACATTGTCAAGCACTTCATATTAATTTAACCGAACGAGAGCTATTAGAAATGGATCTTGATAATCACTTGTTATATAAATCATTTCCTCGTGCAGTAACGAGTTTAAACAAAATTGTTTATGAACTCGAAGAAAAGATAGCAAGTTCATCTTATAACAACGAAATAAGAAATATTCCTATTAATTTAGCCACTCAACAGGCGGTCGCAAACAAACTATTTGATTTTGTTTTACCTAAAACCTTCAAGCAGTCAAGTTCAGTCTCTAGTGCGCAAGAAAAATCGCTATTACCAAAATTTGTAATATTAGAACAAACGCTTGACAGCAAGCCATTTAAAGTTGCAAGTTTACCTTTTTCTTTGGTTAAAAAACATCAAATAGAGTCTGGACAAGTATTATCAATTTTTGACGATTTTAATATTCGGACTGTCTTGTATAAGGTAGGTATGAATCCACTTGAACAATTTCCCTTTATACCTTCGGCATCTTCTGTACCTTCATCATATGCCAATTCTTCTGTTATGTCGTGTAATTCTCCATTATCTCCCATATTTCCCAATCTATTTAATTTGAATTCGCCGATTTCAAGTCCAAAATATTATGTCCCGACACCAATCGAAAATACTATAAATGATCTGTTAGATGAAAGTATGATTTCAAATAAAAGGTATCAATCGAAACCTGAAATAATGAATAATATCGATATTAATAAATTTGACCCTCCAACTTCAGAGGAGGGAGAACTAAGTCTAAGTCCAACTCTAGTTGAGAAAACTATTTTTGGTCACACAAGTAATGTAACGAATGAAGTTAGGTCAAGTACTATAGAAAATAAAGATACTTTAGTTACGCAATCTGATAAAGTCACACCTAATATCAAAGCAGAAACAGACTTTGAATGTTTAGATGATATACAAGTACAAGATACACAAACACATGATATCCCGGAACAGGGTGTCAGTTATTATTTGAATCCGTTTAATACTGTACATAGTCTTTATACATATTTTACTTCTTAGTATAGTAATGTATGATGAATTATTTAATATTTTAACCATAATATTAGGACTTTATATTGGTAGTTTGATTATGCAAAAAACTTATCAAATAGAAAGATTTCATGGTCCAAATTCCAATAATGTTAAGAAAATGATTTTCCATGATCCACAAAACAATAAGTATTATCAATATGAACCTAAAATTACTTTTTGTCCTGTATCCGCAGCTCAGAAAAAATAAAGAATTGTAGAAATACGTTTATATTTAAGAGTAAACTAATGTTACTTTAAATATAAACCTAGCCCATATCCATTTCTTTCAATGTCTGGAACCGCAGAGGGAAATCTAGTAAATACTATTATGAACGAGATGGAGCGTGATAATGGTACTTTTAACGAGGAGAAGCAACAGTTTGCTGGACAAACTATGACAACTCATGATCACGATCGTCATCACGCCACAAATATGAGAGAAGAGTTAATCTCTATTATCCAAAGAGATCCAGAATTGGCCAATCTTATTAATAGTAATGAGAGTAACATGGTCAAAATCAATGAAATATTAAATAATGAAGGTATGTTGGAGGAAATTTTAAAAGATCGTCAACTAATTCCCCTAATTATAAAGGAAATTTTACAAACTCCTGACGATCAAATTCAGACTCCAGAAATTAATTCTGGTGGAACTGCACAGACTCCAAATAAAGAGTATGATTCAGGAGAATATCAATTTCAAACGGCTAAACAATTAGATGCTGATGGAGCCGATCATACTAATAATGCAGTTTATCGTCATCAAAGTCATGATGATGAAATAGCTCCTGTCATAGGAGAATTTAGTTTCGCTGAATTTTTAGTAGGACCTGTTTTAGCTGCCATATCATTTTTTCTAGTTGCAAACACTCCGATGATCTACTATCTTGGTCAACTTCCATATTTGGGTCCTTTATTGGTTGGTAATAAATTAATAACTAGCTTAGTATTAGTAATGGCAATTTTTATTGTCGGTGGTTTTGCTATTGACGTGATAGGTCTAATTTGAGGAACCACCTGTAGCTAAATAATCCAGTGTCATGCCCGTCCACTCTTCTAATACCTTAAAGAAATTTTTATCAACCACTAAACCAATTGGATAACTAGGCAAACTTAGGGTTCCCTGTTGAGAATATGTTATTATTCGACCATCACTTGTCAATAAGTTTCCTATTCCTGCTAAATAACAAGCTAACATGATTTTTAGGCTCACTGGTTTTGATTGAAACAGTTGATCCAAAAGATCAGCAGTCAGATATCCTTCGTTATCAGCCATGCTCGCAAATTCCAGACCAAATAAAATCTCTAATAATTTGGATTTGGGATACTGAGTTGTTACTCTTACGTAACTATTTTTTAGACAAACAATATCTTCACCAAGACAAAAATCTTTAATTGTTAGTTCGGTATGTGCCTTTTCATAACATTTCTCAACAATCTCCGATTTTATGATTTGGTGTTTTGTTTTAGCCATAATATAGTGACTTTCCATAAAATGAAGACCATTTAACGTTAAAAAATCGTTAAAGTCAGTAAATTCAGAAGTCCTGAACTGGCGATCAACATCATCAGTCTCGACATTAACGAAAAACACACTGACGAAATCTTTAGCTCGATCAACCCAAGTCTGGTTGACTTTAATATCACGAATCGCAGTCTCTTTCGATTCTTCAGTATCAAAACCATCAAAAGAATCATTTTCGCAAAACTTATCTAAAATTTTGGAAACATTGAAGGGTGAATTTGTTTGTTCCATTTGAGAGACTCTGTTATTAATAAAAAATTCTTGTCAAAAAAAAATCCTTATAGGTATAAAGAGTAAGTAACTAAAATGGAAATAACATTTGGTCCCTGTAATTTTTTAATAGTTACCGTTTTGATCATTCTTTTAGTTTATTTTTTAGTGGGACAGGAGAATCACATAACAAATTTTGAACAATTTGGTGGAAAAGTAAATTATGAGAGTGATTTTTTGAATGAAATAAGACGAGACAGAGATAAATATTTTCGTTACTATAAAGGAACCTTTCCATATATTGATGAGTTCCACCGAACTTACGAAAACAATCAAGCTCTAATAAAAAATCGGCAAAAGAAAATAGAACAGATACTTAATGATTACGATAAAGCCTCGAAACTTTTAGCGGATCTAGGAAAAATTAATAATATTCGTCCGATGTACTCGGAAAGTGACATTCAAAGAAAGGAGAAAGAGATGGCTCGTCTCAGGGATCTTTATAATCAACATTTAAATTCATATTTGAACTTATCAAATTTAAATAGTCAACTATTACTCCTTTATATTTATTCCAAAAACGAAAATGGTGTTGAAATTGATAGATTAACTAATCAATATCGAAAATCCAAACGCCAATTTTTAAGAAGTTATCGTCATCTAGTCAAATAAAGCACCGCTTCGCATTTTTAAGGATCAGTTATCTTAGTATTTGGAAATAAAGCTTCCAAACATTGAAATAGTTTCGTTTCTACTGAACAAGAGAAACACAAAACTTAGTACGATATAATAAGCATAGTCAACCAACATAATATAATTATTTGGTTGACCTAAGAATTTTTCCAATTACTTTCGGGGAATAAAGTGAATTGAATATGGAACCATAACCACTATACGGGGCATCTCGTTTTTAGACCATATAAAGCAGGTCTCCTCCTAAATTCTTAATATGTTGGGGCTCCACTACAATCAGATTTTCTATGCCATCATAATCTCTAATTACACAAATCGCACCAGGAGAAAGTTTTTCAGTCTGAATATTCAGTTTAGCACATGAAGCATTTGCACGATCTCCAAGCGTACTCACTACTTCAATTAAGTATGGATCATATCTGGGAATTTTATAGCTTGATTTTTCATTATGTCCGCTTAATTGATTATAGAGGGCAAAGCCCTCTGCAGATAAACTAAATCCTCCGTATTCGGTATTTACAACAAATTTTTTAGCTACTTTCCAATCGGTCGCTTCTCGGCTAACAAGAATTTCGTTGATTTTAGTTCTCAGTTCGATCAACTCGGAATCTGAAAGCCCAATTAGATCAATTGATGTCATTTTATAATTCAAAAATTTTCAACCATTTTTTCGTCATCAGAAACCCATTATAATAAAATTATTACATTACAGACATCTCGCATGAGTTTCCCTTCTAGTAGAATTTTTAGTGGTTCTCTTAAGTTGATACCCCGTTAATATTAGTAATTTCAGAAACTATGTTTTCGACAAGTATTTATCGTGTAGCTCCCCCAGTTAGAATATTAGTAACTTTGGATTTATCATTCGGACAATTGACTTCTCTAATTTTGTATTTGTAACATACACCATTCTTATCACGATAGATAGTGTCCTTAATATTAAATGGTGTAGGATATTTGATGATTATTTCCGGTTCTGGGGCAGTTAAATAAGTATAGGCCAAACCAATAAAAAGACTAATTAAAAAGACTAATGGATCTATATGTTCAAAAATAAAAAACATAATATACTATATTATCTTCCCATTTTTCTCACTCTTTAAATTTTTAGACTTAGTTAAAATTTTTTAACTCTCTCTTTAAATTTTTAGACTTAGTTAAAATTTTTTAACTCTCTTTAAATTTTAACTAAGTCTTGTTAATTTTTAACTAACAACCTTTGTATTTAATATGCCTTAATATGGTGCACCCGAAGTCCTTAATACTGACTATTAAAGTACTTAATAGAATACTAGAATCAAGGAAAGAGACTAAGTCTAGTTAATTTGTCATGACCAAAAATTATGATGTACTGTTTCGGAAAAAGTTAAATCTTGGTCTTTTTTTATGGTCTATTTTATAGTTACCATTATTTATTATTTTATTTTTTACTGTTGTTGTATTACCTTTATAGGCCCACGTTAGTAAGCATTTAACTGACCAGAGTAAAAGAAAAGCTACAGCCGAGTTGAAAAAAATATTAAGATAGTTAAGTTGATTATTTAGATTTAAACGCACGCTACCATGATGATATAATAAAGGATCAATTAGTGAAGTAGTAAAAGTGCCATCCACTGGCATTAAAAGTTTTCTTATATATTATAGAGAATGATTCTCTCTTAGATGTTTCTAGTCTATCTATTTGGTCAGAGAGTAGCAAGATGGTTGTTTAAATATGCTTTTAATGCTGGTAATGTTTTGGCAACAGTAACCGCATTTATACTACCCTATATTGTTCGTTTTAACTTTTTGCCCTATTTGTATCATCCATATAGATATGGAGGAATACCATTTGTGCCACCTGGTTTTTTGGAATATCAAGGTATGTATTACATAACTATTTTGACTATTTTAACTTGCTTTTACATTCTTTCTGGTTTCATGGCTATTTACAAAATTTGTGATAAACCTCCTAGTCAAAGTTACCAAGTTATTCTTTACAATATCACCAAATTTTTGTTAGTGATGTTTGTTTGTCTCTTTATCCTATTTTTCGTACCGCTAGTTAAATTTCCTCTATTATCAGCTTTCGTTCTAGTTCCTTATGCTAATGAACTGGTCAATGGTATCATTTGGAGTCTTTTTACTCTTTTTGGTGTAACTTGGGCAAATATTAGTAACATATCGCGTGTCTGTGGTACGAATCCTTACTTAGATGTTTAAGCGAAATTGCCTAGGTGATTTGTGATAAGTCAAAAGAAGCAAAACTTCCCCAATTGAAAAAAGATTTAATATTACCATCCAAATAGGCTTTTTCGATAGTGATTTTATGTTTTTCACGCCATTCATCTAAATTGGAGGTGTAATATTTTTCCGCTTCTTCGGCAGAAAATTCTGGACGTTTGATCGATTTATTCACGCTATTATGATAATCAAGTAAAAAAGTTGCGAAGTTTGTTTTGTTTTTGGTAACATCTTCCATTTTTAATCGATATTCATTCCTAAACTTATCATAATGTTGTTTACACTTTCCACAATAGATACCTTTATCTCGTAATACATTTAGTAAAGTACTCAATTGATTTTGTTGTTCAAGACTTAGAGGGTCTTGGATAACATTATATGCCAAAAAGTGAAGGTTGTTCCAAACTAAACGTTCACGTTCTCTTTTTGCTTTATTTCTGGCTTCAAACATTTTTACTTGCATGTTGTTGAATACTTTTCGATCAAGTGAAATAACTTGAACCTTATTAGTCTCATCAGACTTTATTTCAATGAAATGTTCACTGCTTTCAGTAGAACTTTGATAAAAAGTTTTACTATTTTCTTTTTTGGGATTATCAATGATAGTCAACTTAAAATTATCTCTGTTAGTAGAAAAAATGCGATAATAACCTGTTTTAGTTAGAGGATGATCATAAAAAACATTACCATGCCCTATATTATCTTTTGCTCTGTTAGCTACATTCATTACAAAGTGCATTTTGAGTAAATAAATGTTAAGAGCAGTTCTTTTTTCTGTTACTATATATAAGGGAGCAACCGACATTCAACTATACTTTATACTTTGACAAAAAAATTTTAAAGTCTTTCGATTTCTTCTATTTTATCGTCAATCTCTTCTAAATCATTCTCATACTTTTTGTTTACCTTAGTAAATCGATTGTTTCGCCATGTTTTTATATCAACACTTCGATAACGGTTAGTGTAATAAAAAGTATAAATCAACAAACCCAAATAAAATAAAAGACAAAGAACTAATGGTGAAAAAACTCCCATTGCTAGAGCTCCGTTACAGTTACACACCACCATTTATCAACTCTATATTATTAAATTAGAAGTGAATTTCACAAATGGTGAAATTCGTATTTGACTGAAATGTAATTTTAAGTCAGGAACATAACTAAAAATACGCTGGTTATCAGCATTATTATAACTAGATCTTTATATGTGAAGGTTAATTGTTCAGAAAATCCGGTGACAATACTGAAAAGCAATATTAAGACAAAAACCGTCTGCAGGGCCGTGGCATTCATATTGATTTGAATTTTATCATCTTGGTACCCATAACTCTTTTTGTAATGTTGATATAAATTCATTCCTATTTTACGGATATACCATAAAACCGTCCAAGTCAAAATGCCACTAACAATTGGATTGGCATCCTTCAAAATAACATTTTTAACTTGATAAATAGCAATCAACCAACCAATTCCTCCTAAAATACCTTCTAAGGCCTGACTATCTGTAATAATTGTTACAGGCGAATGTTTATTGTTTTTGTTTTTATTTTCAACAAAGGTGTTTTGAGATTTTTCCATCTGACTATTATATTCTTATATAATATAATGGTTCTGGATCGACTATTAAATTCGCAAGTAGGAATAGTCTTAATTTCTATTATTTGGGGTTTGGGTTTGAGTACTCTATTTGCTCACGCATGTCGACATCGTCCATGTTATATTATAACTGGACCTCCAATTAAAAATACAATGAGTAAGTATTTTAACTATGGTACCGAAAAATGTTATCAATATTACCCAATAATTAGTAAATGTACCTAATTAAACAGGTGATATAACAAAATAAAACTGAAAAAAATTTTTAATGATAACTAATATATCTGCTGTTGGTTATTATTAAAAATGGAGACAAGGGAAGAAATCGTGAAAATTATTTCGGAGACTGCACTCTGGGATTTACTTAATGTAAGAGACGAAATCTATACGTTCACCCAATCAAGGAAGAAAGAAGAAAGCGAAATAATTCTTGATTACCATTCAACCGAAAATCTGGTACAAGAATTTTTCCAAGATTTTCAAGGACCAATAGATGATGATCTATTAATGACAATAACGCGATTCAAAATTAACGAACAAGTTAAAACTTACCAGCAAATTCTACACCGTTATACTGTTCAAGCAAAGGCTGAGGCAACTGATCCTAATTTAGCTAATCTTTTGACCAATGGTGGTCTGGCTGGTTTAGTTGCTAAATTGAATGGACACTCTTTAGAAACAGGTAAAGATCTCAAACACGATCAAGAACCGTTAATGTTTGGATCACAAATTTTTAATTTCGTTGATTTTTTTCATACAATGCCGCAACTTGAACAAAGAGAAAATACCAAAAATTACATTTACAATGGATGGCAGTTTGGAGATGTTGAAAATCCGTCATCAATTGATACTCTCAAATCGCGCAGAGAATTTTTTGAAAGAATGGTACTGGGAGACACTGCAACTGGAAAAAGACAAGACCCACATTTTCTTACCGAATATTTAGCCGATGAATTTATATTTGATACTAGAAGGAATGATCCATCAAATGCTATTGTAATGCCATTCAATAGTAAGCATCATTTATATTTTGACGACGGTTCGGCCCAAACAGGAATAAATCAAGGTAGAGTTACACGTGATCGCATTTTGGAACGACAACCTCCTGGTATGTTTGATAAAGATTATGTTATCAGACAACAAGATGTTGGTTTTTATAAATATCCTGGGTTTACCTTTAATTATAAAGGTCTAGAAATAGATTATGTACAACTTTATCAAAAGGCTAAAACACTCGGATTATCATGTTTTTTTTATGATTTCCAAACTGGTAAACCAGTTAGTGTAAAAAGCCTAAATGATAAACGAAAACAAACAACCGATAATGCGGAAATTTATCCTAAAAGACAAATTGTTTTTCCAACAAGACAGCTGGGTCCACAGGAAATTGAACAATTACTTGAAGATAACTATCTACATCCACGATTCTTTATATATTTCCCTGATTCCAAGCTGGTCCGTACAGAGACAGGTGAATTTAGCCGCGACGTTCTTAAATTACGTAATAATAATACTTCCAATAATATTGGGTTAAAGTTTATTTGCGAGAATTTAGTGGATTTAGGACAAATAATGGAACTTTTCGGACTAACAAATTCTGATCTTGTCACTTATGACTTTTCAACCCCAGAGGGTCAACTTGACTACGGTTTTTGGGATATGGTTAAAACTGGTTTCTCTAACTACGTTAGTAAAGCATTACGAGAACCGTTAATGATCACCAAACCTAGATTTATGCCTTCTTTTCCCATTGCGGATATTTTCAAGCTAACAAATTCTGCTAAAGTTGACCAATTTTACCGGTTGCCTTATAACTTAAAGCAGTTAGATCCCCTGGGATTAAAGAATGTTTTGGAAACGACAACCGATAATGGACAAAGTTATTACAGACAATCACGAAATAATTATTTGACAGGGCAAAAGAATCCGATCACTATGCTTGATTTGTTTAACGATGCCAGTTATAATACTTATTATCGTTTAAATAATTCGCGTTATAGTAAGATGATAAAACCGAAAAAGGAGGAAACTCAAGTCGAATTTGATTGGTTTCCGGGATTTGATAAAAAAAGTACTTTAAAATTTAGCGGTATAAATTTGGTGGCTAAATGGGAACGAGATCGTATGAGGCAATATCGCCGAAGAACTGTTCAATATGAGCAAGACTATCTGGCTTATAGTTTTATTGATACACTAATCGAAAATTTCTTACTCAACGCAAGTAAAGTTAAGCTAATACCAGAACAAATTAATTTATTAAGGTGGTTAACTTATTTCGAATTAAAAAAACTACCATTGAGCAGTATTAAATGGGATGCACTAAAAGTAGTTAATGGAATCGAAGATATCAGACGCTGTCCACCAGTTGTAACATATTTTTATTATTTGATAGTATTGATGACAAAAGTAACCGTGAAAACATTCAAAAAACTACACCAGATAATGATAAGTAAGAAAATACCAGTTCAAATGGAAACAATCCAAAATTTCCTTATGAGAAATGTTAATATGGTAAAACCCAAACCCAGACCTAAAGGTAAACCAGAACCTAAATCCGCGCCAGTTAGAACTGCCACCCCATTTACAATGGGGACAGTCTTTTCCAATGTTTTAATGGACTATGAAGTTTTGGAAACAAAAAAAGAGTTAATAAATGATCGTATGATCGATACTGAGGATGCCAGCATTAATTTTTATTATCCAGATCGAATTTTGGTTAAAGGACCAATTTATTTAGACGAAACTAAAACAATCAACTGTTTCTTTCGGGAAGGCACACCACTTCTTAATAATATTTCCTATAATCTTAGTGAGAACCCCAATGTCAAATATGACCTATGTTATTTGACTCCAACGGGCGAATTTAAGGTAATCAAATTTAATAATAATACTTTCCGTCATCAAAACATGAATATAATTTTGCATACCTGGTTGAATTGTTTATCTACTCATGTAATTGAAAAGGACGGCGATGGTAAAAAAGGAATCAATTGTAGTTCTCCTGAATTTATAGGCCGTCATATTTTTGGACCAATTTATAGTCAAATTAGTAGTCCATTTTTTAAGAACTTTTTAGAATTCGGAAACTTTTTAACTATGAAAGATATCTTCCTATTTATGGGTAGTTTCTGGTATATTTTCTTGAATAGTCATAAAAATATGAAATTCCTTCCTATCTATTGGAGTACTAATGATACTGACACTTATAAATTTTCCCAATATGGTATACAAGCTCGTTTAAATATTGGACCATGGGGTGTTAAAGACTGTAAAAATTTTGAAGTTGACACATCTAAACACGAACTTACACTAGGCAATTTGATCACTCAGGAGTTAGATTTTCGAGGAGGTACAACCGTTTCTAATCTTGACAAACAAATTAAACAAGTTGGTCAACTCGATTTCACAAACATGACACCTTTTAAACTATTTAATGTTGGATACCAGAATATCTTCTATCAAGAACAAACACAGAGCGGTGGAGCACCTATCGAAGAGCCATCATCAACAACCATACCCATCATTGTAACTGCAAATCCAATAATACCCACTAATGCTATTGTACAAAACTCTCAGACTGTAGCACGTACAGTTACAACTGATCCGGAGCTTTTGAAAGTTGAACGGGAGATGATCTTTAAGAATGAGTTCCTAGAACCAGTCGGTAATAGTTGTCCAAAAATGTACAGTTTTAATAGATTTCAAGATTATTTACAAGGATCCAAATTACAGTTTGCCCAATTTTTTGATTTATACACCAAATTCAATCCAATATTTAGTGACGATTTTGTAGTTAATTCAGATGCTAATAACGAACTGAATTCTATCTTGCAATTAGCAGGACGCCAAAAAGTTGATAGCAAAACTCTATTTGGCCTGAAAATCGATATTCCAAAGTGCACACGCCAATTTTCCAAAAAATCACCTAACGACGATTTGGCTCCAAAATCCAATAATGCCACGTCCACTAGTGGCGTTAAAGTTGATCCACAAGAAACTATCAATGAATTTAATCAATGGCTATTTGAAAACAATTATATTACAAGTGAAATTAGAGATTCAGATGCATCATTACTTAGTAGTTCACATCAGACATTTTATGGTAAATTGATTATGGATTCGGAAGATTCACTACCACAAATTTTTCTAACCTTAAATGGTAGTGTCAAAGAAAATGATCGCGGTAACAATTTTAGTAAGATTTTTAGTTATAATCCCGAGAATAATAATACCGCATATAATGTTGGACAAACAATACTAAATCTTGATTCTAGTGCGACAATTATGGGTCAAACAATTAATCTGGCGGGAAGCGCCAAATCGTTATACAATCACGATCATGAAATTTATAACCGGTTAATAGGCTATTTCAAATATTGGCAAACCTTGGCCAATTATCCAACAAGTATTAATGATTATCCAATCCTTCAAAACGCCAAAAAGATCACAAGTCAACTAATAGCAATGAGTGAAAGTTTAAGTGACATTCGTAATTTCGCCGATAATTTCTTACGAATATTAATTTTAACGATATTACCCACCGGTTTTGATAGACCAGAAGAAAATATTTTATATTTAAAAAGACTTTTGGGAGAACCTCAGGAAAATTTGCCCGGATTTGCTGATTATATTAACAAAATGGAAAAACATGCCAATTCCTTCAGTTTGACTCAATACAAAGAAAGACGAGATAAACGCGAACTTGACCAACTTAATTCATTAATAACCGATAATGAATATCGTCGTTATTCTCGAATGGCACCATCGTATTTGAAGGGGCAAGATTTGTTTAAACAATTGTATGGTGCAACGGAATCGACACGCTAAATTTCGACTCTAACTCTTGGTAAACCATTAATAAATACAATGGCCAATTTCACTTTAAGACTTTGTAAGAGAGTAATATCTGTACGAGTGACCGTTTCAGGTGTTTTAAGATAAGCAACTTTAACACGAATCTGCTCTTTTGGCCAATAACAATAATAAATATATCTCGTTTCATCATCCACAACTTCATAGGGAATGATAGTTGTCACATAAGGAGATGAATATTTTTCACTAATATTAATAAGTCGAGTCCGTCGGTAATATTGTTTCAAACTCCTCTCTCTATTATTTATTACATTTAGATCTAGTCTGATAAGATCTGTTGTCTTGTTCACTGGAAATATAGATTGTAATAAATAATATTGGTTGTATAAATCAACTGCTCGTCTTAAAGGTGAGGTCAAATGCCCATAATTAGTCAAACCTAATCCAGCATGAAATTTTGAATCATCATGATTGTTAGTTGTGTATTGATATGTAGCGGCTTCAGCACCCAAAAACTTGAGAAATGCCAAGTCGCTTGGATTCGGATCCGCAACGAGAGAATCTGAATCTTGATGTTCTGAGCTATGCATATTATGAACTCGGAGTACGGGATTACCAGCATTCTCTATAATTTTTGAAATTCCGAGTTTGTTGTAAAGAATCATAAATGTCTCAATTAACCCATGACTATCCATTTTCACATCTTGTCTTATACAATCTTTGAGCCTTTCGGTCATTTTAAAAAGAGTCGTCCAATATTTATCCTTTTTATCATAAGCTTTATCCACCATATCGTAAGTCAATTGTCGTTTGTTAACTATTCGTGCTAGATAAAAATGATGTTCACCACTTTTATTGTCAAGATCTAATTGTAAAGTTAGTGCTAGACGCTCTTGACCAACATTGAGTGATCTACGTGAAGTGGTTTCCGATCCAAGCATATCGAATCGAGTTGTTTGACTAAAATAAAAGGTAAATGGACGTGTATCTAAAAAGGTATTAAGTTGTTCATATAAGTCACCCACTAAAGCAATGTAAATATAAAGACGGCCATCTTGGTAACAAAATGCATCATCAATGTCTTCACAACCTGGAGGATCGATTGAACAAATATCCATATCAGTATGATCAACTATTTTCTCACACCATCCAGATCCAATTACATAATCGGTCAATGATTCTGACTTTTCGGATATCAATGGTGTACTATACTCGACTTGACCTATTTTTTTGGTGAGATCTTGTAAACTATAATGGTATACCAAACCCTTTAAAAGATCTTCCCGAACTGAAGTACTTCCGATTTTAATAGTTAATGTACCTGATTGATATTTTTCTTTTTTTTTGTGCTCTTGTTTTTTGACTTGACATATAATTTGGCCAGGTTCCCGGGTACGATTTATTTTAGAATAAACCAATAACGGGGGTTGATCTTTATCAAATGGTTGAAATAAATAACGATATTTGTCTTTTTGACAACCATAAATTTGTCCTTTTATAAGCAAAATACCAGAAAAATATTCTTGATTAGGGGTTTGTGGATCTGTCATTTTATTAGTTAAAATAAGAATTTTTCGTCAAAATTTCTCGCCTTATTCTAATAATAAAACTCGCGAAATCTCATCAAAAAATAGAATTTGTTTCTGATTACAATTTCAAAGGAACTATGCCTGCTAGGGTATTAGGCACCCAGACTGTGAATCGAATGAATGTGATATAATAGCATCGGAAATGCTTACTATATCACATCATGGTTCCAAGAATATCACTTTTCTTTCTTGTTTCAGACAGTCATCTTGCAAATCCGGTAAATTTACACTAACAAGGATTTCCATATCCTCTTGTATGTCACCCTTATCTTTCTCACACTCTTTAAATATTCTACTTAAACTTTCCTGTACTTTGGGAGGTTTCGGTAAATCAATTAGTCTACGCTTAATAGCACTATTGGTATTCCTAAGTATCAGTTTTGATGCTTCATTAATATTGCGATTAGTCCAGCTACCTTGATGGTGGATATCTACATTTTGTTCATCAGCTTCTAGATCCAGTACATATCTTATTATCCGATTTTCTGGACATTTTGGGTTAAAATATATTTTTTTGACAGCTAAATGGGGTATTTCATTTTCAGGATCCTTGCAAATTCGAGATATTACCTCGGGTGTCAGACCGCTTAAATTTTCTTCTCCAAAATTGATTAGCTGAATAATATTATTACCATTACCGTTTATGGTTGCATTCATAGAAGTATTTCCACCTGTATTGACAATAGATTGTTCTTTAGTAGACTCTTGCAACTTAAGTTTTAGTTCCAATGTCTTTGCTTCAGCTTCTGCCAGTTTAGTTTCTTCAGCCACCCGTTTAGTTTCTTCAGCCACTCGTTTAGTTTCTTCCATTGCTTTTCTGGTTTCGGCTTCTGCTATTTCTAATTTCAATTGCAATAATTCGCCAGTTTCTTTTTGTTTATCACCATTTAGACTACAGACCTGGTTTTCTATATGATATTTTATAGCCTTGGTTGATTTGAAAGTAGTATTGCATGTGATACATGTTTTTGACAGACAATCTCTCTTATTGTCCAAATGTCTCAAAAGATTGTCCTTTCGTTTAAAAATACGTCCACATTTATGACACTCGTGTCCCATTTTATTTTTAGTAATAAAATCAGTTCGTATAATCTGATATCGACCGAATAAACCTTTAATCTCATTCCACATAATCATCCTTGAAGCTTCTAACGCATTTTCGATATATTTTTTCTGTTCTGAATTTAGCCATATTGCTAAATTTCGTTCAGTTGTACTTTCCGACTTTATTGAAGGTATAGTTTTATTCGTTTCTATCCAACTTTTAAGCCTTTGGAAACGGAGATTCCAAAAGTCATGAGGGTAAGGAATAGTATCCGCTAAAAAATTTTGCACTTTCATTTCATCCGTTTCCAGAGAATTTATAGTATCCTTTATTATATCGTTATTTATATCCACCGAAACTGGTGTTTTTTCTATTGAATCATGACTCGTTGACTGTATTTTAATCTTTGTTGAAAATTGAGGATCCATTTCGGAAATAGACGATAGAAATTTGACAGTTGCTTCCTCTTTGTCCCCCCAAAATAAACAATGACCAA
>Ga0180438_10006510_pt1 | contig 15783 bp, 13 predicted proteins | sample SS_ome_12_FD_132455 | JGI IMG/M metagenome (GOLD analysis project Ga0180438, IMG submission 132455) | Hypersaline lake sediment archaeal communities from the Salton Sea, California, USA - SS_3_D_2 metaG | ecosystem: Environmental > Aquatic > Non-marine Saline and Alkaline > Hypersaline >...
AAGGAAGAAGTCCCCGCTGAAACTAGGATTAAGCAGACCCTGAAGATATAGATAATCAAAGCTTAGCAAAAATTCTGTGGTATAGGGTGCGATTTCAATAGTCTGATTCCAGTATACATTTGTTCCCGCATAGTGTGTATAGATGTGCTGTGGGTTGTTAGTAACTTCGGCTTGATTCTGGATTGAAATATAGTGACGTCCACTATCCTCATACGAAACTAACTGTACTTGGTCTGGGTCTGAGCTTGTACTCTTTGCACTCCAGCCATAGGGATATCCCTCTAGTGTATAATTGGGATTCAGAGTGTAACCAGAAATTCCCTGGTCGAATGACCCATTAACTACATACATTCTTTCAAGATTCCAGACCTCAATTTCAGCTGTACTGGCTTTCCAGTCATGGGCAGTATCGATTGGGAAGGTATTCGCAGTGCCTGTTGCTGTATCAGTCCGAGCAGAAATAGTACCTGTCGAATAGTATCCAGTCTGCTCAACTTGAACGGGATGCAAAGTTCCTGCTGCAGGATCAGGAGAACCAATAGAGTCTGAAAAGTAGTGTGAAGAAACAGTTTGTGGCTCATTGACTTCAGTTGTTTTATCTATCGGATTGTACTTCTGAGTCATTAAGCCTTCTTCAGATGGTTGTGAATTGAAACCTACCAATGGCTGCATTGGAATTATAGCTAATGAAAGCAGGATGAGAAGCAATAGACATGCTTCACAAACCTGCGTATTTCTAGCTTGCATCCTCATGACAACCAGGAGTTATTATGAACAGAAGCTAGTATAAGATAATATAATGTTACTCTGCATTTATCCTCTTATTCATCCCCATTTGAGAGAACTCGACCCTGAGCAATAACATCATGCTTGTGAATGCTCTCCAATGACCTCGCCTCTGCAAACATCTCTAGGTCTCGGTCATAGTACTTATCCTTGGCATGTTGCAATATGTTACGACATACATCCTCAACTAACAGCGGATTCTCATGCATCTCCTTTGTGACATAGACCTCATCCTCGAGCTTCAGAAGAGAGTATGTCTTACTGGAGAAAGACCGCTCGATAATCTCAATCATGGTTCCATATGTTGGAATGTCATCAATTCTTCCCACTAACCGAAGCTTACCAAACGCGCGTTGAATATGAGTGAGACCGTCATTGTTGGCCATGCAATGAGGACACACAGTATTACCAATGACCTTCACTTCCACATCATGCATGAATGGTTTGCCATCTTCCATTTTTGTGATGGCTGTGACATCGCAGACCTCCCAAGTCCGCTTCTTTGAGACTGGTGTGTGACTTACATAGCCAAACTCGAACTCAAACTTCACCTCGCCTCGCTTGAAATTGTGCTTCTTCGCTAGACCATCAAGAATACGCATCTGTATCTGTTCAATAGATGAATGTACTCTGAATTGATCACTTAGCTCTTCCGTCATCGATTCAACAAGACGTGACATATGCACTCCCTTCATATTCGCGGGGAGATCAATTGTGATGTCTACAGTAGGAAGGATGTGATGACGTAGTCCAGAGCGTTCTGTGATGATGAAAGTCTTGAGGTTCTTCACGCCTACCTTGCTAAGATGAATTGTATGTTTGGGTTTTTCATTCTGAGTGTCGATGACCAAGTCGATTCACCTCTCTATCGTCAATATTTGTAATCATTTCTTGTAGCAACCAGTTGAGCCTGCACTCTCACTCACACAGACCTTCATCTTGAGATCTTTTGGAAAGTCCAAATGTTCGTGTACATATTGCGCAAGCAACTCTGCAGTCGTAGCAGTTGTTGGAACGATGACGCAGTCTTCATCAGGGAATACGTATCGTTTCTCACCCACAGAAACCTCGATGAATCCCTCAGATTTTGCGATCTTGATAGTATTCGAATCTCTAGGTAGCAATACCTTATGATCTAGAGTTTTACAAATGTCGATGGCTTTTTCCTTGACCTCTCTGAAGTCATAGACCATTCCATCAGCATTCAACGGACCTGTTAGTTTGATCTCCAGTGAATAATTATGTCCGTGAAGGTTCTCAATCTCTCCTTCACTCTTCAGAAAATGTGATGCGCTGAAGTGCATTCGTTGGTCCATTACACGCACACTATGCAATTGAAAGCCTCCAGGTACATAACTGGCAACAAACGTGGATACATGTAAAATTGTCGGAAGGACTCACTCAGAGATGCCGCGCTGCCTCTCAAATGCCTCGATCAATTCCTCAACCGTTGTTGACTGTGTGGGGTCCTTGTCATCACGCCAACGACCAGTGAAGCGTGGAAATCGAATGGCTAACCCTCCATCCCTGAGTACGCTTCGACCAGCAGGATGGGTGGGACTAAGGGTTATCTCATCTCCTAAAACCTCAATGACCTCGACAGGCTCAAACCAGACATCGGCTTCAATATCAGAAACGACCTTGGGATTCTTCTGTTCCAACTTGTGTTTCTCAAGACGTTGCTTAAACTCGACTAACATCTCATCAGTGAAACCAGTTCCAATCTTGCAAACCGTGGGGTATGTGTCACTATCAACATCATAGGCTGATGCAAGAATAGCACCATAGAGTCCAGTTCGCTTCCCGCGGCCATGGACAGCTCCAACAATAACGAGATCGACTGAGTCAGCCAATCCCTCAGTATAGGAAGCCTTCAGTTTAATCCAGAGCCAGCTACGAGACCCTGCTTGGTATGTCGAGTCTTTGTGCGTGGCTTTTGCAATCACACCCTCATGTCCTGACTCAAGTGCGTCCTCAAAGATTGTCTGGAGTTTCTCTGGGTCATCCGTAATCTCAGCCTTGGTGAGTTGAACACGATCTGTGGTTTCAATTATTTTCTTCATAAGTTCTCGACGTTTGAGCATTGGGAGAGATGTCACATCTTCGCCATTAGCAAAGAGGATGTCGAAGAAGAAGAGGGCAATAGGTACCTCAGCCAGAGTTGCCTTGATGTCAGTCTTTCGTCTTCTGCGCATTAGCTCTTGGAATGGGCGCATCTTTCCTGTGGATGGATCGATTGCTACGCATTCTCCCTCTAGAACGCAAGTCTTAGCATTAACATGTCTGAGAACTAGGTCAACAACATCTGGATATTGAGCAGTGATGACCTCCTGACGTCGAGAGTATAGAGTGACGTCCTTGCCATTCTTGTGCACTTGAACCCGTTCTCCATCATACTTATTCTCAACGAGCACCCTCCCACCAGCCTTCTCAATGATCTCTTCAGGCCGTGATAGTTTCTTTGCCGCCATCATTCTAATCGGGATGCCGACGCTGGTCTTTATGGCACGTATCGCCTTGATGCCATCCGTTGCGAGGAGTGCTGCTACTCTCCCGAGATCGCTACACACATTGAAGGCAGCCTCAATATCACTTCTCGTGTCCTTGCCCTTGGTAAAAGCAATGGCCAACGCATCGATAATTCCCATGTGTCCAAGTCCTAAGCGAAGAGACCCTGTGACTGTACGGAGAATGTACCGGGCCTCAATAGGTTTAGCATCAGTGAGTAAACCAACAAGCTTGGAAATTTTGGTTTTGTTGCTGCCAGATCCTGTGACCTTTGCCGCTTGGTCCAGAACATCATAGACAAAGGACACAGTTAGATCTTCAGCGAAGAGTGAGGCTTGAGCGCTCTCTTGCAGGAGCAACTCTGCAGCACTTCCAATATCACCAGTCTTTCTTAGTTTCCTTAGCACTTCGCTTTCTGTAACAGATGCTGCAGAAGCCACAACCTGAATTGCCATCTTCTCTGCAACTCCGATCTCTGGTTCGCCCTTCCAATCAGGGTGGAGCTTGCCAATAGTCAGGGCAATAATCTGTGCTACCTCAGCTGGGTCAGCATTCTCGAGAATCTCAGAGAAGAGTCGAGTTTTCTCTAGTGACCCGCCTGTGGTTTCAACTGCATCATATGCCTCAGCTAAGGTTTCGTAAAGCAAGCTTTCACTCCCTATTTTAGAGGCTTACCACTGAGTTTATAAAGTCAGTCTGGAGGACACCCGCATTCACATACATTGTTCGGTGAGCTGAAATTGGGTAGTGTAAGACCTCGATACATCAAGAACGCTGCGAAGAACCTGCTGGCTCTTTATCCAGACACATTTACAGATGATTTTGAAACAAACAAAAGACTTGTTGAGCAGCTCACAGATGTCAGGGCAAAGAAGGTCCGAAATCGAATCGCAGGATATCTAGTCCGTCTCATCAGGATTGGAGTCGCCAGGGAAGAGGCTGAAGCGCTGGAGCCCGGTGAAGAAATCACTGATGACATGGAAATGTGAGGAACAGCTTTCTCCCTTCGCACCTCAAAGGTATCTTAAGGAGGAACATATAGTCCATATCTATGAGTGATTGGAAGAACCTCCTACTCCATGGGGATTGCTTGGATGTTATTAGAGATCTTCAAGATATCCTGAAGGGGAAAGTTCGTCTAATCTATATAGATCCGCCATTCCTTTCAGGGACTGATTATACCTTAAAGACCCGCTCGATCAGTACGCGCAGATCAGCTGGTGAGCTTCAAGAGGAACAGACCTATAGTGACAAGTGGGAGGGTGGACTTGACGAGTACCTTGCCTTCATGAAAACTCGACTCAGAGCGATGAAACCGTTGTTGAGAACAGATGGGAGTCTCTGGGTTCATCTTGATTGGCATGTTTCACACTATGTCAAGGTAATGCTTGATGAAATCTTTGGCTACTCAAACTTTGTAAATGAGATAGTATGGAAACGAACCAATAGCCCAAAACCACAGAGCAGGGGTTTTGGTAGTCAACATGACGTAATCCTTCTCTATGCCTTAGACGAGTCAAAGTTCAAGACAAATCAGATGTATCGAGGACATGACGACAAGTCTCGAAAACCTTACAGTTATCGAGATGAGAGGGGATGTTTCAGGCTAATTGAGATAGAGGCTCAAGGGATTCAACGGACTGAGAAAAGGAAGCAATTCGAATGGAGGGGAAGGACTGCTCCATATCTCTATAGAAGAGAGACTCTTGACAAGTGGTGGGACTCCGGTTTGATTTATACGAGTAAGAATGGTCGGTTTACAAAGAAGCAGTATCTCTCGGATGTGCCAGGCATCCCTGTGTCCGATATTTGGACAGACATACCTCCAGTACAAGGAACTTCAGCAGAGCACACGGGATTCTTGACGCAGAAACCAGAGGCGCTCATTCAACGAATAATTGAATCCTCGACCGAGCCAGATGATATTGTTGCTGATTTCTTTGTGGGCTCAGGGACAACTGCTATCGTTGCAGAGAGATTGAACCGTCGTTGGGTGGCAAGTGATTTGTCAGAGGCGGCAATCAAGGTCACAAGAGAACGACTTGGTCAAATTCAGAGTAGTCAGAAATAGGAGAACGCAAGAACTCGAAAAGGCAAACACACATATCCATAAAATCCATTATTATTTTGATAAAGGGGACTTTTCCGTTGCTACTCGGTGTATTTGTGTTTGCGACCTGCTTCATAATCTATGGTTACTTTAGAATATCAGGCAGACTTCAATCAAGACCAACAAAAAGCGAGTTGCATGACACAAGTTCTAAGAGGCTGTTCAGATCCAAAGTACATGATGCAGCATTCTTTGATGGTGAGAGTGAGGATTACACTGAGGCTGATTCCAGAATTCGAATCTTTGGTGGCGCATGATTCGGTTCAATCCATCCAGATAGGCTCATCATAGTCAGTTGTCTTCTTGAACACCTCACCCATCGCATTCTTATCCCAACGTCTAAGTAACAGATAAGATACCAAAAAGGCTAGAGCTGCCACAAAAAATGGAAGATAAAGTAGAACATAAATTATCAGGTAGAAGGAATAATTCATCCATATGAGTATTGCATAGAGAGGGAGGAACAGTGCAGACGCCACGAGTGTGGATACGCCAATTCTTCGAGCGCCACGTTTCTTCTTCTCCCACTCGCGAACGCTCCATACGACCGCCTGTGCCTCTTCTTCATCCAGCTTGGTTCCCTGCTCAACCTCCAGTTTAGCAACATTTGGATGGATGCCATAGATCTCCTGCACTGCACCAAAAGCAGGGTCATGCCTCCAGAAAGCTCCTTTCACAATCAGGATGAAGAGAAAAGGACCAAAGACAATTGGTGTTGAGAGTTGGGCTAGTGCAATTATGAAGATAATTCCGTACATGAAGCCATTCAATAGAGAAGCAAAAAGAGGAATGATGAGCCAAATGGTGATAAAAGTGAGGGGCAGAAAAATACTGACAGAACCAATTAAATCTGCAAACCATTTGGTTCGTGGAGTCCGCATAAGGTGGAACGCCAGTAATGCTTCACCACTCTCAGGACTCCTCAAGATTAATTCGACCATAGGCTCCGAAATGATGACCGCATTGAAGAGTGGATTAAATGTTGTTGCGATAAAGACATCCGGGCTTGGACGTGTCCAGACATTAGTCCTTAATGGCACAACTATTCTTTGATGAATTCGATCTATAATGTTTTGAAACTCAGTACTAGTTGTGAAATTACTGAATCTGGTTGCAAGAAGAAGGAGGTAGATAGTATGCAGAAGAGTTCCAACACCTATCGCCAAGAGTGCGACAATCAACCAGTTGGCTATAATGGTCATCAATCCAAAGAGAATGTAGATGATGACAGAGAATGCAAGAGCTCCAATAAGTGTGAGGAGGACAATGAAGCTCCTTGAAACCATAGGGACACGAGTACCGAACCACCTTGCATACCTATCAGAGGTCTTCGTCAAACCGCCCAACCAACCTAAAGTCATTCTGGAATGAGATGTTATAACTTGTGTGTTCAGAGATGTACTCGTTATTCGAAACCGAAACATGAGTATCAGTAAGACTCGTTAGCTTGTCAAGGGTTTTTCAGCTTCCGGATTGCACCTCCAGGTGCAACGTCCTTAGGACACACCTTCACGCAGTTCATTACGAGATCACAAAGAGGTGTCCCTTCCGGCTTCGAAGCATCTTTTAGGTATCTGTCAGGATCGGGTGTGCGTGAGTCTTCGTGGAACCTCCAGGCCTTCGCAAGAGCTGCAGGACCAATGTACTCCTCCTTCTCAGCATTAACGGGACAGGATCCGAAGCAGAGAGCACAGAGGATGCAATTGACATAACGCTTAATCCTCTTTCTATCATCAGGACTCTGCGTTCGAGGGGTGTCACCGTCCTCAGTATCACTCCAGAGCTTCAGAGACTCAAGGGCGTTGTAGAATTTTGTCATATCCACAACGAGGTCCTTGAGAATTGGCATGTTAGGCAATGGTTCAACTAGAATCTCCACATCAGGATTCCATCCAGGTGGAGTTTCAGAGATGGCAGCAAAGTGTTTCAATTTCATGTCAGATTTGCGGACATCAGCGATTTGTGTTCGACAGGCAAGTCGTGGCTCCTTGTTGATCAATATCGAACAACTGCCACAAACAGCTCCTCTGCAAGAGTATCTGAATGAGAGGGATGGGTCCATCCTGTCTTGGATTTGAAACAGGGCATCGAGTACTGTCATCCCCTTCTTGATATCAACCTTATAGAGATCATAATGAGATATCGAACCACCCTCTCTACTTCTAGCAATTCTGAACATCATCAGTAAGTCCTCTCCTTCACCTCAAACTTGCCAAGGTTCACGTCAATGAGCTCGGTCCTTATGTAGTCCTCTACCTTTGTGAAGAGTGAGTGTTTCAAGAAGTTCGTATCGTCTCGCTCTGGATAATCAAGTCTCCAATGGGCACCCCGACTCTCTCTCCTCATTAGTGCGCCCATAGTGATCACCTCAGCAAGCTCGAGCATGTTCTCCAGCTCCAAGGTGCGAACCAATGCGTAGTTGAACTTCTCATCACTTCTTCCAACACTCACATTCTCAAACCGTTTCTTCAGCTCACGGATCATCTTCAGTGCAGCCTCTAGGGCATCTGACTTTCTATAGACCCCAACCAGAACATCCATTGTCTGCCCCATAGTCTCTCTAATATCAACAGGCGAGTTACCACCTTCATGAAGAAGCAGCTTCTGAAGCCGTTCTCGCATCTCAAATGTCTGCTGTCCAACGTAACTACTATCAGGTTGTTCAACGGACTCTGTGTACTCTCCGGCCTTTTTTCCAACAATCCTACCAAACACGAGGGTCTCAAGCAGGGAGTTCCCGCCAAGCCGATTTGCCCCGTGAACACTCATGCAAGAAGTTTCGCCGACTGCGAAGAGTCCCTTAACAGGAGTGACTCCAAAGCAGTCTGTGTGGACACCACCCATTGAGTAGTGCTGTGCTGGTTGTACAGGGATAGGTTCGTCTATTGGGTCCACACCAGCGAAATTGATACATATCTCTCGAATCCCGGGAAGTCGCTCCAGAATCTTCTCTTTTCTTAGATGCCTGAGGTCAAGGTGCACATACTCATTCTCGAAACCCCTACCCTCAAGAACCTCTGTACGAATAGCCCGAGCAACTATATCCCTCGGAGCGAGTTCCATTTTCTCTGGAGCATATTTATCCATGAACCTCTCGCCATTTGCATTGACAAGATACCCACCCTCACCTCTTGCACCTTCTGTGATGAGGATACTGGAACCAAATAAGCAGGTTGGGTGGAACTGAACAAACTCCATGTCTTTTAATGGGGCTCCAACCCTAAGAGCAAGAGCACAACCATCGCCGGTATTGATGAGAGCATTTGTTGAATGGCCATAGACTCGACCGAATCCTCCAGTTGCAAGGACTACAGCCTTCGCTGTAAAGCCATGCACTTCACCAGTGGCAATTTCTAGAGCTGTTAGTCCGCAGATTCGATTCTTGGATTTCACAAGGGAGGTGACGTACCATTCGTTGTAGAACTTGATTCCTTTTCTTAATGTCTGTTCGAAGGTCGTGTGAAGTAAATTATGTCCGGTCCTGTCTGCAGCATAGCAGGTTCGAGGGAAAGCCGCTCCACCAAAGGGTCTCTGTGCTATCTTGCCATCATCCGTCCGAGAGAATGCTGTGCCCCAGCATTCGTTCTCAATGACTGCCCTTGGAGCCTCCTTGGCGAGTATCTCAACAACATCCTGATCCGCGAGATAGTCAGAGCCTTTCACAGTATCAAACGCATGTGCCTCCCAAGAGTCATCTTCACCAAGTGAGGCATTGATTCCTCCTTGAGCAGACACAGAATGAGACCGCAGAGGATGGACCTTTGTCACTATGGCTACATCGAACTTCTCAGAGAGTTCTATTGCCACACGCAGTCCCGAGAGACCTGCTCCCACAACGAGGACATCATGGTCAAAGGTTGAAATCGTCACTCACCTCTATATACCTAGGAGTCTACTCAGTTATAACGTGTACGGCGCAAGATATTTTCAAACCATCTTAGTTGGGTCTAGGAGGTCATCAAGGGCCCCATTAATCTCTATACCAGATTCAAGAACGACCTCTCGAATTGTCTTACCTGTGATGTGAGCTTGTTTGGCTAGCTCTGCGGCTTTGTCATAACCAATGATAGGAACCAGTCTGGTGACAGTCATCAGACTTTGCTCAAGCTGCTGATTAATCCTAGTGTAGTTGGCATCAAGTCCTTGGAGGCAGTTCTTGTTGAATGATTCAATGCCTCCTGCGAGAATGTGAATTGAGTCAAGTAGATTGACAATCATTATTGGTTTTGTTACATTTAGATCGAGAATACTCCCGAATCCTTCTGCAGCTGATATGGCAGCATCATTGCCAATCACTTGAAGACATACTTGAATGAGTGCCTCTGATTGAGTGGGATTGACCTTTCCAGCCATGATGGATGAGCCTGGTTCGTTCTCTGGAAGGACAAGTTCACCAAGACCAGCCCTTGGACCACTTCCCATCCATCGAATGTCATTAGCCATCTTCATACAAGTGAGAGCAAGAGACCTTAGCACTGAACTTGTCCTAACAATAGCACTGTGAGAAGAAATGCCCTCAGCCTTCACAGGATTGACCTTGAGTCTGAAACCAGTCAACTTTCCAAGTTCATCAGTTGCTCGTTTCGAGAATCCTTTTGGTGTGTTAAGACCAGTCCCCAATGCAGTCCCGCCAAGGGGTATGAGTAGCAGGGTTTCCATGACAAGCGGGAGGTCACTCTTCAACAGTGATTCCACCTGTTCTTTGTAGACCTGAAACTCTGTTGAGAGTGGAATTGGTACAGCATCCTGCAAATGCGTCCGACCAACTTTCACAATATTCTCAAACTGCTTGATCTTGTTGTCAAGTGTGGTTCTAAGTCTTTCAAGAGCTGGAAGTAGTAGCTCTCGAAGTGATTTTAATGTGGACACATGCATCACTGTGGGAATAACATCATTACTGGACTGCGACATGTTCACTGTGTTATTCGGATGGACTGGTGATTTTGTGCCCTTTGGATGACCTAGAAGCTCATTCGCTCTGTTGCTCAGGATCTCATTCATATTCATGTTGGTCTGAGTGCCTGATCCGGTTTGGAAGACATCGATTGGGAACTGATCATCGAACTTGCCCTCAAGTACTTCATCGATTGCGGTTTCAACAGCAGATGCAATATCATCTGGGATTTGTTTAGCAGCATTATTGGCGGTGAGACATGCCTTCTTGACCTGAGCGAGAGAATGGATGAACTCAAGAGGGAAGGTTCTTCCGCTTATTCTGAAGTTCATGATTGCCCGTTGTGTATTGATACCCCAGTAGACATCAGCAGGGACATCAAGCTCTCCGATTGAGTCCTTCTCTCTTCTCATCTTCTCCATGTCTGTAGACTCCTGTGAGGTCCCGCAAGCCTCTATTATAGCACCAGATCATCAATTATCTTTTGGACATCCTTAAGATTCGTGATATGGTCCTTTAGAGGCACATCTTTTGGTAGAGCGATGCCTGAAGCAAGGTCTGGAGCATCAACTTTGTAGAAGACTCCGATTGGAATCTTGCTGTCACTACTGAGAGCTTTCTCAAGTGCAGAGAGCTTGTTGGTTACGTCATGACCATTATCCTGCAATGAGTATGTGTTCTCATTATAGAACTTCCATGTGAGTTGTCGGTTCCATGTCACACAGGGCTGAAGGATGTCTAACACTGCAAATCCTCGATGATTGACTGCGCCTACCATAAGCTCCACCAGAGCCTTCTGGTCGCCTGAGAATCCCCGAGCAACATAGGTTGCTCCTGCTACGATAGCCTGAGTAACTGGATTTGCTGGATCCATTGGAGCACCCGGTGGTGGAGGTGAGGTGTTTGAAACATAGCCTCTTGGAGCTGCAGGTGAGAATTGACCCTTCGTCAGTCCCATGACTCCATTGTTGTGAATGAACACTGCAAGATTGACATTCCTACGTGCCGCATGAACGAAATGTCCAAGACCCTCCCCTAGGCAGTCACCATCACCCGTATGGACTATGACTCTCAGCTCTGAATTTGTCAGATGGATGCCTGATGCCACGGGGATTGGTCGGCCATGCAAGGTGTGGAAGCTGTTGAGACCTCCAATATAGTGGGGAATCTTTCCAGAACAACCAATTCCAGAGGAAATCACAAGATTGTGAACTGGAATGTCCAACTCGATGACTGCCTTCTTTAAAGCTGCAAGAATGCCATAGTTGCCACAACCAGTACACCAAGTGACTTTTTGTGGTCCCTCAAGTTGTTCAGCAGTTGTCATTTAATCCCAGCCTCCCTTATCTCATCAACAATCCATCTTGCAGTCATAGGTCTCCCATCGTACTTGTTGATATGATGATGGGCAGTGATACCCGTAGCCATCTTGACCAGCTGAGCAAACTGAGAGGTCACATTCTGCTCGACTGAGATGATCTGCCTTGACTTACTGAGGACCTTTCGAAGCTTTTCAGTTCGTAGAGGATAGAGGTCACAGAAATGGAGTTGATTGATTGATACTCCAGCATCCTTCAGAATCTGCATGGCTTCATTTGCAGCACCCCAAGTCGATCCCCATGTCAGAAGTGTGATCTCTGCCCCTTCATTGCCATAGAGTATTGGAGGGTTGAGTGATTCCATAATTGCGGGGAGCTTGTTCATGAATTTAGCCACCATCTTGGTCCTGATGTCTGCGTTCTCCGTGATGTGACCATCCTCACGATGTACATTTCCCGATGACACAACAGATTTGCCTTCATCTCCAGGAAACGCCCTTGGGGAGATGCCATCCTTGGTCAGCAAGTAGCGCTTATAATCAGGGTCAGGACCACTCGCTGCAAGTTTTCCACGGTCAATTTTGACTCCTGAAACATCGATCCTCTGGATGTTCATCACAGAGTCAGCAAAATACTGGTCACCCAAAATCATGACTGGAATCTGAAACTTGTCTGCAAGATTGAAAGCACGTGTGGCTACATCAAATGCCTCAAGGGGATCCTTTGGCGCAAGCATGATTCGTGGGAACTCACCCTGGCTTGCGAATGCCATGAACAGAAGGTCTGCCTGTTCAGTACGCGTAGGCAGTCCTGTACTGGGTCCAGGTCTCTGTGCGTTGTAGATGACAACTGGAGCCTCAGCCATGGCAGAGAGACCGACAGCCTCAACCATAAGAGAAAAGCCGCCTCCAGAGGTGGTCACCATCGACCTCGCTCCAGTGTATGATGCACCAATTGCCATGCATATTGACGCAATCTCATCCTCTGTCTGTAAAGCACCAATGTTCAGATCATGAGCATAGGACACTATATCCATGAAAACTGAAGTTGAGGGACTCATTGGATAGGCAGAGATCCACTTCAGATTAGCAGCCATGGCACCAAGTGCGAGGGCACGACTTCCGGTCAATAGTAGACGGTCTTTGCAAGGTCCATGCTCTAGGGTATCTAGACTATAACGACATGTCCCTGTAAACTTCTCAGTAGTCAGGTCATAGAGTGCCTTTGCAACAGCAACATTACTTGCAACAACAGCTTCACCCTTTCGTCCAAATATTGCATTGAGGGCTTCTTCAGCCAACTTGAAGGGGAACCTGAGGACTGACAGGATTGCCCCAAGTGCAGCGGCATTCATCATTCTGACATTCCCACCAACCTCTTTCGCAATCCTTTCAAGAGGTGCTGGATAGTGACATGCCTCAAGATTGTCAAACTCTATGGTGTCATCGAAGATGATCACTCCTTCCTCCTCTAGGTTGTTGCGTTGTTCGGTCACTGCTTCCCTTGAAAGAGCAACAATCACATCGATACAGTCCACAGGTGCATGAATTGGTCTATCGCTCACTCTGACCTGAGTGAAGTTGTACCCACCTCTAATTCTCGATTCAAAGTCCTTGATCGTGAAGGTGTAGAAACCTGCCTGAACAAAGACCTGGCTGAGCAGGTCTCCAATTGTATCGATTCCTTGACCAGCCTCTCCGCCAATGTTGAAAGTGATGTCCATGTCTTGCAGACACTCCCATAGTATCTCTCGAGAGGTTGTGTCATTCTTATGTCCTTTGCTAAATGAAACAAAGAATGTATCACCATCGCGACAACTTAGGAAATAGTGTCTTCTTGGCTTTCGGCTCTCTTCTCTTGGTCAAAAGGATCCCAGTCGCTCTTCTTTTTCTCTCGCCCCCACTTCCACCAGGACAGGTCCAGCCTCATCCCAGACCACGGAGAGATCACATCAGGACCCTCAATCCTCCAAAGAAGTATGAGACCAACTATGAACTGAATCGGAATTGGGTATAAAAGCAATATCGAGCCAGCCATCATATTTAGGTAAAGAAACAATGCAGATGGAAGAAGAATGCTAAGAATGCCAATGAATATTGCAGTATATTTTGAGGTCTTGGCATTGTAATATCGAACAATCCAGACTGCAAACATAATATTGAGAATTGTGAGCGGCAATGTTACGAAAATCACGAACGGATCAAGAAAGTAAAAGTAGAAGAAACCAAATGGCGACTCGGCAAAGCCATATCCCAATGGAAGCACCCAGAGGACTGAGTAGATCATACCATCCGGAATATAGCCCAGAGGGACTGATGCAGTTACAACAGCCATTATGAATGCGATGACTCCTGGACTCACTCCATAGAGCTCCATTTCTGTCGAATATGCCGCCTTGGTCACTACTTACCCTCAAGATTAGATTGTCAAAGAACCAAATAAGGACTCTTGAAGACTGACGAATGTACTGTAGCTTGGTGGAGTGTAGGGTTACTCTATCGAAGATGTAATCAATTCGGGTCCGGGAATCTTTAGGAGTAGGATAAGTCCAAAAATAAGCTGAACAGGGATTGGCCATATGATGCCCCACATGGCAAGTATAGGTAGAATCAGTGAAACAAGTGCAAATAGAGCAGGATAGATGAGACTCATTGCACCCATAAACAACACCCATTTTTTGGATGTTTTCCCTTGATAGTACATCACTACCTCACGAGCAAAGAGTAAATTGAAAATACTCAGAACTATAGTAATGACCGTCAGATCGGGTGTTAAGAAGTGAAATCCATTATACCCATACCCTAAATCAATAGCATCTCCAAATGACCATAGAAGTCCATATATCCCAGAAGACAGAGAAGCTCCGCCAAAAAAGATAATGGAATAAGAGGGGAGGTATCCAAAAGGAACGACGAGTGTCACAATAGCCATCAGAATGGCAATCACTCTCGGGTTAGCTCCAAATAATTCAGGTCTTAAGTCTTCAACATCTGTCAAGATTGTTGCCCCTCATCTGCAGCTTTCTTCTCACTCTTCCTTTTTGGATTTTGTTGCTTCCAAAGAGAGAGATTCTTCAAGAACACAATAATCAAGATTCATAGAAGACGATTGTCAAAGGCAGTGATGTTTGGCAAGCTTTAAAAACGAAGTGCATGCACAGTTTTATCAGAAGTACATGCCGAAGTGCATGTACAGTTTTACACAATGAACAGGACGCTATTCCATCCTAGGAAAAGGAATGGCACTGTAGTAAACGACAAGGGGAAAACAAAATGGCACAGTTATCAGGAACGCCCGTGCTTATCCTCAAAGAGGGTACGTCACGATCACGCGGCAAGTCCGCACAGGCCAACAACATCATGGCTGGAATCATCATATCTGATGCTGTCAAGTCTACGCTAGGTCCACGTGGAATGGACAAGATGCTAGTGGACAGCTTAGGAGATGTGACCATTACAAACGATGGTGCCTCAATCCTGAAGGAGATTGATGTACAGCACCCAGCTGCGAAGATGCTCGTGGAGGTTGCCAAGAGCCAAGACCAGGAGACTGGTGATGGCACCACAACATCCGTCGTCATCGCAGGGGAACTCTTGAAGAGAGCACAGGATTTGTTGGAAAAGAAGATTCATCCAACTATCATTGTTGGAGGTTATCAGAAGGCAGCCGAGCAGGCCACAAAGATACTCAAGGACATAGCAGTTACGATGGAAGGCATGGACAAGAAAGTCCTGACCAATATTGCTGAAACATCAATGAACAGTAAGTCTGTGGTCGGTTCAAAGGAACACTTCGCCAAGATCGCTGTTGATGCAGTACTTCAGGTTGCAGAGAAGACAGATGGTGGAGTCAGAGCTGACATTGATATGATTGAGATAATCAAGAAGCAAGGCAAGAGCCTGACTGAAACCGAGCTCGTCAAAGGCATGGTCATCGACAAAGAGGTAGTTCATGCCTCGATGCCAAGAAGGGCCCAGAGTGCAAAGATTGCTCTAGTGGACGCAGCTATCGAGGTCGAGAAGACTGAGTTTGATGCAGAGATCAAGATCGACAGTCCAGACCAGATCAAGGCATTCCTTGACGAGGAGGAGCGCATGCTCACAAGGATGGTTGACAAGATCATCGCGACCGGTGCAAACGTCCTCGTTTGCCAGAAGGGCATCGAT
>Ga0180438_10006513_pt1 | contig 15775 bp, 12 predicted proteins | sample SS_ome_12_FD_132455 | JGI IMG/M metagenome (GOLD analysis project Ga0180438, IMG submission 132455) | Hypersaline lake sediment archaeal communities from the Salton Sea, California, USA - SS_3_D_2 metaG | ecosystem: Environmental > Aquatic > Non-marine Saline and Alkaline > Hypersaline >...
ACGGGCACACAGATATCCTCGCCGAGTTGAGCAGATCCGTGATGGTTACCACCTATGAGCCCGCTGACGGAGGTGGGGACGAGCGACGATACTTCAAGCGGCTCGACCTCGCAGACGTGATCTACGGCACCGAGCAAGCCAAGTTCCGGGCCGTAGTGAACGAGATCAAGAGATTACAGGAAGCAGGTCGGCCAGTGCTGGTAGGAACCATCGCCATCGAGACCTCGGAGCGACTTTCACGGATGCTCGAACGACGGGGCGTGGCGCATCAAGTCCTCAATGCCAAATACCATGAAAAGGAAGCTGTGATCATCGCCCAGGCCGGTCGCTCTGGCGCAGTGACCATCGCCACCAACATGGCCGGCCGAGGCGTGGACATCAAGCTAGGTGGCGACCCCGAGAGAGTAGCCCGCGAGCGGCTGCGCAGGGCGGGCTTCGATCTGACCGAGATTCCTCAACAGGATTGGAACCGGGCGGTGGAATTGGTGCGCCAGGGCCAGGACGCGACGAGGGTCTATCCTGATCAATGGGCAGAGGTGCTGACCGGGGCGATGAGCGATTGTTACGCCGACCACGACCGCGTGGTGGCCCTCGGCGGCCTACACATCCTGGGCACCGAACGGCACGAGGCACGACGGATTGACAACCAGTTGCGGGGGCGGGCCGGACGCCAGGGTGATCCTGGCTCCTCGCGGTTCTACATCTCGCTTGAGGACGAGCTGATGCGTCGTTTCGGGGGCGAACGGGTACAAGGACTGATGGGCAGGTTCGGTATGGAGGATGGCGTGCCGCTCCAGCACTCGTGGCTCGACAAGACGATCGAGTCGGCGCAGATGCGAGTGGAGGGGTACAACTTTGACATTCGCAAGCACGTGCTGGAATATGACGACGTGGTCAACAAACAGCGCGAGGTCATCTATGCCCAACGCCGGCAGGTACTCAGTGCGTCGGACCTGCGCGACCAAGTGCTGCGCATGGTGCAGGACAACATCAGTCGCGCCGTGGCAACCTACACACCCGGCCCAGATCCGGACGACTGGGATATGCGCGGCATCTACAGCGAGCTACGCACCTTCTTCCCCCTGCCACGCGACTTTGATTACCGCCAGTGGGAAGGGCTCTTGCCTGACGAGATCGAAGCACAGCTTTCTGAAATGGCTGAACGCGGCTACGATGAGATCAACCGCACCATCGGGCGGCAGACATATCGACAGGCAGCACGTGAAGACGTGACACTGGAAGCCCTGGCGAGCAGTGCCGATCCTGCGCAGAGACTCGTATACCAGCATGCGATCGAGCGGATGGAAGAGAGGCCCGACGAAGACACAGCCACCCAACCCGTCCGCCGGCTTCCGGACGAGGTGAAAGCACTGATCGAAGCAGCGTTTGTGGATGCCTATCGCCTCTTCCGTGACCGACAGCTAATGCTGAGGGCAGTGGATAGCCTGTGGGTGCGGCATCTCACCGACCTGGACGCGCTGCGCGAGGGCATTGGACTGCGGGCCTACGGACAGCAAAACCCGCTGGTGGCCTATCGCAAGGAAGCACACGAGATGTACAAAGCCCTGTTGGGCCGCATTCAAGAGGCAGTGGCGCGATCCGTCTATCTGGTGCCACAAGCCCTGATTGGCCAGCCCAGGCGACAACCACTGCGAGCAACGCGCGCCCGCATGCCAGGTGGGGAACAGCGGGCACAACAGGCACGACCAGCTCAGAAACCATCCGGACAATCACTGGGACGCAACGATCCATGCTGGTGTGGCAGTGGCAAGAAGTATAAGCAATGCCATATGCGACAGGACTTGGAAGACAGCAGACTATCCGAGGCGCAACGGGCCCCAGTCGCCAGCAGCCGTCCAGCTCAGGCAATCGGGCGGAAGAGGCGAAGGCGGGGGTAGGTCATGCAGAAGCACGCTCACTGGAGAAGAATGTCTATGGAAGAGAGAGAAAGGGAACTTGATCTGACAGGTCGCATTATGGCAGATATGAATCCCCAACTGCTCGAGTTCCTGCAGAACAAGGTTAACTCCTTCATCAAGTGGGACCTGATCCGCTTCTTTCACGATAATCCCCATACCACCGACACAGCCGACAACATCGCTCGCTATGCAGGCCGCGGTGTTGAGGCAATCCGCACTGAGTTGGCTGAACTGACAGAAGATGGGGTACTGGAAGAGAACCAATTGGGAGACATGGTGGTCTATTCGTTGGCTCCAGACCCCCAGATCAGGAAACTGCTGGAGCAATTTGTGAAGGCTTCCGACGATCGCCAATTCCGGGTCAAGGCTATCTACCACATCATCCGCGGCACACGACAGTGAATAGAGTGGGCGCATAGCGTACAAGGCAGGATGCAACTGCGATGAGGAGGTACCCATGGAACGAGTGAAGACGGGCATCCCAGGCCTGGATGAGATGCTACAAGGCGGTTTGTTGCCTCAAACTGCCAATCTGGTCGAAGGAGCGCCAGGCACAGGCAAGACAACGCTGGGAATGCAGTTCGTTTATCACGGCATAGTGGCCTGCGGAGAACCCGGCCTCATCTTGACATTTGAGGAATTTCCGCAGCAATACTACAATGACGCTGCCAGTTTTGGCTGGGACTTTCGCCAGTTGGAGCGAGAGAAGAAACTGCGTGTGGTAATGACCAGCCCAGAAGTCACCATAGCAGATCTGGAACAGGTCGGCGGACGGATCGAGAGACTGGTGCAGGAAATCGGTGCCAAGAGGGTCTTGGTAGATAGCCTGTCCCACTTTGAGCATCTCAGCGAGGACTCTGCGCATCTGCGATCGATCATTTTTGGTTTTGTCAATGCGCTGAAGCGCGAGGGATTGACCGCCGTATTGACACGAGAGAATGTGGCGTTGCTTGGCGAGGCCGAGGAAACGGATGACACCCTCGCTTTCCTTGTAGACTCCTACACCCTCCTCCGCTATGTTGAGATCGAAAGCGCCATCCGCAAAGCCCTCCTAGTTCTGAAGATGCGAGGCAGCAATCACGACAAAGGGATCCGGCAGTTCGAGATCACATCTCGCGGCGTTGAAGTTCGCGCGCCGTTCGAGGGACGCGAGGGGATTATGAGCGGTAGCCCTCGGCGCATGGTTGACTCGTTCGTGGAGGCATTCGTAAGACGCTAAATGGAGGTGGGCCCAGATGGAAACACTTAAGTACATATTAACCATCTACTCGTGGGCCGTTGTTGGGATACTGATCGTCTTTCTGGGGCGCATCGCGTACTTCTATGAGAAGACTTCGGGCCAGCGAACGAACTACGATTTTCTTCTCCTTCCCGCAGCGCTGCTGACCTTCGGGGCAATCTGGTACTTGGTGTACGATGTGGAGTTCACCGGACAGCCCGCTGGCGACCTGTTCCTGTTTGGCGGCGGCATCTTGCTTGGTGCGTTCGGTGTTCGCCTGCAGGAATTTATGACTGGAGGGCGGAAATGATCATCATCACGACGCCTCTGGGTGCTGCTGGCTTGCTGGCGATTGCCTACCTGAGTTCTCTGTTTGCAAACTTTAGCCGGCGACTGAGCACAGTGACAAAGATGGCGAGCCACTATCGCTGGTTTCTGGTGGCAAACGCCCTTTTCATAGTAGCAGCTCTGAGCCAGATAGTGAGAAGTACTGCGGCCCTAGCGCCTGACTTGGCCCCCCCCCTTCTACTGACCGATTGGTGCTCGCTCGCGAGCTTCCACATTCCGCTGACCGTGGGGGTGACCATCGATCTCGTGCTGGTGTGGTATTACTGGGGATGGATATTGAAGGAAAGAGTCGAGTGAGCCAGCAAGTGCCCCTAGGCCAACCTTCATCCACTCATAGCCTGGAGCGGGATGCTGAAGCCTGCGCTCGGACCATGACAGTTCTCAACGCGATGGCTGCGGCCTCCACGTTAGCGCTGGAGGAAGTTGTCAGTCACGCTGTAGACACCGTCGATCACGTGCGCGGTTTCGAGCACCTGAGCTTGTGGCTCACCGACGAGCAGGGCGCGTTGAGGCCGATTGGATGTGACGCAGGAGCGAGCCCTTGGAAAGACGGGGGGGCACCTGCGTTTTTCATCGGGCAAGGGCTCCTGGGTTGGGTTGTTGAACACGGCCAAGTTCTGCGACTTGGTGACATCTCGCGAGATCCTCGTCACATCCCTGTTGACAGTCCATGGCCCCCAGACATCCGTTCCGTGCTGGTTCTCCCACTGCTGATCGGCGATCAGATCATCGGAGTGATCGATGCAGCGTGCTCACGTCCCGATGCCTTCTTCGATGCCGATGAGCATGTGATGAGTACGGTAGCTGAGCAATTGGCTGTTGTCATTGAGAACGTGCGCCGGTACGAAGAGACCGAGCACCAGCTGGCGGAGATATCGGCCCTCTACAGACTGGCCCAGCGGATCAACACGAGCCTCAACACACAAGAAGTGCTGGACTCTATCGTTTGGTCGCTGAAGCAGACGATGGGATGTCGGGGATGCTCCATTGCACTCATAGACCCCAGCGATGGCGTGCTAGAGATCCGCACGGCAGCAGGTGTCGAACGCAAATGGGAACATGATTTCCGGCTACGATTGGGCGAGGGAATAGCAGGGCGAGTAGCACTTGAGGGTGAACCGATCTATGTACCCGACGTGACAGAACAGAAGGATTTCATCTTCTTTGATCCATCTGTACGGTCACTCCTGACAGTGCCGTTGACTTTGCAGCAGCGGGTGATAGGTACACTGACTGTGGACAGCGACCAAGCCAACGCCTTTAGTCCATCCGACGAACGGTTGCTCACCATTGCAGCAACTCAAGCGGCCATAGCCATCGAGAATGCCCGACTCTACGCTAGTCTGGAGCAGCGAGCTCTGAATCTGGCAGAGGCATACGCCGAATTGAAGCAGGCGGATCGGGTCAAGGATGAGATCTCACAGAACGTCTCGCACGAACTGCGGACACCCCTGACTTTCGTGAAGAGCTACGTGGAACTGCTATTGGACGAGAGCGCTGGCCCACTCAACGCCGAACAGAGGGAATATCTCGACATCGTCGCTGAGAAAACCAACGTTGTCACGCGACTGGTGAGCAACATCATGACTCTGCAGCAAGCGGAGCAAGCGCCTGCCAGAAAAGAACCCGTTTCCCTTACTGAGCTTGCGCGCCGAGCGTTACGGGGATGTGCAGCCACTGTGGGAGAGAGCGGACTGACGCTGGTAGAGAACCTACCAGACGACCTGCCACCAGTGGCCGGGGATGCAGACAGGCTGTTGCAAGTATTCGACAATCTGCTGGGTAATGCAATCAAGTTCAGCCCTGATGGCGGACAGATTATGGTTACCGTCACGGACGCTGGATCAATGGTGCAAGCGTCAATCTCCGATCAAGGCATTGGTATTCCCAAAGATCAGCACGAACGAATATTCGAAAGATTCTACCAAGTAGATGGTTCTGCCCGGAGGCAGTTTGGCGGCACCGGGCTGGGTCTGGCAATCGTCAAACGGATCCTGGAGGCTCATGAAGGGCGAGTCTGGTTGGAGAGCGAGCATGGAAAAGGAAGTACATTCCACATCCTAGTGCCCAAGTACCAGAAGCCAGATGTCGAGCAAACCCAGTGACTACAATCTCCATTATGGCAATACGTAGGACAGCGAGTATGACGGCAACCACTAAGGAAGAAGAAGCTGAGAAGATGGCAGGGCTACGCGCCCAACTGCACGCACTGCCAAAGGTAGACTTGCACCGGCACCTGGAGGGATCCCTGCGTGTGGAGACTCTGTCCGAGATTGCGCAGGAACACGGGATTGACCTGCCCAGTTACGACATTGAATACCTGCGTCGCTTCGCGACGGTAACGACCGATGACAGGCCAGACTTCCGTCTCTTCCTTGCCAAGTTCACCTTCTTGCGACGCTTCTATCCCACAAAGGGGGCTGTGGAACGGGTGGCGTATGAAGCAGTGGCTGACGCCGCAGATGATAACATCAAGTACCTGGAGTTGCGCTTCAATCCCGTTGCACTGGCTCGACAGCAGGGAGCTCCGCTTGATGATGTGGTCACCTGGGTGTGCAATACCGTCGCCCAAGCCCAACGTGATCATGACATACACGTCAACCTGATTCTCCAGATCGATCGGAGAGGAAACGTGGAATCAGCATCGGAGATTGCTGGCATCGGCGTGGCTCACCGGAGGGACGGTGTCGTTGGCTTGGATCTGGCCGGATATGAGGTGGACTATCCATCGCGTCGCTTCGCCGATGTGTTTCAGCGAGCCGGGCGAGAAGGATTGGGTATAACGGTGCACGCCGGGGAAGAGGGAGGAGCTGAGAACGTCCGGGAGGCCATCGAACTGCTGGGAGCGCAACGGATTGGACATGGCGTGCGCTCAATCGAAAACTCGGACGTCATTCACCTGGTGCGTGGGCGTGGGGTAACGCTGGAGGTTTGCCCAACCAGCAATCTACAGACCGCCGTCGTGCGCCGTTTCTGGCAGCACCCGTTGGCCGACCTGTTGGCCTTGAACCTGCGGGTGACGATCAATACCGACGATCCCAGCATCAGCGACACCACACTCACCGACGAGTACATGACCGCTATGCTGGCGATGGGAGTGACCTTGGAGCAGATCAAGCATACGATACTGACGGGTATCGCAGGCTCATTTCAGCCACCAGACGACCGGAAACGGTGGGCGCAATGGTTCCAGAAGGAGCTGGGCCTGGTCTGAGGTGCCGAGATCAGGCTCTTGAACAGACCGCAATGACCAAACTCATTCGTGACCAGGTGGCAGCACTGATTGCAGCGGGAGTGCAGGCCGCCCAAGAGAATGGCACCTTGCCGGACTTTAAGGTACCATCCATGCCTGTAGAGCGTCCGCGTCGGGCCGGGCACGGCGATTATGCCTCACCAGTATGCCTGCAACTGGCGCGAGAAATCGAGATGCCTCCACGGAAGATCGCCGAGCTGATAGTCTCATACCTGCCGTCGGCGCCATTCGTGGGACAGGTTGAAGTAGCCGGACCAGGATACATCAACTTTACGTTGGCCCCCTCCTGGTTAGCCGCCCAAGTTGAGGTAATCTCGGAAGCAGGAGAGGGATTCGGCAACTTGACAATCGGTCAGGGGCAGAGAGTCCAGGTTGAATTTGTGAGCGCCAACCCAACCGGTCCTATCACCGTTGCCTCCACTCGGAATGCGGTCATCGGTGACACCCTGGCCAATGTGTTGGCAGCGGCGGGCTTTGAAATCGAACGGGAATACTATGTCAACGACGCGGGTTCCCAGGTGCGCCATTTCGGAGAGAGTATCTACTCCCGCTACGCGCAGGCCCTGGGCCAAGATGAACCGTTCCCAGAGGATGGTTACCACGGCCACTATGTGACAGAAATAGGACAACAGATTGCCCAACAGTATGGTGACCAGTATCTCGCAATGCCCCGCCAGGAGGCGGTGCGTGCACTAGGCAGCGAAGGGATAGCGCGCTGTCTTGGTCAGGCGGAGCAGGATCTGGCAGCCCTGAGAGTAGAGTTCGACAACTGGTTCCACGAGAAGAGCCTGCATGAGTCTGGGCTGCTCGATCGTGCCCTTCAGACGCTCCGGGACAAGGGCCACATTGTCGAGCGCGACGATGCAATCTGGTTCACATCCCCCGATCTGGAATCGGATGCTGTCGTGATCCGCTCTCCCCAGGTCATATCCGAGCCAGACGAGCGTCCCACCTATCTTGCCTCTGACATCGCCTATGTGTGGAACAAGCTGATTGAGCGTGGCTTTGATAAGGCGATCTATGTCTGGGGGGCTGACCATCACGGGGATATGCCTCGGGTGCAGGCAGCGGCCCGAGCGCTTGGGCTCGACCCTGAACGCGTAATAATCATTCTCTATCAGATGGTCAACTTGAAGCGGGGTGGCGAGGACGTGCGTATGTCGAAACGCACAGGTGAATTCGTCACGCTGCGCGAACTGCTCGACGAAGTCGGCCCGGATCCCATTCGCTTCATGCTCCTGACGTGCAGCATGGATGCCTCGATAGATTTCGACTTGGACCTGGCAGTCGAACATTCGGATAAGAACCCAGTCTACTACGTCCAATACGCCCACGCCCGCATCGCGAGCATATTGCGCCACGCCATCGATCTCGGGTGGGGCCTAGACACCAGAGGTGACGTCTCGCTGCTGACCCACGAGAGTGAGCTGGCATTGATTCGAAAGATGCTGGAGCTGCAGGAGGTCGTGGCCCTGGCGGCGACGCAACTGGCCCCGCATCACTTGACTTTCTACGCCAAGGAACTGGCCGCGGTCTTCCACGCCTTCTACCGAGACTGTCGCGTTGTCAACCCCGAGGAGCCAGACATGACTCGGGCGCGACTGATGCTGGTGCAGGCAGCCAAGATCGCTCTGGCTCGCGTCCTGCACTTGATGGGAATGGCCGCGCCGGATCGAATGTGATACCGAGCTGTGAGCAGGAGGCAAGGAGCAGGAGAACTGCCTGCGACTTGCGTCCTGTATCTTGGCACTTGTTCATCACGAACATTGCACTTTGGCACAGGAATCGGGTACGAACCAGCCACAGGAGTGCGGAGTTGTTGTCGAACAAGTACTTCGTGTTGAGGAGCCGGACAAGTATGGGGCTGAAGCCTGACCATTGGATTCGAAGAATGGCCCTGGAGCACCAGATGATCGAGCCGTTCGTGGACGGACAAGTACGCGATGGCGTCATTTCCTACGGACTTTCATCCTATGGCTACGACATTCGCGTGGCCGACGAGTTCAAGATTTTCCAGCCGGAGATCACGGCGGCCAAACTCTCGGACGTACAGTGCGCCTACGTCGCGGGCATACTGGACGCCCAGGGACAGATTGGCTATGAGACCACAGGGCATCAGGGACGGGCCAGCCTGGCACTTGTCATAACCAGCGACAATCCTCGACCTTTGGAAGGCCTGCAAGCGATCATCGGTACAGGCTGCCTGCGTGAGTCCGACAGCGGACAGAATCGGTTGATCGTGAGCAAGGCGGCTGACGTGCAGTTCATCCTGTCTCAAGTCTGGACATATCTGACCCATCGCCGCGATGCGGCCGGACGCGCACTGGCTGAACTAAAATCCAACAAGTCGATCGTCGTGGATCCCAAACAGTTTGACGCCGAGTCTTTCGTTGACTTCAAGGGCGACGTGTGCATCATACCTCCCAACTCGTTTGCACTGAGCCGTACGGTGGAGTATTTCCGGGTCCCGCGCAGCACGTTGACGATTTGCGTAGGAAAGAGCTCTTACGCACGTTGTGGCATTATTGTAAACGTAACGCCCTTCGAACCAGAGTGGGTCGGCTACGTCACTCTGGAGATCAGCAACACCACCCCTCTGCCAGCCAAGATCTATGCCAATGAAGGCATCGCCCAGGTCTTGTTCTTCGAGGCCGATGAGGAATGCGAGGTCTCCTATGCCGACAGGAAAGGAAAGTATCAAGGCCAGCGGTCCATTGTCCTCCCGCGGCTGTGACGTTGACGGGGCAAGGATTCCCGGTTATAATTGGCCTGTGGGCGGTTAGCTCAGTTGGTCAGAGCGCCTCCCTTACAAGGAGGAGGTCACAGGTTCGAGTCCCGTACCGCCCACTGCAGGCGGCGCGCCAGTCGCGCCGCCGCTTGTTGTCCCTGGATAATCCAGATGAAAGCCCCGATCCTGGTGCGGCATCTGGAATTTGAGAGCCCGAATACAAGACTATGATTTCTCTGAATGACCTGCTGATAGCGACCGGTGGGCAACGGGTAGGGCCCTCTGTCTCAACCCACTTCCCTGCATTCTGCTACGACTCACGCCGCCTCAGTCAAGGCGAGCTCTTCGTCGCCGTCAGGACCGAGAATGGCGGAGATGGGCACGACTTTATCGCCGATGCCATCCAGAGGGGAGCTGGCGGAGTGCTGTGCCAGTTCCCCCCCCCTGAGCCACCTATCCCGTGCGTGGTCGTCCCTGATACCCAACTGGCTCTCATCGACTGGGCAAGACACATCCTGAGCAAATACAATCCCCAGGTTGTAGGTGTCACCGGCTCCACCGGCAAAACCGACGCGTGTCGGGCTATTGCCGCCGTTTTGGCTACCCACCAACAGGTTCTGTGCAACCCACCGGATCTGAGCAATCGTTTTGGTCTGCCAATCGCACTGGCAGGGCTAACCCCAGAGCACGAAGCAGTTGTTCTGGAGATGGCGTGCCACGCCTTCGGAGATATCAAACACCTAACCGCACTTACCCGCCCAAACATCGCCGTCATCACGGCTATCAACCATGCTCACTCGGCCTATCTGGGAAGCCTGGAGGCGATCGCTCAGGAGAAGAGGCACCTGGTAGAGATGCTGCCGTCTGATGGTGTAGCCATTCTCAACTACGATGACCCTCGAGTGCGGAAGATGCAGGATCATTCCCGCGCTCGCATCGTCACCTACGGTCTGAGCCCGGATGCCGATATCGTCGCTTCCGATCTGCGCGTTGATCCTGAGGGGCTTCAGTTCGTGGTCCACTTTCCTGGTGTCAGTGGCCTGGGTACCCCTGGCTACCCGGCCAAGTCGGACGTCCGCACCCGCCTTCTGGGCCGACACCAGGCCTATACCGTCCTGGCCGCCATCGCCGTCGGACTGGCTCACCATATCCCCTGGGACGACATCCTGGACGTGATGGAGGACCTGCAGCCAGGTCCCGGTCGCCTTCAGGTCCTCCGAGGAGTCGGTGGATCGCTCTTGATAGATGGCTCGGCCAGTTGCAGTCCAACCACCGGCCTGCAGGCCCTGGCGACCCTGGCAGACTACCCCGCCCAGCGTCGGATCGCCGTGCTGGGAGACATGGCCCAGTTGGGAGGTTACGCGGTGGAGGGACACCGCCATCTGGGGCAAGCAGCCGCCGCTTTTGCAGACCTGCTGGTCGTCAAAGGGGAACGAGCTGCCTGGATCGCTGAGGCAGCGAGGGAGACCGGCCTGCCCCACGAATGCACAGTCATGACCTACACCACGCGGGATGTGATACGCCACCTGAGGCAGCGACTGGGAGAGGGAGATGTCGTACTGGTCAAGGGAGACGTAGAAGCCCAGATGGAACAAGTGGTGGAGGGGCTCCTGGCCGAATCCGTCGATGCCGTCCGACTGGTACAGCATACAGATGGACTGTCTGTGCAGGTTGCACGACCCGCCCGGCCCACCTGGGTTGAGATAGACCTGGAGGCAATAGCCTATAACGTCCAGCAGGTGAAACAACTCGTCGGGCCCGAGGTAAGGATCCTGGCGGTATTGAAGGCTGACGCCTATGGGCACGGTGCGATCACCGTCGCCCGTACCGCTATCAACAACGGTGTCTCCTACTGCGGAGTAGCCTCCGTCAACGAGGCCGTGAGGCTACGAGATGGGGGAATCAACGCCCCAATCCTGGTGCTGGGCTACACCCCAGCCTGGCTGGCACGGGAGGCGATCCTGCACGACATCACCCTCACCCTCTATGACCGTGACGTAGCACTGGCCTTGAGCCGGGCCGCCACCGACCTGCGTCGCACCGCCTGTGTTCACATCAAGGTCGATACCGGTATGGGGCGGCTAGGTCTAATGCCCGATCAAGTCGTGCCTTTTGTGAAAGAGATCCACGATCTACCCGGCCTGGATCTGGTGGGAATCTTTACCCACTTCTCCGTTGCAGACGAGGCTGATCTGGCGTTTACCCGCTGGCAACTGGCCCGCTTTCGGACAATACTGGACCGCCTGGCCGAGATAGACGTCAGCTTTCGCGCTGTTCACTGTGCGAACTCCGCCGCAATCTTGCGCCTGCCGGAATCCCACTTCAACACGGTGCGATTGGGTCTGGCGATGTACGGCCTCCAGCCGTCCCCGCACGTTTCTCTCCCAGCGGGTTTTCGTCCCGCGCTGACCTGGAAGACAACCATTGCCCAGGTCAAGACCCTACCACCAGGCAGTTACGTCAGCTACGGCAACACCTATCAGACCCAGAAAGAGGAAACCGTCGCCGTCATTCCTGTAGGCTACGCCGACGGCTTTCGCCGCGCACCCACCCGCTGGCAGGCGGTGCTGGTGCGCGGTCAGCGTGCTCCTATCGTGGGCCGCGTCTGTATGGACCAGACGGTGATCAATGTCAGCCACATCCCCAACGTTCGCATAGGCGACGAGGTGGTGCTCATCGGTCACCAGGGAGATGATGAGATAGCGGCAGAGGAAGTGGCTGATTGGCTGGGGACTATCAACTACGAAGTGGTCTCTGAAATCCTGGCCCGCGTGCCCAGAGTTGTGTGACTGGAACCAGCGGAGCACAAGACACCAAACAGGACCCGCAGAAACACCGGATCAGGGGCACATCCCTCGCGCATCGCGGCTCCGACCAGCCTACCAAAGCTACCACACCCGGCAAACTAGCCCCTTGAGATACGCCCCCTCTGGAAACGTCAACGCTGCCGGATGATCGGCCGCCTGCGCCAAGTGACCGATGACCTGCGCCTCCCGATCCGCGTCCACTGTCGCGCTGAAGACGATCTTAAGAAACAGATCGGCCGAGACTGCGCCTGAACAAGAAAAAGTGAACAGCACGCCCCCAGGCCGGAGCAACTGGCAGGCCAGCATGTTGATGTCTTTGTAGGCCCGCGCCGCTTGCTTCACTTCCCGATCATTTCGGGCAAACTTGGGCGGATCGAGCACGACGACATCGAAGCGGCGCCCCTGCGCGCGGTAGCCGCGCAACACGCTGAACGCGTCTCCTTCTACGTAGTTGACATCACTATGCTCACAGCCGTTTAGGGCAAAGTTGCGCCGTGCCGTATCCAACGCCAAGGCCGAACTTTCGACCAGCGTTATCCCCGACGCCCCTGCCGTTGCCGCGCGGACGCCAAACCCACCGGTGTAGGCAAAAACGTCCAACACCTCCGCCCCAGCGCAGAAAGCCGGCAGCCGCGCTCGATTCTCCCGTTGATCCAGGTAGAAACCGGTCTTGTGACCCTGCCTGACGTCCACCAGGAAGCGATAGCCTCCCTCCAGTACCTCCACTAGCTCCGGTGGCTTCTCCCCATACAACACGCCTGTGGACGGCGACAGCCCCTCTTTGGCCCGCACATCCACGTCGGACCGCTCGTACACGCCCCGCACGCCACCCACCGCATCGACCAGCAGATCAACCAACGCCTGCTTCCACCGCTCGATGCCGAGGGTCAGGGACTGGAGCACCAGCCATTCCCCATACCGGTCCACGATCAATCCCGGCAAGTAATCTGACTCGGCGTGTACCAGGCGGTAGGCAGTGACGTTCGCGTCATCAACCAGGGACTGGCGGGCAGCAACAGCACGCTCCAACCGCCGTCGCCAGAAATCGCCACCTATGGGCTCATCCTGCCGCCAGGTCAGCAATCGCACCGCGATCTGGGAACGACGGTTGAGGTAGCCTCGCGCGAGCCAGTTGTGGCCCGCGTCGCGTACCTCGACAACGTCACCATCCGTCGCATCCCCCTCGACACGCTCAATCGCACCGGAAAAGACCCACGGGTGACGCTGGAGCACTGGTCTGGCTCGATTACGCTTGAGCACGGCTATCGCGCTCATACTGCCCACCACCCAACAGCCAGATCGCTTCGAGAATTCATTTGCCTCGTCATTCAATGACCCCCACGGTCCTACCGGTCCGCTCGAAAATGTCCAGCGCGTGGGCGATGTCCTCTTCTGAGTGAGCGGCCGTGACGTTGGCCCGTAGACGCGCCAGCCCGACGGGCACAGCGGGAGAGACGACCGGCAGCACAAAGATGTCCTGTTCCTGGCATAACTTGGCCATCTGATACGCCTTTTCATCCTCACCACAGATGATGGGCACGATGGGGGTTTCGCTATTCAGCGTATTGAACCCTCGCTCCTTGAGGCCACGCAGAAACAGCTCGACGTTGCGCTGGAGCAACTTCACACGCTCCAGTTCCTCCTCCATCACCTCGAAAGAGGCCTTGGCTGCAGCGGATTGAGCGGGCGGCAAAGCGGCAGAGAAAAAGAACCCCCGCGCCACGTGCTTCAGATAAGTGACCAATTCTTGACTCCCTGCCACATATCCGCCGACGCTGGGGATTGTCTTGGAGAGCGTTCCCATCTTGACATCCACAACGCTCCCCAGCCCAAAGTGCTCCTCGATGCCGTGCCCCGTCTCACCCAGCACACCCAGGCTGTGAGCCTCGTCCACCATCAGCAGCGCGCCATACTCGCGACAGAGCCGACTGACCTCCGGCAGGTTGATGACATCGCCATCCATACTGAAAACAGCATCCACGATGACTAGCTTGCCAGCCTCCGGGGCGGTCTGTTGAAGCCGCTGTTCCAGGCCCGCCATATCATTATGACGAAAGCGCAGGAACTTGGCCTGACTGAGCAGGCAACCGTCAACGATGCTGGCGTGGTTGAATTTGTCACAGATGACGACGTCGTTGCGCCCGACGAGTGCGGCCACTGTCGACAGGTTGGTGACGTAGCCACTGGAGTAAACAATGGCCGCCTCGGTCCCTTTGAATCGGGCGATGGTCTCTTCCAGCTCGTCGTGCAGCGGCAGCGTGCCAGCTAGAAGGCGGACGCCGTGGGTGCCCGATCCATAACGGGCGATTGCCTCGTGGGCCGCTGCATCGATCTTGGGATGTCCCAGCAGACCCAGATAGCTGTAGGAAGCAAAGTTCAGCATACGCCTGCCGTCCGTCGCGACCCAAGCCCCGTCAAGCTCCTCCAAAGGCTGAAGATAGAAGTACAGCCCTGCTTGCTGAATGTCGGCTACCCGCCGATTCATCTCGTCAATACGTTGTTGGATTGGGTCCACAATAACTATACCTCCCAGGAAAGATATCCATAGATTATAACACAGCCCGCGTGATAACGATACCTAGGGTGACCAAACACAAGACGGCTCCAGGAAGAAGCTGTCGCTCTGCTGTTATAGAAAGCAGTCCAAGGAATCACTCAAAGGGTCCCTGAGAATCTATCCCTTCCGCTGGAATATCCTGCTGCTGGCCGACCATTTCCAGCAACCGCGCTTCGTCAATCATCGGTAGCTCCAGTTGCTGCGCCTTGCGGTACTTGCTGCCACCAGGCGACTCTCCGACCACCAGGTAATCGGTGTTGCGGCTGACGCTGCCAGTGACCTTCCCGCCATGTCGCTCGATCAATGCCGCCACCTCCTGCCTCGGGCGAGACAGGGTGCCTGTGATGACAAAGGTCAAGCCTGTCAGCGCGCCTTCCGCGGGCGCAGCCGGCACCTCTTCCGCCTCTCGCTCCAGCTTCACCCCCGCGCGACGTAGCTTGTCGATGAACTCCCGGTTACGAGGACGGGCGAACCAATCCACAATCGCCTCGGACGTGTGCGGCCCCATCCCTTCGATCGCCTCCAGGTCTTTGCGGTCGGCCGATGCCAGATCATCGAGCGCCCGGAAGCGTGACGCCAGCAGGTGTGCCACGGTATACCCCACATTCTGGATCCCCAGCGCGCCGATCAGCTGAGCCAGCGGTCTCGCCTTGCTGGCCCCGATGGCCGCCAGCAAGTTGTCGGTGCTCTTCTCGGCGAAACCCTCCAGCCCCAGCAGGTCGTCCCGCGTGAGGTAATACAGATCAGCAGCGTCCCGTACCAGCCCGCGCTCGACGAGAAGCTGCGCCGTCCGTTCGCCCAGCCCCTCGATGTCCATCACCGCCGCAAAGTGATTCACGCGCCGCACCCGCTGCTCCGGGCAGGCCACGTTGGCACAGTAGACCGCCACCTCATCCTCAGACGAGACCACCGGCTCGCCACACGACGGGCAGACCGTCGGCAGT
>Ga0180438_10006515_pt1 | contig 15775 bp, 17 predicted proteins | sample SS_ome_12_FD_132455 | JGI IMG/M metagenome (GOLD analysis project Ga0180438, IMG submission 132455) | Hypersaline lake sediment archaeal communities from the Salton Sea, California, USA - SS_3_D_2 metaG | ecosystem: Environmental > Aquatic > Non-marine Saline and Alkaline > Hypersaline >...
GTGCATCAAAGACACTGCCCGCAATCGCAAGGACAGGTACGTTCTCATCACTGATGATGGTCGAACTATCGTCGGCGCGCAGAAGACCATCGAGAAGCTTCAATCCGCTCTCGGAGGTACCATCGAGAAACCCGGTAAGAAACCATCTCCTCCCAGGAAAGCCAAGACACCGACCACCGAATCGGGTCTTCAGAAGCGCATCCGCGAACTTCTGGATGAAGGCGGTGAAGAGGATGAGATTGCTCGTCTTCGCGACGCTCTTAAGGCTATGAAGAGGAAGAAGAAAACAAAGCCCAAGAAGAAAACAAAGCCCAAGCGCAAGACTCCGCTCAAGCCTCCGCTCAAGCCTCCTTCGTACCGTCTGCAGGCATCGAAGCAGGACATCGCGGTTACGTTCGCCAACTGCATTGCCAGTCTGACGTAAGATCTGTGATCTTTACTCTCATATCCGGAAGGGATATGAGATACTTCCTACTTTATCACCGCGCGTATCGAAAAGCGGAGTTGTACCACAGCATCCATCTTCGCAGGTTCTCTGTGCTAAATCCCGGGGCATTGAAGATCTCCACAGCCATCTCTCTGGTAGATTCCTCGAAACGAATCATCGCCTCGATAAGAAAGTCCTCCAAGTCCATCCGAACAGTATGGGGAACGTGGGGTCGCGAGCTCCTCGAGCTTTGAGAACTACCCCATTTAACCACACTCTCATCTCGAACGAGATCTTCAGAGTGATCTCTCTTATCGTAGCCGATGTTGTTCCTGTACCTAGAAGTCATACTCAAGCGTAAGGGGAAATGTAACCCGTCGAGTTCTCATACGCAAATTCTGCAAAGCTTTCGAAGTCTCTTCCCTCGAGCGGAACTTTAAACTCATTCACGAGTCCGTTAAGTTCTCCGTAGAGCTGCCAGAGATAACCATCATATGCATCTCTCCAAAGGGCGTAGTGATCTTTGCTGTTGCACCCGGGGGGTTTCGGCCCCCACTCTGGTCTCCATCGGGTAGCATTGACGTTGTCAATGTACTGCGCGAGGGCATTGAAAAGCCTCCTCTCACGTTCATCGCTGTACTTCCCATGAACCCTTGGGACATCTGCATCATCATCTGCATCTCTTCTTCCGTTGGAGGAGCGAACAGCGCGTCGAATAGGCTCTGGGACTGTTGGGATCCCAGGACCCCCATTCCCGGCCGAGGTCTGGTTATCGCCTCCAGACTCGGAGCGAGGAGGTTCTGGACTGCTGGATCGTTTGCCACTCTGGAGACCTCCTGAACTACCGGAGCGTACTTCTGGATCAGAGGGTCTATCGCCTCCATCGTGTCGTCGATGAACCGGTCGAGAGCCTGACCGATGGTCTTCCTTCTGCGCGGCCGGTGGCGACCCTCGCTGAGATCGATATCGATGATATCGTCCTCCGGTTCCTCTATCCTCGTTGGGGTTCCGACGGGACGGCGGACTATGAGGGGTAGATGAACGTCTTCCGATTCGTCCTCGCCCTCTTCGACGTCCTCGGGATAGACCAGGGTCGGTATCTCTATCCATGCTGGAGTTGTAGAATTACCGCGGGTTAGGTTCTCTTGCCTCCCTTTCCCCGCCTGCGGTTCTTTTTTTTTAAGCGTTGAGTGCTGCTTGGGGACTCTTGCGACTTTAACTCGCAAACGTCTCCGTGACACTCGAGCTCAATGAACTCCGGAGGGGTGCGTTTCGACTTTTTCTTTGGTGATCGGGAGGATTCTAGGTTCCCGAGTTCCTCTTGCAGAAGTCTATCGAGCTCCTCTGCCGGAAGATCGAGTTCTTCGTCCTCTTGGGGCGGAGGATGCGCTGGCGAAAATCCTGGAACTCCTCCAGGAGGGGGTCGACGTCCGGGCGGGGGTCCTCGAGGCGGTCTGGTAGATGGATGTCCTCCGGGTGGGTGTCCGGACTGTCCGGGTGCTGGTCCGCCGATAGGTGGGATGCCACCGCCGCCGAGAATCTGTCGAAGAAGTTGATCGTGTTTCGCCAGAAGCTGACCTTGGTTTTGGATGACGTTCTCGTATCCTGCCACCTTCTCACGAAGCTCGTCGATTTCTCCCTGGAGAAGGGATGTTTTACGTTGGAACCAAAAGGTCAATCCACCAATAACAACCAGCTCCACCCCAACATGTACCAGTGTCTGTGTATTCACGGCTTGCATAGCTTTGATTTACTGGTGGAGTGATTCCTGTTTATATACGTTTGACCTTTTAGAGCATATCCTACCTTCGAAGGTAGGATATGACCTCAGACGCCCAAGATCCAAATGACCAACAAACCACCAAAACCGGCAGTGAGACAGGTGCACATCATCACCCTACGTACCAATAGCCATGTATCTCCTCCTGTTAGGGGACTGCAACTTCGCTCCCCATACTGCCCACTTCAGTTATACACTCCTAAACTTTAATCCTCCTTTGGAGGTGGTCCAGAGGGGTTCCAGAAGCCCCATTCTTCATCGATGAACTCGACCGCGAAGGAGTTCTTCGGCCTCTTTGATCCTTTGGAGTTTTTCGTCTCCGATATCTCCAACGACCTCCCAGTCCAACCATCCCGGGAGTTTGATGAAGCTAACACTTCCGGGTTTGTGCAGTCCCGCGGCTTTCAGATACCCTACAATACCCGGCCGAGTACCGGGCGGTGGGTGGAAAGGAACGCCGTTCCGGCGGACGTCGAGGTTTTCGAGATCCCCGTCTCTTCGGGTTTGGTAGACGCCAAAGTACCTCGCAGCCCACGAGCAAGAGTCGATAACGGATCTGTTCGCGAACAGATCCAACATGGTAATGTCTCGAAAGGTATCCTCCTCCGTCTGCGGGTAGTACCGGTAGCTCGAGAAAGGAATCCTTCGATCAGCCATATCGAACGCCCGGTCGTAGGGGTTAGTGGTTGACTCGCGGTAACCCTTTCGGGTGTGGATGTAGACGTGATCTTTGTTATAGACCAAATACAATCTCCCTGAAGTCTCCTTTGTGAGACCTTGCACCCACACGTACGGACGGTTGTACAACCAGAAACCGCACTCCGTATCAAAGTCTTCGACAACGGGTTTGGTCTCCGGGAACATCTCCCACGCCTCTTCCAACGTTCTTTTCGATCCTCGAGGCATCTTGTCGACAAGATCTGGATGTATGTACCTAAAGGTCAAGTTATACCTTACTCCCGTAACTTTAGATCGTGCTGGTACTTGGTGATGACAATCAACTTGGGTTAATCCCTTCATCACCATCAACGAACCATCTACGGTCTTGATGGTTATCTTTTTCTTCCTGTCTTTCTTGAGACGGAGTTGAAAGTCTCTTTCAGTTCCGAAAGAGAGGGAAGGAACGATGACTCGGTCTTGAGGTCCTAACCATTTGTCATCATCGTCGTGCCAGTTCAATTTCTCAGACCCTCCAACGTACTCGTTGACGAGCAGCGCGTTAAACTTCTGCCCGGTAGTTCTTTCTATTCGTTTCTTGATATCTAGAAGGAATGGGTATTGGTTAAGGTCATGAGGCTTCAGACCTCCCACATGATTGTTACTGAAGAAGTAAACCCAATCGGGATCCTCTGTTAGCCAGATCATCTTACGATGACTCTTTGACCACCTACTTCCCTTGCGGGCAAACGGCATGTAGAAGTAAGTGTAGCCATAGGGGAGCTTCGCCAGTTGCTCCACAATCTCTGCGGATTGTTGTGGAGAATAGTAGTCTCGATAGAAGTCTACTTGGCAATTACCTAGAGTTATCTCTTCAACGTCCATGTTCCTACTTACCCCTATCAAACTTTGCAATCATTACACTCTTCACCTAAAGCCGAGAAGTAGAACGACTTGACGTTCTCGTACGGAGGAGAACGTGGTTTTCTCAGACGTTTGTTGACGAGGTCGTGGATCATGTAGGTGTAGAAGAAGGCGTCGTGATTGTTCCGAAGGTACGCATCCGGAGGGTGAGATTCAAGAAGCCACTTCATGGTATCTCGAGAACGTTGGTCGGGGAGAAGTATAGCTAGTAACTCAAGGTACCTCTTGAAGTCTTCTCCATTCTCTGCCCGGAGAGTCACTGCGAGAGAATGAATAGAGGTCCACACCGGTGGTCCCCAAAAACCAGCGCCCCGAGAACGCAGACCCTGCAGATAGTTGTCCCGAACGTCATCGAATGGCGGGGAGACCTTCGGTGTTTTGGGATGGTACCGAGTGATGTGCTGATTCGCCAGGTCGTGGACGATGTAGGTGTACATAAATGCCTGCTCTGGCGAAGAGAGGTACTTGTCCGGTGGGTGATCTGTTAGCTTCTTCGCCAGGTTCTTCTTGCAATAGTCGCAAGGTAGTAGTTTCGTCAACAGCCACAGAAACTCCTTGTACTCCTCTGCCGTCTCAGGGCGAAGGCAGATAGCAAGGATGTGAATAGTGGCCCAGTTGGGAGGACCCCAGAAGTCCTTTCCCTTACGTTGTTTCTCCGGTCGGCGACTCATGATTACCTCTTCTCAACATTATTTTAACGTGGTAAGCCTGAAAGGCGAGGTCAGAGTAACTTCTGCTGGGAACAGAAGTTACGCGGATGCAGGAAAGAGCTACTCATCTCGGAACCTCACAGGGTTGAAGAGCTCCTTCAGGTGGTCGACAGTCTGTCGGTAGTACGTTCTCGCTCTGAGGATGTCCTTCATCACTGTACTGTCCCGGAGATAGAACGTCGCCAATGCGTCGCGGGGGATGTTGTGAATGATCGTCTCCGAGACCTCGTCCATCAACAAGTCGAAGGTGTATCGTTTCTTTCGACCGGTGTCATCCTCGTGGACGTCGATAACCTTACCGATGGCGTGCTTCGGTTGCCCTTTCAGGCTGTGGAGCAGGATGACCTGGGTGTTGGTTCGGAGCTTATCACCCGTCTGAGTTGGTCGTTTGACGGGGCGTTTCTTGAGTCCGTTCTCACTGTAGACTCTGTCGAGAACCGCTCTGGCTTTCCACCTCCGACAAACATCAATGATCTCAGCCTCGACGGGTTTGTTGGGGTTGAAGTCGGTCATGCTTCCACGCTTCGCCGACTCGAGAACCATCATCGCTCTCGCCTCTTTGCCAGAGTAAGAGTACTCGGTGAACGTCTTCCGCTCTTTGCTCTTCCGGTGAGAGGATCTTTGGGCCTCGACAAACGCCTCCCACCCTTCGATCTCTTCGCCAATATCCTCTTCCAATGCACTCCAGCCAATAGCTGCGCCGTCGGCTGGAGTGTACCCTTCTGATCGAGGCTTAGTGAGCCTGCGAGTCTTTACTATACGGGACTGCTTCAGTTCGCTGATGTCGCGAGAGGACAGCACTCTCATGAGGGCATCGTCGAGCTTCTCGTAGATGACCGGCTCCCGAGGGTACTTCACTGCGAGCAGCTCCGTCACTGGGTTGGTTAGCTGCTTCTCGATGTAGTGAAGGAAGTCGGGATGGAGGTTATCAACGTCGCGGTTCTCGCGGTAGTAGGTGTAGTCCTCTGCCTTCTCGCCTTGGTGCTCGGCCTCCGGGTTCTCGATGTAGAGGTACTCGAGACGGGTGTTCGGCGGGATATCCGTTCCTCGGCGCATCATCTTCAAGCTCAGAAGGGCCTGCGGGTAGTTCTTGTAGACAAGGCGCGGGTCAAGAGGGCCGATGGGGTCGTCGATCGGGTCGCCGTTCTCGTCGAGGTAGTACACATCGATGACGTTGCGGCCATCCTTCTTCTCCTTCTTCGTGGCGTAGGACATGACGTTCTTCACACCGGTGTAGATGATGAGCTGCGTGTCGGGAATCTGGCGGGTGAACAGCTTATCCACGCGGTCGTACAGAATACCCATCACCTCGCCTTCGTCGTTCTCGTCGAGGACGCCATCGGTCATCTTCTTGTAGGTGATCCGCAGATACTCCGAGTTGTCGCGGCGAGCGAGAACGACTCCCTTCTTCACCGTGCCGACCACCTCTCCCTTACGGTTGACGATGTAGGCAACATAGCGCTTCTTGGTGAGGAGGAGGAACCGGCCGTACATGTTCTCGAACTCCAGATCGATCGGAATCGCCTCGTACTCGAGGACCTTGATCTTGTCGTCGTGGCTGAGGTTCTGGAAGTCGTCGTGCTTCGAGTCGATCTTGTTGAGGGTGTAATGAACACCGGCGCGAGTCGTCACCACGAACTTTTCATCAACACCGAGAATCCAGCACTTCAGGTAATGCGTAGACACCTTCGACGCTTTCTCGCACAGATCGAATGACTGCTCGAGACTCGCCCCCTCGAAGACGATCATACAGGAATCAGTATCACCGTAGACGAGCTTGCAACTCTTCCACGTCCCGCGAATCTTGTCGATGGCCATCATAATCAACCTCCTACCCATCGCCGTGACACTGGCAGCGCCAGGGATGAGAGGGATAAAGCCGGTCTTCGCTCCCATCGCACCATAGCACGAGTTGGCTGAGACCTTGATAGCGAGCTGCTTGGCATTCAAGACACCGACCATCACCTCGAGCATCATCTCTTCGTTCTCGCCGAGAGACCCAGGTTCGATGATCTCGTAGCCGACCTTTGTGAAGTACTTGAGATCGCCGTCTGTTGCCTGGCCGCGCTGCATCTTCAATCTCGCCTCGGCCTTGAACATCTCCTTCTTGACCACCTTCCTCGTCGCCAACAGGTTGCGCTCGAGACGGGGCATGAGACCTTCATGCTCGCGGACAATCTCGCCGGTCTTCTCGTTGTAGTGGATCTTGACTTTGCGGAACCGGTAGCGATGCTTGGCGCACATCACATCCTCTTTCTTCTTCTTGCGCTTCTGCGGGTCGTGCGGGCAGCCGACGTGATCCTCCCACTCAAGCACGTGGCACTCTGAGTCGGGAGTTGGGTCGCTGTCTTCGAGGATGGTGGTGTAGCAGATATTGAAGGCGATCATCGTCGTCGGGTACAGACTCGCAAAATCCAACGTTCCGACGTTGTTGTAGTCACCGGGGTTGGCCTCGATAACGATGGCACCCTGGTACTTCTCGTCCGAGTCCTTTTTCATGCTGTACGGGATGATGATGTTGTTGAAGATGGTCTCGCGGTAGACCTGAGCGAGGACTTTGATCTGCTGACCGCGAGTGTGAAGGTAGGAGGCCGGGACGTGCATAACGTTGGCCATCTCCTCCATCGTCGTCCACAGGTTCAACTTCTCGGCGAGGTAGATCGGGAGGACCGTGTCCTGCACACAGTACCTCCCAGTGATGGTCAGCGCCTCGCGGATGAGGTCCTTGATCTCCGAAGGCTTCGCCTTGAGAAGCTGCCGGCGGAGCTCACGGACGACGCCGTGGGTCTTCCGTAGAGGGAAGATGTCGAGGACCCTTCGACGGATCTGCTTCAACTCCCGCATAGTCGGGTTGCGGTCCTTGACCTGCGGAAGGATCTCGTCGGTGATCTGAAACAGCATGAACAGCTGCCTCGGGGAAATGTCGTCCTTCTTGTCCTTGAGAAAGAACTCAGAGACGGCGTTCAAAGAGTAAGTAGGGAGACGGAAGTTCCGCTCCACTTCCAACAGAACATCTACGTTGGTGCGACCGTGACAGTTCGGGAACCGGAAGGACTGTTCACCGTACGCCGAGCTACTCCAGGAGCTCTTCTTCAGCTCAGCGCGCTTGCCGATGATCCGGGAAAGCTCCATAAACCGCGGGTAGAACCCGTACTTCTCCGCCCGCTCGATCATATAGTCCCAATCGAACTTCATGATGTTGTAGCCGATGAAGATGTCCGGGTCCTCGGCCTTGATGAGAGCCGTGAACGTGAGGAGGAGCTCCTTCTCGTTTCGGCACCTGATCACCTCGGTATCTGGGATGTCGTGGGGGTCGAACATGCTCAGTAGCACCTTGCGTTTACTCCCCTCCCGGTCGCCCATCCTGCCAAAGATCATAGCTATCTGAAAGACGCAGTTCTTCGGCTCGTCGGCGTTGGGAAGTTTGGAGTTGTGATTCTTTGAGTTACACTCAATATCAAAGCTGCAGTACTTCGGCTGAACGACTACCATCCCTTCATCGGACTTCATCTCGTACGGATTGACTCGGCGCCAGTCGGCGTAAAGGTCAATGTCGGCGGAGGAGTACTTACGCTCCTCGACACTCAACTCTGCCTCGTCGTCAGGGATCTTCTCCTTGACCTCAAGCCAACCGGCAAGATGAATCTTCTTCGCGGCCGTGAACTTGATGACCGGATCGATGTTCTGTTCGTGGACCTTGAACTCGCCACCACTGAAAGTCCCGGCACCGGGGATGTGAATACTCCGGGATCGGATGCACTTGTTCCCAAACTTGCGGCACGCGCCGCCCGTCGGGAAGGACATGAACATCGTATTGACGGGTTTCTTGTAATGGAGTCGCTCTTTCGCGTACATCTTGTAGCGAATGGGTCCCTCGGCCTTCATAGCCTTCTGGAAGTATTGGAACACTGCCTTGCATTTGGTAGGGTTCCACTTCACACGACTAGGAAGCTCGAGATATACAAAGGGGGTAAAGCCTTCAACCTTAACTTGGACGGTCTTTTGGTCCTTGGTTAGGCCGGAGAGATGGATCACGAGCTCGTGATCATCGGTCTCCTCGTACGACCAGTACGTGGCCTTGAACCGGACGGTCCGAAGTGCTGATGTGGTATTTGACATGGTTTCTGTGGTTTTCTGAGGTGTGGTTCTGACACTCACTCTGACTTAGGTTGAGATGAATACCTAACCCAGTTTTTCAGAGTGAGTTGGGAAACATACATCGTGTATGTGTACGATGTATAGATACTACATGTGAGATACCTCATTAGGTAGCCGAAGTCTCTGCCTCTTCAAAGACATTGTCGACGAATTCCTTGAGGACGTTGAAGATGTCCTCGTCGACATAGACGCTAACAATCACGCCGTTTCCAAGTGCGAAAGAGGCGGCTTTGTGTTCACCAGAGACTGTCAGTTGATCAGCTTTCTTCGAACCGATTGTCAAGCCGTCTGTACGATGCTGGATGGACTTTCGAAGACGTTCCCACTCCTTTTGAAGAAGAGAAAACTCAATCCTTGTAACGACCCCGCCGTCAACGGCTCCTATTGCGAGGCGGACCTTCCATACCTCTTGTCGGGTGTACGTATGTCCACGTGAGAAAGATTCTACGTTGATCATGACCTCAACAATAGACCGGGAGACTTACGCCCGACTTCAGTTTTCACCACCGAAGTACGATGTACAAACTGAGGAAACAGTCAGCGCAGAGTAGAGTGATTATGATCTCCACCAGTAACACAATACAGTCAAGGGGAGTGAGACCTTGTGATAGACCGTAGCACACTATCCCGGATAGTACAACAAATAGAAACGTGAGAACAACTACGGCCCACATACACTCGGTGATGTATGGTACATGAACGCTCCCCCGCATCACTTTTCACCGGCGGCTCAGAGAAGTTTCTTTGGTCGAATATCATCTTGCCTGACTTCAAATGAGGAACACAGTAGTATTTCTTGTGATTGGCCTCGTAGTAATCGCGGCGTTCGCTCTGACGCCTAGGAGCTACTACTCACATGATCATCCGATCTTGAACCAGGTCCGGGACAACTTCGCCAAACTGAATCCTGAGTACTCCAAGATTCCTCTTCGGGAAGGCGATAGTGCGTACACAGAGAACAAAGCTGTGATTACTTTGTGCCTCAAGAACCCCGAGACCGGTGGGTACTATGACATGAACACCATCATGTACGTTGCTCTGCACGAACTGGGGCATATTGTCTCCAAGACCCACGGGCACAATGACGAGTTCAAGAAGAACTTTGCGACTCTTCTCCGTCAGGCTGCCCGCAAGGGTATCTATGACCCTCGAAAGCCCATCCCGACCACTTATTGTGGCGTCGGTCCTGATGACTGAGACGTCGCATAAAGATAATCGTGGGGTATAGTATGGGTGACAATACGAGAAAGCGCAGCCACGAGGAGATGGAGGGCAATGCACCTCCGTCGAGGGACGAAGAGTTTGAGAACATGACATTCCAACACCCAAAGAGAAAGTGCGAGGAGTGTTTGTACTGCACAGATCCGACGGATCAATATTTGGATTGCTGCCAGAAACCCATCTGCAGAGAGTGCTTCGGGAGACTGTATCACGAGTTCGGAGAGACGACTTGTCCTCACTGTCGGGAGATCCTGTTCGAGGAGAGGATGTGTTATGCATGTAAGGTGCGCCATCCAGAAGGGATCAAAGACAGAGAAGATCTGCAAACGCGCCTCCAGCAAGCGGTAGCATGGTTTCTTATCAAGAGGATGCTCGAGAAATCTGATGACAGTGAGTTCCCTGATGACATCGACTCTGAAAGTGAAGATCCGCCAGCGCTCTGAAAGAGGGGCCTTCGATACATTACGTTACGGTCACGTAATGTATCAGTCAATTCGTAGTGCTCTTATCTCGGAGAGCACAAGGTCCTTTTGGTCTTGAAAGAAACATTTACGTGTTACTTCCTGCAGGTCATAATCGACAGCTTCAAGCACCGTCCATTCCGCATCGATGATGGCTCTCTTGGTGAACAGCCTTGGTAGATGCTCCCGAACATCTTCGACCGAGAAGTAATCATCGTCATCGTCATCTTGGTTGCAATGGCGATCGCCGCGGCGGCGATAAGTTGATAGACTTCGACGGGAAGATCAGGTCTCTTGCGGATTGTTTCCTGGGTAAGATAGAATACAAACACATTCAGCCACCGTCTCCGGATGCATCTACGAGCTAAACCTTCCTTGGAGTCGACAACCCTATCAATCCACCTCCACAGAGTCTGCAAGATCTCCAAACTCATGTCTTAAAGCTCAAGGTGACACTAATTACGACTTTATGGTTGTTTGGAGTCGTTATGGAGTTCCAAAAACCTCAAAAAGGCAAGATTCGCATAGCTAGCTTCGATATTGGCAAGAAGAACTTCGCTCAATATGTAGAGGACGCGGATACAGAAACTCTCCTTCGTCTCGAGGTGCAGTACAACTCCCTTCCGAAGAGTCTCCAACGCAGAGTAAAAGGTGCAATGAATTCGAAGATACTCGGGATACTAGACGAAGTTTACCTCTCTGGGGAGAGAGTACAGACAGGGGTCTATGATCTGAGGGACGATCAGACCTCAGACAAGCTCGATATGCCCACACGGCTCAATATCATCCGGCACCTCGAAAGGTTTCGGGAGCTGTGGGATACCTGTGACATCTTCATCATCGAGCAGCAGTTCTTCAAGACATGGAGTGGTCGATCAAAGCGTAGCGCCGGAACCGAGGCTAATGTTGACGCGATCAAGATCGCTGAGGGGGTATTGATGTGGTTCCTCAATGAGTATCCGTTCAAAACTATCGAGTACTTCGGTAGTCAGAACAAAACCCAGATCCTCGGCGCTCCGTGGAAGATGACAAAGAACCAGCGTAAGAAGTGGGCTGAAGACAAGTCCCGGGAGATCTATGAACTACGGGAAGACTACGGGATGGTGGAGCTGTTCGCTCTGGCAGATAGAATCTTCCGGAAGCGTCTCGATACCGAAGAACGTATTCGCGGTCATCTCGATACCTTTCCCGATGACTGTCCTGAGGATTGTAGTGTTTTGGCTGAGAGGCTGGTTCGGGAACGGCAGAAGCTCGACGACGTTGGAGACGCCTGCGTCCAATGCCAGGCATTCAAGTATCGGAGCATGGTAGCTTGTTTTTGATCTGTTTCGTAATTCACTGGTGACATCATCAGTGAGTCTTAAGAGGTTGTACACTCTATACAACCAGATAATCGAATGATGAAGGTTATGCTAAGACTTGACGGGGTAATAGCTGATGTACTCTTTGAGTTCAATGAGTACTTCAACATGTTTAGGTCCATGGGCTACGACTGTGATGGGTCGCCAGTAAGTATGTTGCGGGCGCGATCCGCTATCACCCCCACCTGTAAAAACCTGATTAAGTTCATCCCCACACAGCCTGAACCTTATCGGAGAATGAAGTTGCTCCCAGAATCTCTCGAAGTTGTACAGATCCTTCGAGCGAAGGGGTGGGATGTAGAGATCTTCTCTGACGAGGTGCAAAAACCAGAGAAGATATCGTGGCTTCAGAAGAACCTCCCGGATATCGAGGTAGTGTGGGTCGAACCGCCGATCGTTCCGGAGGGGGAAGACCCACTGATCGTTCTCGACCACGAACTGAACATAACCCCGTCCATCTACGGAGGAAAGCCGTACGAGTTAGTTTTCTATCCCTATTCGGAGAAAGAATGGGGAGTGTACACGTATCCAGGGGTGTACACATGGAAGGACGACTGGCTCAAGAAGATCACTGAGAAGGTTCTTCTTCAGACTCCAACAGAAGGGACTGTTACTTAAAGGTGTACCCTTTACACTCTAACGTAGAGCTCTCAGTGAATATGACAGAAGTAAAAGCTGAACCTGTTGTGAACCGGGAAGATGACAGTCTTCCCTACGCGTACTTCAACCCGGAGACGGAGGGGAAACTGACGTGGGTCTGTGGTCAGGACCAAGATGGAAAGATCACCAGTGTATTCTGTATGGATCTAGGTACCCACAAGGACAAGAAGCGCGAGTACCTTCCCGACATCGAGAAGGCGCGTTGGGTACGTGAGGAACTCATCAAGGCCGGTTGGCAGAAGCTCCGACCGCCAGAGGTGACGTTCACATTCCCAGGAGAGAAGGAACCAAGGAATCTGTCCCGGAAAGAAAAGCGTTACCTTCAGCGCAAGATAAAGAAGATGCAGAAGCAGAACCCATTCACCGACGATCAACCCCCTCCAAATGAAGGGGAAGGAAGTTCCGGAGTTAGTGGCGGGTACTATCTTGACGTTACTCCGCAAAACCCCGACTCGTCACAGGGCTAAAGACGAGAGTTGAATCATACACCGCTCCGTCATGAACACCGACCCTGACATTCGAAAGATCGTTTTCTCCTCCAGTGACTTCTGGGGGTACACCGTCATTGTTGATCTGGGGCAGATCTCCTCTCTCAGTGAACTCGAAGGAATCTGCACCGCTAGCTTGTTCCAAACTCTCGCGAACCACAACTTTCAGGTTCTGCTAGAAAGGGCGAGAGGTAGAGAGTTTCACATCCACGAAGGATCACTCGACAGGATCCGCGGTCTCAATCCTGCGTCAGTGATCTACATTTGCGATCACTGTGGAGGGAACGTGAACCACAATGAGATCATACCTTGAGTGATGGGGTGTCATCTCTCCTCCTGGGAGAGATGAGATGTTTCGTAGAAACTACGAAACTAACAGATCATCTGGGACATAGTTCGAGTAGATATACTCGCTAGGGCAGACAGTAAGGTGGAGAACGACGACGCCTTTGATGTTAAGACCATAGTCGCAGATGTCGAAGGATGCATACGCCTTCCGAAGAAGGGTAGCTATTCGAGGGGTCTGGCACCATACGTGAAGCACGGACTTGTAGAAAGAATGTGCTTTGACGACGGAATTACGAGCAATAATCAGTCCGTAGAGCTTCTTTCGTAGAAGAGCCAGTCCCTGTTCATATGTGAACTCTTCTGGGGTCGGATAGCCCATGGCTCGAGTGACACTAACGCCGACTCGCGAAGCACGGGATAGCAGACTATCCTGGGGAAATCGAGGAATGCTACACACAAAATCAACCATGTTACAGTCGAACCAATAACCAACCTCCATCTCACAGAGGATCTTTCGGGCGCGGAACGCCCGTATAAAGTACTCTATTGAGAACATCTCACTGATAGCGGACTTCCCTCCAGCGTTATCGATTTCGAGAGAACGCTTGGCGTCTCGGGAGATCTGGAGGTCCCTTACCGGGAAGGAGAAGTAATCAACAAAGATGTTGGAGGCGTGGGTTGGGTAGTTCTTCTGTGGTACGGATGTGAGGATGGCTCGAAGACGAACATCCTCACAGAGTAGATAGTGACGTGTAGAACCATCCCTATACAAAGAGAACGCTGTGGTGGGCTCTGCCACCACACTCAGAGTCCTCGGAACAATCAAAGTGTCCTCGGTCTGAGTTGAAGCGTTTGACGTTTTGCCCGGAGGCAAAACTCTCCCGCGCTCGATCGAGGGACGAGGACCGCATGGAAGCGGGCACTGCCTCCGGACTTTCCCCTCTCGGTTGCCCCGGGAGCGGAACGATGCGATACTTTTCGGAGTCACGGTCGGGATAGTAGGGTAAGGTCTGAATCCGCGGAGGATCTCCGGTCCAAATCGCCTTCCGATCCAAAACGCCATTCTCCTGGCTGAGAGCGGTGGTGCCCAGTCGTATTCCCGTCGTCGTTCGTGTTGTATCCATATTTCAGTACAGTTGTCTAGTTACAATCCAACTTACTTTAGGGCAAGATAGTTTATATATTAGTTTTGACCAGAGAGATGGCAAGAAAGTTTGAGCAACACTATGTCCGCTCCATAACCGACCCGAGCCGGGAGCTGGTTGTGGACGATCTGAAAACAGCTCTTGAATGCGCTGACGATTTCCGAGCGGTATGGGGTGGTGAGTACGTAGAGTTCCATCACGAGGAGGGTGTTATCTATCCTACCGGTGGGAGTTTCGGGTTGTTGGGATGCACAGAAGCAGGGATGAAGGTCGATGTGAAAGAGTACACTCCCGAAGAGTTCTGTGAACTTCTCCGTGACACCAACGCTACGGAATTTGTTCTGATCTTCGTCTCCGAAGGAGGGGTTCCACAGAAAGATTCCTCTCTTGCCTCCATCTTCAACTATGTGCAGGTGACAAACTACCTTGATTACCCGAAGATGGTGACTGATCTGAAGGAAAGAGGGTGGTTAACAACCTGTGAGTCACAGAACATCCTCCGAACCGATGAGAGGAGATTCACTCTTCGGAAAGAGGCGGTGACTGTCGTTAAGGAACTCGAGGATTACACCGGTGAAACCTACGAGGTGGACTCCTTAGGGACGACCTTTTGGGATGACCTGACAAAAGGTATCGAGAGACTGTGGTCTAGCCGCCTTAAAGTGGTGTCGGAGCATCAGCAATCAGTCACTTCGGAAGAACATGGAGAGACTTAACAAGCTTACTTCCACCCTCAACGTTATTCGACAGCTGTCGAACGAGATCATCACTACGGCGCTCCCGATTATGAAGGAACTCGAGGATAGTGACAACTATTACGTTGACGAATTCGTTGACGAGGTAGACGGTATCTCACCTGATGAGGCGCTGGATATCCTCCAGAGCGTCACCCTCGGTCTCATCAACGATGCCGAGACCGTCAAGAAAGAGATCGAGAACTTCTCCGACGCCGTCATTCAAGGAGAGGACGCCATTACTGAAGGAGAGGATGAGTATCCGTTCCTCCTCCAGGTATGGTACGGAGACATGTACGGTGAAGGCGGAGTTGCGGGGTTACGTTCCCTCGCGGAAGACCTCCGCCGTCAACATCGCCGAGTTGACGAAGACAGAGTCATGGAGTTGGCACTTGCCAGGGTTGTGAAGAAGGAGTGATCATGCTACGCTATAGTTATATATGCTTTGCCGCATATATAACAGATAGAAGCCAGTCAAGCGAAGATGAGGATGTTGTCGTCACCGTAGAAGGTGTAGATCATCTTCGCATCTCTGAACTTCTTGCGGATGTTGAGAAGGAGGGAGTGGAAGAGGATGCGATCGTACTCAATGTTGAGGATACGGTCTCCCTTCTCATAAGCAGTAACGACGCTTGTCAGGTTGTTCTCATAGGGAATGTCTTTGGGCATGATGTTTTGGTCTGCTCGGTGAACTTATCTATCCGTCCAATTCTCATACTCATTTTTCCGATGTTCTATTCAAATGGCCTCCACAGTGAGTA
>Ga0180438_10006516_pt1 | contig 15774 bp, 24 predicted proteins | sample SS_ome_12_FD_132455 | JGI IMG/M metagenome (GOLD analysis project Ga0180438, IMG submission 132455) | Hypersaline lake sediment archaeal communities from the Salton Sea, California, USA - SS_3_D_2 metaG | ecosystem: Environmental > Aquatic > Non-marine Saline and Alkaline > Hypersaline >...
AAAGTAAAGGATAAGGAAAAGGTAAAAGAAAAGAAGGGAGATGAATTGACTCCATACCGAGACTTTTATTTCCCTGAGTTTGCTCAGGCGAGGGAATCTGATAATAAAAGTGCTGTACAAGGATATTTCCGATTTGTCGGCATGATTTTCAATACGGAAGATTACCCGAATGCTTTGAACAAGCCTGCCTTTCATATCCTGAAGATTCCGAACCAAATGAAGTTTACGGATTACCTGAAGTTATCAAGTGAGGCGAAGAGGAGGGGCGTGAACATTATCGACCTTCTGAACTCAATGATAAATAACAGGAAGTATGCTGAAGGAAAACAATCACTTTACCTTACTCTCTTGAATTGGGTCAAAAAGGAACCCGTAAAAGGAACAAATCTTTAACAAAGGACGGGCAAACCTCCCGATTTGAGGCGGTTTACTATGACGGTGGTATGTAGGTATCACTGGAAAAGAGATCACCGAAATTTGGGAGGCTTTCGCCTATCCTGAAATTTGAAACAAATGAGAAATACGAGAATTGTAGCAAAAACCCGGAATGGGATGACGGTCGAGTTCAAGCGGAAGGATGTTCGAGGGATCGGAACGAAGCTGAATGATGGGACGTACCTTGATGTGGAACTGGTCGGAGGGTGGAAGATACCTATACATCCTGAATCTGGTAGAAGTGTAATTTTAAAGCTGTACGATTATGAGTGAGATAATGTACAGCAAGGCAGACCTCTTCGGATTCGCTGAGTATTATTTGAGGCTCCACCATCGAAAGATGACAATGGAGGAAATATTATTCAATTATCTGAAGGGACACATTAAACCGCAGGATTTGGTGGAGGATGACATTTTACCTATCAAGGACGTAAACGAGAAAGTTATCATACCACCGGATTATGTTTTAATTAATGTGAGGGATATGGCGTGCAAATTATCAGGGGTGACAGTGAAGGATGTAAACAGCAAGAAGCGTAACCGGGAATTTGTTGAGGTAAGGCAGATGACTTGTTGGATAGCCGTACAGATGGGATATGCTCCGAGGGATATTACACGCATTCTGAAATGGGACAGATCAGTGACGTACCAGAGAGTTGAAAAAGCCGAGGAACTGGCTTCCACGATTAAGGAATACAGGTGGCGGTTGAACGAACTGGCGAAAAGATTTGGACTGAATGGATTTATTGCATAGATTTACGTAAATTTAATCGATTGAAATTTGCGAGACTTGTGCGTTATGAATCTTTGTACATAGGTTCTATTATTCATGGCTTGGGGTGGCTCCGGGAGGGGTTGCCCCTTTTTTTTGCGGTAAACAATTATGAAATCTGAAGAGAACGAACAGTTATTGTTGACAACTGAGTTATGGGTTCACCGTCAGGTAGATACGATGCTGACCTATGCGGATGACTATTCTTTCAATGTATTCGGGTTCGATCACATGGGAAGGGCAGACTGTATTATGCGGACAGCGAACTTCGCTGCGGCCCTGCAGGATTGGGATTTGCTGCTGAATTGTATGATGCTGTTGAAGGAGTATAAAAGGTGGCCTGATTGGTTAGAACTGGACAGGAAGCAGAAGAAGATTTTGAAGGAGAAAGGCTATAAAAAGTTCAGGAGCCAGAGGAGTATGACGAGAGACCCTTATAAGTACACCCTGACCTCCATCTGCTTGATGGAAGGACTGAACGAGGATCAGCGGAAGGAATGGATCAGACAGGTACGCATACCGTTTTGGATGAATCGGAGCGGATTGTGGTTGTGGAAAAGGGCGTTACTGAATAAGAAATACCAACGGGCCTTTGAGTGGGTGCTGATGAGGGAAATGGACTGGAGGCTGTGGACGGAAAAATACCGGGATGGATGGAAGGAAAAGGAGAAGACCGAAAAGGGATTGCGGAGGTATTTTTATGACCGATTGGTGAACAACTTAGGTTATCCGGGGTACGTCAAGCACCTTCATGGTTGTATGATCTATGTTACAGGATCGGAAAGGCTCGGAGATAGGTTACTGAAATACACTCCACAGTGGAACCATGTTTTAAAGATATTGTGCGGAAGTAAACTGGTGCATCTGGAAATCGATTTCATTGAAAATTACCGTAACAAGAAGGGGTTCCAATGGAACGGGGAGGCATGGAGGTCTGAGGAGTGGAGGAAATTACCCGAGACGGAAAAATATAAATGGGACAAGGATTGGCTTGATATGTTGTATAACCGATGGAAAAAACAAAGGAATGGATAAGATTCAGCAGGAAGTACAGGACATAGTTTTTCAGCATCTGGACAGGTTCCAGAAAGCTGTACTGATTGGGAGCCATGCTATCTCTGGTGGAAGGAAAGTACACAAAGATGTGGTGACATTGATGGCAGGGGAAGCCATGTTGCCTGTGGATGGAAGTGTACCGAATGATTTTGCTCAGGCGTTCAACAATACACTGGCTGTTCTGGTTAAAACAGTAGTAGCAAATTCAGACGGTCGTGGAATGGTCAAGCGATCGGCATTCAAATCATACATAATTACCATAAAAACATCATTTAAAGAGGGACAGAATGAAAATAACCGAACTGAAGGTGAATGAGCGGAACCCCCGGTACATCACCAAGACGAGCATGGAGAGATTGAAGGAAAGAATACAGGATTTTCCGAAGATGATGAAGCTACGGCCTATCGTAGTGGATCAGGATAACACGATATTGGGAGGAAATATGCGGTACAGGGCATTGGTGGAATTGGGGTACAAGGAAATACCTGAAGATTGGGTGAAGAGGGCCGAGGAGTTGACGGAGGAGGAGCAGCGAAAGTTCATTATTGGTGACAACGTGGGATTCGGTGAATGGGACATGGACACATTGGCAAACGAGTGGGAGGTTGACGAACTGGATGATTGGGGAATTGAAACTTTTGTGGGTGAGGAAGAGGAAGAAATAAAAGAGCCAGAGGTAAAGTTCAGCGAGTTTCTGGACGAGGAGCATAATTACGTTGTATTGTATTTCGACAATAGGATTGATTGGCTTCAGGCATTGACGGAGTTCAACCTTGAGGCGGTAAGCGCAAAGCGGTCGAATGGGAAGGAATGGAGCAAGGGAGTTGGAAGAGTGGTAAACGGCACACAATATCTGAAAAGCAAGAAAAAATGAAAGGCAGGAATGTGAGGGAAAGGATTTACCTGACGGGTGAAGAGTTGGACAGGATGGAATTGGACATAATGAATCGCAGACATATTGAACGGTATGGAATAATAAGACAATATTGCTCCGGGGTTGTGATGGATGTGGCTTGCGGATGTGGCTATGGCTCATATCTGATCAGTAAAAACCCGGATGTTGAGGACGTTATTGCTTTCGATCAGGAACAGGAAGCAATCGAATGGGCTCAGGTCAATTTCGGGCATGGCAAGGTTCAGTTCAAACAGTCAACGATCAAACAGTTCAACATGGAAGCTGACATGGTAGTAGCTTTTGAAATTATTGAACATCTTCATAAACCAAAACAGCTGATCGATTTGATTGAAAGGTCAAATGCTATAAAGGCATTGATCAGTTTTCCAACGAAAAAGACCACACATTACAATCCTCACCATTATCACGATTTTGACAAATGTGACATTATCGGAATGTTTAGCAGGGAATGGAGGGAAAAGGATTTCATTGAATTACACAGGGAACACGGCATATTATGGATGGAAAGGGATTAAAATACAGGATCTACGTTGCTTCATATAAACGGCCTCAGTTGGCTAAGACACATAAATACCTCCGGGAGATTGTTTACGTTGTGATGGAAAGCGAAGAGGAGGAGTACAAAAAACTTGGGGTGAAGGTCTGGGCGATTCCTGATGAAGTACAAGGAAATCTGGCGAGGGTCTGGAATTATATACTGGATAACGCAAAGGAGAAGAACATTGTTCTGATGGACGATGACATTAATTATTTTGGAAGGTGGAACGGGAATAAGGATAAAAGGCTGAAGGAGGAAGATGTTTACCAGATGATACAGGAGGGAATGTTACTGGCGACCGATTTGGGCGTGAAATATTGGGGCGTGAATTGCCTGAAGGATAAAGGGGCGTACAGAGAATACACTCCATTTGGCACGGTGCATTATATCGGTGGCCCGTTTCAAGCTCACATGGACAATCCATTGAGATATGACGAAGCATTATTTCTGAAGGAAGATTACGACATGACGTTACAGGTATTGAATGAATACAGAAAGAACCTTCGATTGAATATGTACCATTACGTTTGTGAGCAGAACACCTTGCATGGAGGGGTGGCAGCGTATCGAAATGTGGACACGGAAATGGAACAGAATAAAAGGTTGCAGAGGAAGTGGGGCAAGAGAATAATTGCTTTTGACAAATCGAACAAATCAGGAAAGGAAAAGGAATACGACATAAACCCTATCCTGAAAATACCAATAAAAGGAGTATGAAAGAAAAAGACTCATTCACAGAACTAATGGGGTATCTCAGGAAATTGAAAAGGGAAGGGGCCACGATCACCAGTTGGCTCCCACACTATGAAAGCCTGAACGGAAAACATACAGGTAAATTTTGGATTGACATTGAAGGAGAGGAAAAAATATAAAAACTATGGCAGACGGAGAACTTTGGGAATTATCCTGCCCGAATTGTGACGGCAGTGGATTCATCGTAGCAACAGACATCCCGGTCGAAGTGATTCCAGAGAAACCAGACCCCGGAGATGCGGAACAAGTCAAAGGGGAAGGAGAAAGGTACAGAACCGTGAGGAGGAAACCACGATGGAAAGATTCAGAAGGAGTGGAAAGGATGGAATGCCCTGACCATTTCCCGACTCAGATTGTGAGAATGAAAAAAATAACACCTGCACCATGAAACGGAAATTTTTGGGAATGGAACTGACTATCCATCCACGGGACAGAAGACCTGTGCGAATGAATTATTTCAGAGAGTTGAGAAAGGAAGAAGATGGCGTACAAAAAAGACAAACTGCTTGATCAAAGCATTGATGCGGTCAGGAAGCACAAGCTGTTTTTCATCGAGGACATAATAGGATTCGTGCCTTGTAACAGATCGACATGGTACAATCTTTTCCCGGCAGGATCGGATGAAATGGATGCTATAAAAGAGGAGCTTGAAAAGAACAAAATCAGCATCAAGGTATCACTGAGGAAGAGGTTTTACGATGGAGATAGGACGGCAGAATTATTGGCTTTGTACAAGCTGATCTGTACCCCGGAGGAGAGGGCAATGCTTTCCATGAGCGGGGAGGTCAATGTGAACGTAAACACGACCGGGGAACAGCTATTCAATCTGGGATTATTAACGGAAGGGGAGAGAAAGCTGTGGTACAAATTGTATGACAAGGCTTGTGGGAAGGTGGAAACAATCGACATAGACTATGAAGAAATTAACAGCATGCGGAATGCCCTGGGGCAAGGAGGAGGAACCGGACCCGATGGTTGAGGCGGTTGAGGAAGTGAAGAGATTGCTTGAAGCTGCTCGAATGGAGGGAATGAGCAGGGAAGAGTTGGAGAAGACAATACGGGATAGGATGGAACAGGAGTTCGGGCCGGGAGATTGGAAAGCGGAAGTGGCTTTGAAATCCTTTTTACAACTGATTGAGAGGGTTGAAAGTGGCGAATTTGAATAAGTGTACAATTTCCACTTATCGCTCAGCAATCCCAATGTGGCCAACTGATACAGAGATCAGAACGACAGTGGACGGATGGTATTACTACGGACGAGAAAACAGGTAGCCGCTCAGCTTATACGGCATGCCGCTTATTTTAAGGATATGGCGAAAATGATCAAAAAAGAGGAACCAACAAAGGTGCTTGGTGTGACGGTGAACCCCCCGAAATGGTACAAGGGAAAGGAAGCACCAGACGATAACCGGGACATTCTGGCATTGATACGAAAGCCAGTGTGGGTTGAGGCAAAGAAGAGGGTTGAACTAATGGAGGCGATGGAGGTAATACACCGGGAGTTCAATGGACATTATTTCTTCATGGGAAAACCTTTACCGAATAAGAACGTAATACTATGGACCGAGATACCGGACGGATGGCAGTGATCTGGGAAACATATATCAGTGGGAACGTGGTGGACATTGTTATCTGGCTTTTGGCCTTATTCATGGCGGTGCGGTACGGGGTTTATTATTGGAGGGATCGAGTACGGGCCACGTTGGGGTTGTTCGTTCTGCTGCTGTGCTTTTACGGGTTCTGGCTTATTGTGCGGTTAGGTCGGATGCAGTGGACGATAGGGGAATTGATTAGGAGATGTAACGAGGCCGGGGTCAGTCTGGAAGGAATAATACCGGAGTAATGCAGAAGCACGTTAGGGTTTACCTGAAGCATTTCGGGTACGGGGAACAGGATTGGATAGCATGCGAGAGATGTGGAGGCACGGCTGTGGACATTCATCACATCGATGGAAGGGGGCCGGGGAAGGACGTAATAAACAATCTGGTGGCGTTATGTAGGAAGTGCCACAAGGCGGTACACGATGATCCGAAGCGGAATGCAATATTGAAAAGAAATTTACGACCATGATTAGAATGGATGGCGAATACCCGACAGAAGAATATTTGGAATACATTGAAAATTACGATACCATTGAGGGGAGCGGATTCGATTTATTAATGGACGTTCTGGATAATTGGTGGATGGATTACGGGGTGAAGGTTCAGCGTAAATACAGGGGAGAGATAAAGGTATTTCTAAGCACCGGGGGGTGGAGTGGTAACGAAAGCATGATTTATGCCCTGAGAGCAAATAAATTGTTTTGGATGAGATACTATTACAGCCATCGGGTGGGAGGGCATTACGTATTTATATTCCATGAATGAGATTGATTTACATACGGCAGAGTGGAGATTCCGGGACAGCTTTGAGGACTTTTTCCGGGAGGCGTGGAAGGTGATTGAACCAGAAACCAAGCTCGTATGGAATTGGCATCATTCGTATTTATGCGAGCAGTTGAAAACAATCAGGGATCAGGTGGCAGGGAAGGAACTCAGGGAGCATGACACGATTATCAACGTACCTCCCGGGACGATGAAGAGTTCACTGATCACGATAGCATTTCCGGTCTGGTGCTGGATTAGTCACCCATGGATGAAGTTTCTCACCATGAGTTACAATGCTGATCTGGCTATCAAGCATGCAGTGATGAGCCGGGACATCATTGAATCGGACTGGTTCAGGGATCACTTCGGGCATTTGTGGCGGTTGAAATATGATGTAAACAAAAAGAGTGAGTACGCCAACAATAAAGGAGGGAACAGGATCGCTTTCGGGGTGAAGGGAGGAGCGACAGGGAAGCATGGCGACATTTTGATTTGTGACGATCCGATGAATCCGAAGATGGCTAACAGTCAGGTGCAGTACGAGGAGGTTAACAGATGGTGGGACAATACGATTTATAATAGGATGACGAACCCGGAGGTCAGCCATAAAGTGATTGTAATGCAGAGGCTGAGCGTGAATGATTTGACGGGGCATTGTATGAAGAAGCAGGACGAGGGAATGAGGTTGTACAGACAGATTTGCCTTCCTGCACAATTTAGTTCATTAATCAAACCGGAGAGGTTGAAAGATATGTACACGGATGGTTTATTAGACCGTATTCGATTGACTGCCAATGTATTGAAACGTGCAAGGGTATCACTTGGCTCTAACGACTATTCCGGTCAGTATCAGCAGAATCCGATTGCTGAGGAAGGGAACCTTGTACGTCCTGAGTGGTTCAAGCGGTTCAGGCTGAAGGAGTTGGAAGAGCGAGCCTATCAGGAGAACGAACAGATTGTTTGGAACGTGTTCATAGATGGAGCCTATACGGAAGATCGGTTGAACGATCCTACGGCATTATTGTGTGCCGGGGTGTGGGAGAATGATTTGTACATCCGGGACGTGGACAGGGTGTGGATGGAATTGCCTGAATTGATCAAGCACGTACCGGGATTTTTGGGACGGAATAAGATGAACGGAGAAAGTGCTATTGTAATCGAGCCGAAAGCGTCCGGGCATTCGATTGCTCAGATGCTGAAGAGGTACACGGATTTGAACGTAGTGATTGACAAACCACCGAAGGATGGAAAGACAGAGCGGATGAAGTCAGTGCTGCCCTTTATTGAATCTGGACGGGTGTATCTGGAAGAGTCAAGCGGATGGGTTCCAATGTTGGTAGATGAATTGAAAGCATTTCCCTTTGGGGAGCATGACGATATAGCGGACACTCTGGTGATGGCGATTACGAGGATGGGGCAGATGAAGCACCGCAGTTCAGTGTTAGGAATGAAAAGCTTTTAAGATATGACAGTAGCATTGGTTGACATGATCAGTATTTTGATTCAGGTGGCGATATTCGGTCTGGCGGTCGGCTTCCTGATGGGAATGGCTTACGGGAAATCGGACAAGTGACTCTTTTATTGCTGATAGGGTGGATCGGGGCGAGGACTCTGGCGAAGGTCTGGAAGTACGATGACTTTGGATATTTTGTATTCTGGAAAGCGTTGGAATGGCTATTTGCTATCTATCTGATTATTAATATTATAAGTAAATTAATTAAAAAGGGTTAGGAAAGGGTATCTATACCCTATGGAAAGGGATAAAGAAAAAGAAAAAGAAAAAGATAAGGATAAAGAAATGGATAAAGAAAAGGAAAAACAACTGTACAAGATTACTCAGGCATTGGAGAAATCAATTTTTGCAAAGATACCTCAGCTGAATGGACAGAGGGAAGTGTATCTGCCGAAAGTGTATTTTGAGAACCTGACGGATGAGGAGTTTATTGTCTTATGGAGGTTGCCGAAGTTAAGGATCAGGTGCAGCGCAGAGACAGGGAACTATATCGAGGAAAGGCGCAAGCTGTTGGGATTAAAGAGGTCGTATGGGTCTGAAGTGATTGACGGAGATAGTACGTAAAAATTTTACGTGAGCATATAGGCAGAAATATACTAACTTGTGAAGGTTTATAATTCATAAAATCAAAATCAAATGGCAACAGCACAGAAAAAAAGTTCAACAGGAACCGCTTCAGTGAAGAAAGCAGCACCGAAGAAAGCGGCTCCAAAAAAGGAGAAGGAAGAGAAGCCGAGCATAAAGGTGAATGAGAAACTGGCTGACCCTTCTGTTATCCTGAAGAGTTACGAGCAGCTAATCGACAATTTAGCCGCAGTCGAAGCGGCCCAGAGAATGAAGAACAAACCGTACAGGATTTATTTCGTTCACAGGAAGAGGGCCGAAGTGATGAAACTCAACTTCATTAAAAGCATGAGATGATCAAGCTGACAATTCGAGGGAAGGAATATACGGCCCCGCAGAATTGGAAGGAAATCACTCTACAAAAGTTCATTGAACTGTGCGACATTGAAATTCCAGAAAAGTTACGGCAACTGTGGGTGGCCTCAGCCGGGGAATCTGATGAGGATTACAAAAAGGCTGACGAGGCTATTGGAGTGGTGGAAATTGAAAAGACTTTCCCTGAGTATTATGGGAAAGTGATAAAGTGCCTGACGGACATCCCGGAGGACGTTATTGATCTGATCCACGGCTCGCTGAGGGAACAATTTTTCAATAAGCATCTACGGCATTACATTTATTCGATATTCGCTAACCTCCCGGTCGATCTGAAGGATGGCGAATTGGATGTTTACGAACCCCCGAAAATTGAGCATTTTGAGTTGGATGGTGTGAGGTATCAGTTACCTATCACACTGAGCATTTACGGTGACGAGATTCCGATGGCGAGGGAAAAGGCTATCACGTTTGCAGAGGCGAGTGATATTGAAGTGGCCCTACGGGATATGGCAGAGGGAGCAGCGAACCGGATTCCAATGCTGATAGCGATTTATTGCAGACCGGATGGGGAGGAGTATGACGAGAGCAAAGTGATGGCGAGAGCGGATAAGTTTCAGGAACTGCCCATGGACATTGTGTGGGCGGTTTTTTTTTACATGTACGTACGACTTTCAAAATTGCTGAAATCTACCCATCGGTATTCAAAAAGCATGGAACGAAGGATTCAGCAAAGGTTCGGCAGTCTGGTCTGATGGACTTCGGGTGGCGAGGGATTTTGTACGAGGTGGCTCAGGATGGAGCATACGGAACAGTGAGTGAAGTGGAACAGGTGAATTTATACGAGTTTATCAATTATGCAAGTTACCTCAGAGCGCAAAACAAATACAGGGAACTCATCATGCCTCCACCAAGAAAGGGAAAGGCTGGAAAGTGAGATAAAATTGCTGAAGCATATTCTGGTGGCTTTGTGCATCCGGGAGTTGACGAATAAGGGGCGGCATTATATTCAAAAATTGATCAAATCAAGGGAACATGACTTACGCAGATTTGAAAACGAAACTGGACAGCGCAAAAACGGGAACTGACATCGTACAGGTGGTATTCGATTATACGACCTATTTGAATTATGGAAGTAAGACCTACCCGTTGGCATTGTGGGATATTGGGAATGCTACGGGAACGATCGACCGAAGGGAAGGAGTAAAGGAGTTGAACATGGACTTGTGGATATTGACGGAGGTTGAGCCGGAGGATGATGTGGTCAACAGGCATGCGGCCTGGGACACAATACAGACGGCATTTCTGGAATATATCGCAGAAGTGGACGATCAGGATGACTTGACGGTCGAAACAACGGAGCCTGAGTTTGAGCATTTCCCGGCAGGATTGTTGAGTCTGGAAAGGGAAATGGCTATACGGTACAGGATAACATTGAAGCTGTGGTGCTGACAAACACAAATATCGACACGCTGAAGTTTTTTCTGAAGCAGGCTCTATTGGATGAATGGAGGAGGCAGGGGCATTTTGAAAGCGGTAAGATTGTTGAGGAGATCGATTACGAGATTGAAAGGGATTTTGGCAGGACGAGTCTGATCGCTAAAATGTACCCGTACGGCATCTATATTGAGAAGGGTGTGGCGGCAGCGAACATACCATTTTCTCCGGGATCAGGGGTGAGGAAGAGCAAGTACATTGCGGCATTGATGAGTTATGCAGCCAGACGGATTACGGGGGGTGATCTGGTGAGGGCAAAAAGTGTGGCCTTTGCGATTGCCCATAAGCAGAAAAGGGAAGGGATGCCTACGAGGGGTTCGTATCGGTTCAGTTCAACGGGCAAGCGGACAGGATGGATCAACGATGCTCTGGAAAAGAACAAGGATAAGATCGGGGAGTACGTCAGGCAATTCTACCGGGAGTTTATGACGGCAGAAATGGAATCAGTATTGAACAGGAACATAAAAGCGGTTTGACATGGCATTGACATTAGGGGGTAACCCATCGGAAGTGATAACGAATGCACCGGAGTTTGATGTAACAACGAGTCTGACGGAAGGGGCGAGCTATCAAAATCTGAGAATACGGGCCACGATCTATATTGGAGGAGAAACAGAAGCGGTGGCAGTTTTGGAACAGCCGAAGGGTCTGGACGATTGGGATTTCTTCGACATCCTGAAATCCTTCTGCGGCAAATGTAATGTGGCTGCAGGGGGTAGTGATGGGACGCTGTACCCTACATTGAGTTCTGAACTATTGACGGGATGGACTCAGTACAATAGTAATTTCAGCACGTTCACGACATCTGGAAGGGAGATAACGAGTGCGATCACATCCGGGGGTGGGGGTGAAGATTGGGCGCAGTCTAACGATCTGGGATCGGCAGCGATCGGTGATGTTTATGTGATTGCGGTCGATGCGGGGTACTCGGATGCAGGGACGTTCCCGGTATTGTTTGAGATGGAACAGAGTGGTGACCCGTCAGCGGTGGGAGAGTTTTGTGGCTATTCAGGGAACTCAGGGGGGAGGCATCAGGCGAACCATATTTATTATTTCGTGATGCCGTATGCGGACACTACGCCTTACATATTTTTGGGAGGAGATGCGGAAGGAACGAATTTCAGTGGGAACTTTTCAATCAAAAAAATATCAGATTTCAAGGGTAACCCCGGCATATTTTTCGTGGTGAAGTTTCAGGAGGTTTACGAGAACGCAAGTGATGTAACAACAATAGGTGCTACGAGATATTCACAGAGTTATTTATTTGCTCCGGTTCACGTTCCGGTGGGAGATAGCTTTACGGATTATCTGATCAGCACAAGCGGCAAGAGATATTGTGCGAAGAGGAGAGAGAACGTAGCAGGCTCCGGGATTTATGGAGTAGCGACAGAGTTCATCTCTAACGAGGGCATGGAGGTTCGGATCATGGGGTTGTGCGTCAATCCATTTATGACGGCTCGCATATATTCGGTTTATGGAGGTAATGACGATGATGCTTTCCAGTGTGCAGGATGGTTTATTCATGTGGTGAATGACAACACGCATACACCAACAGCTGCGGACACATTTATGGTTGTTCAGCATTACAGTCTGAATGAGGCCCGGACAGTGGGGCAGTACACAGGGAGTGGTTTATATGTTTGGAGGGATCAGAATTGTTACCCGGATGTGAGGGCATTGAGCTTTGTGGGTGATCTGGGAGAAGAAACATTGCTGTTCAGGGGTCTGCATACTGAATTGGGTGTAGCGGAGAAATCATATTACCAGAATGTAAACAGGATTCGCAAGATATTGAAGGCTTACCGATCGGTCAGGCATCGGCTCAGGATGTTATACGAGAGAAGGGCGGTACGTGAATTGTTGCATGAATTGATCTATACGGATGGCGAGGTATGGATGTACGATAGTGATTTCACAGATGGTTACCGGGAGGTGACGGTGGTGGACGATGAGGTGATTGTATCAGATCGCAACGAGTTGTTTGATAGCGAAATCGAGGTTGAATACTATGAGTAAGAACCGTATTTACATAGGGACAGAATTGATGGATTTCAATGGCGAGATCAACATCAAACGTCAGGTGAACGATTTCAGGGATTTGACAATCGGGACGAGTGCAAAAAGTTATGCATTTGATATTCCATTGACGAGGACGAACAAGAGATTGTTGGAACATTATCAGGATGTAAGGAGCCGGGAAGAGGTCAGCGATACGGCTCGCATCTTTGTGGATGACATGGAGGTTATCAGTGGACGGATCAGGTTGCTCAATGTAGATCAGGAGAAGGTACGGGCCATCGTGGAGGCTGATGACTGGCTTGAAAACATCCGGGGGGTGAGCATTCAGGATGTGGACTGGACGGGTGATACACATTTATTGTCTGAATCGAATGTTACGGGCAGTTGGGCGAGTGTGGGGCCAACGGCAACCCCATTGTACTGTTACCCTGTTATGAATTATTGCTTACCGTGGAGTGAGCAGACAGGATTTGGAGCAATAACATATCCGAATGATTTTTACCCAGTCTGGAAAATTAAGGAGATAGTCGAGCGGATAATGGAGCAGGCAGGATATTCGATTGCGGCAAATGGATTCTTCGACTCGAATGATGGGCATACGAAATATATCAATAGCAGACCAGTACCGAACAGTGACGATTTTCTGGAAAACAAAGGGTTGAGCGTTTATGTAGATGATAACACGGACAATTATGATTCGGACACGGTCGGTGCATTGGGATCGGCAAGCTGTACGGTGAACCAAGTTTTGGTTATTCAGGGAGAGACAACGGACGAAGGAAATGATTTCAGCACCGGGACATATAGGTACACGGCTCCTGCGGATGGGACATATCGATTTAAAGCACAGATAAAGGTAGGAAGGAGTAACACAGTAAATTGGGATATTTCGGCTGAAACGATTACATGGTCGATCAGGAAAAACGGAACGGCTATTGTTTCATTCACAGATTCGGAAACGAACCCCCCGGAGCCAACTCTTTTCAATACCGGGAACAGTTTTGATCTGGACACGGGGTGGGTTCATTTGGATGCAACAGATTATGTGGATATACACGTAAACATCGGAATAGGAGCAACGGACGCAACGGGATCAGGGGGAACACTGGAATTGTATATTGAAGCAGGGGCAAGTGCATCGTATCTGGAAAACACATGGGACGAAAGGAATTTGTGGCCGGGGATAGGGTACACGAATGACCCTGCGGTGATGTTACCGGACATCGATTGTGTAACATTTTTGAAGGCTTGCAAGGAGGCGTACAACCTACGATTCTTTGTGGATAAGATGAACAAGACGGTGTATATCGAGACGAGCGATGATTTCTATAACTGGACGCCATCCACGTTTACGGATTGGTCGGATAAGGTGGATTATTCGAAAGGGTATTTACTGGAAACAGTTGGGAGTAATTACAAGGCAAACCAATTGTTGAGATGGAAAGCAGATACGGGCGATAGGGCATGGAACAATTATGTTTCAGCGAATGGGACACCGTTTACCAAGACTGTTGTTCTGAGTGGTGAATATATCCAGAAGGGAACGGAGGAACATGAGAACAGTGCTTTCTATGCTTCAGCGTATGGTACGTACCCGCAGTTGGGATTGTATAAGGACAATTTTTCACGGATTCATGGGAGCGAGGAATATATGGCAAACGCATCATATCCTGAGTACAGGGCGAAGAGTTGGCAACCGAGGCTGTTGAAGTATGAGAGGGTTGACATGGGGGTGAGCGATTATGTGGAAATCAGATACGGCCCTGAGGACACAGGATATACCAGACAGTATGTTATCCCAATTATGCTTACGGATGACATGAGCGATCTTTACGATGATTATTGGTTGAAGGATTACAGAAGGATTGAGAAGAATAAGCTGCTGACCTGTACACTGAAATTGACCCCGGCAGAGATAATGAAATTTATGACGGTGGTGGGAAGTTCACCGTGGGCCGAAGGATTCCGGGCGACATACAAGATCAATATTGAAGGGAACGATATGTTTTGGATTTGCTCGAAGATAGTCACGGACGGTAATCTGGTGAAGGCTGAATTTATTCAAAAAATGTAACTGAGATGGCTGACAAAATTTATTCATTCAGGATTGACATAGAAGACCGGGGAAGGGTCGCAGAAGAAATCAACCGAGTTGACCAGGAGTTGAAAGAATTGAATGTGACGAGGCGTGAGAATGATAAATTGCTGAAGCAGGGGAAGATCACACAGGAGCAGTACGATAAGGCTCTGAAACAGAACACCATCTCAACATCAAATCTGAGGCAACAGAAATTGGCCTTGAACAAAGCGGATCGGAGTCTGGCGAAGCAGACGATTTCCACAAAGGGGTCAATGGAACAGTTGAGGCAGGAAACGAGCAGGCTGATCCAGACAGCTAACCAATTGAATCTTACCACGGCTCAGGGTCGGAAAAGGTTCGCAGAGATACAGAAACAGGTCGATAGGAATAAAACAAGCATCCGTAATTTCGACAGGCAGATGAGCGGTAGCAAGACTCTGGTGGGAGAGTACGGAAGAGGGATTCTGACGAGTTTCAAATCTATGGCTGCGGGATTTGTAGGGGTTACGGCTCTGATCAAGGGAGTGCGTGACATTGTGAAGGTTACGGGTGATTTCGACACGGCAACGGCGAAACTTGCGGCGGTGACGGGATCGACAAGGGAAGAGATCGCTGAACTGACGAAAACGGCTAAGCAGCTTGGCTCTGTGAGTATCTTCACGGCATCACAGGTTACGGATTTACAAGTCAGTCTGGCGAAGTTAGGCTTTACGACCAGTGAGATTCAGGATAGTACGGAGGCGGTGGTGCAGTTCGCTACGGCTGTTGGTTCTGATCTGGGCGGCACAGCGAAGGTGACGGGGGTGGCTGTTCGGGCATTCGGTCTGGACACTCTGGAAGCGGCTGATGCGGCTGCTACGTTGGCGGTAGCGACCACGAAGAGTGCTTTGGC
>Ga0180438_10006517_pt1 | contig 15770 bp, 15 predicted proteins | sample SS_ome_12_FD_132455 | JGI IMG/M metagenome (GOLD analysis project Ga0180438, IMG submission 132455) | Hypersaline lake sediment archaeal communities from the Salton Sea, California, USA - SS_3_D_2 metaG | ecosystem: Environmental > Aquatic > Non-marine Saline and Alkaline > Hypersaline >...
AATCTTCTAATTATAGGTTAATTTGTAAATTTCAATCCCAATTAGGTTTAAGAATTGGGGATGTACTTGAAGAGATACCTAGTGGAAAATATATCATTGAAAAATACAAAAACCATTATTTTATTAGAAATTTTGTTAGTTTTAAAAGAATGGTACAAATCAATTTTATGTTTTTTACACAAGAATTAACAGATACAATAAAAGCAATAACTGGGATAGAAGACTTAACACAATTAGACTTAACAACACTATTTTTAACAAGAAATGACACTAGGATTAAACAAAGTGATTATAGAGATAGAATTAAAGCAATAATCAAAGAACTAGGGATTAATGGAAATATTAAAACTCATTCTTTTAGGAAATATTTTATTTCTCAAATTGGAAAAGCTAGCAATAAGCTAGCGGATACAAGAATTTTAACACATTTTGAAATGCATGAATCTAGCTTTAATGATCAATCCTACTTAAGAATCATTCAAGATATAGATAGCTTTTACAATGAATGGTTAAAATTAGAAAATCTAGTTTGTGTTGATTGTATCCTAATTGATAAGACTAATGAAGAGATACTAAGATTAAGAGAAGAAAATATTAAACTAAATAGTCAAATTGATTTAGCTTTAAAAGATAACATTGATCTAAAAGCACAAATGGAACTAGTGAAAGAAAAAATAGAATCTAGCACAAATGGAATATCAATTCAAGATTTTACTCAAAGTCTATTAAATGCATTGAATAATCCACAAAGAAAGAATATTCATAAAAAACATCAAAACAATACATCTAAAAATCTTACTATGGATATTTATGCAAATATTGTAATAGAATCAATACTTAACAAAGCAAAAGAAGAAATAAAACAAGAATTTAAAGAAGAACTAACAAATTCATTTTTTCAAGAATTAAAAGCAATTAACAAATAGATTTTTTTACTTTTCTTTTTATTTTTTAAATTTTAAAGTCTTAACACTTATCTTTTTAGTATTTTGTCTTTTCTCATTATGCATAATGATCAATTTTAAATTCAAATTCTGTTATTTATTCATTATGCATAATGATATTTTTATCATGCATAATAAAAAAAACAAAACAAACAAAAAAGAGAAGGTGATTAAAGAAAAATGTTAGAAATAGAAGATAGCACAATTGAATCTTCACAAATTCAATTGAAATATCATTCAAAATATGAAGTAAGTAATGGGTATAATTTCTATAAATTTATTGAATCCATTAGTAAATTAATTGATGAACTTAAAGTAATAGTGCATAAAGACAAAATAGAATTAACTTTTATGGATCAATCAAGAATCTTTTTATGCAGTATTATAATTGAAGACAATTGGTCTAATACACTTAAAATTGATAAAACTGGGGAGTACGGTTTAAACATTAATGATTTAGCTAAATTGCTTAAAGTGATTAAAAGTGATAAAAAGTCTTTTATTCTTAAGTTCAATACTGAAAGATTAAGGATTGTTAAGAAAAAAAGTAATGGATTCAAAGCAACAAAGGAACTAGAATTTTTAGATTTAGAATTAGAAGATATCCCCATAAAGAATTTATTAGAAATACCTTATCCTAGCAAAGTAAAAGTACAAAAACAATACATTGAAGATATCTTTAGAGAACTAGGTGACTTTAGTGATGTTATTGGTATAACTCTTAATGAAGATGAACTATCTTTTCAAGAATCTAATTCAATAGGTAACGGTAAATTAAGAATCAAATATGAAGACTTATATGAATTAGAAACAAGTACTGAAGAATCAATGAGTGTATCCCTAGATTATTTTAGTTTAGTTAAGTACCTTTTACCAATAATGGAAAAAGATCAATTGATTGAATTAAAAGTAAGAACTGATACTCCCCTAGCTGTTACCATTGAATTTGATGAACTGGGTATTACGTTTAACTCATGGATCGCTCCCCGCGTTGAAGAAGAAGATTATGATGAAGATGAAGAAGACTTTGATGAATTTTAGAAGGTGATAACTAAAATGGATGAACAATTAAAACAAGAAATTAAAAAAAAGCTAGAAGACGATCAATCCTTTAAAATTGGAGATTATAAAAGAGTGTACCCAGATACATTAGAAGAAACTAGCGGATACTTTTACATTGAAATAACAGAATATATTTACATTGAAGATATGACTTTAGAAAGAATTGTTTTTCAAATTTTTGCAATAGAAGGGAATTTCACTTTAGATTGTTTAGACTTATATAATTCTTTTAACACTTATGAAGAATATAATGAGTTTTTAGAAGATTTTTTAAACAAATTCAATTCTATTGAAGAAATATTCAATTTTGCTTATAGAAAGTTTAATTTCTTGAGAAAAAATGATTCTTTGATAAGTGCATATAATCTCATTAAAGAAGATTTAGAAGACGGTACTACTTTTGAAGACTATTTTGATAGAATCAATGAAAAAACATTTTAGAAGGTGATAATAGTGTATAGAAGACTAAATTTAGAAGAATTAAGCAAATATAGAAAAGAAATGAAAGATAATAGAGATAACTTTCTAATTTGTGAAGATGAACAAAGCAAATTAAAAGCTAGGGATTGTCAAACGATACTTATAGCAATAGATAACATTTTAACTAGATGTACAAATAATAACTCTGATTTAATTAAAGAATGGTTAAAAATAGCACAAAATAACTATTGGATTAAGCAAAGGGGGAGTTGTGATCCTAATTGTGATTGTGCTTTTGAATCCCCATTACAAGAAGATGACTTTTACGAATGTTTAACCATTGAAGAGTTATACAATGAATTGACTAAAGCAAATTGGGTACTAGGACAACCTTTTTATTATCAAAACTTATGCTTTATTAACCAAATTAACGCGGGGGATGAATTCTTAGTGATTCGTGATACCATTGAATTTGAAAGTATAACCGCTAGTGCTTTTTCTTTTGAAAAATTTAGTCAATGGATAGAACGCGTCTTTAAAGCTAGTGAAAAACAATTAAAAGAACTAAATTACTAAAAACAAATAGGTGATTAAAAAATGAGTCATTTACTAAAATACTTAAAAAACTATGAAGAAAAAGAAACTAATGTAATTATTCATTTGAAAGATTTTCCTAGTTCTAAAATTAAAGGAAAGGAGATTTCTAGAGAATTATATAGTTTTCTATTTAATAATGATTTAATTACATTAGATAGAATTGAAAAGATTAATGATTTAACCTATTCAATTCAAAAATAATCTTTAAATCCTTTTTTTTTTATTCAATTTATTCTATTTGTAAAATTGGTTAAAATTTCTCTAATTATTTAAGCTATTTTGGATTAAGAATTTTAAGCAATAGTTATTTGTCGATCAAAAATTTTTGGAAGGTCCAGGAATCAGGAAGAAATTTTTTTTTCAAATTATTTTTCACTATGCATTATGAAAAATCCTAGCGATCTCCAGGAATACCGGGAATTTTGATCATTCATTTTTTGAGTAGTAGGAGTAATAAATTGAGAAAAAGTAATAAGTGGAGGAATAAAGGTAAGAACTATTAATTTTCTCAATTTACAAATTAATATTATTCTATCCTGTATTAAAATTCGATCTTTTTGTCGGATTTATCCCTAGTTTTTGCATAGTGAAAAAATAGCAATTCTAGGGGATGTTAATCTAGCTTTTATCATTACTCTTAAAGTTGAACACTAGGGGAGTTTTACTCAATTAGAATTAATAATTACAAAGCAAATTTTTCTTTTTGGGGGGGATTCAAAGGGGGGGGATTTTTCTTTTCTAGGTGAGCTACTAGCTTGTAATTTGTTTGTATCCTTTGTAAAAGTGCTATTACTTCTTGTAAAAAGGGTATTTTATTTTGTAAAAAGAGAGTTTTTCTTGTAAAAACATATTACTTTCTTGGAGATACCTTTTCCCCTAGTCTTTAAGACGAATACACAAATATTATTACCTATTAATAAAACTAGCTTGTCACGTCTAGTTTGAGTATATCAATAATGAATCTCCAAAATATCAAATTTTGTCACAAGACTTAATGGACCTTCAACAAACAATTTTCACGATTTACAAATTAATCTAGGCGCTAGATTCACAAAATATCTAAAATGGGTAATAATGCATATATTGAGATAAGAAGAAAAAGAAAGTAACTAGCAATATCATTCTAATCAAGAATAACCTTCAACGCGGGTTCTAGAAGACTACACAATCACAAATCTAAAATTTGGAGTGACAGAGGGGATGGGTAATAATCCTTCTCAAAGATAGTCTTTCGTTTTTGTCGGATTCCCCATTACACGTAAGTATAAAAATCACACTATTTTTTTTCACTATCTCCTAGCTCCTTACACTAAATTTAAATATGGGAGAGATGAAATTAATTTTAAATATTAAAATATTAATAATAAATTTCGTTGTGATAAAATGAGTAGAAATAGTAATAATGATGAAGAAATAAGGATTCAATTTGCTGTTAAGAAAGGAGATATGTATTTTGATGTCTTAGAGGCGATATTTGAGAAATATCCTAGTAATGTGAAAGCTACTAGCATAAAAGAAGCTATGAAGGACCTATTATTAATCTTTGAAACTACTGAAACTGAAAATTCTAGTGATCTTATAAAGAAATATCATAAATTGATAAAAAATAACTTTTAGCAGGATAAAAATAATGAAAAAAAAAAGTTTTTACTAAAAACAATTGTGGCGATTGTTTTAGTAGGAGACTAATACATATTTATAATGGATTAACTTCTATTTATTTTTATCTACTAATCTCATAATTCCAACGAAATTTATAGACAAAAATGGGAATTGGTTAAATTGGTAGAGGAAACTAAAGAAGAAAAACCATTTGGCTTAATTAAGCTAAAAATAATAGAGGATTTTTTCCATGCTCATTTTAATTACGTGACAGAGCTAGCAGATAAAATTACTATACGCAATGAATACTATCCAACGTGCTGTATAAACCTAAAAGAGATTATGCTATTTAATGACAAGATTCTGGGTTATATTATTAAGAATCCAACAGAGGCAGTAGCTGATTTTCAAGATACATTATACAAAAGAGTTATAGAAAGAATCGGAGAGGAAAAAGTTTTGGGAATACCTGTTACTACTACTAGTTCAAGGAACTTTCATAAGATACATATTACTTTTGATTATGAAGATGTGAAAGGGTTAATTCCTATATACGAAAATTTCTCACTAGGTACAAAACCTTTTCTTGATAAATTAGTTTTAATAAGAGCTAGATTCTTAGATTTACAAATATTTAGAGAAGATATTGCAGAGCTTATAACTTATGAGTGCTTAGTATGCGGAGATACTTTTGAAATAGTACAGAGAAAAGGGCTTAGAGGGAAATATAAAGTACCTAAATTCTGCTTAAATAAACGATGTAAGGCAAAAGGATGGGGGGACTTTATAGTTAAAGAAGTGCAGGAATACTCAGAAGTGGGGAGCTTTAGAATAGGGGAGCTAGACTTTTCAAAACAAATTGATAAACAATGTTATACATTCTTTAATTATGATTATTTTGCTAAGAAGACAGAGAATATTAACCTAAATGATGTAATTGAACTTATCGGTATTATAAAACACGATCTATCAGATATAGGCACAAGAAAAGAGAATCAGAAAATAGAAGAATTCATAGAAATAATAGATTTTAAACCCATAGAGCTAAAAAAGACAGATGAATCATTGATTAAGGAATTAAGAAAGGATTTTACAAAAGATAGTAATTATCACATTAAAATCTTAGATTCAATTCATCCCCTAACGCGTGGAGTTTATACCTATCGGATTTTTAAGATAATTCAAACACTAGGTATTATCTCTGCTGATTCATGGGATTCATTTTTTCCAGATCGTTGTTCAATAAACAATATGAATGGGAGTGTACCAGGCAATCTTAAGACATCTATTGTGAAGGAATTTAGAAAAATAATGGGAATAAATGAAGTAGGGCGATTATCTGGACAATCAAATACTGCTGAGGCGTTTGTACCCACATCTCAACGCGGTAAGGAGGCACAATTCGTTATCAGATATGGAGCTTTTGCTTATCATAATAAGAAATATCTTCCTATTGATGAATTTCAATATATGCTCAAGAATCCTGTTTTACTGTATAAATCCATTAAGTATTTAGAAGATGGGATTATAGACAAAGGGAGTGACGGCACAGTATTACGTGCAGAGTGTAAATTAAGCGTTGGAGCAATGTTAAATTACTTAGCAAATTCAGAGGATGACGAAGGGTATGATTATAAGAAATCACTTAGAGAAAATCTTAATAATGTTGAAAATTCGGTATTACAACGATTCGATCTACATTATGCTATGAATAGCTTATCCACAGATATTCAAGATGTAGTTGAAAAGAGAATCTTTGAGTATGCAAGGATGAAAAGAGAAATGAAAAAAAAAGGTACTTACAAAAAAGGGGAATCTTTTGTACAAGTAGGGGAAATTGAAGTAAATAAGATTTACAATTGGATTCAAGAGGCAAAACGATTATATGCGGAGCAAGAATTTTCAGTAGATATGGAGAACACATTAAGAGCATACGTGAATACACTACGTTTAGCAAGGGGGACAAAAACGCGTAATATTAGAGAATTTAGGACACTAGTTAAACTAGTTTGTGGTATAAGTGCTATGCGTCTTAAAACTGAGGTAGATATCACAGATTTAGAATATGTACAAGAACATCTAGTAGATAAAATAATACCTTTTTTTGAAAGCAGAAAAATAAGACTACTTAGATTAGAAAAGCTAAATCTAACGGAATTATACAGAGATACTATAAAATTACTAACAGAATTAAAACAAAATATATCTATTGTCGATGTAATTAAGAATATGAGAAATATCATTGAAAGTCATTTTTTACCAGATAATAAAAATGGTAATTTGGATATTCTAAACAATACAATAGAGCAAAAACTAAACGCGGGAAACCAACAATTCAGAAAATTACATGAAGATAACGATAACATTGAATGGCTTAATTCAATTGGTTATATCCATGTAAAATATAAAAACACGAATCATTATGCTGAAAAAACCTGGCTTAAAACTCTAATTTATGAGGAGATTAAAGGTATTTTTGCTTACAATAAAAATAAACCATTAGAAAGAAAAGGGATTATTCAGGTACTCAAAACAGATGAAGACACTAATTTTGACGAAGATACACTTAATTCAATCATAGATTCACTAATAGAGTCTAAATTATTAGAAAATCATAAAGAAAATAACCTTAAACTACTCTAATTTTTAATTATGAGTGAAATTGATTACGATTTACACGTAAAACTAAAGGCGGGGGATAAAATCTATTTCATTCTTTATTATGATCATGGTACAACACAAGAAAGCATAGAGAAAATTAGGAATAATCCATTACTCTTATGGAGTGTTGGAAAAATCATTAATGAACACACTAACGATCTGTTTTACATAGTGCTAAATACAGGGAGTGTTGGGAGATACATTGAAGTTAAATGGAAAGATATAATTATAAAGTCTTGTATCCTAGAGAAGAGAGTTATCTATACAATACCTAAAGACTTTGATAAGCATGAATAAGATAAAATTAGAAGACTATAAGCAGATTATAGCAGAAATACAGAAATTATTACATGAAAGAGATCGTTGTGATCCTGCTATTCGGTATTACAAAGGTAAATATCCATTAATCAAATTATCCAAAGATGACGGTATGAAAAAATCTCTATATTACTGTATAATTAGGAAAGAGATTTCAATAATACCTTATCGACTATGCTTTAGAAGTAAGAAAGAGAAATAAAGTTAGTTCTTTTTAATTAACTCTTTTTAGACAAGGTAGAGCAAAAACAAGAAACCTTACAACTTAGCTCAAACAAGAGCAAAAACAAAATAGGGGGAGGAGGGCGAAATCAGAGTGTATAAATTTACACTAACCAAAAGACAAAAATCCAGGTTGTTGTAAGGATTCTCATTTTTGTCATTATAATTTTACTTTCAAATTATTTAAACTTTTAATTTAAAATTATTTCCTTCCTGATAATCAAATATTCATTATGCATAATGAAAATTTTACTAAATTTCTAGGAGCTAAAAAATTTCTTTGTCAGGAAAGATTTTCATCAAAAATTTACTATGCAATGGGAGTAGGACCTAGTTGTAGTCAAATAACTACAACACAAGAATGGGTAAATGTAGAATTTAGTTTAAATACTCAGAATTAAAAATAATCATAAAAATCAAATTAAAAAATTAAAATTAAATAAAAACTAGGTGAATTAAAAAATATGCCTTTAGAATTAGAGTGCGGTTATCAATATCGGATTAAGAAGACTGGCGAGATAGTTGAAACAGAAATCTGCTCAGTTAAAGAAAGTGGAGCAGTACTTATTTTCAGAGGGGGAGTCCTAGCTGGGGTATCTGGTAATATAGCCGATAAAGCAACCGCGACAAAACTTTCAAAAGTTATTGGAAAGAACAAAACCGAAGTTATGAAAATAACATTGTAAAAAAATTGGTACGTTATTTTTTTTCCATATTTTTTTTTAGGACCGCGTACCCAAATTCTATTAATGAGGATGATAAAAATGTCAGAAAAATGTCAAGCTTTGTTTAATACTAAATATCGTTGGATAGGTTTAACAATTTTAGTAGTATGGGCAGGGTTACTAGGTGTACTTACTCCCATTCTAGGAGTTGGAACTTATTTTGCTATATTTATTGCTATCATAGTCTTTAATATGTTTTATACAATTGATTCATGCATGACTGGGAAACATCTCCTTTTTGCTGTACTTCCTTATACTGTACCAATTGCAGGTTTTATAATTGTAATTCTTTATTCTGATCCAACAACCTTACAACTTATGACGGTAGCGAATCCTAGCGAGGCACAGAGAGCAACTGGGGATGTAAGTTATGTAGTGGAAAATGCATACGGATTACTAGCACAAGGATTCTTTGCTAGGGGAAGACAAGCTCCAGATATTTCATGGGTAGCTTTCTTACCATTATACATTGTAGGATGGGGGATATACGCATGGAGTGACGCTAGTGAAAGAAGTGGGCTTAAGGGTATGGCGACAATAGCAATGATATCTCCGATCATGATACAATTCGTGCTTGGTTTTACTTATGGAAGGAGTTATGGACTATTGGGTACCTTTGGACAAATAAGCGAATTATTCGGTTATTTAGGAAGTGAAATTGCTACTCCATTAATAGTAATAATTGGGAGTCTTCTTGATTTTGTCTTTGTAAGTGTACTCTTTGGAATTGAACATGCTATTGTTGAACCCGAATCAGGCGGTGGATAATCAATTATACAAACACAAACAAAAGGAATTATGATATTCATAACATTAGTATTTCTTTTTCCATTATTTTATTTATTTGTACCTATGTATATAGCTTATGCTATTAATGTAATTACCATTATTATTGCTTTTATCTTCCTATGGGAAGAAGACAAAAAACTGGTATTAATTGGAGTTGTTTTTCTTATCGTTAATACATGGTTTTTAATTAGATATGTTACTACCTTACAATTATTAGAACAAAAACTTCTCTTTGTCGATCCAATTGAGGTAATTAGAGCAGAAAGTTTTGGTTATGTAGTAACTAAATTCATTCAATATTTACCATTAATGATTTTATTTTTTGTGGCTTTTGGGATACTCTACGCATGGAGTTTTATAACTCAACGCGGGGCGAGTACTCACAGATTTGCTATTATAATCGGTTATGTAGGGATTATAGTTACGTTAGGTTTGATTTTCTTAGATATGTACACATTTAACCCAGAAGCCGAAGGAGCAAATTTTGCAGTCGAGGCATACGAAGTTCAAGCATGGGGGAGAGTTTTTCAAGTACCCTTCGATACTTATTACTTTTATCAAATCTCAGTATGGTACATATCAACTTTTACGTTTATAGTAACATTTTTAGGACACCTAGCAGGTGGGAGTGAAGAATAAATGAAAAAACTAAACAGAATAATAATATTTGGATGGGTTTTATTGATATTCCTTAATTTAGCTTTATCAGTTAAGGGAGCAGAAGAAAATACAAATACTTATGGGATAACAGATTTAGTAAGTACAGAAGATGGTAAGCTGAATTATTTTACTTACTCAAATGAATATGATCCGTATAATCCAACACTAAACCTAAAACTAGAAGTTGAAGATGCATTTTCTTGTGGAGAATGTGAAGATATGGGGGGAAATCTATATTTCCTAGACGAAGACGGAGAAAAAGAAGTGAGTATTGCTTTTGATTTAGAATATAGCAATAAAGAAGGTTATGATCTTAAAACCGATGAGGAATTTTTAGGCGATGAAGACTATTGGTTTATAACCATTATACTTTATGTGGAAGTGGGGGAAAATATTTTTGAAATTGATATTCTGGACGCGGTTAATGAACACATAGATTTTGATCTTTATGCAAATAAAGAATATTTAGAATCAACGGAACTAGCAGATTATATTTATGAAGAATCGGATGAGGTTTTACTTAATGGCGAAGAAAAGGAAAAACATGAACTAAAACAATATCTTAAAGATAGCATGGTAATAGGAGTCTTTTATTCCAAAAACTCAGATGTTAAAATTATGGAAATAAGTTTAGGAGCTTTTGGGATACCAGAGAATAACGGGAGTTTTACAATAGCTCTAGTTATAACTGCAACTGGGGGGAGCGTTGCAGTAGGTTATGGATTAAGAAAAAAAAGATTAAGGGGGAGTGAATAAATGAATAAAAAATCAATATTTTTACTTATTATATTTATAAATGTCGCGGTATTTTCGGGAATTGTATTTGGGGTAGCGAATCCTATTGACGCGGAGAATTATCCCCCAAATTCAACTGGGATACAAAATGAAAATATAAATTACACTTTAGCACAGAGTAGTTTAATAGGCAATGGAGAATTTGATTCTCTAACAGGATCAGTAGGCGATACGTTGTATGCTGTTCAAGGTACATCTACTCCAAATACATGGGACGCGTATATCCCAGAGGATTATGATTATGGAGCAGTAGATATTACTTTAACTCCCCAATACTATTCAAAACTTCAAAATTATGGTACTTGGGGATGGGTAGAGAGTGACGATGGATGGGTTACAGGTACTGCAACTGGGGGAGACCATTATAATGATTATCACATTGACGCGACTTCTTGGAATATGAAATTAGACGATGGCGGGAGTCATGCTAGCGATGTTGATGATGATTTTGACGATTCCCATTGCGGTAGTCCTGATGAAAATTATGCTGATGATCCCGATGAATGTGACGATGGCGATTGGTATGGGAGTTCAGTAAGTTCAGTAGCGGCAGGTGGGGGGAGACAAGAATGTTATACAGATATATGGGGTACTGACGCATGGGCTAAAATACACGTGAAGATAGATGTAACAATAGATTTCCCAGTCGATCCAAATTGGTTATGCACACGAATTAAAGCAACCATAGGCATGGGTAGCACTTACGACGATCAGCAGAGTGATGCTATACTAGCGGCATGGGGGGGAAAAGATTCAGACGCAAGATTAGAAATAGAAAGGCATGGAGGAGAAACAGAGATAGGAGAGAAAAAAGGGACTAGCCGTACAACGTGGGATGAAGCTATTGGGGGATCATGGACTTTTAGGCGAGAAAATAATCGAAGATTTGCAAGAGCAGATTTTGATTGGGATGTACCAGATTATAATCTTTATACATGGAGTCCTAGCGGTAATTCAGGCACATTTAGATTTGATTTTAGAGCTTATGCTAAGAGTACAGGTAGCAGTCAACTAGTACTTGTACAAACTGTAATAACTGAATTTGATTTAGAGTTTTATCTTACATGGAATCAAGGAAGTGGATGGTTTAGTGGGAGTTCGGGGAAACCATTGCTACAAGCACAATACTGGGATGGATCAGCATGGAGTCCTAGCTATACTGCTGATACTGAAACTGGGGATATAGTTTTAGCAGAGGATTATGCTGATAGGAATAATGGTAATATAAGACTTACAGCAGTTGATGATGGCGATATTGATTGGGTAGATGTTTATGTAAATAATTGGAAAGCGAGTGCATGGGGCGATACTGAATGGGGGGCTGTACAATCTGATGTCACGTTAGAATTTTGGGATGGCACAGCATGGGTAGAGCTAGGAAGTACCGACTGGGAAATATCTACTCCAAATTTAGACGCGGAGGATTGGTATGTACCAGGAGATGGCATAAAATTTAGCTTTCAAGCTAGCGCATATAGTTCTTTACCTGGTATCAATGGAGTATCATGGAGCTATGATATTGTTTATGATTCTATTAATTTCACAGAGTCAATTGAAACAATTTTGGGAAGTGGATCACATAAATTTAATCAATCTTCGGGTAGGGTTACTGAAGAAACATGGGAAGAGCTTAAATTCTATAATACTCCATATATAGAGAATTTGGAGTTAGGAATAACCAGTATAGACGATATAACTCAAATACAAATGGGATATAGTGAGGATACTCCAATTTATAAAGTTAATACTAGTGATTTTTCCCCAGTACTATGGGTAGGCGATCAATCAAATTCAATAACAGTATTTTGGGATTTTAATAGTGCAATTCCTAGCATAAATAATTATTCAATTGTAGATCAAAGCATAGAGTATAAACCAACTAGATTTAATATTAGTTCGGATGAAGCAAATTTCTCTTATTTACTAATAGGTAAATATAATTACTCAGAATATCCAACGAATCTAACAATAGACGAATGGGAGTCTATTGAACTAAATCTTTTTGATGGTACATATTACTATAAGGATGTAAGTACACTAGGCGAAGGAAATTACTCTTATTATTATATGGTACAAAACCACGCGGGAAATTGGAGAACTACGGATAAACATAATATAACAGTAATACCAGGCGGTATTAATGTTAGTTTTGTACAAGTGGATAACTATAATTACGGAGATACTGGGAATAAATTAATATTTAATGTGAATGATTCACTAGGCGGAGATTGGTGGGTTAAAATTGATGGCTTTAAAGTATATTCAGGAACATGGACTGCTCCGAGTGAGAGATTTGAAAGAAGTCTTGATGGGTACTCAATTGGAGTGCATGAGATAGTTGTATTTGCGAATAATTCAATAGGTAGAGAAGGATATAACTCAACTAACTTTGTCGTTTATACATCTCCACAATGGGTTAGTATTCCCAGTAATACGACAAAAGGAGAATGTACTGTTCAAGCATACACAATTGGATGGACCGCGTTAGATGACAATCCTAGAAATTACACTTTAACACATAATGGTACAATAGTGCAAACTGGTACATGGACAAATCTTGTTTTTGTATATTATACTATAAACACATGCTTACTAGAGCAAAATGCATATCATATTTACAGAATGGAATTTCAAGATTATCATAATGTAAGTGCAATAGATTATTTTAGTCTATACATATACCCAGTAGCTCCAACGATAAGTGATGAGGTAGGGGGATTAATGTATGAAGACGATGACGTGGGGGTTTATTGGGAAGTAAGCGATGATTGTCTAAAGAATTACACAGTACACTATAAACTATCTACTACTGGATGGCTTTTATATTATAAAGCAAATCTCTCTTATGGAATTACAACACAAACAGCTAGCGTTATTATAGATGGGGATGACTTTTTACCACATGGTAGCGAAATTGATGTTAGTTTTAGATGTACTGTTTATGATAAGAATGGGAATTATGATTTAGACGAAATTAATGTTACAGTTGTAGCACATCCCCCAGAATTAACAGATCAAGAAGACGGTTTTTATTACGGAGATGATCCCACAGCAGAATTAAAATGGAACGTGTTTGATAATAATCTAGAAAAATACTGGATAGAGATTAAGGATAAAGATTCAGATAAATGGGAGACAATTAAGGAAGGGAATTTACTAGGAAAAGGAATTGAGCAAGAAATAATCTTAAATCTCTATAAGTTGGAATTGGAGCAAGGAATATACGACCTAGTTATTTATGTTCAAGATACTTACGGAAATATTGTTAATGACACAGTAGAGATTGAGAATAAAGGAGATCAACCTGCTGTTGCAGTTGATGTTGCGGGATTGCTAGCATGGGGAATTATCATTGGAGTAGCAATTTTCGGATTATATGCAATTAGTAAAAGTGATAGATGGGAGAGATACACAGAAAGAGAAAAAACCTATGTGATAGGCGGTACTATTGGAGTTGTAGCAATTCTATTAGTCGTTTTAGCAATTTTCGGTATATTCCCAGTAGTATTTACTGAGTTAGAAGCATGGACACAACAAGTGGAACAATCACTAGGACCTTACGGAGTTTTAATCTTAGTGTTAGGCGTTGCAGGGAGTACTATTGGGGGAATTGCATTAATATATTATCTATTAAAAAGACGAGAACAAATTTAAAAAAAATAAAATAAAGGAGAGTGAAAATAAACAATGGCTGAAGAAATTACTATGAGCAAAACTAATTTTGGAATAATGTTAATAGCTATAATCTTAGGTAGTATCTTAGGAACTTTTGCATTAGACCAATACTTAAGTTTTGCAGGTTTTGGACCTAGCGGTTTAACTATTAGTGATGAAGAGAATATCGATCTACCAGCTAGAACACATTATAATCTTGAATGGCGTATTGAAGGGAATTTAGATACTTTCTCAAAAGCAGGAGTTAATAAAAGTGATACTGATGGCGATAACGTGGAAAAGCTAAAAGAGAAAAACGATGAATTTGAAATAAAGGAATATGATAATTATATAAAGATAGTAGTACCTTTATTTCACGATTACGAAGACGAAGATTACCTATTGACAGCTTATGCAGTTGATACTAGCGGGAGAGTTGTATCCGATGAAGTAATAGTAGATATTTATGATCCTTTCTTTGCGAATATTGATGGGGAATTTGAAGACGGAGAGTGGCAAACTATAAACCATCATGTACAATACATTATGCCTTACAATATAACCGCAATAATCCTAGCGTTATTTGGCGAGGGTAGCGATGATGATATATGGGATATTGAGGATGTGGCTATAACCGATTATGCTTTCTTAGATGTATATTACAGAAAGAACGATGGGTTATTTATCCTTTATGATTGGTGTTTTGATTTACATAATGAAAAGCAAAATGAAGGATTTGGATTATGGATTGATACTGATGGCGATAGAAGTTCATTACTGAATATTAGTGAACATGAATACGAAACTGAATTAAACGATGGTTTAGAACAGTTAATTTATAATAGTTCGGACGCGGGGGATCAAGCGGACCTAGCGGGATTAATAACATTAAATTCATCACTAGCTTACACATGCGCTAGAGGTTTTGGTAAAACTGCACATTCATCAATTGATCATGTATTCTTTGAAATCTATGTACCCAGTAGTGAATTACGATATGGTTTAGGTAATTACATGAGTGATTATCAATATGGAGTGGGGGGAATTGGATGTATGAATATGCCTGGATATCTCCCAATAATGTTTTTTATGACTCCATGCATTACGATACCACTAGCAGAGGCAACCTTCTATATGTGCGGTACTGACGCATACGATGTGAATCAAAGACCTTAAATAAATCCAAAATAAAATATTTTTTTTAATTTTTTTAATTTAATATCAGAAAATAGAAAATCAACTCTTAAAATAAAAATAATTTTACTCAAAGTTATGAAAGAAGAAATAATTACCACAGAGGAAATAATAAAATCAAAGGAAA
>Ga0180438_10006519_pt1 | contig 15766 bp, 14 predicted proteins | sample SS_ome_12_FD_132455 | JGI IMG/M metagenome (GOLD analysis project Ga0180438, IMG submission 132455) | Hypersaline lake sediment archaeal communities from the Salton Sea, California, USA - SS_3_D_2 metaG | ecosystem: Environmental > Aquatic > Non-marine Saline and Alkaline > Hypersaline >...
TACAGCTCTCTTTTGTTTTCATATCGTGACAAGTGGTGACTGGCTGGGTATAACTGCACTGTCTGCAGCTGCTCACATTCTTATCATCGAGTTCTGCAAAACAATTTCCTAATCTGCTGCAAACGTCCTGCTCGCAATCAGCATTATCAAATATGCCTCCCTCTTTTGAACACAACCCGCATTTGTTTTGGGCTATGCTCTGGTTAAGCATATTATCTGTTATTGCTTCTTTTTGCTTATACTTTATTTCTCTCACATTGCCCACATCAATGCAAAAACCGCCGCCGATGTCGTTGAAAGAAGTTTCATGCCACACACAATCGCCTTTTGCCTGGCACGGATTCTGTTCGCACGCAAGTTCACTGTCATAGTCAGTACAAGTCATATTTGCAGCTGTTTCGCAAGGAAAACAGAAGTTCTTCACTGTATCTGACCTGTCCATGTAACAATTCCTTTCGTTCTGCGTGACTGGATTCTTTTTACATTTCAGATTATCAAATAATAACCCCAAGAAAGGGATTGGATTTGTGAGATCAAAACCGCACCTGCTTTCTTCTACGCACTTGGTCCTTCCGTTAGCATCAGGACCCATACATACGAATGCATAATTGCTTCCTGTCGAGGTCTGGTGCTGGTCACAGTCTGGAAAGTATTGCGGGGAAAGAAGATCAGTCGTCAACTTATTATTTTCATCGCATATCCTTCTCTCTGTCCTTGAAAGGCAGAACTCTTCACCATCACACCTTCCTTCGCATTCCCTGTCTCCCGGATCAATATCGTCAAGGGTAACTTTCTCCCCCATCCTTGGCCTGTTATGGTCTGCGTACATAGGCTGTATGGAAAAAGTATACAATTCATCCCATTCAAGATCCTCGATGATGAATTCGTCCTTGTCAGCATCAACAACATAAGTATCAAAAGTATTCTCGTTCGTTATCAAGAAAGACTGTACTCCTTCTTCGTTGCTACAATAATCATTATTCCATTTCAATCTTACTTGATTCTTGCATATCACGTTTTCTGCTTCAAAATCAGGCACTGTTGGTGTAGAAGGATAATCGCACGTTCTCGCGACCACGCCAAGGCTCACGTCCAAAGTGAAAATGTCGCTCACTACAAGATTGCTCGCCCTGACAACCCTGGATTCTGGTTCATACAATGGCGGCCGTTCAAATCTTATGGTGTGGTCTATATTAGGGTCAACAAAAACAACATACTTTCCGTCAACAAAACTGCTGACTTTCCTTACTTCTCCTGATGTTCCTGGATCTGCGATCACTGCCGCATCAATAGGTTCGCCATCAACCCTGCTCACCACAGTACCCACAATAGCTGCTTTTTGCTGAAATTCGCAAGGAAGCGCGCTTATGCTGATCGGAGAGAAAGGACAACAATACTTTCCCACGACATTCTGGAACTCGTACTCATCTGCCAGGCTTTGTACAACTGTCACTGTTTCCCCTGAGCAAGTGCACACACCATCGACATTCTGGTTGCTCAATCTTTTTCCTGCAGGACAGTTCAATATCTCTGCACACACATTACTGCAGGTCTCTCTTTCTCCGCATTGCGCAGTGATTCCGCTCCTTGCCTGCTGCGGTTGGCACAAGAAATCATAATCGCAACAGTCAATCGTAGGTTTTTTGTCGCAATCTCCTGTCAAAACATTACATATGTGATTAATAGGGCAAGTACAATCGTCAGGAGTTCCAAGTATCAGATCCTCTCCTCTGCAGTCCCCTATGTCTGTGCAGAAGTCAAACATCACGCTGGGTTCAAGAACAAAGTCTAGCGTGTTCGTAGTTATTGCATCGGTCGCATAGATGCTTTTAGTCTTGGTATTATCAATGTAATTGGGAGATTTTGATGCTGTTATGCTGTATTGACAATTGCTGTCAAGCCCTGTGACTCTGTAGATGCCTTGTGCATCGCTCTTCTGCACAGTGCCTCTCGCAGGACTGACTATTATATCGACACCTTCCACTGGCCTGTTCTGAAGGTCAGTTATGACGCCTGTCAATGTTTCCTGGGAAGCGCTCTGCAAGGACATGTCCTTCCTTGTCATAGGAGCCTGCAAGGTCACCTGCTCGCTCTTCGGAAAAAAACCGCATCTGTTGGCAGTTATAGCATAAGTAGAGATAGGAATTCCTACAAAACTAAATTCGCCAACAGCATCGGTTTGGGTTGTGAAGGTATTAACACTATCAGTAACAGTAACAACAACATTGGATAACGGAGTAGGGCTCGGAACACCGGATATCGTCGGCGTTATCCTTCCTACAAGATCTGCGCTCACTGCAGTGAGATCAAGCGTGATGTTCCAACCGGTAGTCTTTGTCACTGTATTTACAGCAATGCTATTCTGTATGTTAGCTTTTGAAGCAGATACGACTGTTGTTGTCTGCAGGATTGTAAGAGAATACTTGCCCTGCGCATCAGTGACGTCGCTCGAACCGCTTGTTTCCTGGACCTGTGCATTCTGGACAGGATTGCCGTTCTGGTCAAGCACATAACCACTTATCGCTATTGCGTTCTGTTGTTGGGAACAAGAAGCAGTTGTAAGATTTGATATCAATTGATACGGATAAGGGGAGCAAAAAGCAGAACAGAAATTATTACTGACCCTTAAATCTCCCCCGCTGTATACTGTAGGATTGGCAGTGCCGAAATTACATACACAGCAACCGCATTCCTGCACTTCTTTACAGGTCTGCACATTAGCATAGAACTGGCCAAAGCACTGGTCGCTCGGCAGATTATCAGTGCAAGTAACATCGACCGCAGTGCTTGAAAACGTAGTTTGTTCATTGACACAGCAGCTCGCATGGACAATGTATGGTGAAATAAGAAATATTAAAGCAAGAATTATGATTAATAGTATTGATAAACTATCCTTTCTACCTCTTTTAGTCATACCTATCCAACCCTCTCTTTCAATCCTATTGCCTTTTAAAACAAATTTAGTTTATAAACTTTGTGGTGATTTAAGAAGAAGCAGGACTTGGAGATACTTGTGTAGGCATTATCCATAATCTGACCTTCTGTTCATCCTTCATATGGCCGTCATCCACTTCTATTGAGAAATTGTGCGCAGCCGGATTCGTATCCCTTGACATGTTGATTATTATGCTGGCCTGGCCGTTCAGCTGACTGTATTGCCAGCCTTCGCCTGTTCCTGGAATCCATTTGTACAAACTGCCCATCCTATACTTTTCAAAATACGTCTTGCCCCAGTCAATGTAATTGAAAGTCAGATTCCCTTCATCCTCGTTCATGTCAACTGCATTCGGGGTGACTGTTTCCTGTGTAATTGTTTGTCCCTGAGGAAAATACCATATAATGTCATAATTAGGTGCGCTGTTCGTGCCTCGCACATATTCTAGCACAGGAGGTATATTTTCTCTGACAAACTGGAAAGTTAGCGTTTTATCGTTAAGCATGCTGTTTCCGTCTTTAACAATGATCAAGTCATCACCATCTCTTCCTTCTGTATCGCGCTCCACTTGCACTGTATAGCCTGGCCAATAAGTTTCCAGGTTTGTATAATCAGTAGAAATGTCAAATTTCAGGTCTGTGATGTCTTTATTTATCAGATTGAAGATGAATGTATGGAAATATTCATACTTTGTCTTTAACAATACTTCAAAATGCTCCACATCTGTCATTGTCTGCAATCCTGCGCCTGTGACCTGCAATGGCATATCGACTATTATTCTTGTATCCTGTGTAGTGAAAGTAATGTCTACTTCTGCATCACCTTCTCGTATATTGTAAGGTATGCCTGTCACATTGGTTATCTCGCCGAAATCTATACAGTCATTTATCTTGCCGGCGACATAAGATTCTAATTGCACTTCTATCGAACCAGGGCTTGCTTTCAGAGGAGGCATATTGTTCTGCGCCAATCTCGGTTCAACTGCAAAATCAGGATCATAAGTATAGTTGCAATACGGCCAGCTCATATTATGCCTGCATTTCCATTTAGGATATTTGTCATAACCCAATTCAGGATGTAAAATATTCCTGGTGACAAGATAATTTACATAATATTCTTTATTATCTATTATCTTTTTCACACTGCCCCCCTTAGGAGTGGGTGTGCAGCTTTCTTTATCACAAAGAATGGTTGCAAAAGGCTGACCGTTATATATCCTTCCTCCTTGCAGAGAAATAAAATCAAGACCTTCTTCAAAAGACTTATGGATACAGCTTTCCACATAATAACGCAACGGCGCGCTCCGTATCTTGCTCTTTGCGATAGACAATTGCTCTATTTCCTGTTCTCCAGGAGTCAGCCTCTGGGTTAGATAGAACAAGAAAAAGAAAACAACAAGAATGATGATGCCTATGATAATAAACAGAGTAACTTGACCTTTTTTCATTAAAAAACCTCTTTTTATTCTAGATGCATGCCGTGCGTCATTTGATTGACGAAATCCCTTTTCACTGTCTTCTGGACAGGATTGTTGCTGTTACTGACAGTAAAGATCGTCTGCCTGGTTCCGTCCTTCCTGCAAATAATGATTCCGCCTGCTACATTGTTGTCATAAATGTCTACTGTCTTGCAGATGTCTTCTGGAAAATTAACATATGAAGCTATAAAATATTCATTGATTGTTCTCGCGCCATAGTATTTGGGTTCTATCACTGCAGATATTAGTTTGTTTCCTTTCCTGTTTCTGTACAGATTCTTGAAAAGCTTGCTCTCTTCTAATGGTTCAGGGCTGAGCTCGAACAATGTCCTGTTAGTCACACCTAATAGATTAAGTATTGGTGTGATAAATAAATCATAGATATTATAGATAAAGCCCTGCCTCAACACATCGCCTCCGTCAGGAGTATATATCAAGGATTGGGTCATATTATTGTAATAAAATTCAGGGTTCGTTCCGCTTGATGAAATACTGCATTTTTGGAATTCATACTTATTAGTGCTTCCTGAACAGCCTGACAGGTCCAAAGAACTAATATCAAAGGCTTCGTGCACTGCCTCATCAAGTTGTATCTGGTTCTGCAACGAGATATTGATATTATTGCCCAATTCATTGAAGCTAGTTCCTACAATTACGTCTCCTTTGTACAGCATAATACACAAATTATTGAAGACATTCCTATCATATTCGTTTGTGAACTTTTTCTGCTTGCTTGCAGACGGATCGAATGCTTTTTTCCCAATGCCTAAATCAACCAGGACTTCGCTCGGCGGGCCGCATGAAATTACATAGTCTTCATTACCTGCAGGAATCGTCAGCATCCTCTGCACAATGAACCTCGTCCTGCTGGTCCAGTTCCCATTATCGCAGTAAAGGTCAGCCACTCTATTGTTGTCATAATTTTCCCTCCACACACCATCTATCAATGTCACTTTGCTATACCAGTCATCCGGCTTGCACCTCGACTCCAGCTGATCATTACTGCTGTTCGCAGTAGAAGTTGGATCAAGAAAACATTCTCCTAGAGGGCAACTGCCTGACTTGTACTCAAGCCAATCCATTGCTAGCGGTATCAACGAGGTTGATGATGTAATATTTCCTGAAGGAGTGGCGGGCGGTGTTGCTGTCTGTGCTGCAACAGAGAAAGAGAATATTGAAAAAACTAGCAGAAACATCAAAACTGTACTGATTAGGAACTGTTTCTTTTCCATTTCCTTCCTCTTTTACTTATAGACCAATAATAAACTGTTTTGCTTTATAAATGTTTAGAAATCAAATTTGCTCTACACCAGGTATTAAGAGCTTTTTATTCGTCTGCTCTGCAGCCATCTCTGCGACCCGGGTCATTACTTTCTTTGTATCCTTAACTCCCATCAATCTAAGAAAAGCTTCTAAATCTTTCGGATTCCTCATCTCTTCCGGATCAGAAGCAAAAGTCGCAATGCCGAATTTCGCCTTATACTTCTGGCACAATTTAACATTCTGCATCATCTTGCCTATTAATGCTCCCCGCCTTCCAGAATTCAATAAGCTGTTGAAAGAAATCAAATAAGAGACCTTATTGTCTTTCATAAGATTGCACAGGACTTGGTTCAAACCACCCTGTCTCTGCTTCATTGTATCTTGTATATTGAATTCAATATCATAGACAGCATCAACCTGTCCTTTCAAGAATTTTCTGTCGGACTTAGTTGAGAAATACAAATCTGCATCCTTGATCTTTTTTTGTTTCATCCCTAAAAAACCCACAAATATCTTTAATCTTTTCTCTTGCTTCTTTATTTTCAATGCATTATTCACATTATTCTTATTCTTTGAATCGTAAAGAAAAATCAAACCTTTACAGCCTAGCATGATGGCTCTGTTTACGAATTTAGCTTCATTATTCCTCGGCACCACAATATCAATCATAAAAATATAACAAGAAATTTTCCTTTATTAAGCTTATTGTTTTGATATGGCATAAATTTTAAATATTCTCTTCAAGAAGCTGTCCAAGGAATGGCAGGAAAAGAGAGTTTCATGAATTTGATCCGGGAAAAAGAATACGGCTATTGGGAACCGCTATACAACATAGGAAGAATTCTTTGCACGACATATTTCAGGGCTGTGATGAATGTAGATGCAAGAGGAGGGCATCATGTACCAGAAGAAGGACCTTTTGCCATATATTCAAATCACATGACTGTTTATGACCCTCCGATTTTAGGTCATGCATTTCCAAGAAAAACTCACTACATGGGGAAAAAAAGTTTATTCAAACTTCCTTTATTAAATCAAATTATTAGATTATTGGGTTGTTTTCCTGTTGATAGAAAAAATCCTGGTTCAGAAACTTTGAAAGAAATAGCACAAATCATAAAAAAAGACGAAGGGTTCATAATGTTCCCTCAAGGCACAAGAAAATTTGGAAAGAATATTGCCGTGGAGCAGTTTCAATCAAGGATGACAGAATTTCTATTAAAGCAAGCAAAGAAAAAGAAGAAAAACATAGCAATAGTGCCTGCATATATTGATTATTTCGCTCACGGCGTGAATGTGAGATTTTCAGAACCTTATTATACTGACGATTTCCAGCCCGCAGAAGAAAATACAGCAGATAAACTCACGCAATTGGTCGCAGAAGAAACAATCAGATTATCCAAACTAAGATTTGACTGATTCTATGAACTGTTTTATTTCCTTGACCTCATTCTCAGAAATACCTATCAAAGGCCTTAGAGTGGCGATTCTATAATCATCTCTTATGCTTTCAATTCTGTCGTTAACAATTATGGCGTGCAAGTCATATTTCTCAGCAAACTCATCCAGCTGTTCAGGCAAGATTACGTGCAATTTCAACTCAACCGGGCTGAAGAACTGTAATTTGTCTATAAATTTCTGCATTTTCTCTTTTTGCATTTCATCAAAGACAAAAGGAAACAGATCACAGCCTCGTTTCATCGCGAGATAGCACGCAATCATGCTGTCTTCATCTTCCAACAAACCAAGAATCTTTCCTTCTGAACCAACAGGCAAACCTCCTGGCCCTTCTACTTTTTCCTTGTACAGATAGATCTTGTCAGAAATCTCCACGCCTATATTCAAATCATATTCTTTCAGGCTCACTTTCAATCCTGTCTTTTCCACGACAAAAGCTCCGAGTTCCTTATCCATCTCCAGGCTTCCTTTTAATTTTTTCTCGATCCTGTTTGTGGAAACCCTGAATGTCTTTATGTTTCTATTCTTAATTTCTTCTTGCACGAACTTGAGCACAACCTCTTTGATGTCTTCCATGTCTGCTTCGCATTCTATTGCTTTAGAAAAATTAGCAATGCCGAATACAGTCTTCAGCCTGTTCTTTATCTCTCCATCTTCCATCTGGTTGTTATACATATAGAATCTTCCGAAATGCTTGATGACAATGCTGTCAGGAATTCTTGCCTTGATATTCTTGATTAATTTTTTCTCAAAAATAATCCTGTTCTTTCCTTTCAGACCAATCTCTGCATACCTGATGATATAAGCCATAAAGAAACGGTTGTCTTGGATAGAATATAAAACTTATCAAAACTCATCCGTATCTTAATGTATAATAAAGATTTATAGAGCTCAATAGAAAAGCAGCAATATTCAATGCCATAAAGATGTAATCCCAGATATATACACTGTAAACTATCAATCCCAGGCTTCCAAAGACATAAATCAAGTTGAAATGCCATTCCAGACCGCTCTTCTTTGTCTTTATGGTCCGGATTGTCTCTGGTATCCAGCTCAGAGCGATAAGAATTAGACCGATTATTCCAATGATGCTATAGATTGTGAACTCCATCTTACCTCTTTTTTTATTATTAATATCGCAATACTATTTATTATTATTTCTTTATCACACCGACATCATTCTCATAATTCTCCAATGCCTTTGCAAGCGCATCAATCGCAAGATTCGAACAGTGCAATTTTATAGGCGGCAGCTCATCAAGTTCTTTGACAATGTCCTGCTTTGTTATCTTTTTCACTTCATCTATTGTCTTCCCTATTGCAAGATCTGTTGTAACGCTACTGCACGCGATCGCTGCTGCACAACCGAAAGTTTCGACCTTGCAATCCAATATCTTTTTATCCTTTATCTTAACATAAACCTTCATCTGGTCGCCGCACGCAGGATTCCCTACTTCTCCTGTCACTAATTCCTCTCCTGGTTCTAGATCCTTTTCTTCTATCTTTCCTAGATTGTGCGGGTTCAGGAAGTGTTGTTTTACTTTTTCTGAATATTCCATTTTTCACCTTTTCGTTAGAGGGCTTATTTTTCTTAGATCCTCTATGACCTGCTTTAATTTTTTGACAGTATAATCTAGCTCCTGCTTTGTTGTGAATCTGCTTATTGTGAATCTTATGCTGCCATGCATAATATCGTGAGACAAACCTATCGCTTCAAGCACATGGCTCGGTTTCAGATTTATTTGGCTGCACGCGCTACCTGTGCTCACTGCAATCCCAGAATTATCCAAACGTAACAATATGCTCTCGCCTTCTACATAAGCAAAACCAAAATTAATATTGTTGCATAAACGTTTACCGCCTCTTGGTCCGTTCAATTTAACATCTTCAATTTTTTCTTCAACCTGTTTGATGAAATAATCTCTCAACTCTGCCATTCTGGAAACATGCTCTTTGTCTTGTGCGAGTTCAACAGCCTTTGCAAAACCTACTATTCCTGGCACGTTCTCTGTACCTGCCCGTTTTGCATTTTCCTGTCCGCCTCCGAATGTTGTAGGCTTGAAATCAATATCCTTTCTTATGAAAAGAGCTCCAACTCCTTTCGGGCCGTGGACCTTATGGCTCGACATGGAAAGCAAGTCAATATTCATCTTATCGACATCAATAGGGATTTTTGTGAATGCCTGTACAGCATCGGTGTGCAACAAGATTTTCTTTTCCTTGCACAATTTTCCTATCTCTGTTATGTCCTGTATAGTTCCTATCTCATTATTTGCAAGAATTATGCTCACCAAACATGTTTTCTTATTGATTTTCTTTTCCAATTCATTTAGATCAATGAAACCTTCGCTATCAACCTTAAGATACGTGATGTCAAAACCATTCTTTTCCAGTTCTTTGAAAGCATTGGCAACTGCAGGATGTTCAATATTGGTTGTGATAAGGTGCGTCTTTCCTTTTTCTTTCATCTGCTTTGCAATACCTAAGATAGCGAGATTATCAGCTTCTGTGCCCCCGCCAGTAAAAACTATTTCTTCTTTTTCTGCACTAATGCTGTCTGCAATAACTTTCCTGCTCTTTTCTATTGCTTCCTTTGCCTCTCTTCCGAAAGAATGAAGACTGCTAGGATTTCCGTATTTTTCTTTCATATAAGGAAGCATTGCATCTATCACAATCTTGTCCACCTGTGTCGTGGCTCCATTGTCCAAATATGCTTTTTTTATCATTTTCATACATTCACCACAAAACAAGCCCTACAATTTTCCTTTTCATGCCCATATTTCTTATGAAGCTTGCACAATAGTTTTGTCTTTTGCACCATATTTATGATAATTTTGTATTCTCCAAACAGATCGTCAGGGTTCCTCAATATATTTGAAGCACTCTGCTTTATCTTATCAAGAATTTCCTTGCCGAATTGTACATCATTCCCTCTCTTGTTCTTCAAGTACTGAGAAACCGCTGCTTTTGTGATATCCAATATTTCTGATATTTCTTTCTGGCTCTTTCCCGTTCTCTTTAATTCAAGTGCCAGCTCTCTTCTGATTGCTGGAAGAACATACCAGACTACGATCTCTTGCGGCGTCTTGACCATAATTAACAATCGTTAACTAAGTTATATTTAAAATTTGTGTATCCGGACAATGCCTGCACAATTATTTTCAATATTGAAAAAATATAGTTTCAACCACCTTTATGTTGCCTTGGCACCCCTTTATTTCTTATGGAACAAAAAAGGCATAAATGGCCTCTGCTAAGGAATTCGTACATAAACAAGGCCTGAAATATCAGCGATTCCATACGAAATTTAGGTTATATGGTCTAGAAACTATATGTTATAGAACGTACCGATTTAAAAACATTTATAAATAAAAAGATATTTCCTTTAAATATCCACGTTATTGGGGGTGGCGATAATGGCCAAAGCTAAAGCAAAGAAAAAAGTTGCACCTAAAACAAAAGATGCAAAACCAAAAAAGATCGAGATAGTTAATATTGTTGTAAGTGGTCAAGTTGATCAGGATAAAATCCCATTGGAAAAGATGGCAGCTACTTTGCCTAACACAGAATACAATCCTGAACAATTCCCAGGTCTTGTTTTAAGAATCAGGGAGCCAAAAACAAGTGCACTTATCTTTAACAGCGGAAAGATTGTTTGCACAGGCGCAAAGAATATGGAAAAAGTAGAGCAGGCAATGGGAAAGATTGTTGAAGCTCTTAAAAAGATCGGTGTCAATATCAAGAGCAAACCGCAGTACAAGGTCCAGAATATGGTGGCTAGCGGAGACATTGGCATGGATATCAACCTGAATACTCTCGCGATCAAACTTGAGAACACAGAGTATGAACCAGAACAGTTCCCAGGATTAGTTTATAAGTTGAAAGGAACAAACGCGACATTCTTATTGTTTACCAACGGACAAATAGTGTGTACTGGAACCAAAAGCAAAGAAGAAGTTGAGGATTCTGTTCAAAAGCTTATAAAGAAGCTTAAGGAAATTAAATAGTTTTTTATTTTCCCTTTTTTTCCCTGTTCCAGAAAATGGATGCAAGCACTCAGATAGAACTATTTCAGGATTTTATAGACTCTCATAACAAAGCAGAACTACTGGATGCTGCTCGAAAAAACGACCAGAGTCTAAGGATAGATTTCTCTGAACTTTCAAAATTCAATATTGAGCTAGCAGAGCTATTGCTGAACAAACCTGACGATGTTATCAAGGCTGCAGAGCTGGCAATAAGCAAGTTTGACATTGACAAAAAGATCAAGGTGCGTTTCTGTAACCTTCCAAAAAGCAGTTTGCTATATGTCAGGAATATAAGGAGCGAACACATCGGTAGATTCATCAAGACTATAGGCGTTATAAGGCAAAAGACTGACGTAAGACCGCAAGTGGTAGGTGCAAAGTTCGAATGCCCTAGCTGCGGGAACATCATAAATGTAAACCAGGATGATAATACATTCAAACAGCCTACAAAATGCGGGTGTGGAAGAAAAGGTAAGTTTAGATTGATCGAGAAAAAATTGATTGATGCCCAGAAACTAGTCATAGAAGAAGCGCACGAACTGCTGGAAGGCGGTGCGCAGCCTAAAAGAATCAATGTTTATCTTCATGAAGATCTCACGAGCCCGTGGACAGACAAGCGAACTAATCCAGGTACAAAAGTCATGGTCACAGGCGCGATAAAGGAACTTCCTATAATAACAAGGAGCGGAAGTCAGTCTGTTCTATTCGATCTTGCACTAATCGGAAATTATATTGAACCTATTGAAGAGGATTTTACAGAGCTATCGATCGGTGAAAAAGAATTGAAAGAGATTATCGAACTGTCCAAAGATCCTAAGATCTATGAGAAACTAAAGCTAAGCATCGCACCGTCCATCTTCGGCCATGAAAAAGTCAAAGAAGCGCTTGTCATGCAATTATTCGGCGGTGTCAGGAAAGTTAGGGACGACGGCGTAATAACAAGAGGGGACATGCACATCTTATTGATTGGAGATCCGGGCAGCGGTAAAAGCCAGCTGATCAAGAGGATGTCAGTTGTCGCGCCAAAAGCAAGATTCGTGAGCGGTAAAGGCGTTAGTGGCGCAGGACTTACTGCCACTGTTGTGAAAGATGAGTTCACTCAAGGCTGGGCATTGGAAGCAGGCGCATTGGTCCTGGCAAATCGCGGTTATTGTATGATTGACGAATTAGATAAGATGAACAAAGAAGACAGGGACGCGATGCACGAAGGTCTTGAACAGCAATCCATCAGCATCTCAAAGGCAAATATCCAGGCGACTCTCAGGTGCGAGACAACTGTTTTATCAGCAGCAAATCCTAAATTTGGACGTTTTGATCCATACATGTCAATTCCAGAGCAGATAGAACTGCCTGTTTCCTTGATCAACCGTTTCGATCTTATATTCGCTGTCAAAGATTTGCCTGATAAGGAAAAAGACAGGACTATGTCCCGTTTCATACTCAAGCTGCATCAAAACATAAAAAATGAAATGGACGTTCCGATCCGCACTGAGGTTATAAGAAAATACGTTGCTTATGCAAAGCAGACTTGTTTTCCAGTATTAACAGATGACGCATTGCAGGAGATTGAAGATTATTATGTAAAGATGAGGTCCAGTGGCGCAGATGAAGGAAGCAAGTCCGTCCCTATATCTGCACGACAGCTGGAAGGCATCCTTAGACTGGCAGAAGCGAGCGCAAGAGTAAGGCTTGCAAAAGAAGTCTCAGTAGAAGATGCACAGCGCGCTATTGTGCTGATGCAATTCTGGTTGTCAGAGCTAGCAATGGACAAGGAAACAGGAAAAATCGATATCGACAAGATCGCATCTGGAATATCAACATCTGAAAGACAGAAGATTGTCGGTGTCAGGGAAATCATAATCGAGCTGGAAAACAAATTAGGTAAAGTCATCCCTACAGAAGACATTGTCAAAGAAGCAGAAGCAAAAGGCATCAATGCTACAAAAGTAGAAGAAAGTATTGAGAAACTAAAAAGAAGCGGCGACATCTTTGAACCGAAACCGGGCTTTATTAGCAGGCTTTAAATATAAACAGCAATACTTAAATATTTTCTATTTTCCTCTTGATTGAATGGTCCAGACACAATACCAAAGATTTTCTGCAGTTTATGTTCCAATAAGCGAGATCTTCAAGTATGAGTACAAGAAAGGTGTTGCTCAGTTCGATCCTAACTATCTAGATGCAGGTTGTATGCAGATTTCCAGGGTTTCATTGACAGGTGTTGTCATAGATAACAAGACAGAGAATGGCAGTCCTGCAATCACTATCGATGATAAGAGTTCTACAATAGAAGTCAGAGAATTCGTAGATCCTTCAAAACAAGAAGGCCCTGTCTTGCTCAATGGTCTTAATATTGGAAATTTGATTACTGTTATCGGAAAAATAAAAGAGTTTGGCGGCCAGCGTTATGTGCAGGCTGAAATTGTTAAGAAAACAACAGCAGACTGGCTGAAGTTCAGCCAGACAAAGGCAAGAATCACAGAATTAAACTTAAAAATAAAGAACAAAGGGAAAAATTTTGTACAGACCCAACAACAACCTGCTCAACAAACACAATCCCAGCAACAACAACAAAACCAAACTCAAAATGACACAGAAGAAGAACAGATAATGGACGCGCCTCTAGACAAGATCGTGAACAAGGCAGAAATCATCTGCAAGATAATTGACGAAGAAGACAAAGGTTCTGGTGTTCTGATAAAGGACATAATTGAAAAGAGCAATATGGACGATTGTGAGAAGATAATCAATGACTTGCTAGAGAACGGAGATATCTTTATGGTGCAGCCTGGTAAAGTCAAAGTTCTTAATTAACTATCTTTAATTCTAAGAAAGTATAGCCACTAAATTAGGCGTGACAAATACCTCTACTAAAGTCGCGACAAACAGCATTGCGACTGCTATTCCTATCAACTCAGTGCTGTCAAATATTATCTTGAAAAACTTTTTAGAACCAAGATCATGCCTTATTATCGCCACTGATATGATTCCGCCTGCAAGAGCTCCTACAAAATAAGCACCCATCTCCAGAATTCCGTGGGGCATGTATCTTACCAAACCAAGTGCCAGTGCGTGCAGGCCGCTGTACGCAATCAACTTAGTCTTGATGAAATTCCCAATAAAAGCGCCTCCAACAGACGCGTTCCAAGTAAGTATGAAGATTGCGCCTGCACCATACAAGAATGAAAAGAAGATGCAGAATATGAGCACTTTAATATTGTTCAAGAATATTGAAAAGATGTATTTTGAATACATTGCAGCTCCTCCTGTGACGTGAGCATTCAAGTTACTTATTGTATGGAACTGGGTGCTGAACAAAGTATTTGTCAATTGCTCTGGCAATAATACTGCCCATAGTGTGAATGACACAAAGAAACCGAGGAACATGAATACCAAAGTCATGACAGTCTTGCTGTGCTCTTTCAATATTCGATGCTGATCTTCATATATGATGTCATATTTCTCCTCACACTTGATTGCATAGTAGATGAACGGGAAGCAAGCGAATGCAGTGAAGAATACCATTATCAGGCTAGCCTGGTTCTTGAACAGTATCATACTCAAGATGATTGCAACAGAAGAATAAACAAAACCCATTATAAAAATATACTGCGGTTTCCTTCTAATAGTTTCATATCTGATTAAAGACTCTAGCACCATTTTTTTCTTACTAATTCACTACTGTTATTTTATTGTCTATATATTAATTAGCCAATATAAGCTTTTCGTATTTTTAAGCATAACCTTTATATACTTGATGAAGAGTTTGATACTCTGAAGTGATAATAATTTCAAAAAAATGTCTTACGAAGAACTATTAAAAAAAGCAAGGCAGGAATTGCCAGAGTCGGTTTTCATCAAGGAACGTTTCGAAATTCCTAAAGTAAAAGGATTCATCCAAGGAAACAATACTATAGTTGTTAATTTTGTTCAGATTGCAAAAACATTGGGCAGAGAGCCTGAACATCTTCTGAAATTTGTTTTGAAAGAGATTGCAGCTCCTGGCAAACTTGATGGACAAAGACTTATCATTGGCAGTAAGATATCTGCGAGTCTGATCAATCAAAAGATCAAGCTTTATGCAAATACTTATGTCCTTTGTCCTGAATGCGGCAAGCCAGATACTAAACTGATCAAAGAAAAGACAGTCAGCTCTTTGAAATGTGCTGCTTGCGGCGCAAAACATCCTGTAAGACTTATTTAACTTGATTCTAGGTCATTTTGAGCTCCAAAGGAAATTCTGACAGACCTTTATTTCTTATGAAGCTGATATTTGCATTTGAGAGTGACCCCTGTATTTCTTATAGAAAAAAGAAATTGATGGTAAGGTGTCTTCTTTTTGTATTCGAAATCAAACTAAACATTAGATTTTCAGTATAATAATAATAAATAATCATTAATAATTAAATAATATAATAATCAATTCAGTTATCTGCTTTTATTGATTTTCTTTATTCACTTGAAGTTTTCGACGACAAATCATTATTTTCTATATTGAAAATAATAACGTATTATAATATAATAATAAAAATATAATATATTATATAATATATAATATAATAAATAATAATATAATAAAATAAAAAATAAAATAATCAACTTTAA
>Ga0180438_10006520_pt1 | contig 15765 bp, 14 predicted proteins | sample SS_ome_12_FD_132455 | JGI IMG/M metagenome (GOLD analysis project Ga0180438, IMG submission 132455) | Hypersaline lake sediment archaeal communities from the Salton Sea, California, USA - SS_3_D_2 metaG | ecosystem: Environmental > Aquatic > Non-marine Saline and Alkaline > Hypersaline >...
ATTGGTTCCACACCAGGCTTGTTGTTTTCTCTGGCTCTTGGCCTGCTGGTGGCCCCCCTGACCGGCTTGCTCATCCTGCAATCCCGGGCGGCCGCCCCCGAGCCCCAGGTCCGGCAGGGGTGGGAGATCCGTTGTATCGACTGTTCAAAGAGCATTGGTCTGATGACAGACCGCAGCCTGCGGCTGGATGTGGCGGGCCATCCCCACGTCGCCTACGGCGAAGATCACCTGTACTATGCCTGGCACGATGGGATCACCTGGCACCACGAGATGGCGGACGGTGCGGCCGGTGTGGGGCAGCACGCTGCCCTGGCCCTGGATGATCTGGACCACCCCCACATCAGCTACTATGATGCCTCCAATGCCGACCTGAAGTATGCCCATTGGGGGCCCGGGGGTTGGTCTGCCGAGACGATCGACGCCTGGGGGGACGTTGGCCTCTATACCTCGCTAGCCGTGGACGGGGCGGGATTTCCCCACATCAGCTACTATGACGCGACGCGTGGCTTCCTCAAGTATGCTTTCCGCGACGCGGGCGGGTGGCACGTAGAGACCGCGGACACGGCGGATGGGGCCGGCCTGTACACCTCCCTGGCATTGGATGGGGAGGATCTGCCCCATGTTGGCTATGGGGACCGCTTCAGCACGGGCCTGAAGTACGCCCACCGCGATGCAACGGGCTGGCATGTCCAGGTTGTGACGCATGAAGGGGTGTTTCCCATCTCGTATACCTCCCTGGTTCTGGACGCAGGAGGCTATGCCCATGCCAGCTACTACGTCAAGGGCTGCCTACGGTATGCGTATCAGGATGCAGCCGGCTGGCATGTCGAGTCTGTGGGCACGCCGGGATTCGTGGGGCATGTCTCCCTGGCGGTGGACGGGGATGGACAGCCCAAGATCAGTTGTTATGACTACTATGACCAGGCCTTGAGATGCGCCTACCGGGATGGGCAGGGGTGGCACGTGGAGACCGTGGACGCCGCAGGCGACCGGGTGGGCCTCTACAGCTCCTTGGCGCTGGACGGGGAAGGGCGGGCGCGCATCAGCTACTTTGCCGATGGTGACCTACGCCACGCCCACTGGAATGGGGTGGAATGGGTGCTCGAGACAGTGGACAACGGGGCGACAGTGGGTCCCCATACCTCACTGGCACTGGATGCGGATGGCCTGGCGCACGTAGCCTACGTCGATGCCAGTATAGGCGCCCTCAAGTATGCCCGTGCAAACGGATATGGCTGGGACATCGAAGTCGTCGATGATAGCAGCTACGGCGTACACGACGTATCGTTGGTCGTGAGAGCGGATGGGCAATCCCACGTGGCATACCGGGGGGATGGTTTGATGTACGCCTACCGGGGCGCGGCCCGCTGGTACTACTATAGGCTGGCTGACTCTGGCGATGGCCTCTCGCTCGACCTGGATAGCGGGGGATACCCGCGCCTCAGCTATGGGGGCTACGGCGGGCTGAGGTATGCCTATAAGGACCACGCTGGCTGGAAGTTCGAAGCTGTGGATACGAGTGGATTCGTTGACGATACCTCCCTGGCGTTGGACGCGGATGGGTTGCCGCATATCGCGTACCATGACTATCTTTATCATGCCCTCAAGTATGCCTACCGGGATGGCGCCGGCTGGCACGTACACATGGTGGACCCCGGGGGAGGGGAGGGGGCCTCGCTGGGGGTCGATGGCAACGGCCTACCGCGGATTGCCTACCGGACGCACGACGAGATACGGTACGCCTACCTGGGTGCAGACGGCTGGCAGATCGAGATCCTGGAGCCGGCTGCCGGGACATATGGCGGGGCACCGTCGTTGGTAGTGGATGGGACAGGTGTGCCCCATGTGGCCTACCACCGCAGCCAACCATCCTCGGAGCTGCGCTACGCCCGTAGTGATGATGGGGGCTGGCGCCTCCAGACAGTGGATGATGAAGGAGGGCTGGCACCCTCGCTGGTCCTGGATCGGGCGGGACAGCCGCACATCAGCTACGCCAGCCTAGGCGACCTCAAATACGCCTTCTATGTGAACACCGACTTTACGACCTATGTGCCCCTCTTTGTGCAGACGCAGTGAGTCCGCGACACCACCCGCCAGAGTCGCTGCTCGCGTATTGACTTTGCTGCAAAGCGTGGTATAATAAAAGTATCCCGGGACGTGACTGTACCGAACTCGCGGTAGTCTCATCGAAAACTGACGCGGTGGCCCAGGGTACTGGCGCACCTGGGCAACGAACAAACTGGACAAACGCTCGCTCACCGACGGGGTGAAGCGGGCGTTTCTTGTGCTAGTGGGTGAGGTGTAGCAACTATGGTGAGCTACGGAGATCGGCAAATGGGGGCTTTATGCGATCGGAGGTGTTGTCCTTGGGAAGGGGGTGGAGCGATGGCCGCGGGTGAGTGGATCATGCCCGAAGGCTTCCGTCAAAGGACCTCGGGGGGGATGTTGACGATTTCGTGGAGGGGGCCAGCCCACTGGGCCTGCACCGTCGGTGGCGCGTTCGCGCTGGTGTTGTGCGGGGTGCTGCTGGCCTGCTTTGCGCTGAGCAACCCGCCAGTTCTGGGGGCGTGTCTGGTGGCGGCAGCGGGCGTAGCGCTGGCAGCCTATGTGCTGCTGGTGGGGGTGTGCAACCGGACGGTGGTACGGGCCGGTCCGGAACAGCTAGAGGTACGGCACGGGCCGCTGCCCTGTCCAGTCTCGCACAGGTTCCAGCTACCATGCCGGACGCGGTTGGCGAAGGCCGATGTGGAGCGCCTGACCGTGGAGGAGGAGGCTCGCAAGGACCATGACGGCTGGACCTACCATACGTACGGCGTGCACGCTGTAACGAGGGATGGAGGCCAGAGGATGCTGCTGACAGGGCTGAGCCGGGGAGAGGCCGTCTTCCTGGTGCGAGAGCTGGACAACGCCCTGGGCGAAGCGTAGAAAGGAGGACAACGGTGGCAGAAGCTCGTGGGAGGACCGATGGCTGGACGCTGGCGATGCGCTGGATCGCGCGGATGCTGGCCCTGATCGCGGCTGGGCTGCTTGTGTGGTTTGTTGCTGAGGCAGGAGCACGCGTGTTCCCCGAATTGGCCTGGCGTGATCCCCAGGGAATTCCCCTGCTTATCGTCGTTGTGGCGGCGATTGGAGGTATGCTTGCTGCCTGGCGCTGGGAGCTGGCCGGTGGGCTGGCGACCGTCGCAGGTGCAGCGGCCATTGTGGGCCTCGTCGTGTGGGGATCCGGGGTGGACATGGTGTATGGTGCCCTGTGGTTTGCATCCCCATTGCTGGTAGCTGGAGTCCTGTACCTGGGCTGCTGCGCGCGGACAGGGACGGCGACTGTGTCTGACCCGGAGGCCCGGTGAAATAGTTGGGAGCGGGAGGAGGTTCGCCTTGCCAAGAATCGCCATCAGAGAGCAAGATCTGCGCGACGGCGTGGAGGCTATCGGTGCGGCTTCCTTCCTATCCGAGACGAAGGACGCTGCCCGCACCTTCTGTTGTTGAGGTTGGCAGTAGCGCTGTTGCAAGTTGCCGTTCCTGTCTCCAACGGCGATCCCACGGAGGAAGGGGAACGGTACGAGACCGAGGTCCACCACAAGCTGTGTGCGGTCTCTACATAGGGAGGGGATGTGACCGGGCCGGCTTCTGTGCAGACCCGGTCTTTGATTCCAAGGAGGTGCAGGCCATGGAAGCGCTGGTTCGGGATAGAGTGGGAAAATCGGAATGCGGGACGATAGCTCTGCTGTTGATCCTTACCCTGGCTGTGACGGTGGTGACTCTCCCATTACGCCCGGCCCGGGCCCAGGAGGAGGTTGAGCTCTATCACGAGGATTTCGAGGATGGGCGCGCCCAGGGCTGGCGTCTTGAGGAGGAAGGGGATGGCGAAGTCGGCTGGTCGGTGCGTGACGGCGAGCTCCACGGCAGCGAGCATTTCTGGGCGGTGTACGAGCCCGGCTATTGGTACGATGCCCGCCTGACGCTCCTCGTGCAGCTGGGCAATCCCTACCTTGATGATCGGGGGAATGGTGGGCTGCACATCATGATGCGCCTGAGCGAGGAGGGGCGATACGTACTGGCGATCAGCCCAGAGCGGGTCACGATCTTTAAGTGGTCACCAATCTCGATGGCCAATCGGCCCGTTTGCCGCGCGGTCTGGAGGTGGTGGAGGGGGAGCGGCCTGCGCCTGCCCCCGAACTGGTCCTCAGCGAGGTCTGGCCTGGTGAGGTAGAAGCAGGCAGCGAGGCCGAACTCGAGCTCTTTGGCTCAGGATTCGGCGGGGATGCGGAGGTCCAGGTGTACGGCGGCGGGGTGGAGGTCCAGGACGTGCGCGAGATCGAATCCACGCGGATGGTGGCGGTAGTCTCCGTGCACGAGGACGCCCAGCCCGGTGCGCGGACCGTGGCGGTGCGCAGCGGCGGGCAGCAGGCCCGACTGGACGGCGGCCTGGTCGTCAGCGGGGCAGCCCCGGGGCCGGGAGAACCCACTCCTCCGACAGTGGCGCCTACGGCACCTCCCGGGGGCACGGGGGGCGGGGATGATCTGGACCTGTACCGCGCTCTGCTGTGGGGTGGCGCCACGGTATTGCTCAGTGCGGCGAGCTTTGCCGCTGGCCGGGGCCTGAGCCTGCGCTCCAAAGTGTTTGTGACTGACCAGGCGCGTCTGCAATGGCGGGTGGAGGCCAAGAAAGAGCTGCCAGAGGCCAAACGGGCCTGCCAATGGGCCTGCCAGGGCAGGGCGGTGGGCAAGTTGGGGGATCGCTGGAGCGTCAAGTGGATTGACCTGGTCCCGCTGCCGACTAGGGGCGCGGCGCTGCCCAAGAAGCGTGTTGAGAGCAAGGACCTGGGTGGACTGAGCAAGTTGGCCAACTTGCGGGCAATCGTCTACAGTGATGCAGAGATCCGTAGCGAACTGAAAGCCGCGGTCGATGCGCTGGTGGCCCAGGTCCGATCGTGGGAGCAAGAGGGGCAGACCCCAGCCTCCTTTGAGGTGCGGGCCAAGATGGAAGGGCCAGTTGACCTCTCGTTCGGGCTGCATCACTGCAAGGAAGTGTCGGGCAAGTTGAGCTGGGGGGATCCGCTGCTCAGTTGGAAGGGCAAACTGAACCAACCCGCGGGCCGTAACGTGGGCGTTCTTCGTGGGCCGGTTGCCGGCGAAGTCGATTCCGCCGCGCGGATGCGGCGGGAGCTGGAGGATTGCCTGGTGGACCTGGCCAAGGAGCTCCGGTTCTGGCTGTAGGAATATCCATCACGGCCATCTACCAGTTCGTGGTCATTGCCATGATTCCTGCGGCATCGGGACTGACCTCGGTGGCGTGCATGCTGTTGATCCGGCCCCGCGCCTTTTCGCCAGCGATGCAGTTGCTTCTGCGGCCCGGGGACAGTGCCAACCGGGGCCGAGGCAATGGGGATCTTTTGGATTCCTTGATGGTAAGAGTTGCCTGTTGAGCAGAACGCCCCCGAGGACGGGGGCTCTGAGCCTTCCCCTAGATCACCGAAAGCATTGAGAGTCAGGGCTGAGAAGACGGGAATTCAGGTCTCATTGACATAGTCCGGGTATCGTGCTATACTGGGTGGGAGCTGGCTCCTGCCGGGCTGCACTACACGCCGCCGTTCATGGCCTTGCCATCGCATGCTAGACATAAAGCCTCGATGCGCCGTCAGCTCACCTGCTTCCACCGAACGATGTCAGGACCCACGCCAGAGAGGCATGTGGGGGAAAGGAGATCCCAATGTCTGAAGAGTATCTGATGGACTTGCAGCGCAGCATTCAGGAGCAGGGGCACGCCTGGTCGGCAGGGGAGACCCTGCTGTCCACGTTGCCCCCCGAGATCCAGGATCGCCGGCTCGGCCTGCGTGTGGAGCCGGACGAACTGGAACGCCTGGCCACGGCCATTGCCCAGGCATCACTCATGGCGGCCGAGGCGGCCGCCGAGTTCCCCGGCGCCTGGGACTGGCGTGACGTGGGCGGCGCCGACTGGACGACGGCGATCCGCGATCAGGAGAACTGCGGCTCGTGCGTGGCCTTTGGGACGGTGGCCGTCCTGGAGGCGATGCTCAAGCGGCACGAGAACGACGCGAGCCTCCAGCCGAACCTTTCGGAGGCGCACCTCTTCTTCTGTGGCTGTGGCAACTGCTGTGACCGGGGCTGGTGGCCGACCAATGCCCTCGACTATGCCAAGAACTACGGTGTACCCGACGAGGCATGCTTCCCCTACCAGGACCACGACATGCCGTGCGAGGACACATGCCAAGACTGGCAGAGCCTTGCAGTCCGGGTGGTGAACTGGCAGGAGGTGCTTGACGTCGATTCGCGCAAGGTGTGGCTGTCGTCCACCGGGCCGATGGTGGGCTGTATGGCCGTCTACCGCGACTTTTTCAGCTACACCGGCGGCATCTACCAGCACACCAGCGGCGAGTTAGCAGGCTACCATGCTATCGGCGTGGTGGGTTACTCGGAGGTGGATCAGTGCTGGATCTGCAAGAACAGTTGGGGGTCCAACTGGGGCGAGAACGGCTGGTTCCGCATCGGCTATGGCGAGTGCGGCATGGACAGCCAGTTTGCCATGTATGGCGTGGACGACGTCACACCGCCCGGTCCGCCACCCCCGCCACCCCCACCCCCGCCCCCACCGCCGCCACCGGAGCCGGGCTGCAACCTGTTGGCGCGGATCATCGCGGCCTTTGCTCGAAAGTAGGAGCAGGAAATGGACGTACAGACCTTTGAGGATCCGGCGCGGACCATTCGCGTAGCTCCAGGTGCGTACTTTGCCGTCCGCCTGCCAGGCAATCCGACTACGGGCTACGTCTGGCATGCACAGGTGGACGACCGTTTCCTGGAATCGGTGGCCCAGACGTTTGAGCCCGACAACGAGGTCCCGGGTGCGGCGGGGCATGAGCTGTGTAGCTATCGCGCCCTGAAACGGGGCAGGACCGAGATCACCTTCGAATACCGGCGGCCGTGGGAGGATCGGGTCCGGGATAGCCGGCGCTTTACCGTGGTGATTGAGTAGGACGAGCGCGCGTACAGCTCCAAAGGGAATCGAGCACGGCGCCAGGACGGGACTGCTTCCCGTCCTGGCGCTTTGCCTGCACGGAGCTACTGGCGGAAGGCTGCAGCAGTGGTCGACATCCTGAAGCCCTTGTGGTCCGGGTGCCCCAAGGACCTTTTCTTTGGCGCTAAAGTGGCACCAAAGCTTCAGTGGGGTGGTGCTTCCTTTGTCCACACCACCATTTGGGAGGGACCGCGGTTGGCCCAGGCATAGTAGGGGATGGCGGTGAGGGGATCGCCGCGCGTAGTTTGGCCGCGCAGTACCCAGACCCCGCCCAGGAGCTCGGGCCGGTGCTCGGGCTTCAGGGAGGCGGTGTCCAGTGGCGTGTCGAACAGGTCGAGGGCGGGATTGTCCACGCTCTCCAGGCAATAGACCAGCGGCCCGCGCGTCAGGGCGACCTTCCCGCGAAGGCTGCTGACCCTGGGGTGCGGCCGGCGCACGGTGAGGAGCATGGTGAAGGCGATCTCGACGAGGTCACCCGGCGACCAGGTGCGCGAGATCGGGAGGTAGGTTGCCCGCTGGGGCGCATAGCCGGAGGCGGGCAGGACCGCGGCCTGGGAAGGCGGCGCGGTCTGCATTTCTGTACCGTTGACCGCCAGTTGGTAGTCTCCCGTCCAACTGGGGATGCGCAGGTACAGCGTAAAGGCCGCTGGCGAGGCATGCCGAAGGCGGAGGGTGACGGCGCCCTGCCAGGGAAGCGCCGACGCCACTTCGAGGTCCACGGGGGTGTGCAGCTCGATCGTGGCCTCGCTGCCCACGTACTGGTGCACCCACAGGGCGTTCCGGGTGTGGCTGTAGAGGTACTTGCCCAGGTGCGCCCAGGTGCGGGACAGGTTGGATGGGCAGCAGGGCACCTCGTACCAGGCCTGGCGGCTCGCACCGTCACGGCAAGCCAGGGGATTTTTGTAAGAGTAGGACTTGCCATCCAGGCCCATGCCCACGGCCGAGGCGTTATAGAGCTGCCACTCGAAGAGGTCGGCATACTGGGCCTGGGCGGTGCTCAGGGACATCTGCCAGTTCCAGAACATGCAACCGAGGGCGGCGCAGGTCTCGGCGTAGGCTGCCTCTGGATCGAGCTCATAGTCGCGGCCAAAGCCCTCGATGGCCGGCACGGAGCCGAGGCCGCCGGTGACGTGCATCCTGCGCGCCACCATGTGCGCCCAGGCCCTTTCCAGGGCGGGCAGCAGGGTCTCGTCACCGCGGGCGCGGTAGAGCATGGCCACCGCCGTCTCCAGGTAGGCAAAGCGCACCGCGTGGCCGACAGGCGCCTTCTGCCGGCGCACCGGGTGATGCTGCTGTGCATACTGGCCGCTGAGGGCGCTTAGGAGATAGCGGGCCGGGATGCCCGGGGGTTTGAGCGGCTGGTCCGTGGCTGCCGGTTGGCCTGCAGCCCGTTCGGGGTGTTCGGCCCGGTAGCGCGCCTGCGCATCCTGGACGTGGGCCGTGCGCCGGTCCGCACTGCGGTTTTGGTGGAAGAGGTGGGTGGCAAAGCGGGGGATGCGACCCCGCTGCTCCACGAACTGCTGGGCCAGGTCGAGATAGTCCTCCTGGCCGGTGGTCTCGTACAGCCGGATCAGGGCGATCTCGACCTCCTGGTGGCCAGGGGTGTGCTCCGGCCCGCTGCCCAAAAAGTCGCGGACCAGCAGATCGGCGGCTTTTTCGGCCACGTGCAGCATCCGGCGCTCGCCGGTGACCTCGTGGTGGGCGATGGCGGCCTCGATCAGGTGCCCGTGGCAGTACAACTCGTGCTCGATCTGGAGGTTGGTCCATCGCACGTCGGGAAAGTGGAGCTGGTTGTAGGTATAGAGGTAGCCGTCGGGCGCCTGGGCGGCGACGAGGAGTGTGGCAAAGGCGTCGATGCGCGCCTGGAGGGCCTGGGAATCGTGGTGGGAGGTTGCCCGGCAGGCAGCGTCCAGCCACTTGTAGGCGTCCGAGTCGGCAAAGAACCAGCCCTGGCGAAAGCCCTCCACCTGCCCATCGACGAGACGAAAGTTATCGATGCAGCCGGTCCTTTCCAGTTGCTGCCATTGGTGGAGCAGGGCTGTCTGGGCGTTCGTCTTCAGGCGAGGCGCCCAGAAATCGTCTGTGATGTGGACCTGCCGGGGATCAAGCGCTTGCATCTTTGCCCCCTGGATACGGTCTTTCCCACTGAGTCTGGCCCGGCTGATGTGCGGCCGCCAATGGAAGGCAGACGAGTAACTATCTTATCCTGCCTTTTTCACACGAAATCTATGCTTAGGATACCACAAGCGGCGGGGGCTGTCAACTGGAGGGGGTGGCCGAACAGGATGGGACAGCTGGCCCGGCCTCTGTCGGCCGGATCGCCAAGAGGTTGAACCGGCGATCGAATCGGGCGGGAATCAATACGAGGCTTTGCCCAAGATCTATGACGACCTGTTGGTGTCCTTGTACATAAAACAATTGGTCTCGCAGTATCCCCTGGATCGCAGGAGGTGCAGCGCCACCTGGTTGTGGGTGTGGACCCCCGTCCGGATCGTGTCCAGGTCCTGGGCGAGGGTCCAGCTTTCGACTTGGGCGAGGAGCTGTCCTCCCAGACCGCGGTTACGCACGGCTGGTTGGACTTGTAGGTCCTGCAGCCATACGTACCGTTTTTCTCCCAGGTCGCCCTTTGACCTGTAGGCCCACGCGAACCCGGCAAATGCGCCGCCGGCATCTTCTGCGACGTGCACGGCGTGGTTGGCTTGATCCAGCTTCTCTATGCTGGCCATTTGCGCATAGCGGGCGCGCATCTCTTGCTCCGAGACCTCTGTCCCGGCCAGGGCCAGGGTCCGATAGCTCTCGTACCCCAGGGCAAGGATGTGCCGGTCGTCGCGCGCCGGCTGGCGTTCACGGATGCGGAATGCGGTAGGGGAAGGGGAGATCTGGGTCCCGGGGGTGATCTCTTTTTGGAGGTAGCGGTTTAGGATCCGGTAGCCGGCAGAGCGATACAGGCGGATTGCCGCGTCGTTTGAGCCAAAGACGTGCAGACCGATCTTGGCCAGGCCTGCTTTTCGTGCCCAACGCTCGGCCTGCTGCAACAGCTTGGTGCCCAGCCCTTGCCGGCGGTACTCGGGCTCCACCCACAGGTCATAGATCCAGGCGGGGGATGCTTGGAAATCCCATGGCTCCCGGTTCTCCGAGATCGAAATCCACACCAGGCCAGCGTAGGAGTGGTTGCCATGTGGCCGGCCGGTGTTCGGGCCCCTGCGGGTCCTGGCTAGGAAGATGCCTGTCCTGGGCTGGTTCTCGACGAACTGGAGTACTTCCTGCTGGTGCCAAAGGAATGCCTCTTCCTCGGGCACGTGGGCAGGGATGAAGCCGTTGTCCCTGGCGGTCTGGTACTCGACGGCGACGAAATAGGTCCTGTCTTCTTCTGTGGCCTGCTCTTTGATGCTGAACTGCATACTGTGCCTTGACCCCCAGCGCTACCACGGCTGCCTGGCACAAGTCCATGTATTACGCTAGAGGTTATTAGAATCGCAAGATGCCGCCAAATCGCGGACTGGGCTTGGGTATGGCAGAAGACCGGGGCTTGGGCAGAGAAAGAGCCAAGGTCGTTCTGTCAAAGCCTGTCAGGGAACCGGCTCGGACAGGACGCCCAGCAGGATACGGGCTGCCCGCTCGACCAGGGTAGAGCAGGGCCATTGCCCGTCGCCGCCATATCCCTGTTCCCGGATGTCATAACAGCGGGTGGTACCGAACGCCTGGAGGAACCGCTCGCGGTAGAGGTTCACGCGCCGATTACACTCCTCATCGTCCTCCTCGGGGGACGTACGGCCGTAGACAGAGCCGATCAGGAGGGCGCCGCCGCTGACGGTGCCGCACAGTTCCTGGTAGTCACAGCCCAAACCCCCGGCCAGGCCGGACGTCATGCGCATGATATGGTCGTCTACCCGGCCCCACAGATGCTCGCCCACGGCGAGCACGATACCTTCCGATCAATGATAGCCATTGGCGACCAGTTCGCCCGCACGGCGCGCGACGTGGTCGCTATTGTCTTGGTCCATGTGCGATGATAGCCTCCTTGCTTTGATTGTGGGTCTTGAGCAGTTGGGACGACAGTCGATGGACGACGGAACTGTGCCCAGACACGCCCGGGGATTATATCACGAGCGGGGGCAAAATGCAACGGCTACGAGCCGCTTGGCAGATGGGCGGTGGATCCAAGTGGACATAAACTGAAATAGGCATGGTTGCGTTTTCGAGGTGGGGGTGGTATACTCAGGCAGGGTCAGGGAGGTAGCTCATGTTGCCGACAGTCGAAGTGCGATGGTTCCTGCCGGGTGCCATGCCAGAGGAGGTCTGGGCCTGGTTCCAGGAGGGGCGGCTGGTCTCGGCCGAACCCTTACGGGTGGATCACTACCTGCGCGTCCCGGGCAGTGATGCGGCTGGCATCAAGTTGCGGGAGGGCCGCATCGAGCTCAAGGTGCGGACCAGCTCGCACGGTGCAATGCGTTTCTCGCAGGGGGCTGAGGGCTTGGTCGAGGCCTGGCGCAAATGGATGCTGCCACTGGATGAGACGCAATTCGCTGCAACTTGGTATGCGCAGCCGTCGCGATACTGGACGGCGGTTCAGAAAGAGCGCTGGATCTCTGCCTTGGCCGTGGGTACATTGCCGCCAGGGCGTGCGGCGAACCAGGCCACGCCGGGCATGCTGGAATTGGCGAGGGTGCGGGCGCTGGGGGACACGTGGTGGACGCTGGGCTTCGAGGTAAGCGGTATGGAGGCGGAAGCGAAGGCCTTCCTGCTGGAAAGCGCGCAGCGGGTGCTGGAGGAGGCCGGTGCGCCGCGGCTGGGGCTGGAAGCGTCTTGGAGCTATCCACGCTGGCTGGAGCGATAGAGAACGCGCTGGACCGCAGTCCAGCGCGAGAAATTTGCCAATACGAGCCAATTGTAGTACCGGGACCGGTGATCTGGTCCTGTCAGGCACCTGGCATGCGCTAGCGGGCTTGCATTGCCACCGCGTCCAGGGGGCAGGCCTCTTCGCAGAATTCGCAGGCAATGCAGGCTTTGGCCTCCGCGAGGTAGGGATAGAGGGTCGGGTCTTTCGGAACCTGGTGGCCCATGGCCAGACAACTGACGGGGCAGACCTGGATGCACTCCCGGCAGCCGTCGCACAGGGCCAGGTCAAAGGTGGGCAGTGGCCATGCCGAGCGACGGACCTCGACGCAGAGCGCGCCGTGGGCGTCAAGCACGGCTTCGAAATGGCAAATGCGGCCGCAGGCGCCGCAGTCGATGCACAGCCGCGCGTCGATGGTGTGCAGTGCGTTCTTTTCCCCGCTGATGGCACCCACCGGGCAGGGCCGCACACAAGCGGTGCAGCCGGTACAGGCGTCGACGATTGTGTAGGCCATGGTTATCCCTCCTCCCCAGCCGCCGGGGGCTCGCCGAGCCCCAGCGCTTCGAGCGTCTGTGGGGTGGGCACACCAGTTTCGGGGTCCCAGCCCAGCGCTGCCCAGTAGTCGCGCATCATCTGCTCCAGGTCAAAGGTACGCCCCTTGTTGGGCCCCGCCGCCTGGGGTGGTACGCCCTGGGCGCGGGGGTGCATCTTGAGCGACCAGGGATCGATCCCCTGTCGCACGTTGAACATCTGCTTCAGCGTCTGCACGCGATGGGCGATCTCTATATACGCTTCAGGTGTCTTGTTCCAGCCAGTGGCGGCGTTCAGGTACTCAAAGATCGGGAAGCGGGATACGTTGATGACCATGCCAAACATGCACAGGCCCGCGCCATCCATAACCTGCTTGATCAGGCTGTTGCCCGAGGCGCCCATGGCCTTGAGGTGGTCAGCCTGGAAGCGCTCGGTCACCGGGAACTTGGCCGGGGGTTTGGGATAGCCCTCCACCTTGTCCCAGAGGCCGTACATCTCGTAGAAGGTCTGGGATCCGGCGGTATGGCGGCCGGGCATCGGTTCCACGCTGTAGTGGAGGCCGTAGCCGGGGTCGCAGCGGGGGTCGTGCATGGGCAGTTCCTGCCCACCAGCGTGGATGGCGTACTGCTCTGATCCCTGGCCGATGCGCTCCGCGGCGCGCAGGACGCCGTCGGCCAGCACGTCGCCGATCCCCTGGCGATGCACCATCTTTTCCACCAATTGGACGATTGCCTCGCCGTTGCCCCAGGCTAGTTCCAGGCCATCCGTATCCTCTGCGGTCAGGATGCCCTTCTCGTAGCACTCGATGGCAAAGGCGACGGTGGCGCCTGCCGAGATCGAGTCCATGCCGGCCCGGTTCACCAACTCGTTGAGGTAAAAGATCCCGTCCAGATCGTCGTTGAGCAGCAGGCCGCTGAAGGCGAGCACGGTCTCGTACTCGGGTTTGTGGGTCTCGGGCCACTTGCCCTCCAGCTCGCAGATGCCCCCCGAGCCCACGGGACAGGCATAGCAGTGGTACTTGCGCGTCTCGCGGCCGAGGATGCGGTCAGGGCTGATCTGTTTGGAGCGCCCGCGCTTGAAATCGAGGCGCGTGCCGCTCCAGTTCTTGATGGGGGCGTCGCCCATCTCGATGCTGAACTGGTTGGCCATGACGGTGCCGTAGCGCTTGTAGATGGCCATGCTCATGAGCCCATCCTGGACCCTCGCGGTCTTGGCCCGGCCCAGGAACTGGCCCAGGATGGCAAAGGCCGCCCCGGGGATGGGTGGCAGGCTGGCTTTCTCCACGTACTCGTGGTAGCAGTCGCGGCTGAGCTGGTGAACGGCCTGTTTGTCATAACAATGCACCCGGCGAGAACCGGCCAGGACGATCGCCTTGAGCTTTTTGGCGCCCATCACGGCACCCAGGCCGGAGCGGGCCGCCATGCGGCCCCGGTCGTTGCTGATCCCGGCGATGAGCGACAGGTTCTCGCCTGCCTGGCCGATGGCAGCCACTGCTGGGGTTTTCTTGACGCTCGTCCGCTGGATGAGGGCATCCTCGGCTTCCACGGCGTCCATACCCCACAGTTCCGATGCATCCCGCAGTTCGGCGTGGCCGCTATCGGCGTAGAGGTAGACCGGTCGGGGCGAGATGCCCCGGAAAAAGATGGCGTCGTAGCCGCACTGCTTGATGGCGGGTGACAGGTTACCGCCGCAATTGGCCTCGCCCCAGGTTCCCGTAAGGGGCGATTTGGCGACAGCCAGCCACCGCCCTGAAAAGAGGGCGCCTGTGCCCGTCAGCAGGCCGGAGACAAAGCCCAGCACGTTGTCGGGGCCCAGGGGATCGGCTCCAGCCGGGATGTGCTTGTAGAGGACGTAGGCGCCGAGACCTACCCCGGAGAGGGTTTGCTCGTATACCTCGTCGGGGACCGTTTCCTCCCAGATCTCACCCTTGGTCAGGTCCACCCAGAGGACCTTGCCGGTGTATCCGCGCATCGATCTGCTCCTTTCTGGCACCTCAGGCCGGCAGCCCGTTGGCCTTGAGGGCCATCTTCCACAGGCGGGTAGGGATGAAGCGGCGCATGAGCACGGTCATGGCGCCGAATGTGTTGCCGGTGCAGACTGGTTTGCCCTTTTCCAGGTCGCGCTCGATGGCGTCGATCATCTCTTCGGGGGTCATGGTCTGGTTGCTAGACCGGGTGTCCCGTACGGCGATGGCCTCCGGCGGTGGCTGGTCTAACAGGGGGGTGTCCACGGGAGGTGGGGCGGCCAGGAGGATGCGCACGCCGCTGTGTAGGTTCTCCCAATGGGCAGTTTCGATGAGGGTGTTGACAGCCGCCTTGCTGGCGCTGTAGGCGCCCATAAAGGGTGAAGGGCAATAGCCGGCGGTGGAGCCAAAGGCGATCCAGTCGCCCGAACCCCGCTCGACCATCCGGGGCAGGGTGTTCAGCAGGAGGTGCAGCGTACCCATGTAATTGATGTCCATGATGCGCCCTGCCTGCTCGATGGTTTCGTCGAGGACGAGGGCGCCGGGCATGATGCCCGCCGCATGGACGACGCGATCGAAGGGGCCGTAGGTCTCCTCCACGGCGTGGATGATCGCTGTGACCCGCTCGAGGTCGGTGACGTCGCAGCGGAAGGGGTGCACGTTGTCCCAGCCCTCAGCAGTTTGGGCGAGGCCAGCTTCGTTGATGTCGAGGGCGGCCACGTGGGCGCCGGTGGCGGCCACCTTGTGGACGGCAACGCGGCCCATGCCGCTGCCCGCGCCAGTGACGAGGGCGACTTGACCGCGAAATGTCATGGTGTGCCTCCTCTCGCTCTGCAGGTCTCTGCTTTGCGCTATCAGGGCAGAGCATGGATACAGACCATGGGGCTATCCCCCCGTGGGTGGCAGGAAGAGGGTGATCTCGTCACCCTCCTGCAGGCTGTCGTTGAGGCTGGCCAGTTGGCCGTTGACGACGACTGGCACGTGTTCCCGCACCTCTTTGTCCAGGTCTACGCGCTGGAGCAACTGCCGGACGGTTGTCTGTGGGTCGAGCTCCAGGTAGCCGGACTCGTCGGTGCCCTGCACAGGGACGGCACCCAGGGCAGAGATTCTGATCTTCATAGATCCCTCTTTTGGCAGCGGTTCTGGATCAGGGATATCATAGACGAATGATCTCTCTATGTCAAATTGGTGCATAGGCGGGTGGGTGGAAGCTGGTTGTTTGGTTCACAGAGCGCCAGGCTCAAGATGGGGGGTAGGGCTTTGCTTTTTGCTGGGGATGGTGGTATACTGACCCTACGCGACGTCCCGGCGGGGAGCTGCTGAGGAAAGTCTGTGTCTCCGGTTCGGCAACTGCTTCTACCGGCGAGTTCGAGAATGAGGAGGGCAACGATGGAAGCGCAG
>Ga0180438_10006521_pt1 | contig 15764 bp, 22 predicted proteins | sample SS_ome_12_FD_132455 | JGI IMG/M metagenome (GOLD analysis project Ga0180438, IMG submission 132455) | Hypersaline lake sediment archaeal communities from the Salton Sea, California, USA - SS_3_D_2 metaG | ecosystem: Environmental > Aquatic > Non-marine Saline and Alkaline > Hypersaline >...
ATCGGATTTGCAAAAATCGGGATTTGCAAACAAGGTGCAAATATCGCCTTTTTGTATCAGACGTGCGAGTTTTTCAGTGTCGGAATATTTGACCTCCAGTGTATCGCTAAACCAATCTGCACCTTCAGTCAAAGCCAAGTATATAAAATCAATATCCCTGGCACGTTCAAGCCATAGGCCTATTAATACGTTGCCATTGTTCATGTTACCCCCTTTTAAATCCCTGATTTGCAAGCAGGGCATTTTTTTTTGCTGAATCGTTCATACAGCAACAAGTTGCGGGATCGTAAAATCCGCAAACTTCAGTTTCATATGTTACTATTTCCCCGTTATTTGTTTTTATGTATTCCAGTGCCATTGGGCTGTAATATCTACATTCTGCTTGTTCATAGGTCACTTCTCTCCAGGTGTGATTGGGATCGGCTCGAATCCTACTGACAGCTGAACAAAAATAAAAAACGTCTATTTTAACAATTACCTTGTTTTTTTTCATATCGTTGTTCCTTCCACTGGAATTTGGATTTGACTTGGAAAATATTCAATTACGTTTGCCTGAAATCCTGAAAACCAATTTTCCGCTTCAAAATACATTCTGGTACTTGGATACATTGCATGTGTACGGGTCAAATAGTCGTATAACCTCCAGAAATTTACGTCTGTTTTTGAAAAATAATATTCCGCTTCAATATGCGCAAAATGCTTTAAATGTTTTTTTCGTGCCTGTTTTTTTCTTTTCATACGTTCCCCTTATTTGTTGCTATTGCTGGTTATTCGCCTTTTTCTTTTTTGTAATCGTCTATTATTTTTTGCCTGGCTGCCTTACATGCCTGACAATTGCATTCGTCCCTTAAATGGTATTTTTGCACCTGCCTGGCAATATTGACTGCAGTTCTATTTGCCTCTAATCTTGCAGCGTTGAATTTCGAGTAAATATCTTCTAATTGAGAATTTATGCCCAATAAAAGATTTGCAGGAATAACGGGAACATTAATCGCAAATAGTACTCCCAATGCAAAAAGATTTTGGTAATTATCATGTGTGGAAATCTTGGGAATTGTGCAGTGTTTATTAAAATTATTGATTGCCTTATTTACGTATAAACCGATTTCATACCCCTTTGAAAACCCTGCACCATTGGTAAATTCCTGTTCCATATCCCTGATTTTGAAAACGTGAATTAGCTCGTTTGTATCATCAGGCCAGTCTCTACTATCTAAATCCAAAAAGGGTAATTCCCTTATATTGTCAGTCATAAAGTACCCCCTTCCTGGCGTTTGACTATGCGGTTTATTTTATCGGTGGCACTGGCTACAAAAAATTCGTTCCTGGAACGATAGCCTTCAAAATGTATTCTCTGATCGATCATAATTAACAGATCAGCTGGTACTCTGATCGTGATCTGTTTCAGGTGTGATTGTCCGTTGCTTTCAATCGGCAAGGGACGTTGCATTGACTTTGTTTTTGTTTTTTTTGACTTTGACATATAGACCTCCATTTTATTGTTGGAAGCCTATAGAATAGCATTTGATATGAATCAGGTCAACTGACAGTACTTAACAGCACAAGCAGTCACAACAGACTACAATAACCAATTTAAAAAAGTTTGTTAATCGTCGCCTATCCTATCCGCTAATTCTCTGAATAAATTATGGGTAGGAATATCCAGATCAGACGGCTTTAACCTGCCCTGCAGCAAATGTGACTGGTACATATCCAGAACAAAACCGTGTTTTCGGACAAATGCCTTTACGGAATCAGGATAATTTCCCAAGTTTATCCTGGTACTTATTTTTTGCTGCCAGGCAGCGGATAATTCCCATTGCCTGAAGGCTTTCCTTGCCTTTATTCGTTCGGTTACAGGTACAGCCGGATTGTTTGCGCGGGATTGATCGGGGGGTATGATACTGGCAACTGCAGCCTCCAGTGTCGGCAAAATCACATGTTTAATTTCCCGTTGCCTCGAATCATAATTTTGCTCCATCCAAGCAAAAATAACTTTGTTCCAGTCAAGGGGTGTAGGTAGGCAGGAAGGGAATAACAGGGTGGTTTGCACCTTTGCCATATTCAGGACAGTTTTGTGCTTCTCTGAATTGTCCAAGTGCCTTGTCAAATCGGTTAAAAATGCCAATCGTAAAGCTGTCCAATTTTTGGCACGTGAATTGCGATGCTTCCTTCCTGGCTGTGATTGGGTGCGCATATTGCGCACCTGTTTAACCGTCTTATGTTCGCAGGAAGGCAAAGCCTTCCCAGTCGAATTTACCTTTTCCCTCTTTACAGACGTATCGTTCGCGCACGTAGTAGGTTCAAGATGTTGACTTGGTTCCAGCACTTGAGACAAGGGGGGTATCGTCCTATTGTACCCCCCTGTCTCAGTGCTACCCGAAGGGGTTGTTAGCATTTTTTGCGACGGTGGGCAAATGTGGGACAAATCAGGTTTTTTGTGGCGTTTAGGTTCAGATTTTTCCGGTTTTTCGAAAAGTAAATTGAACTTGTCGGTAAACTCATATGTGTTTATTCGTTTGGTAATTATTTGACCGTTTGGCTTTTCTATTTTCGTTCTCAGGGGCAGCTGCCCAATGACGATCCACCCTTCCCTGGCTAGTTCGTTCATTGTCAGGGATACGGTTCTGCCGGATAATTTACCGCAATTTGCAGCTGTTTTTATTCGTTCTGCCAGTAGGTCATTTGTCATACAGACACCCCTGAACCCCCTTGCCTTATTAGCCAGTAGCCAGCTGAATATCCTTAGTTTGCTGTTTTTCATATCACTAGCTTGAAGGAAGGCCTGATCGCGCATTGGGGTATGTTCGTGCAGTGGTGCCTTCATATATTCGTGACGAGGCTTTTCAAGGGGATAAACCCAATAAGTTGCATTGCACTGGTACATGTTGGCAATGTTGCGTTTAGCAAGGTATTTTAACAGATAGTCATTTTTTTCTGGATTTTGTGTTTGGCAGGAATTGGCTGCGGATATTTGCATGTGTTCCCCTTTTGGTGTAAAAACAGAGGGTGCGGTATTAAAACCGTTCCCCTGAACCTCTGATCGTGCCTGGTCAGAGGTTTTTTTTTGGTAACGATGTAAAGAGATTACCCGATCCTGATCAGGGGATCAACTTTTAAGAAAGTCACGAAAAACACTGGAGTTTTATGTTCAATTTAAAGGGTTGAAACGGTATTTTATAGGATTTTAACGGACAGTTGGCAAACTACGGTGTAAAATAAGGCTTCAAACATAACTTTGGAGGCGAACATGGAAAGCAATGAAGCCAAAAAAACGGATCTTCCTGTCCAGGGCGACAAAACGATTCAAGAAAATATTCTGGATGAAATTGAGGCAATGAAGCAAACAGTGCGCGAAAAGTTTGACGGCGCATTGCCGTCTGATTTGCAATGCACTGTCCATAGGGTGTTCCCACTGTGGTGCGACGGATACCAAAGTACGATCCCGGTGGATGACAATTTGTCCCTGGAAACCATAAAGCAGTCTTTTGGTGGTGGAAGGTATACCCTGAAATTCTTAGACCCTGGAGGTAAATACGTTTGCCAAAGAAAAATCCATATTGGAGGCAAACCAAAAGTAGACGGTGAAACAGTTGATCAATCACACATGATTGAACGTGAGAGATTGCAAACCCTGGCAAAATCAGGAAATCAACAAGAGGACAAAACACTTGGTCTGGTAGTGCAAATGATGACACAGCAACAAGCGCAAAACATGGAATTACTGAAAACCATAATGAAGGGACAGAACAACGCACCTGCACTTGCACCTGCACCTGCAACAAATCCCCTGGAACAAATGCAGCAATATTTTATGCTGTTCAAAGAAATGCAAGGTTTATCAGGGAACACTGAAAACGATTCAGACGGTATGACAGAAATAATCGGCAAGATTGTCGATGTTATGGGAAAACGAAAAGAAGAAGATCAACCTGAAAAGCCTCCATTGTTCGGTCAAAAATATTTGGAAACTGCAGTAATTGATGCGCCACAAAACAGCCAGACTGTAACAGCTTCCAATTCACCTGATATTACTCAATCTCAAGAGAATCCAGACGAAATCGAAGAAGAGGATTTGTTGCTATATCTGCAGGACATGGATGCAGAAGAGACTGCAGAATTAATGGCAAACGTTTTCAATAAAGCAGACGAACATAAAAAAACAAAACTAATGGAAATCTTTCTAGGTGGGTCTATAATTGAAGATCAATCACCTGGAAAAGACAATGGGGGCATTAGTGACAGTAACCAGGAAGGTGACAGTCAATGATTCGGATGCGATACCATACACGATTCGTGTTATGGGTGACGCAATCCGAAATGCCTCCACTTATTTACCCCTTCGAAACCATGCAGCCAGTTTGGCAAGTTTAGCCGATCCACATGATTATTTAGGGCAGGTTCAAAACGTATACAACGATGTTATTACGCATTGGCGGTATGTGCGCGATCCTGAAGGTGTCGAGACTGTAACAGTGACACCCCCTGAAATAATGCAATATGTATTGGGCTTTAATGGGGGTGTAGGAAGGGGATATGGTGCAGGGGATTGTGACGATATCACAATTGCTGCAGGTGCGTTATTGCAGTCAATAGGCCTTCCTGTACGCATTGTCACAACAGCTGAATATGACACCCCTGACACCTGGACTCACGTATTTCTGCAGGTAGATGTACCAGGTTATGGATGGATAACATTCGATCCCGTTCTGCACCCTGCACACAAATTAGGGGGTATTGTCGATTCCCCAAAATATGGAATTTGGAGTTTAGACGGTAATTACATGGAAACCTTAAAAGGGTGTACACCGATACAAGGCTATTCGGGTTTAGCTGGTACAGATTTATCTGGTTTTTTTAATGCGCCACAAATCAATGAACCCGTATTTGGAATTGAAGAGGTTGCCCCTGGAAATCCTTATTTTGGATGCGCAATCCGCAATATGGGGTACATAGGCAACGCAAACAACTACACTGTGGAACTTGGTTCTGCAGATTACCTGCCAGACGGTTCAGGAAGGGCAATTACTCCAATATTGGCATTTAGTCCTGATGACTTCGATTATATAAAAACAGTGGGTTGCCCGTATCCAGGTATGAAAGCAATTGGCAACACTGGATATGTTTACGAATACGTAAAAGGAACAAACAGCAACGGACTACAAGGGCCTATAATCAATTTTTTTAAAAGAATAGGCAGGGGTATTAGAAACTTTTTCAGCACAATCTGGAACGGTGTCAAAAAGGTTTTTGAAGCCACAAAATTCGGTAGGTGGGTATTAAAAGTTGTAGACGGTGTGATCGGGTTTGCCGTCAAAATAGTCAAACCACTTGCTCAATTTGTCGGCAAATATGCCCCTGCACTTGCACCTGTAGCAGCCTTGATTCCAGGTATAGGTATACCACTTGCAGGGTATTTATTAAGTGCAGGGGGTATAGCTAAGGTATTCAATCAATTTGGTGTTCCATTAATTACGGTGATTCAAATTATAGACGGTGAGGAAGTAGAGCTACAAATACCGCAATTTGAAAATATCGATCAGGCAATTAACGTCAAAACTGAACTTTTAAATACCGCTTTGAATGCACCTGACATTACCCCTGAAGAGATAACAGCAATACAAGAGGAAATTACCGATCTGCAGAATTTAACCCAAGATGATTTAGACGCAATTAATGAATCAATGGAAGAAATCGGTATGGATTTCACAACGGGTGCGACTGCAGAACAGGGTCAAATAGCACAATTACGAGATGACTTGGCACTGCAACAAATGGATATGACGGATGAGGAAATAGCCAGAACACAGGCATATCTGGAAAATGTAAATCCTGCAGATCCGTATGGTGAATTGTTGACACCTGAAAATGTAGAGCGATTGGCAACAATAGCACAAGGTTCTGCAGCTGCCCGGGCAAACGCTGCCAGGGTAGCCTCACAACAAGCAGCTGCCCGGGCAATGTATGAACGTGCGAATAGTCCTGAAGTCAGGGCAGCTGCAGCTGCAGCGCAAAATGCCACACAAGCCAGGTACAATTATATCCAAACACAAAGCAGGGCAGCTGCAGCCAGGGCAGCTGCAGAACGAGGTGCTTTTACAAGGCAGCAATTAATGCAGGATAGCTTTGACTTCCTGCAAAACATAGGTTTTCAAATTTCCGCAATGGAGGTTTAAATGGTAGGTCAAACTGCACAACAATGGGCTGCAATCCAGGCAGCACAACAAGCAAATTTAGACGCACAAGCAGCTGCAGCACAAGCAGCTGCAGCTGCAATAGAACAAGCGCAATTTGAACAAAGAATAGAAGCAGCACAACAGGCAGCGCAAGATGCAGCTGCAGCCAGGGCAGCTGCAGAACGGCAGGAAGTAGCACAAGCAGCTGCAGCACAAGCAGCTGCAGAATATGAATTTCAGCAGCAGCAAATTGCACAACAAGCAGCTGCAATGGAGGCTAGACGTGCCTGGATGCAAAACACCCCTGAAGGAAGGCGGGAGGGCCTGAAAATGCAAATAGAGGCTTTAAGGGCATTGGGCTACACAGTAATCCTGAAGGAAGGCTAATCATGTTTGGACAAGATACAGCAATATCAACCTCTGAACCTACTTTGTACGTGCCTAGTCCTGAAATGATTTCTGAAGTTGCCAGGTTCAACACATTTTATCGCGCACCTTCAAATGTATCTGTATTGGTTTCCAATATCGCAAACCAGGCCAGAAACCAGGAAGGAAAAGATCGCAGTTATATCTGGAAAACGATCAGGGCAATGTGTGCCTCCATTTGGAATAAATCACACATTGAATATTCAACCCGTGGGTATGAAAATTACAACATTGAAGGTATTCAATACCTCAAAAAATACGGCTCCGATCCCCTGGCACTCCCAAACACAGGAAACATGTATCCAGTAATATGGATACCCGATCCTGATATGCCCCTGGAACCTTCAGCGATATTTGCGCCAATGCCGTCTGTAACCGTTCCTATTAAGGAAAAAGACATTCCCCTGGAGGTTATACAGGAAGTTGTCGATCCTCAAAGAGAAGTCATTTACATCGAACCTATTACACAGGAAGCAGCTGATATTGCTGCCAGTGTCGAAACATTACCAACACAATCCGAGGCTGCAGTTATCCAGGAAGCGGTAAATCTTTCTGAACAGGCAAAAGAGATTTTGGAAGATCCGTTTGCAACGGATGCAGAAAAGGAAGCAGCAATAAACAGCTTCATAGAATTAGCAGAACAGGGCGATTTACTGGACGAACAGGAACTACAGGAAGCTAAGGGTGCAGTTCTGGCAATTCAGGAAGCAAAGGAAATCGATCAAATACAAAAGGAAGCAGGTTTGACACCTGGCAAAGAACCGAGTGCTTTTGATGCGCTTGCACCCTTATTTGCTTCCTTCCTGGCAGCGAGGTTTATGGGATGACACCTTTAACGCAAGAAATAATACAGGGTGCGCAATCGGTTGAATTGAAGCAATTGCCAGCTGCACAATGGAACGAATTTTCGAGAATTTTAGAAGAGACCACTGCCAGGCTAATTGGCATTAGAATCAAATCGGCAAATTTGATTCAAAATGTAGCATTTGCAGGGCAGTATGAAATCGTTCCCTCCATTGATATGCAAGCGATAATAAACGACGGCACAGTGGTAGCCAGCAATATCAACAAGCTACAAACTGCAGTTGCGTATACGCAAACAATGGAAGCAGGAACAAAAAAAAGCAGTACCCCTGGAGATTTTGACATTATTGCCATTGAAGGCCAATTAAGCCAAACAGCTATAAATGCAGCCTCCGTTCGCCTTACAGCTGAAGAAAAGGCTGCAGTGCTAGGTGTAGCACCCCTGTTAATTTACGGCACTGTGGCCGTAGTTGCGCTTGTTGTAGGAGCAATTGCGACGGTTTCTGTTCTCGATCACCAAACAAAGGAATTGGATGCGGCAATTACTCAAGGACAACAGAATTTAGAAAAAAAGATACTCGCTAAACCTGAACTAATAGAACCGTATACTGCTTTTAAAGCAGCCACAAAGCAAAAGGATAACCTGGCATTGATTGACAGGGTTTTCGGTTCAGGTTCAGGGCAGTCAATTTTAAGCGGTATTGGCGGGGTATTGGCTGCACTGGGAATTGGATATGTTGTTTTCAAGGCAATGGAATCCAGGGGCAAAAGATGAAATTTAATATTCCCAAAGTACTTGCTAAACTTGGAACAATGCGATCCTGGTCGTTTAGGTTTACGGCAAAAGGCGAAATATACAATGTCAGGTTTAATCACGTTCATTACATGTGTACGGATGCAAGCGGCAAAACACTTTATTTAATCAAAACAAAAACCTCAAAGGAAGCCAGCAAAAGGCTAATTCGCAGTAAATCAAATGCAATTATGAAAGCAGCAAAAATGTTTGCCCTATGGAACGATTACGACGCGCACGAAGTATCAAAAGTGTCTTTTCCCAATGGTAAACAAATGCACCTGTTAGGCACCATAAACGATCTTATTTACGATTCAAAAAAGTGGGATGACAATGCCAGGTACATACATAAATTCACTAGCAGCGTTAAGGTGTATGTTCCTTTTCCAATGCCAAAAAAGAGAAGCAATATTCCATTGCGTGAGGAGCAACATATTCATGGATTATTAAGGGAATCTCCCCTGGTAATTATAAAAGGCGGCAAATTAAAGGTAACAAAGGAAGGAATAATCGGATGACTGAAATCCTTTTGATAAACCCTGGCAAAAAGAAAAAAAAGCGCAAACCCCCTAAAACAGTGGGCAGGAAGCGCAAAGCATATGCAAAAAAAACAACTAAAAACAAGGGGTCTAGTATGGCAAAAAGACGCAGAAGAAGAACAACAATCGTGCGCAGGAATCCCACAAAAATGCGCAGGAATCCTTCAAAACGCAAAGCAGTAGCTCGTAGGACTATTGCGGGAATCAACCCGAAAAAAGCAATTACGGATGCCGTAAAAGGGCAGCCAGGTATGCTTATGGCTGAATTTTTTGCGAAAAAATTCGGCAAAGACGGCAAAAGCATTTTTGACAGCAATTGGAGCTGGGAAAATTTCGCCTGGAGTATTGGGGGGGCGTTTGCAGCTGGTTTAGCAGGAAACATGATTAAACCAGGAAGCGGGAACAAAATGGTAGAACACGGTTTAGGCCTGGTTCTAAACAAGCTGATTCAAGACAAAATGATTCAGCAAAATGCGACACTGAAGGCTGCACTTGGTCAGGCTTCTAGTGTTACAAACAGGTATGCGCAAAATCAATACCTGAATCCGGCAGCTGCAACTTCCATGCGTCAATACGATATGTATGGCAATCGGATCGTTCCCAATTCCAATATCAATTCAGCTTCAATGGCTGGACAGATAACACCTGCCAATACACTTGGCGGTATGGTTGTACCTGAAGGGGTATTGGGCAATGTAATTGATATGTACGCACCTGCATTCCGTAGGAGGGCCTAGTTATGAGTGAAACATTGACACAAATTGCCCAGGATAGCAGGGCAAGAGAGACATTCGACTATTACGATTCTGTCCTGATCGGTCAAAATCAAAGCGAAAAATCAGACGGGTGGTTTGAAAATTGGGCAGGTTTAGCAGCTGCAAACGAAATCAATTTTTTCAACATTCGAAACAGGGCAACTTCAGGGGTTGCATATTGTAATCTGGATGCCGAAGGGCAATTCCCAGTGGGTTATTTGATGGAATCCATTGGTGTCGAGTTTATGTGTCCTACGCTGCAGGGGCAATGGACACCTGGCGCAGGTGTTTGGAACAATAACGCATACCCCTGGACACAATGGATGGATATGTTGAACCAGGCCAGCCTGAAATTGTACATAGGCCAGGATGAAAAGTTCAACGCACCTGTAGCAACCCTTCCTTGTGGTTACGGTATGCAGGGCAGAGTAGCAGGTGTGAACAATGTTATCCAATTCACCGCATTGCAATCAATGGGAACCGTTTTAAACAACGGACAACCTGATCGCAGTAACCGAAGGGAATTTCCCGTTCCTATCGAAATCCCCAGGACAGCCATTGTCAGGGCAACAATCGAATTTAGTGATATTGTCAGGGATAATATGACCCGTATGCAAGCACCTGGTTTTATATATGGTGCGGCTTCAGGGGGTCAGGTTCCGGCAATTTTGGGTGTCAAAGTTTCTATTGGCGGTACACGGATCGTCCAATTGCGCAATGCTCAGGTAAGGGGGTAAACAATGAACGAAACATACCAACAGGAAGTTAATGCCATGCGCTTTAGTCAGGCAGTGGAACAATGGACATATTGCGATTCCGTTGTGATAAATGCAAACCTGGCAACGTTCCCTCAATACAATGGTGCAGGGTGGTTTGCTTCATATCCCCAAATGGCACTGCAGCGCGAAATTCCATTTTTCAAAACCAGAAATCAGGCAATGGTTGGTTCCATGTTCTGCAATATGGATTTGAAGGATCGTTTTTCGGTTCCCTTTCATCTTTTCAGCATTGGGATTGAATTTATAATTCCTGGTACAGCAAACCAGGCTGCACCTTCGCAACAATTGTCAAACGCAATTTTTGCAGGTGAAATTCCCAGGCACACAGGGTTTGAATTTCGAGTAGGCCAGGATGAAAAAATTGCCATTGCGCCAAATATGGCACCCGGGGGTGCAGGGGTAACAGGTTCAGTGGATCAGCTTGACAATGGAACAGTGGGAAGTTTCAATTTCACTCATATTATTAACAACGGGAACACCCATTGTATGAACCATTACGAGTTAAAGGAACGAATTGAAATCCCCAGGGGTGAAACAGTGGAAGGAAAGCTGGTTCTTACTCCCAATGCTCAGAATTTCCTTAATGCCTGTACTAATCCAGGCTTTAATGAAGGCGATGCAGAGAACCCTGGCGAGTTTATCTGGCAAACGGCAATAATTCGCGTATCTCTGTATGGAGTTCGTGAAACACAATTCCGTAACCTGCAACACTTCTAAAAAGGGGGCGAAAATGACTGATCAACGATTGCCCGATCCTGGCGATGCACTGCCTATTTACAGGTTGCCAGTGGGTAAACAACTCGATCCCCTGAAGTATCGCAGAAAAACCTACGTCCTGGATGTTACGTGCGAGGTAGCAGTTGGTTCAGTAGGCAGGGGACAAGTAACCATTGATGACAATCCTTTTATGTGGACAAAATGCACAGTTGGTTTGCAGGATGTCGATGCCAATGCACAAGATAATCAATACCTGGTAGAAATTAGGGACAGTAACAGGTATTACGAAAATCAACCTGCCAGGCCTGATCTGTTGTTCGGCAATGTGTTCCAGGGGGGTATGATACCGTTTGACGTTGCGACGTTCCTGGACAGCACAAGCACCCTGTACGTGGAAGTTACGAACCTGCAGGCCAGGCAGGGCGAAACGTTTATTGTGCAATTTTGCTTCATTGGTTTTGAACGATGGAAGGAATAAAAAATCGGGAAAATACCGCAATTGACCTTGTAACGGACAACTTGATATTGCCGTATCCAGTTGACCCTGCAACGGATGCGTATTTGGACAGGAAAATGGAAGGAAGGCGATCCCTGGACAGGCCAGAACTTACAAGACTGGCTGTCCAGGGCAACGCAACGGAAACCATTGCGCATACATATGGCAAACAAGTGCCTCCAGGTGGTTTTTGGAGTGTAGCAGATTGGGTTGAATTGGCTCGTATTCCAAGCACCTATGGACAAGTTACAATTTTGCGGCAAATCGAAACCATTATAATGGATGAAAAGGGACGATCCCTTAACGATAACTTGTTTTCCATCTTTGAAAATGGTGCAGGTGAATTTTGGCTGTTATATACCGATAACAATTTTCCCAATCAACGCATTTTCAGTTTGCCGTATGGAGGTGGAAGTTACCCAGGCACCCCTGTTAAAGATTTCACTAGATGGACAGATAACAGATTTCAATGGGGCAATGCTGAAAAGATAACTGTTCCATTGTTACCAGGATACAATGTCAGTCTGTTCTTTTTTTGGGATTTTGGAACAATCGCAAACCAAGCAACAACTTGGGACTCTATTTCTAATATTTTTTATGTCAACGGGGATGTTGTTTATAATGCAAATGACAATTCCTATTATGTTTGCACTGTAGATCATGATTCATCTGCAGCGTTAAGGCCTGACAATGTTAATGGCGGTTTAGTATGGACACGTTTGTCCAATGGTGGTTTTACCCAGTGGTATCTGAATATTGCAGGCCGTTTAATTGCCTCCAGGCAATCTGAAAAGAACCTACATGCTTTGAAGCAAACAACAGAAACCTTTAAAATCTGAATTATGGCAACTATTAAGGAATTGAGAAGCAGGGTAGGACAGTGGAGTAAATACCTTCCTGAAAATACGGCAATTCTCAATCCTTACTTCCTGGCTATAATTCAAAACGAATCAAAAGGATTTCCAGGTCAAATTGCCTCCAGGACAACTAGATATACCGCAACGATACCGTCTGAATTAGGTGTAGGAATAGCGACAAATAGAGCATTAGGTTTGATGCAAGTCATTCCGATCAATATTGTCGATTACAATTCCAAGCACCCTGGCAAAGAAGTTACATATGAGCAAATGACAGGCACAAGTTCTGCAGACGGTGTAAAACAAATCGAAACAGGGTTATATGTTTTTTTTGAAGGTGTTGACACCCTGGAACGTATTTTAGGGCAGCAATTAATTGAACCCGGAAATCGTCTAAACCTGAACTTGTTAAAACTCGCGCTTGTCACGTATGCGTGGGGAATTGGTAATTTACGTGAGAAGTTAGACGTTTTAACAAGTTTAGGTTTAGATCCATCCTATGAAAACCTGGCTGCAACATTCCCTGATTTGGGTAATGACACTAATAATCAACCTCTAGTGTATACGCAAAAAATAATGAAAAATGCGCAATACTACAAGGGGGTGCAGGACTATTATTTTGAACCTGGAGTAGTACCAGGTATTGAACCAGAAATGGAATGGAGTTCACTTATGGCATTATTCGGTGTCGTATTGTGGGCATTTAAACAATAGAGGTACAAGTATGGCAAAGAAACAAGCAAAAGAAGATACAGGCAAAAAGGACGGCCAGAACAGCCAGGACAGCCAGGACAGCAAAATAGGGCGTATGACAGCCGATTTGGAGGCTTCCAGGGCAAAAAAAGACGAGTTTGTAACACAGCTGCACAATCGAATTGCCTGGCTTACAAACGAGTGGGAAATGGCACAACGGCAAAACGAAAAGACAAAAATTGCTTTAAAAATCAAATCGGAAAAAGTTGAGCAATTGGAAGCTGAATTAAAAGACCTTCAGGACAAATACAGCCAGGTGCGCAAAGACAAGGGTGCGAAGGGCAAACTTCCAGACTGGCTTTTCACCTGGCAAAAAGTTATGGAAGCGGATATCCCAATTGCAAACCATAAAATCATGGTTTCCAGACTGATCGGTACTTTGGAATTTCCTACGGGATACGAACACGCCGGACAAATCGATCCCGAGCAGCTGGACGACGATACTCTGAAATTGTCCGATCTGAAGGATTTCATAAAATCTGAATTTGGTGCAGGGCATTACAGGTTGCGTAGTTTCAACATGGAATCAGGTTTTGACAGGTTGGCAGGTATAACCCAATTTAGCATTAAATAGGGGGTCATATGGCTAATCCTGAAATTTACGTTGGAACATACGGCAAATATAACCAGGGATCGATCAAGGGTGCTTGGTTAGATTTAACCGATTATTCCGACAAAGAGGATTTTCTGCGAGCTGCATCGGAACTACATAAGGATGAATCCGATCCTGAATTGATGTTTCAAGATGTTTCTAATATTCCAGATTGGGCCTGGAGTGAATCAGATATACATGAGGATTTTTGGGAATATCTTAGTGAAATAGACGAAACCGATCAGGATGCCTTCGACCATTTTGTAAATTACTATTATGGTGACAGAATGACGGATCTCCAGGAAGCAATTGAAAATTTCCAGGAAGCATATCAGGGCGAATTTAGAACGATGACTGATTTTGCATATCAGTTAATTGATGACATTGGTTTTGAAGGCTTAGGTTCCAGTATTGAATTTTATTTTGATACTGATTCCTTTGTCCGAGATTTAGGATATGAGGGGTGGGAAGTTGCAACTGAAAAAGATGCCGAAAATTATCCAGATGATTATCCAGACGGGCCTGGTGTTTACGCACAAGGCGAATATTATGGTGACTATGATTCCTTGGAGGAACTTGTTGAATCCTGGTTAGACGAAAAAATAATTTCTGAAGAACAATTCGAAACCTATTTTGACTATGAAAAATTTGGGCGGGAACTTGGAATGACTGACTACTATAAAATCGGAGATTATGTCTTTCGGCATATCTAAAGGTCAATATGTCAGACGAAATAACCACTATTGAATTGGATTTGACCTTTGATCAATTTGAAGCATTGCGGATAGCACTGCAGCGTTATTCTGAATTTATTGATCAGCATAGGCGAAAAGAAACAAATAAGATTAGAAAGAAAAAATTGATAAACCGTGCTGATATGGTTGATCAATTATCAGACGAAATTGCAGCGTTATATAAAGCAGAACAATCAAACGAATTACCAGGATGGCTAGTAGAACAATACGAGGATCGTGCAGCTGCAGAACGTGAAGCAGGTACAACGATTGAAATCAACGATCTAATTCCGTATGTGGCAATTGAATATTCGAACGGTGAATCCTATTATTTCCAGGGTGACGAAGCAGAGACGTTGTTAAAAGAGGTTCCAGACAATATCCATGCTGAAGATTACATCTTGGCTATGTCACAAAATTGGTAAACCATGAAAAGATACATTTTAATTTGGCACCCTGATTTTGACGATCCTATGGACGGTTTAGAAACTGCTAAGGGGTATGCGGCAAACTTTGAAAAAGGTATGCAAAAAACAATGCAAATGTTTAGCCCGGAAGCACAAGAAACCGCAAAAAAGTATGTGATTAAAGTCAGGGATTTAACAGAAAATTAATTAGCAGTCTTCAATGCAGAGTAGCCAGGGATCGCAGTATTCATTACGGTTACAACTACGCATACAATCGGAATCCTGTTTACTGACATTTTCGCATAAATCGTAACATTCGGATCGATCTTCCTGGCTAACAAATCCAAAGCAATCGTCAAATATTTCGCAGGCCAAGTCACACTCTATTGTATCGCCCTGTCCTGGCACAGGTGCGTTGTTTTCCTGGCTGCAGCCTGGTACACCTGCCAAAAAGCCAATTGCCAGTAGAACGGCAATTAGAAGGCTTAAAACGAATATTAATTCCTTTTGATTTTTGGTTATTGGAAACATCGTTTATTCACCTTCCTGCCCTTGAGCCCTCGAATCGTTTTCCGATATATCCCGCAATACAGAATCCAGTTTTTGATGATACAATTCTTTGTTTTTCAGGTCGTTTTCCCATTGCGAAAAATGCAGGTCAATTTTGCCGTAAATAGGGCTGTCCATATCAAAATGATACCAGGCAGCAATCTCTTCAATGTAAATCCTGATCGCAATCACATCCTGCAGATCAGCCGGATATGCGTGAAAGCCTTTCACTGTCATTTTTCGGTAGTCTTTTGAACCATTGGGATCGGATTTGCAAAAATCGGGATTTGCAAACAAGGTGCAAATATCGCCTTTTTGTATCAGACGTGCGAGTTTTTCAGTGTCGGAATATTTGACCTCCAGTGTATCGCTAAACCAATCTGCACC
>Ga0180438_10006523_pt1 | contig 15755 bp, 9 predicted proteins | sample SS_ome_12_FD_132455 | JGI IMG/M metagenome (GOLD analysis project Ga0180438, IMG submission 132455) | Hypersaline lake sediment archaeal communities from the Salton Sea, California, USA - SS_3_D_2 metaG | ecosystem: Environmental > Aquatic > Non-marine Saline and Alkaline > Hypersaline >...
CGCCGTGCTCAGCAGCACGAACCGGGCGAACCGCTCCGGCGCCAGCCCGGCCGCCCCCATGCCGATCGCCCCGCCCCAGTCGTGGGCCACGAGCGTGATCGCTTGAAGGTCGAGCTGCTCGATCAGCTCGTTTACGTCGGCAACTCGTTGGGCCAGAGAGTAAGGATACTCCTCGGGGCGCGGCTTGGCCGACAGCCCGCAGCCGATGTGGTCCGGCGCCACCACCCGATACCGGTCGCGAAACGCCACCACCACCTCGCGCCAATAGAACGACCAGGTGGGGTTGCCGTGCAATAGCAGCAGGACGGGCCCCCGGCCTTCGTCGAGGTAGTGCATCCGGAGCCCCGCCGCAGTCGAGATCTCGTGCGACTCGAACCGGTAGAGCGATCTCCAATCGGCAGTCGGAGGCATGGAAACGAAACCGCAGGGGACAAGGTCGTCGGGACGCTTGGAGCGGGACGAGCGTCTTCGGTTCGAGCTTCGGCGCGTCTGGCATGCATGTTCGAGGCCGCAGGCTTCAAGCCCGCGCAGGCTGGCGGCTCTGAGCCGCGTTTGCCCAGTATATCGCAATGAGGGCCGTGGAGGGAGCGTCCTGCATGGGCGATCCCGCTCCCTCCAATTGTCGCCATAGGGGGGGAGACGGCCGGAAAAGTCCACCACAATTGCTCTTTCACCGAATAAGCTTTTCGTGTATCTGTTCCGCTCTTCTCGGGCAAGCTCGGCCGATTCAATGCCGCGGGATCGGCCGCCGACACCTTTTCCGGCGGCAGGACGCGATGAACGACTCCGCGTGTTTTCCGCAGGAGGCACCCGCACTCCGGGTCCAATGTGGCGTCGGGCGCGAAGAGCTGGCGGCCGCCTACGAGCTGGTCTACCGCTCCTACCGCGACCGGGGATATGTCTTCCCTCACCAAGGGGGGGTCGTGTACCAGCCGACGTTCGGGCTGCCCAGCAGCCGCACTTTGATCGCCGCCTCGCCAAGCCGGGAAGCGGTCGGCACGCTCTCGATCGTGGGCGACAACCCCTGGGGTTTCGAGGCTGAGACCACGTTTCCCGACGAAGTGCGGGCCCTGCGTCGCCAGGGCCGCCGCTTGGCCGAGCTGACCTGCCTGGCCATCGAGCCGGTCGGGGAGTTCGAGCCGCGGTGCGTCTTCTTTGCGCTGACGAAGTTCATGATCCACTACGTGACGTGGCGCGGTTACGACGAGCTGTTGCTGGCGATTCACCCGCGCCACTACCGGTTCTACTGGCGGTTCTTCCGGGCGTATCCGCTGGGACCGACCCGCCCCCACTCGTTTGCGAACGACAACCCGGCCCTGCCTTGCGCCATCGATCTCCGCACACTGAGGCAAAACGGGGATCCGGAGCTCTTTCGACGCTACTTTGCCCGCCCGGTTCCCGTGGAAGCCTTCCTTCGTCCCGCCATGCGGCCCGAGGATCATTGCTATTTCTGCCGTCGCAGCGGCGCCGAGTTCATCCCCGACGTCGACGCCCCCCCGCCGCGCGCCCGAGAAGCGGCCTGAGGGCGGGCCGAGCGGCGGCGTGACCGGAATTCCAGCCTCATGTGGTCCATCGCGCTCGAGACGCTCATCGCCGATCGCGGGAAGCTGCTCACGGCCCTGGTCGGGGTCGTGTTCTCGATCGTGCTGGTGAACGTCCAGGGCGGGCTGTTCGTCGGACTGATCCGCAAGGCCAGCATGCTGGTGGACCACTGCCAGGCCGACGTCTGGGTGGGGCACCAAAACATGCACAACGTCGACTTCCCCCGAGACATCCCCCGCCGCTGGGTGTACCGCGTTCGCACCGTGCCGGGCGTGAAGCGGGCCGAGCCCTATCTGATCGGGTTCAGCGAGATGACGCTCCCCAGCGGCGGGTTCGAGGGTATCGTCGTCGTGGGCATCGAACCCCCCGCACTGCTCGGCGGCCCCTGGAACGTTACCCCGGACCGCTCCGACGCCGTCCTGCAAAACGACGGTATCATCGTCGACCGCTGCGACGCGCGAAAGCTGGAATACCCTCAACTGGACGAGATCCGGGAGATCGGCGGACACCGGACCAAGATCGCCGGACTCAGTCACGGCATCACCGGCTTCCTGGTGACCCCCTACGCCTTCACCACCTACGAGCGAGCAACCGAGCTGCTGCAGAAAGACCCGGGGCTGTGTTCCTACTTCCTCGTCGAGCTCCAACCGGGGGCCGACGCCCAAGCGGTCTGCAACGCGATTCGCCAGCGCGTCCCCGAGCTGGAAGCCTTCCCCCGCGAACAGTTCAGTTGGATATCGGTCAACTACTGGATGACCCGCACCGGGCTGGGGATCAGCTTCGGCGCGGCCACGCTCTTGGGCCTGCTGGTGGGCATGGTGATGGTCGCCGAAACGCTCTACGCCCTGGTGCTCGACCGCCTGGGCGAGTTCGGCACGCTCAAGGCCATCGGCGCCACCGAGAGCCAGGTCTACCGCATCCTGCTGGCCCAGGCCCTGGTGATGGCCGTAGTCGGCTCGGTGCTCGGCCTGGCCGTGGTGACCGCGGTTCAGGGGTGGTTCAACACGCCGCGGGCCCCGATCGTGGTCCCCTGGTGGCTGTCGCTTGGTAGCTGCCTGCTCGTGCTGGCCATCTGCCTCGTCTCGTCGCTTCTGCCCTGGCACCGGCTTCGCCAGGTCGACCCCATGACGATCCTCCAGTCATAATGCAAGACCCCGTACCGCAACACGACGGCCCGCCGCCGGTGGTCGAGGCCCAAGATGTCCACAAGGCATACCGCCGGGGCAACACGCGCACCGCCGTGCTCGAAGGGATCGATCTGTGCGTTGGGCCGGGCGAGTGCGTCTACCTGGCCGGGCCGTCCGGCAGTGGAAAGACCACTTTGCTCTCGATTCTGGGGGGGATCCTCTCCCCCGACGCCGGCCGCGTGTGCGTGCGGGGCGACGACCTCTGGGCCCTCTCTTCGCCACAGCGGGCCGTGTTGCGGCGCAGCCGGTTCGGTTTCGTCTTCCAGCGCTTCCATCTCATCCGTGGCCTGTCGGCGATCAACAACGTCTGCGTGCCGCTCACCCTGGCCGGGGTTTCGCGCCGGGCCGCCCACCGCCGTGGCCGGGTCCTGCTGGAAGCCGTCGGGCTAAGCCAGTACGCCCACGCCCACCCGAACCGGCTGAGCGTCGGACAGTGCCAACGTGTGGCCCTTGCCCGGGCACTGGCCGGCGACCCCGAACTGATCCTGGCCGACGAGCCGACCGCCTCGCTCGACGCGGCCAACGGGCGGGCGGTCATGGAGCTCTTTCGCCAACTGACGACCGACGAAGGCAAGGCGGCGGTGGTCGTGACCCACGACCAGCGGATCTTCGACTTCGCCGACCGGATCTTCTGGCTCGAAAACGGCCGGATTGTCGAAACCCAAGAGAGCGGGGGCTCTAGCGCCCCTGCCACGGTGGGGTAGCCGACATGCTCAAGTTCCTATTCGTCATCGCCGTCATGGCCTTGGTGGCCGTGCTGGGGTTTGTGATCGACGCCCAGTCCCGGGCGCCTGCCGTTCACCCCCGGCTGGACTCCGCGACCCTCTCGATCTACGCCCCCGGCCGTGTCGAGGGCGCAAGCCCGGAGACCGAGCTGCGCCCCCAGCTTGCCGGGCGCGTGGTCCGGGTGCTCGTCGCCGATGGGGACCTGGTCGAAGAGGGACAGTTGCTCGTCGAGCTCGATGACAGGCAGTACCGCCACTCGGTGGCCTTGGCCGCGGCCGATGTCGAGCTGGCCGAAGCCCAGCTCGAACGGCTCTTGAACGGCGCCCACCACGAAGAGCGATCCGAGGCCGCCGCCCTGTTTCGGGCCAAGCAGGCCGAACTCCAGCGGGCCCAATTGGAGTGGCAGCGGCTGAGCGGGCTCCGCCAGGCCCAGGCCATCTCCCAGCAACAGGCCGACAACCAGCGCACGCTCGTCGAGGCGCTAGAGGCCGAGGTGGCCGCGGCCAAGGCCCGGCTCGATCACCTCGAGGCGGCCGCCCGGCCCGACGAGGTCCGTATCGCCAAAGCCCGCATCGAGGCGGCCCGGGCCCGGTGGGAGCTGGCCAAGGTCGATCTCGAGCGGGCCCAGCTCCGGGCCCCCACACGCGGCCAGATCCTCGACGTGGGCGTCGAGCCGGGCGAACTGACCGGCCCGGACGCGCCCCGGCCGGCCGTCATCATGGCCGACACCATCTCCGGCCCGCTCCGGGTCCGGGCGTTCATCGAGGAGCTCGACGCCCCGCGCGTCCAAATCGGCATGACCGCCGTGGTGACGGCCGATGGCCTGCCCGACCGCCAGTTTCACGGCCGCGTCGTCCGGCTGAGCCCCCGCATGAGCCCCAAGCAAATCCGGAGCGACCGGCCCACCGAGCGGTTCGACACCAAAACGCGTGAAGTCTGGATCGAGCTGCACTCGGGCGAGGGGCTGGTTGTGGGGTTGCCGGTCGATGTGCTGATCGACGCCAAGGACGCTGCCGATCGAGCGCCGGCCGAGGCCCGCTGAGATCCGGTCGAGGGACCAGACACCCTTCGGCGCGGGATGGCGCCGGGTCCAGCACGATGCCCCCCGTCGGGTGGGGAACGTGCTTGCCGGCCTTGACACCACCACGACCTATGATGTAGTAGTCCCCCGTTTTTCGCCGAGCGGCCGGTCATGATGCACCAAGCGCCTCGACGGCACGCATCCCACCGGCGAGTTCGATTCCGGGGCACGCGGCGTCACCTTGTATCCTTCACCGCGCCAGCGGTGCTTGCTCGGACAAGGAAAACCTCATGAGAATTCTGCTGGTAGAGCCTCCCGTCAGGGCTTCCGATATCGCTACCGCTGTGTTCGCCTTGCCGCCCCCGCACCATTTGGAGCGGTTGGGGGGCGCCCTCGTCGCAGATCACGACGTCAGGATCTTCGATATGAGGATCGAAAGCGACCTGGCCGCCCAGCTCGAGAGCTTTGAGCCCGATATGGTCGGCTGCTCGTGCGTGGCGGCGAACTACGATTTGGCCAGGGACGTCCTGAGGCTGGCCAAGGGTCATAACCCGGAAACCTTCACCGTGATAGGCGGTCACCATCCCTCGCTGGTCCCCGACCTGTGCTACGATCCGTACATCGATTTCGTCGTGGTTGGCGAAGGAGAACTGACCCTGAGGAAGTTGGCGGACGTTTGCGAAAAACGCGGCGCGGTGGAGCCCGTCAAGGGCATTGCGTACAAGACCGCAAGGGGCGAATTTCGGATCAATCCCCAACGCGAGCTCATGGACCTGGACGACCTTCCCCCGGTGGCGAGGCATTTGACCGAGAAGTACAGGAAGCGAAAGAGCTACTACCGAGCAGGCTGGAGACCGATCGACTGTGTCATTTCATCCAGGGGCTGCCCTCACAAGTGTTCCTTCTGCGGGCTGTGGAAGGTGAATCACGGGTGTTATCGCGTCCGAAAGCCGGAATCCATCGTGGATGAGCTCGATTCGATCTCCGAGCCCTATATAACCTTTGCCGACGACAATACGCTGGATCACATCCGTAACGTCAACAGGCTCGTCGAGCTAATCGAGGAAAGGGGAGTCCGAAAGACATTCGGGTTCTACGGCCGAGTGGACACGGTCGTCCGGCATCCGCATCTTGTCGAACGGCTCCGGAAGGTCGGAATGAAAATGCTCCTGATGGGGCTCGAGTCCTGCGACCAGCGGGCGCTGGACTCGATGAACAAGAGGACCTCCACCGAGTCGAACCGAAAGGCGATCGAAATATGCCGCGCCAACGGCGTCGAGGTGGTGGCGTATCTGATCGTCGATCCGCGCTTCGACAGAGGCGACTTCCGCCGCTTGTCCGACTACGTCGCGGAGTTGAAGCTCACGCACCCGGTTTTCACCATCTTGAGCCCCTTCCCGGGCACGGACCTGTATGAAGAGGTCAAACACACGCTGATCACCGACGGCTTCGAGCTGATCGACTTCTACCACACGGTCATGCCGACCAAGCTCCCGCTGGACGAGTTCTACACGGAGTTCCTCGACCTCTACAGAAAGGCGTACCCGCTGAAGAACTTCCTGGTATCCGCTCTGAAGAACAGGGCGGTCTTAACGCCCAGAAACCTGAGGTTGAGCTTGAGGTTCAGAAAGAAGATGTTGCAGCTAAGAAGTCATCACGACCTGGCGAGCAATCGCCCTCCGGTAGAAGCCGGATCATTGGCGTTGCCCGTCCCTCTGGAGGTCCCGGGGGAACCGCAAATGGCCGGGCAATGAGCACCGCCGCAGTACGATCCTTTTTTCCGAGGAGTCCTACCGACAGATGAGCGTACCCACCACGTCTGCCGACATGACTTGGTCCGGCGCAGCGGCTCCCGTGATCGTCGACGCAGCGGGGGAATCCTCCGCAGCACGTCCGCCGAGTCGCGCGTACGAGGAAGTGCTCCGAAAGTGGGCCGACGTGCTGGGGACGAAGCATGTGCTGCACGACCCAACCACGTTGGACCGCTACTCCCGCTCCACCTTGCCGACCAGCACACGTCCACGGGCCGTTCTTCGGCCCGCCTCGACACAGCAGGTCCGCGAACTGGTTGTGATTGCGAACACGCACCGCGTGCCTCTCTACCCGATCAGCCGCGGTAAGAACTGGGGGTACGGCGACGCCTGCGCCGTGACCGACGGCCAGGTCATCGTCGATCTGTCGCGGATGAATCGTATCGTGGAGGTGAACCCCACTTTGGCCTACGCCGTGATCGAACCGGGCGTTACCCAGCAGCAGTTGTACGATTACCTCCGCGAGCACGATTACCCTCTGTGGCTCGACGCCACCGGGGCGGGCCCCGATTCGAGCATCGTCGGCAATACGCTGGAGCGTGGTTTCGGCCATACACCGTACGGGAATCGGTTCCAGCACATGGCCGGCATGGAGGTCGTGCTGGCCGACGGCACCGTGCTGAACACCGGTTTCGGCAGTTACGAGAACGCCCAGGCCGCACGCGTGTTCCCCGCCGGCATAGGCCCCTGGCTGGACGGGCTTTTCACGCAGTCGAACTTGGGAATCGTCACCCAAATGGGCGTATGGCTACTGCCGGCCCCGCCGGTCTGTCAAGCCTTCGCCTTCAAGGTGCGTCACGAACGTGACATCGAGGCAGTAGTCGAGGCGTTGCGGCCGCTGCGTCTGATGGACGTCGTGCGCAGCGCCGTCCACATCGCCAACGATCTGCGCGTGATTTCCGCACGCCGGCGATACCCCTGGGAACTCACCGGCGGCGCCACCCCCTTGCCCGACGATGTCCGCCGCCGCTTGCAGAAGGAAGCCGGCATCGGGGCGTGGAACGCGATGGGCGGGCTCTACGGCACCCGTGAGACGGTCGCCGCCGCACGCAAGGTCGTCCGCCGCAGCCTGCGGCACCTCGCGCACGTTCACTTCTTCGGCGAGCGAAAGATGGAATTCGGCCTCAGAGCCGCAAACCTTCTGAGCCGTATTGGTTTGGCCAGGCACTTCTTGGAAACCATCGAAAGCGCCAACTCCATCTTCCAACTGCTGCGAGGGATACCGTCATCGGAACCCCTCAAGGGCATTTCCTGGCGCACGAAAGCCAGCGCCGACGGCACGGCGGCGGACCCCAGTGATTGCGGCGTCTTGTGGCTCTCGCCCGTGTTGCCGATGACCGGCTCCGCGACACGCGAAATACTCGACCTGGTCGAGCCTATCTTTCGCGAGTTCCAATTCGAGCCGCTGATTACGCTGGCTTCCGTCACCGCGCGCGCATTGGTGTGCGTACTGAGCGTTTGCTACGACAAGGAGGACCGCCGAGACGCGGCGCAGGCCACCGCGTGCTACGAGTCCCTCTTCGAGGCGGTTATGAATCACGGCTACGTCCCCTACCGATCCGGGATCCAGTCGATGAGAAAGCTGAGCAGGCGATCCTCGGTCTTTTGGGACGTGACGCGGCAAATCAAACTCGCACTTGACGCTCAGCAGACCCTTGCTCCAGGTCGCTACCAGCCGGACGAGGAGCCCTTGCTGTGAACGTGTTGGGCCACTAAAGAAGGCAGCGTGCTATCGCACGCTGCCTTGGAAGGTCGCTCGCGGCCAAACCGATCAAGAGCTCAGCTTCGACGCCGCCTGGAGAATGCCAGGCCTGCCAGGCAAAGGACCGCCCAAACCAGCAACGCCCCAGGTTCGGGAATAACACCCACATACTCCGCGGGGTCGGAAAGGAAGACGAAGCCGTTGGAATCGGGCACTTTTGCCCCGAACGCCGCGATGAAGTCATTCACAAACGAGGTCTGCGCACCACCATCACCTGCATCGATGCGGCCGTTTCCGTTGGTGTCTCTTCGGAGCGTGGTATACATGCCGTTTTCGAGAACCAACGGTTCATCTGTGCCGCCGATGACATCAAATATCGCGGACACGCGGACGGCTCCGTCGTTCGTGATTACACTAGCGAGGTAAGTACCAGCCATCGCCGCCTGGTACTTGGCGTCGACCTCATGGAGCCCGAAGTCCTGCAACTGGAGCTCCAACAACACGGGCTCATCGTCGCCTATCGTCCGCCCGCCGGTCCCGGTGAACTGGCTCCCGTCCGCGTTCCATCCGTCGGTGGTGTTCTCATAATCCGCCCACACGGCACCGGCATCGTTGTAGATGTACGCAATGGGCTCCTGGGCATCGTCCTCCTTGCCGAAATAGATGATGTCCGCTTGCTTCAAGCCCGCGAGTGCCGCAGCGAACCCCGCGTTGCCTGCCGAAAGACGCGTGTAGGTACCGAATGTGTCGTCAACGTCGACGCCGATGACCTTCAAGCCGGTCGTGACCATCCCCAGAATGCCAGAGTAACTTACCTCGCCCGCCTTGAAGAGATAAGTTTCTCCCGTCCCAGGGGTAAACTCTGCTGGCACGCCCGCGTCGGGGCCCGTCGTGATATCGCCCTGCCCCTTGAACGTCGAATCCGTCCTCACGAAGTTGCGAAGAACATACGTGTCGTCGTCGGGATCTGCTGGTGTCCCGTTGTCGTCTGTCGGATAGAGCTTCGCGAAACCGTCGAGGCTGATCTCCCATTTCTGGTTTGCTTGCCCCGCGATGACCGCGTGTGCCACCTCCGCGGACCCAACAACGACCAACATCGCGGCCACAAAAAGTCCGGTTTTCCACGAAAGCCTCATCATCGGAACATCCTCCTCAATTGCTGCTGGTGGGCCACCCGTCGATCCGACTCTCGGGCTCCGGTCCAGGCGGCCCCGCTATGGTTGACTAGGTCTTTCTGGCGTGGGCAGCCCTTTGCTACCCAGCCTTCGCTTCTTATTCTGCCGCTCGACCCCCATTCCTGACACGGGTTCCCGAAATTTTTTCGATTTCGGCAAAATCCCTTCTGAAGTGGGGGGGCCGGTGGCGGTGACTCGTGCCTCCTTTGTTGGGGAGGTCGGTTTTGGGTGGCAGTTACCGCTGCCGGACAGCCCCATGCTGCCCGGGCTTCACTTCTTAATATGCCGCTCGGCCCCCATTCCTGACACCGATTCCCGAATTTTTTTGGATTCGGTCAAAATCCCTGCTGTGGTGGGGGTCTGGAGACGCTTTTCTTCTTCCCTTGGGGGGAAAGACAGCTTCTCATACGGCTTGCCGCTGCCAGGCAACCCATGCTGCCCGGGCTTCACTTCTTAATATGCCGCTCGGCCCCCATTCCTGACAGCGATTCCCGATATTTTTTTGGATTCGGTCAAAATCCCTGCCGTGGTGGGGGTCCAAAAGCCGTAATTCATGCCTCCCTTGGTGGGGCAGGTTAGTTTCGGTGGTAGACAGCAACGCCACCGGACCGCCCCATGCTGCCCAGCCTTCGCTTCCGAATATGCCGCTCGACCTCCGTTCCTTGACACACGGGGAATTTTCTTGAACTGAGCTTCCCCCACCTTTCCGAGGGGGTCTTTCAGGCGGTCTGTCCGGCGGGAAAGCAGTGAACCAGGCCTTTGGCTGACCGTCCGTTTGGGGCGCGGGACCCTCGCAAGCCGCACGATCCGAGCCTTGGGGCACCCTCGCGGGTGAAGGGGGAGCCGACTTCGTTGCTACCGGGGAGCTAACCCCGCCCGAAGGTTGCGAGTCGCGGTACGAGCCGTTTGCGAGTCGCTTGCGAGCTTCCGAGCCCGTGGGCAGGGGTAACGGGAGCGGTCGGGACAGAGGCGAATCGTGCCGGCGCACTGGTGGCAAGGCGGGCACGAGGCGGCGGGCGGCCCATCGCGATCCGTCTGGGCAGGTTCCACAGCCGGGTCGGCTCGGATGACGGCGGCGAAGGGGACGGCCTCAATCGCGTTAAGTCTCTCGCGGGAAACGACTTAGCGTGTGTCTGGCTCGGGCGGACTTGGGTCTGAACGGTCCTATCACAGTGCTCGGAAGCGGCCCCGTTGGGTCGGCTGCCGGCGAGGGTATTGGCCGAGCGAGGGGTTCGTCCCCGGCAATAATAGCTCCCCCAAGAGCAGCAATTTCTCCCTTTCTTGGGGTTTGCGGAGTTTACCTAGTTGACAAAACGTGGCTTGTGTGATTAGCTTAGAGCCAACGTTGGTGTCGGGACCTGCTCGCTGGGCGAGGTCGCCAGATCGAGGACGCACGACAAGTTCGTTTGCCGCGGCGTTTTCACGGGGATTTCCCCTCGACCTTGCAGCGGGCAAGACGCTCCCAGCGCTCTTTCAAGTCACGGCTGTGTCCTTAGCCGTCCACGTTTACCAGATCGTTCTACCTATCCGGTTCGGGCCACCTACCCTGTTCTGATGAAGGCTTCCAGAGCACCTTCTTGGACGTCGGGGCTGCCACCGTCTTTGCGGACGTTGCGGCACGCTGACGGTTCCGAGCCGGATCCGAGGCGTTTTGCGAGGACGTAAGGTGCGGGCCCTTCGCCCGGTACCGAGCGTTGACGAAAGGATCCGCTCTTGGAGATACGCCGACGAGCGTCGCGCAGGGAGGAGTTCCGTTGCCTAGCGGGCCGTGAGAGAGAGGCCCGAGGCGGGAAAGGCGGCGAGAGGTCGGACTGACTGTCATACGGGGCGGCGGTTCGGGAAACGAAGGATTCTCGCCGCAGACGGCGGGTTGCTTGGAGCCAGACCCGACGTAGCACGGAAGCGGTACCACTACCGGACGGAGCGATTCGAAGAACGGAATGATGTTCGCCTTAACGCGACAGGGTGCGCCGCACGGAAGGCCGGCGGTGCCCAACGCAGAGTGTGCCCCCGGCAGGGGCGCCGGCGCCGGGTTTCCCGGCGTGCGCAACCCACGGGGACGGAGTGTGCGCGAAGTGGCGTGCGGGCGAGAAACGGCGATGGATCGACGGGAATTATCGGACTTGCTTACCAGGTACCCTCAGCATGCGCTCGAAGTCGCCGATCATGAAACCGGATCGCTGGAACGGCAGAGGCGAGGCGACGCGCGCCGGTCAGCCAACCGACAACCAGGGTCGCGTCGAGTACGCCAAGCGCGCCATTGAGCAGATGGCCAGGCTGGCCATCCAGGAAGGCCAAAGCGGTACGATTGGCATTGAGATCCCGATCAAGGACGGACGGCTTGGCAAGGTGAAACGACTCCAGATCGTGTTTCAGCCCGAGTAGTTCCGTTTCCAATCCGATCGGGCCAACTGACGCACAGCGCCCGCGACCGTCGCAGGATGCGACCTGCGATTGTTGCGGGTTTTTTTGCCTCTTGGGGTTTTTCGATTCCAGACCTAGCAACCCCTGCCCACAGCGCGGTCGGCACGCGTCACGTCGAGACCTTTCGTCACGTCGATATCTCTTCGGTCAAACGTTAACCGGCGCGCGTGCGAAGCGTGCCGAGGTCAACCGGGACACGTCGCCGGCCCCGGCGGCGTGGGTCCGATCATGGGATCCTTTCCCGGACGTATTAGCTCTGCAACGTCGGTTATGGAGTCCTCGGGGATCGGGGCGAAGAAGCCGACAACATTCACGTTCTGTAGACGGTGAGGCAAAATGACGACGGTAACAAGCGACGAACCCAAGGGTGGCGAGCGACCTCAGGACCAGAGGAAACCGAAGGGCCACCGGTCGCCGACCGGTTCAAGAGTGCCCCAGCCCTCGTATCGCCCGTTGGATCAGAACGAAGTGCCCGGCTACGCCATCGGGGCTGCCGTTCTGGGGGCGTTATCGATTTGGGCCTACTGGCCGATGTTCATGGGCCTGTGGGCGGCATGGGACAAGGAGCCGGACTACTCCCACGGATATTTCGTGATCCCGTTGGCGGCGTTCTTTCTCTGGGCCCGGCGCGACTCCTTTCCCGGAGTGCGCACGGCGCTTGCCTGGCCGGGGTTGATCCTTGTGTTGTTGAGCGTCGGGATGCGTTACGCGGCCGCCCGATACTACGTCGACGCGATTGACGGCTGGTCGCTGTTGTTCTGGCTGGCGGGGGTGGTGTGGCTGTTCGGCGGTTGGCGGATGATCCAGTGGAGCTGGCCGTCGATCGCGTTCCTGATATTCATGATCCCCTTGCCTTGGAAGATGGAGCGTTTGCTGAGTGTCCCGTTGCAGTGGGTCGCGACCAACCTGAGTTCCTCCGTTCTGCAGATGCTCGGTCAGCCGGCGCTGGCGGAGGGCAACGTCATCCGGATCGGGGAGTCGACGTTCGAGGTGGCCGACGCGTGCTCGGGGCTTCGTATTTTCGTGGGGATCGTCGCGCTGGCGTGTGCCTACTTGATGCTGGTTCGGCGGTCGTGGTGGGAGCGGGCGGTGCTCGTGGTGTCGGTGATCCCCATTGCGTTGATCGCCAATAGTTCACGGATCGTGGGGATGTCACTCTTGAATCAAGTGTTTCCCAGCGAGGCAGCTCAACACCGGATCCACGACTGGTCGGGCTACGTGATGATTCCTTTCGCCGCCTTGCTGTTTTTCTTCGTGCTGTGGTACTTGGGTAAGCTCTTCCGGGAAGTGGAAGTGGAGGACGTGGGTTCGATGGCCCGCCGGGGAACCCGCGGTTGAGCGGCCCGGGCCGGGGCGCGATGCGGCGTCTTCATGGGGCGTGCGGCGCGAAGCCCGGCCTTGGCGAACACGAAACAATCGTTGCCGCAGAAGTCGTGGCGGCGCTGGGCGCCGATTTCGGCGCGAGCGCGGTTGCCTGTCTCATTTTCATCAAAGGTAGCGTGACATGGCTGAGCTGAGTAACACCCCGATGAGCGACGCATTCGCGCGTGGTTCCTCGAACCGTCCGGGTTCGTTCTCCTCGCGTGCCGGCCGGCGGCGGGCCGACGGCCGTCCTTCGGCCGCGCCGGTGCAGCAAGGGATTGGATTGCGGTTTATTGCCAACGCCTTGCGGCAGTGGTGGAAGCTGGCCGTGCCGGTGGGATTGCTGCTGGCAGCGGCCGCCGGGATCACCGTGTACCTGATTTTCGAACCGGTCTTCCAGGCGTCAGCTTGGTTGAGGATCGAGTCGAGGGCGCTACCGGTGATCTATGGAGACCAGCTCGGCTCCGGGCGGTTCGTGCAGAACCAGATTCATCTCATGCGGAGTCCGCTAGTGCTGGGTCAGGTGATTACCGACGAGGACGTAGCCAAGGCCCCCGAGATCGCCGAGGCGCCGGACGCGATTCGCTACCTTCAATCGGGACTTTCGGTCGCGAGCGTTGGAGGATCGGAATACTACCAGGTTTCGTTTCAGGCACACGATCCGGAGCTCTCGGCCAGAGTCGTCACTGCGGTGGTCAACTCGTATTTCCAGCTCCAGGGCAAAGAGCAGGCCGAGCGGGCCCAGCGGGTCATCGAACTGTTGGAGCAGGAGCGTGACCGCCGCGCGCTGGAGGTGGGGCGTTTACGGGAGCAGGTCCGCACGCTGACTCTGCAGGCCACGGGGAAGGACCCCTTTGCACCCACGTCGGAAGATCAGCCTCGTGCCGCGGACAGTCCCCTGGTTCGGCTAAAGAGTCGTTTGACGAGCACGGAAGTCGAGTTGGAGGTCCTCAAGGCCCGGATCGAGGCCTACAAGGACCTGGTCTACGATCCGGAAGCAAAGGTCGACGACAACAACATCGTGCAGATGGTCGATCGGGATCCCGGGATCCGGGAGCAGAAGAAGCTGTTGGAGGATCGGCGTGTCGAGCTGCAAAAGCTGGCGCAGCAACTGCCTGGAGGGACGGAGAACCCGCAATACCTGGCGGCCTCCGAGCAGCTCGCCAAACAGCAGGAGGAGTTCGATAAGGCCCTCAACCGGCTTAAGAAGGCGTTGGCGATCGAAGTGCCGCCTGAGATGATCGAGCAGGCCCTTAGCCAGAACATGGAAATCCAGCAGAAGGCGGCCGAGCTGGAGGCGAGGCAGGCCGGGTTGGCTACGCTGGAAACGAGGCTGGCGAAGCCGAACGAGAATCCCATCTACCTCAAGGAAGCCGAGGCGTTGCGCAGCGCGGTCGAGGAATTCGAGAAGCTCCGGATTGAAGCGCGCAGCAACACTCGAGTAGGCTTGCAGTTGGCGATGCTCAAGGAACGCGAGCAGGAACTCGACGCGATGGAACAGCAGCGCAAAGCCCAGGAAGTCATGTGCGAGCAGTTCCGCGAAAAGCTGGGCATCGAGATCGAGCAGGTGACCGAGGCAACCGGGGAGACGCTCGACTTGCAGTTCAAGAAGGCCGAGCTCCAGCGATCGGAGGAAGTGCTGGGGTTGATCGCCGATCGCATCATGAAGCTGCGTACCGAGCAACGGGCACCGGGCCGCGTGACGCTGATGCAGGCCGCCGAAGCACCGAAGGCCCCTCTGGAAGTCGTTCCCTGGAAGAAGATCGTGCTCTTCTCGCTGGCGGCCTTTTGTGCCCCGCTCGGACTGGCGGTGGGGTGGGAACGGCTGGTCCGCCGCGTCAGCGACGCCGAGCAGATCGAGCAGGACGTCAATCTCTCCGTGGTCGGCGAGGTGGCCCGCCTGCCCGTCCGCGCTTCTACGTTGCGGCAGGGCTGGGGCCGTAGCGGGGCGGGAGTCCACGTCTACGAGGAGAGCATCGACAGCTTGCGGACCTCGCTGACCCTCTCGGAGCCGCTTAAGGACATGCAAGTGCTGGCGGTCACCAGTGCCACGAACGGCGAAGGCAAGACCAGCGTGGCCGTGCAGCTCGCGGTGAGCATCGCCCGGGCATCGAGTAAGCCGACCTTGCTGATCGACGGCGACATGCGTGCTCCCGACATCCACCGGCTTCTGGGCGTGGGCCTGGAGCCGGGGCTCTCGGAGGTGCTCGCCGGGAGCGTTTCGTTGGACGAGGCGATCCGCACCGAGTGGAGCGACTACGTCCACCTGCTCCCCGCCGGCAAGGCCCTGGCGAGCCCCCACAAGCTGCTGGGCAACGGGTCGCTGAAGTCCCTGCTGGACAAGGTTCGCGACTCCTACAGGTACGTCGTGATCGACACGCCCCCGGTGCTGGCCGCGGCCGAGGCCCTGGTCCTGGCCAAGAACGCCGACGCATCGCTGATCTGCGCCATGCGGGATTCCAGCCGCGTGGACCAGATTCGGCGAACGTACGACCGGCTGCTGGGGGCCGAGGCCAATCCGGTCGGCGTCGTGCTCAACGGGATTCCACCCCGCCGTTACGCCTACCGGTACGGCGCGTACGGCTACACGCACGCCGTGGACGACGCCTCCTCGGTCGAGGGCGGCAACGGACATGAGGCTTCGTCGGTCGAGGACGGCAACGGATACGAGGCTTCCTCCGCCGACGAGGGTGACGGATATGAGACCACGTCGGTCAAGGACAGTGACGGCTACGAGACGTACTCGGCCGATGACGGCAACGGATACGAGACCACGTCAGTCGAGGACGGTGTTGGATACGAGAC
>Ga0180438_10006526_pt1 | contig 15746 bp, 9 predicted proteins | sample SS_ome_12_FD_132455 | JGI IMG/M metagenome (GOLD analysis project Ga0180438, IMG submission 132455) | Hypersaline lake sediment archaeal communities from the Salton Sea, California, USA - SS_3_D_2 metaG | ecosystem: Environmental > Aquatic > Non-marine Saline and Alkaline > Hypersaline >...
AAGTGGGCGGGTTTCATCAAGAGTTTCATCGAGCGGGAATTGTTCCAGGGCATGGATCGAACTGAAATGTACTAGCCTGCGAACGCCTTTTTTCAAGCATGTCTCGACGACAAATCGCGTACCTGTCTGATTAATTTCTTGTACCTGTCCAAGGCGACCCCCATCGATCGAGATCACAGAGGCAAGATGGAAGACGATCTCTACATTATGGAAACACGCTTGGAGTGAATCGGGGTCGAGCACGCTCCCTTGAACGCGCTCGAGTTCCAAACCTTCTAACGCGCGTGTGTCTTGATGGCAGAGCGCGTTTACCTTTACGCCCTGACTCAATAAGGTTCTTGCTAAATTATTCCCTACGTGTCCGCTAGCCCCTGTAATGGCAACTTTCATGATCTCGCTTTCGAAAATACGATTTAGCAGAATCAACACCGAATTGTTGGAAACGTTATTCCTGATTATGGATATGCAAGGGATGTGGGGGGAAGATTAGGATATCGAATTTTCAACGAATGCAGATTTTCCTAGGATGGCTCTTTCTTACTGACCACCCATGGTTTCGATATATTCCAGCGACTGGTGGCGGAAGTAGGTATTGTAGAGATGGGCGTAATGGCCGCCTTCAGCCATTAAACGATCATGCGTTCCTTCTGCTATGATCCTTCCATCTTCAATCACGATGATCCGGTCTGCGTTCTGGATGGTCCATAAACGATGAGCGATGACGACTGAGGTGCGATTTTTCATCACCGAACGTAATCCTTCCTGGATCTGAGCCTCAGTGAATGGGTCTACACTGGCTGTGGCCTCATCCAAAATAAGGATGCAGGGATCTTTAAGCAGCACCCGCGCCAAAGCTACTAACTGCCGTTGGCCCATGGACAGGTTTGCCCCCCTTTCGCCCGCATCCGTTTGGAGGCCCTTGGGGAGGACCTCAAGCCATTCCCCTTGGCTGATGTGCATTGCAGCTTCCATCACTTCCGCGTCCGAAGCACCGGGTTTCGCATAACGGATGTTGTCAGCAATGGAGGTTGAAAATAGGAAAGGCTCTTGAGGAACAAGCCCCAGGCACTTCCGGTATTGCGTTAAATCTAGCCCACGGATATCCAGACCATCGATGAGGAGTTGTCCGGATTGGAATTCGTAGAAGCGTGCGATCAGGTTTGCAATGCTGCTTTTACCCGCACCGGTATGACCGACCAAAGCAACATTCTCCCCGGGAAGGATGGTCAGTGAAAAATCGGGGAGGACAATCTCTTTCTCAGTGTAGCTGAAGCGAAGATTTATAAAAGTAATTTCGCCGTTAATGCTCTCAACGGGTTGATGGCTTGTTTGGATGACCTTTGGCTCCAGGTCAATCAAGGCAAAAACTCGCTCCGCTGCGGCAAGTCCATCCTGGAATTGACTCCAGAAGGAGGCGATGCTCATCATGGGGAACCAGAAGAAACCGACCGCTTGCATAAACAAGTACCAGTTCCCAGGACTGATATCACCAGCCTGCACACGTAATCCACCGAAGTAGACTAACAACGCGGTTCCCAAGCCCGTGGACAGTCCCATGATAGGGAAGATGGTATTTAAGGTGATTCCACGGCGTAAGCCGACATGGTAGGCTTGCACGTTGTTCTCAACGAAAGTATCGTAAATGGCTTGTTCTTTGCGGAAACTTTTCGCGATCATGATCCCACTGATCGATTCTTGAATTTGGGCATTGATTTTTGCGGTTACCCTGCGAGCATTCTGCGTTACACGTCGAGCTACCTTGCGAAAGCTGAGTGCGATCGCGACTGAGATCGGTGCCATAGCGAAGAGCAGTCCAGTGAGGAGGGGATTGATATTAAAGAGCCATACGGACAAGATCCCGATCACGAGGATCTGACTCAGAAGATTGACAACCAGGTTGACAACTTCAGAGAAGTCTTGGGTGTCCGACGTGAGTCGGCTGACAATCTTCCCGGAAGGATGTTCTTCATAGAAGGAGATGTCGTGTGCGACGGTGGCTTGAAAGACATCTTCCCTTAATTGCAGTACCACATCCCCGATTACACGCGCGGAGAACCACTGCCGGATGAAATTGGTGGTCCAGGCAACGACGCCCAACAGCAGGACAATGCCGCAGGCCAGTGCCATGGAGCTCAAGGCAGGATTTTCAGCGACCGTGTCAACTACATTGGAGATGGCGATGGGAACCCCGCTTCCAGCGAGGGAATTAACCGCCAGGACGAGTGCAACTGCTGCCACTCTTCGTCGGTGAGGGAGAAAATACCCAATAATCCGAGCGAGCAATTCTCGGTCTGTATATTCTCGATCGTAGGATTCGGTATCTAAACCATCAAGGATGAAACCCATTCAACTAATTCCCTTCCAGATGGGATTGTGAATCATCCGTGGAGTGGTCGGGATTCACAGGTTCGTAGCGAGCAAAAATTCGGTGATAGTCAGGAGATCGTGCTAAAAGTTCCTCGTGTGAACCTTGGTCGATGATCTCGCCCCGCTTGAGCACCAAAATTCGATCTGCCCACCGGATCTGGCTCAATCGATGGGTGATAAGAAACGTTGTCCGCTGGCTGCTGATGCGTTTCATGGCGCGTTGGATTTGGTCTTCGGTGGCGCTATCAATAGCGCTTGTGCTGTCATCCAGAATTAAGATCTTCGGATCGGTTAAAAACGCACGCGCAATGGCGATCCTCTGACGTTGTCCGCCAGAAAGTGTTACGCCGCGTTCGCCAATCTCCGTTTTGTAACCATCTTTGAAGGAAAGGATAAATTCTTCCGCCTGAGCTTCTTGGGCGGCTTCTTCGATCATCTCCTGGGTGGCATCCTCACGACCAAAAGAGATATTCTCAGCGATGGACCCGGAGAAGAGGAAGATGTCTTGTTCAATATTAGAAATTTGCGAGCGTAAGGACTCCATGCTCCAATTTCGGACATCGATCCCATCTACCTCCACAGAGCCTGAATCAACATCATAGATTCGGTTGATAAGTTGAGTCAGCGTCGTTTTACCTGAACCTGTTTGACCCACGATGGCGATGGTTTCTCCTGCGTGAGCTTCAAAGTTTAGGTCCTTCAGGACAGAGGTTCCGTTGTATCCAAAGCTTACATTCTTAAACGCTACTTCTCCATCAAGCGGCTTCATGACACCTTCAACATTCTCGTCAAGTTCCGTTTCAGCGTTAATGAGCTCTAATATTCGGCGGGCGCCAGCGATGCCAAGCTGAACCAGGTCGAAGGAAAATAGAGAGATAAAAGTTGGAAAACGAAGTCCTCCAAAAAGACCCACGTATCCAACTACTTCTCCCAGACTTATATGGCCGGCGTTCCAGACCATCAGGGCATGAAAGAACGCCAAAGCCCAACAGATGCTAAAAACCAACATAGGCCAATAGCGAGCCTGGATCTCACCTCGAAGCACGAACAGGTCTCGAAATTTGCGCGCATTAAAGGTGAATTTCGACCACTCGTAATGTTCCTGAACATTGGCTTTGACAATCTCGATCCCCGTGATGGCTTCTGCCAAACCGGCGTTCATGGTACCGAACTGATCTCGAATGGCGATGCTAACCGGACTCAGGCGGCGGTTGTATTCTAGGATGGTCAGAATGAGCAGGAACAGAAAAATGAGCGGGACGAGCAACAATTCAACTCGAATGAACCCCATTAAGACAATGGGGATGATGAGGTTCATGATCGAATCGATGATGAGCATCAAACCGGGATTGAACATTAAATTCAACGAACGTACGTCATTCGTAGCGCGGGCCATGATGTCACCGATTCGTTGGCGTCCATGAAAGGTCTGGCTCTTTCCGAGGAGACTCAAGTACAACTCGTGGCGTGAGTCGCGCTCAACCCTTTGTGCCAAGAACTCTGATGAGTAGTTGCGGACTAGACCCGTCAGACCCTGGCTGCTTGCGGCTGCGAGAATAAACAAGGCTGAACTTATTAATTCTTGCTGGGTCCAACCTGAGCTTGTCACGACATCGAAAGCGCGTCCAACGAAAATCTGCACATAACTGAAGGCATAGTTGTTCCCGATAGCTGCCAGGATGATGAGAATGGGAAAGATGGGATATCGTAACGCGTGAGATAAAATCCATCGCACTGGGCCTGAGCGATTGAATTGAATCTCGTCTTCGACTGAAAATTCCCGGAGCGTCACGGCAAACCCCTCGATGATGATGGCGATATTATACCTGTCGAATGCTAATTACTTTATTAACTTCGTCATCAGGACGCTGGGATCTCATCTCTATTCAAGCTCATGAAAGCTTGAATAGCTGCTGGTTTAGACACCCGGACCAAAGTGAAAACGGGATTTCAGCCAATGGTTTTGCCAGCACGAAATTCGCCCTTAAAGTTACATAGCTTTGATTGATAAAGTTGATCATGCAATTCACATCCACCAGAAAATTACAATTCTGTTTCATATTGACCCATTGTAATTATGATAAATAGGACTATAATTATCCCCTATAGCATTCAAAAACTCATTGTCCCGAGCTTAGGAACAACTATCCAACCTTTCGAACACCGAGAATCATAACAACGACACAAAGTTCCTTCGCATCATACTTATCCATTTAGCTTGACGAAATGCTGGAATGGAGTAGCTATTTACAGGGAATTTTGTCCATAAAATCTTTTTAAGCGCTGTAATAGTCCGATCATAGATAGCTTGTGCTGATTTAGTTACTGAATGTTAAAAACTCTTTCAAGATGGAGAAGATTAGATGGCTACTGAACAAAAGATAATTGAATCTGCAGTGGTTCCAAGTAAGGCTGGGACAGTCGTTCCGGATCGTGTGACCCTTTTAGCGTTTATGCTGATGATCCTAGCAGGGGGAGGTGCCTCTGTTGCCATTCGCTTCACTTACGTCGAACTGCCACCTTTCTGGAGTGGCGCGGCTCGGTTCTTAGTCGGAGCTTTGATGTTTTGGAGTATAATGCTCCTTCGGAAAATTAAAGTTCCCAAGGGGAAAGCATTCGTAGGAGCTGTTCTGTTTGGCGCATTGAGTGTAGGTGGTGCTTTTATTCTCGTAGCTTGGGGGCTGGTAAAAACTCCTGCAAGTCTCTATCAGGTGCTCATGGCACTTGTACCCCTTTTAACTTTATTCTTGGCCTATGTGCATGGATTGGAATCAATAAGCAAGCGGGGCATTTTGGGATCACTTTTAGCTTTAGCTGGTATTGCGATCGCGTTGGGTGGAGCTACTGGGGTAGAGTTATCTGTGCCTCATGTGTTCGCGATTATTGCTGCAGCAGGATTTATGGCAGAGGCAGGGGTGGTGGCAAAGAAGTTCCCTCGGAACCATCCCATTGCGACAAGCGCAATTTCAATGACCGTAGGCTCGATCATGCTTGGATCTGTTTCCCTATTTACTGGAGAGAAATGGGTGATCCCATCCCAGCTTGAGACCTGGATTGCCTTTGGCTATCTTATACTCTTTGTTAATCTGGTTACTTTTCTTCTCTACTTGTTTATTCTGGAGCGTTGGACAGCTTCAGGCACCTCTTATGGTTTTGTTGTCATTCCTCTGGTAACCGTTGTAGTGGCAGCAACATTAGCTGACGAGCAGATAACATGGAATTTTGCACTCGGGGGGTTATTCGTTTTATCTGGGGTATTCTTTGGAGCGTTACTCCCCTCGAAACCACGTCAAGGGGACTGTGAAGATACATCTATAGAATCAATGGAAATTGTGCATCAACGCCTTCCTTGTTAGCTCATGGGTTGAGTGTTGTGCTCGATCCTTTCATCAAAAGCCCAAGCATGCATGGTTGGGCTTATTTATCTTGCGTAGATTATGGATTCAGTTCTGATACCCCACTGAATGGTTTTTAGTCGCTAAAAGGTCTAAATCCTGAAATTGATCATTGAAGGGTCAAACTGATCTGGCGTTCTTTTTTTAATAACTTTAATCCATGCTGTTGCGAAAGATCCAATTAAAGGACTAATATTACAGTTGTAGAGTTGATTTTGGTGAAGTTAGATGAGTAGATTCTTTTTGATTGTGTTGATTGTTCTTATGCTTATGTGCGGATGTGGTCCCTCTGATGAAAACAGAATCGCGACTGCTGTATCTCACACCATGCAGGTGGGACTTCAACCAACAGCGACAACTCATTCCTTATCGCTTCCTACCCAAACACCAACACCTACCTTAATAAATACGGCTACACTTGAACCATCTCCAACTGCTGCATTAGATCTATCTTCCATAACCTTAACACAACAGGACTTAAGCGATGATTTCTATGCCATACCACCAATCATGGTTGGCATTTCTAAGTCAACGATCCAGAGTTGGTACTCGGAGACGGATATCGAGGTTGTAGATGCCTTCTTTTTCACCGATGACCGGGAAGAGCGATACATCATTGGTTGGATCATCCAACTGCCTGAGAGATTAGAGAGAACAGGCTTCGATACCGTGATGCGCCATCACGAGTATGTCTTGGTTAAGGCTGTAGCTGAATTGGGTGGAGAGGAGATTCTGCAAAGGGATTTGCTCGAAATAGAAGCGGACTTAGGAAATGATTCTCAAGACCTTCGATTGTTGGTGAAGGAGGAGGGCGGACCCTATCAATTTTGGGTGGATGCGATCCTGTTTCAACGAGATTTCATGGGTGTGACTGCCTTTGAAGCGTATGAAGATTGGATGGAGCCACTTATGGGGATCGAGAACATTGCAAGCAACCTGGACAGAAAGATTCTTGAGATACTGAGACCATAAAATATAGCTAAGAAGGAAAGTTTCATCAAAGGGTAGGTTGCATTAACGATTTATTCACAGTCCAGTAATAGCGTGCGAATGAATGAATGAGTAAATTCATTTCTATCAAAGCTTGGAGAGGTGAGAAATGAAACGAATTGTATTGGCTGTTGTTTTTATCATTGCATTTTTCCCGTTTTCCTCCGTGAATTCCCAAGCAGGGCATTCCATTGAATATTCTGCTTGCGCACATCCCAATGGTATTGGGGAAGTAACAGCAACGGCTGTGATCCTTGATGCTCCATCGAGAGTGGTGGAATATCAAGTTTGTGAAGGACTTTCGTGTCCAGGATGGACTTCAGTTGGTGCAGTAACGAACGGATGGTCGATAACCCATATAGGACTTGTTGGTCCATCGACAGTCCATACTCGTTTTGATGGTGGATATCCCGTGTACACATATGGATATTGGCCTAGTGGTCTACCTGCCTGCCCAGAGAGTCCGAAAGCTCATGAACCGATCATTCCAATGTGGTTGCTGACCAAGCCAGATAGCTATTGCATACTGATCAGTGAATATCATCCCTCGGTGGAAAGCCAGAAGAGGCTATGTTTTCCAGCACAGGATTGGGTGGCGGATAAGGCTCCCTGCAATGGCTGGGTCTATGACAATGGATTTTGGGATTGTGATATTTATGGCTATAGTCGTTTGCCGTTTGCCAGTTTATTGAAGATCTATGAAAGGCATCTAGCAGTGCTAAAGGAGTTAAATCAGTAGGAATTTTGAATCAAGGAGAAGTATGATCGGATGCGTGCTACCATTATGGGGAAATGAAGTTCAATGGTACATTTTTTTCTGAGCCCGGGATAACCCCTCAGTTTTTTTGCTTCATCCTTCCAAGTGCTCAACGCTTCCGGAAAAGTATTGAGAAACCAGTGTGCTCTGAGAAAAACCAAGCTCGAATCGTAGAATTTTGGCTCATATTTGGAGCGAGTTTTGTCACTCAACGACGATACGATCATAGGATGTAGGGGCGGCTCGCGAGCCGCCCCTACGTGGCGAATATAAATAGGTTGTACGGGCGACAGGCCGTGTTTGACCCTACTAGATAATTATTTTGTGTTTGACAAAAAACGAAAATCAGACGGCTTAAGCTATCGAATCAAACGTAAGAATGGCATCCCTTATAGCTTCCGCAATATTAACTAACTTACCAGTGTCCACCAGATCGGGATGATCCTTGGGAGTATGTGTAATATTTGTGGAGAGCTCTATGAAATTGTCGGATGTGATAGCTACGGCGGGTCGTCCATTTTGAATAAAGATCGAGTGATCGCTTTGATACCACTGCGCGCCTTCTACAAATTCCTTCCGCGTGGAGAAAACATTCTGGACGGAGGTTGATATTTCTTCCGGGCATTCATATAAAGAATATTCTGTGCGTCCTTGGTGAAAACCAGCACCATCCATATTGATCGCGAGCAGAATTTCATCCCATCGATCCTGCATGCGATCTACATACTGAATCTCTCCAGAAGCAGCGTAATAATCTTCCCCATTGATGGCGACGATTTCTAACTCATGCTGGCCTCGATAATCCTTCATCAACTCGGCAAGCACCAGTAGAATCACTACTCCAGTGCCATTGTCCAATGCGCCTGGAGTACCTTGCTTGGCATCGATATGTGCGCATACCACGATCCTTTGGCCAGCATCGCCCCCTTTCCATGCCAGGACATTACTACCTGTAGAAGCATGCCGGGTGGCTTCGATCTTCAGAGAAGCGAGCTCTCCTACACGTTCGAGAAGCTTTGTCCCTTCCTCTTCTGTCATATAAACAGACGGAATGTCAAAATCACCATCTTCGATTAAGGGGAAGGGGTATACCCCTCCAGCCAACTCGGGATTCTGGGAGGTCGCTGCAATGATGGCTTGGGGTCCTTTAGATTCGAGGAGCTGGTAGATCTTCTGATGTCCTTCAGGATTGTAAAAGGGGAAATTCTTGGGCATTAGTTGTTCTTTTGCAAGTTCTCCATGAAGTAAGAGAATTTGATTACTGGCTTCAATCGTTTCTAATTCTTGAAGAGAAGAAGCAGAGATCAAGGTCCCATTTACATTGCATCCAAGTGAAAAGGGACTGATAAAAACCTCAAAGGAATGGTCTCCCAGCTTTAGAACAACATCACCACTTTCCCAATCGATGCAGGGAAATTCAGGGCATTCCGTTCGAAATCCAAAGGAAGCCATTTGTTCTGCAAAGAATTCAGTTGCCAGTTGATTGCCGTAGCTTCCCACCGGTCGTTCAGGGATGTCCAAGCATAATTTCTGCAGGTAATTCTGTGCTTTTAAGTTTAAAGGATAGGTTGTCATACGTTTCCCTGTATATTGTGAAAGGGTTGAATCTAGTCAAGTTTATCATGGTCGTGATGGGAAATGCTTGATTAGGATGAATCTGTACAAGCTGGATAATCCATCCATTTTGTAAGGCTTTTCTTTAGAAGGCTCATCACAAAATGTATTCTGAACTACAATAAAATTGCATTGGGAGATCAAGCTACCTACATAGGGAGTTTCATGGCTGTTTCAAAGGAGATTTTAGTTGGGTTAAGGCTGTTGCATGACACACTCCGTACCAACGCCCCTGCATTGACCAAGAGTTGCCTTCGGCCCAGGAAGGGGAGATCCCTATCTTCTAAATCACATATAGAAGTACGTATTTCGCCTCAGCCTATCACGAGAGTAAGCGAACGCTTTCTATCCTTCACGGTCGATATTGCTCAGGTTGTGGGTGGCAAATTCTGGGGTTCTTCGGGAGCAGTGGATTGGGTTGCGGGAGGCAGCAGTCCTGTGGAGGCCTATGATTTCAAGCGGCCGAAGTTACTACAACTGGCACGAAATCTCTCCCCAGCGTATTTGCGGATTGGCGGTACAGCTGCGGATGAAACTTTCTACGCCATGGGAGAATCCAGTTCTATACCCCCATTACCGTATAAGTACGCTTTGAACCGAGATCAATGGGAAGCGGTAAACCGTTTTGCGCAGGAAGCTGGATTGGAATTGGTTTTCACACTCAACGCTGGGAAGGGACCCCGGAACTCAAAAGATTGTTGGAATGCAGAGAATGCCCAAGCGTTGATCGAGTACAGCGTTGAAAAGGGTTTCGACATAGCTGCCTGGAGTCTTGGCAATGAGCCAAATCTGTTTCCCTTTGCGCATGGACTTTGGCTTAGGATGGAGCAATTTGCGGAAGAACATTACACCTTGAAAGAAACTCTCCATGAAATCATGCCTCAAGCGCAATTATTGGGACCATCGTGTGCATTTTGGCCACTTGTAGGTGAATTGCTGCCCATCTTTCCCAGGTTCTTAAATGCGGTTGGTCCCTTGCTCGATACTGTTACCTGGCATTACTACCCTCAGCAATCCCGCCGTTCCCCCATAGCAATTCGCCGGGCATCAAAGAAGTGGATGCTTTCCCCAAATATTTTTGAAGAGACACATCGTTGGGCAACCGTGATTGGGAATATGCAGAGGCTCCATGCTCCCCAGGCTGAGGTCTGGTTGGAAGAAAGTGGGAATGCCCAATGTGGCGGTGAGCCAGGACTCTCTGATCGATTTATCGCTGGTTTCTGGTGGCTGGATACGCTTGGTCGTCTGGCACGTCATGGTCAGAAAGTCGTTATACGTCAGAACTTATCCGGCGCAGATTACAGTTTAGTCCATGATGATACGCTGGAACCCAACCCGGATTACTGGAACTCGCTTTTATGGAAACGCTTGATGGGAACCGAGGTGTTGGACGTAGAGCTCTCTGAAGAAACTTCAACCATCCGTTTGTATGCTCATCGCACGAGGGATGCTGATCCTCATTCGGTTTCGGTCTTGGCGATGAATACCCACCCAAAGGAGAACATCGCCCTCGATTTTAGCCATTCTCCCCTGGAAGTTTTCCATTGCACATCGGATGACCTATTGGGAAGGGACGTGCTCCTCAATAGGAGGAGAATGGAAACAAGAGCAGATGGCTCCACCCCCGAGTTTGAACCTAAGGTTGTGTCGGGGGATTCCTTGTTTTTACCACCTACATCGTATGCCTTTGTCCGATTCAAGATCGATTAACCAGGACTCTATCTATTTCCGTCTATGGAACCAGCGTGTGACAATCCCATGCAGGATCCCGTAATATCCTAACTTGATTAATGTCCAAATTGGAACGTTCGCGGCTGTCTGAGAGACCATGACCTCTTCTAGTGGACCGGGAATACAGGAGGTGGGTTGAGTCCATAGAGAGCGGTTCTCTCCAGCTACTGCTCGAACCTGGAAAGAATAACGATCCCCGTTCACTAACTCTTTTATCGTCCAACGAGTGCATTGTGGTATGAATTGCGTCTGCCATTCGGGTTCTCCTGCTTCCTTCCAGCGTACTTCATAACCAGTGAGGTAACTGTCCCTGGGAGGATCCCAAACTAGGGTTACTGCGCTCTCGGATGGATTTGCGAGGAAGGCGGTTGGGGTCGCGATAGGGGAATCATTTAGCTGACCTTTCTTTTCCTTACGCGCCACTGCCAGTTCTCTTAGATCATCTGGAAGGGCAACATTTACATCTGCAGGTGTTTTTCGATAGAAGACACCAAAGGGATAGAAGAAAGCCGCTGCATCCGCCTGTATGCTTTGTGGTGGGGCATCTCCCAGATAGGGAGCGAGCATCAGGGAGAAGCGGAGCGTTTGACCATTGAAGGAGGGGGCATTAGAGTTCAGTGCGCTACTTACAGCAGCTGTGATTTCGGCACCAAACCCGTTCCCAGGGAGATGAGAGTAATCCAGTTGTTTGCCATGGTAGGTCCCGAAGGGATTGAGGTACAAATGCTGAATCCCATTCACCTCCCTCAGCCTCATGGGGCAGAAGGCCATACTTGTGAGTTCCTCTGCATTTTCAGCTAAAAGCAATCCTCGGTCTCCATTACTGAGGGCTACCCAACCTGCAGTTACTTGATGGTTGAAGGCATCCAGGTTTTTATTTTTCGGATTGATAGTGCCATAGTTCAATTCATAGGATGTTGTGATCCCTAAGTAATTATGCTTCCATACCTGGAGTGGATTGCTTGCTGGGGCGGTGATGGAAGGGAGCATCTGGATTGGTGCCACTTCAATCCAGTTCAAGTCGAGTAGGCGGCGCAGTTTTTGTAAAATGTTTTGAACATTTACATGTGGGATGACATAGGCATATCGCACCTCAACATCTACAAAGAGATAAGGAAGTTCATCGAAGAGCGAAAAAGTGTAGCAGATGTGACTTGAAGTCTGTCCTGGATCGATTTCCATCGGGATACTTGCCCGAACTCGCAAACGTGATAGTCCATCCCAATGTTCAAGTTCCAATTCCTCAAAGGCATAATTCTCAGCAGCCCATGTATGATTCTTGCGCTTTTTTCGGTAAGTGATGAAGGGTTGCAGAAAATCGTCACCAGCGATCTCCTGCCCCTTGAACCGCAAGGAAGTAAGTTTCGCATCAGGGGAGAAATCCACTTCGATCCATGGATTGTGGAGTGAGTGGTAAATTTCGTGGGGAGTGTCTTTTTTTCCGAAGAACACTTGATATACTTTCTGTTCCGCAGTCGTAAAATGATCCACGAAGGTGATCTCTCCGAAGTAGTGACCGTTGGGTAACCTCTCTACGTTGATTAAAGAGGTTCGGATCTCTTCCCCCAAAGCATCTCTAACGGTCAATTGATCGATCCCCGACGGAAGGATAACGGGGACACGCACAGCCATCTTGGCTTGTGTTAGCATTTGATCCCGCCCGCGTGGGTAGTTGTAAATCTCAAAAATATAATCAGCATCCGTATTGGAGCTCTCCCGATCCATGATGTGTGTGATGGCTTCCCGTTCAGCCTGTATTGCCACCGTATGTGCACGTTGTAAGATAGATTCTGCTCGAGCCTGTCGCTCCTCATTCACGATAGGTGTGCTCATCCCAAAATGGGTCGTGCTCAATCCAATCATGCGTTGGAAAAAGGAAGAATCTGTCCCCTGCCACAGACGCTTATGGAGATTTTCCTTGAGATTGGATTCAACCCGATTTGCCAGTGCTTGAGCACGGTAGGAATGCAGACGGGAGCGTTCTAGGATGGACCAAAGCTTCAGGCTGCCGAGTTTCTCCGCCCAAGAAGTATTACCATCAAAACTCCCATCCGCTAAATCTTGGAGGACAAGAATCTCCCCTCGAGGGGGATGATCTTGGATATACTCGGATGGAACTGTGAATTCAGCCCAAGGATATTTATTCACGGCTTGGATAAATTCAACCAAACCGCCGCTGTTAGGGAACCACGCGAAAACTTTAGGAAGATTGAAGGATAGCCAGGTTTCGATATCAGCGTCGATATTCAAATGAATTAGAAGGTCAGAATGAATCTTGCCTTTCGTTTGTAAGTGGTGCAATTCTAATAACCACATTTCGAGCGAAATATGATTGAGTATGTCTCCCGTAGAAAAACAAGGCCACAAGATGATGGGAGGGTCCTCCGAGGCGCATTTAATCCAAGATGGATTATATTGCTGCTCGATGGGCAATACTGGAATGAAGGTGCTGAGACTGTTGAAGGGGATCCCGGCGTAATAATGTAGCACACCTTCAATACCTTCCTCTAGCAAAATCCGATTCTGTCCTGCGGTCTGCATGCTTTCCTGGGGACGGTAATACGGAGCCACCTTACCGAAGATCTGCTTTAATCCAGAACCGCGAGGATTTTCCAGAGATAGGGCGATCGCAGCTCGTAATTCATCCTCGGTGGAAGCATGATTTGCACCGTTGTTATAAGGTCCAACTAGGATCTCATCCTGTCCTTTTTCAACCCGGAGACGAATGCCCTCGATAATATCCGGCGCATGAGTGGGTAATATATTTTCAAAGGTCCAGTAAACTTCGGTATCCCAATAACCACGCGCCTGCATATCTCTATCGTTAGCAGCATTTAGGATTTCCAGGATCTGACGGACAACGCGAATATCGGTTCCAAATCCCGCTTCGTCAGGCGTATCCCCGCGCCAGGAGTGGTAGAAGTTCATATGGAAACCAAGGGTTACATAGACTTTGTATTCCATAAGGACATTGACCTTTCACTGAAATAGATTTCGCATGAAAAATATTCCCAGGAGTATCAAACCGATACCTATGAAAGTGCTCCAAAACAAGGTGTATGAAGGCAAAAGGACCGCTTGTAAGAGAAGTGGAAGCAGGATATAGCTGGCATTATAGACCGGGACAAATAAGCTGGCAGGGGCTTTCTTGGCGAAGGCAACCTGGGTGAGTGCGAAGGAAATAAATCCGATCAGGAAGGATGGAAGAAATATCGCCCAGCCCTGCCAAGAGCCCGGGACCCATTGAGGTTGACCGCTGAGGTTTTGACCGATTCCCTTTAGGAAGGGGTCCAGGCTGCCATAACCACCGCAGCAAATCCCGAATATACCGGCGATCAAGTGGGAATTGTTTTTCCTGCCTGCAGCAAGCATGGAAAAAATTCCAAGGATTAAAAATATTCCAATCAGGATCAATGTTGGAGTTAGGTCCATTGCAAAACGATCAATGTCTTTGCGCAAAATGTTTTCCACGCCAAGGATTGTGGTGCCACAGAGGATGGCAGTCGATCCAAGGAGGAGGTTGCGAGTGATCTTTTCCTGCAAGACCTTATGAGCATAAATCATTAATACGATCAGTCCGATTCCGAACATGCTGGTGTAAATCGCTGGAGGAGCAAATCGTTGGGCAACGAGGGCATAAATGAAGGTCGTGTTGTTTAAAATCAAGCCCAGGGAATAGATGATGGGTTTCTTTATGCCCCCTTCAACCTGCTCACCGTTTTTTTTAATTTTGGAACGCAATACTTCAAAGACTTCAATGCCTTGTCTCTCCAAGGCTTTGGCAACATGCAGTTGGGTGGTGGAGATTACACCGATCAGGATGGCGAGGGGTACATTGCTGGCTTCCAAAAGGTTTTCTCCCGGATGCTATAATCACGATGGCAGTAAAACTCTGGAATCGTAAACTAGCTTATGTCAATAACGCTTTCTGTACCAGCACGTGTCAACATCCTTGGCAATCCTTCCGATGCCAATGAAGGGGATTTTGCGACGATCTCGGCTGCAGTAGAAGTTCGAGCACACGCCATGATCAACTCGGCATCCAAGTACATTCTGGAACATCGCGGTTCAAATCACCCACCTTTGGAGTTCGATCCTTCAGAACTACCATTGCCATATGGTGCGAAGCACGATCTCCTTAAAGGGGCGATCAATCGATTATACGCTTATAGTCCTGAATTTAAAGCGAAACTTCCTACAATTGGATTTCACTTGAAAGTATGGAGTGATGTCCCTCGGCAAAGTGGGTTAGGGGGTTCATCCTTGTTCGTGTTACTGACCCTGGCTGCCATGCGCGAATTTTACGAACTCGATCGAACTCTTCACAATGATTATGTGTTATCCGAACTGACTCAACGAGTCGAAGGCAAGGAACTTGGCATCACCTGTGGTTTTGCCGATCGCTATGTGCCTTTATTCGGTGGGTTGGCCTATTTGGACTACCGAGGCAAGTTACATCACGCTGAAATTGGGGAAGAGCCTTATGTGACCTATGAGCGCTTAGATGGATTGGAAGAAGCTCTCCCCTTAGTCGCCATCATGACAGGCATTCGCCATGACTCGGGAGATGTGCATGGCCGTATGCGTCCTCGGTATCTAACTGAGCTCGATGAATGGCAGAAGCGTGATGGTGACAAGCCCCCCATGGTTTCTTTTATGACAGGCGCTTGGGAATGTGCGTGGCGAGGCAAGATCGCATTGTTGGCTGGCGATTTGGACCGATTTGGGGAACTGATGGATGAGAACCACCGTCTTGTGGACGAGATGATGCACTATTGTGGATTTGAGGATGGCGCTGGGTGGGCCAATAATCTCTTTATTCAAGCTGCGAAAGAAAATGGAGCGTTGGGTGCAAAGCTGACTGGTGCTGGAGGGGGTGGTTCTGTCTTCGC
>Ga0180438_10006527_pt1 | contig 15746 bp, 14 predicted proteins | sample SS_ome_12_FD_132455 | JGI IMG/M metagenome (GOLD analysis project Ga0180438, IMG submission 132455) | Hypersaline lake sediment archaeal communities from the Salton Sea, California, USA - SS_3_D_2 metaG | ecosystem: Environmental > Aquatic > Non-marine Saline and Alkaline > Hypersaline >...
GAGACCGATGTGGCGGATCAGGGTGTGCGGCAGATCCCCATCACCTGGCGTTTGCTCGTTCGGCGCGCCTTCCACACTCAACTGGCGGCCGGGTACGGGGTGAAGGATTTCCTTTATTCGGCCAGTGGAAAGCGCAAGCGGGATTTCTATGTGTTGCGAAAAACGTAGATAGCAGTATTTTGCGATATATTGACAAAAAGAGTTATTAATTAAGAATCATTATTGATTATACCGGCACAGGCGAGTATAATAGTTATTGTACAGCTGAATGAAAAGCACACCCCAGGCCCTGCAGACTCTCAGGGATCGGGGATTGCGGCGTACGCCGCAGCGGATCGCCGTGCTGTGCTTTCTTTATGAGAATCCAAATCATCCCTCTGCGGAGGAGATTTATCAGGCCGCACGAGCCCGGATTCCGGTGCTGTCGTTGGCGACCGTCTACAACATTTTAAAGGTGTTGACAGCGGCAGGTGCCATCCAATCAATGAGCTGCGGCGACGGCCGGTTCCGGTACGATGCCCGCATGGATCCGCATGGCCATTTTAATTGTCGGAAATGCGGGAATATTATAGATATGAATGCGGATTTCATTCCCGAAAAAGAAATTGACGGCCACCTCATTCAAAGCTGTCAATTCCAATTCTTCGGAGTGTGTGCCGCATGCCGCCTTCCGGTCCCGGTCTGAGATAATGCCTTAAGGAGGCGGCGAATGTTCGGGTATCCATTTGGAAGGAGTCGTTCATGGCCGAAATCAGCAAACAAATCGAAAACGCAATCATTGGAGCTATCCGCCTGGAAATCAACGGACGCAAGTTTTTCAACCATGCCGCAGAGGTCACCCTGCATGAAAAAGGCAAGAAGATGTTCCGTTTTCTGGCCGAAGAAGAGGTGAAGCACCTGGAAACTTTCAGCCGCCTGTTCAGTGAGATACTTCATAGTGACGATTGGAAGAAGTATGTGCAGGGTCGGGATCTGGAGGGTGAGGCGCCTCTGGTGGAGAAACTGAAGGAACGAATCCGGAGCGGAGAGGGGAAGGGAGATACCGAGGCCCTGAGCATCGGCATGCAGCTGGAGAGAGATGCCATCGAATTCTTCCAGCGCGCCGCCGCCGAATCGGATGATCCGGTGGCGCGTAAGATCTTCAACGACATCGTGGAAGAAGAGAAGTTTCATTACGACCTGCTGCAGGCCCAGCACGATTCCGTCACGAACTCCGGATTCTGGCTGGACGGCGCTGAGTTTCAGATGGATGGGAAGTGGTGATTCTTCTCCTTTAATCGCGGCCATCGACCGCAGACTCCTGAATAGGAGTGCACTGTCCGTCTTGCAGTCCGGGTAGGGATCATGCCATGAGGGGGACAGCGCTGTTTATTTTGTAAAGAATCTTTACAGATGCATTGCTTTGTGGTACACTAGTATAGTCACAAATTCAAGTAATGATTGGATTTACCTCGGGATGCGATTGGTATGAAACTTGCTCTTTCATACACTTCGGATATCTCTATCGAAACTGGATAAACGATGGCCTTACCTCTGCGGATATTATTCCTGCTGCTCTTGACAGCGTCGGGAGCCGTCTCGCCGTTGTCCGAAGACCGGGGAGGTCACGTCGTGGTCCTGACCCATCCCTCCCAAAACATCTTCCGCTTGAAGTCTTTCAGCGATAGCTTCGAAGTCCAGCTCGATCCCATCCATCCCGATGCGACCGTCTTCATTTCGGAACAGCTCTTCGATGGACTGGTGACCCTGGACTCCGGGCTCACGCCGACCCCCGCTTTGGCCGATTATTGGTATAAAGATTATGAGGGGAGATATCATCGATTCATGCTCCGCAGGGGAGTGCGCTTTCATCACGGCGCCGACCTGCCGCCTGAGGACGACAGCGCGGAGTTGACGGCTGCGGATGTCAAATTCTCGATGGAGCGGATTTTAGATCCGCAGAACGAATCTCCCTATGCCGCATTATTTCTGGACCGGGTCGTGGGAGCCAGGGATTTCTATGAGGGACGAGCGGAGGAGGTCAGCGGCTTCGAGGCCGTGGACCGCTACACCTTTGTGATACGGTGGACGAAACCCTATGCCATGGCCCTCTCATTGCTGAGCATGCATTTCTGCAAGATCCTGCCCCGCGACCGGGTGCTGGAGCAGGGGCGGGGCTTTTTTCAAAGGCCATCCGGGACCGGTCCTTTCCGTTTCCGGCATTGGGTCAGGGATAACCGGCTGGACATCGTCGGTGTGCAGATGGAACGGAATCCGGATTATTTCGGCGGTGTCCCCGATCTGGATTACGTGGAGTTCTGCCCCTATTATCGGTTGGAGGATTTTCTGAGCGGCGATGTGCATGCCATACCGGTGGTATCCGAGCGGCTTCTGGAGTCGGAGTTTGAGATCATCAAGGACGGATCGATCCATCCGTTTTTCCTGGGCATGAGCTGCCATCTACCTCCTCTCGACAACCCGGCCGTACGGAGCGCCCTGGCCTTCGGCATCGACAAACCGGAGCTGATCCGAGCCACCTACGAGGCGCGCTTTCATCGCCAGCTGCTCCACAGCTTCATCCCCGCCAAACTCCCCGGCTTTTTCCTTACCGATGATATCAACACCTATGATCCGGAGAGGGCCCGGCTGCGGCTCCAGGAAGCGGGATTTACAGTTGAAGCCTCTTCTGCCCCCTTGACCCTGCTGATGGATTACCCTCCGGACGATTTCAAGCGCAGATTCTACCGTGAACTGAGACGGCAACTGGAGGACTTGGGGATCCGGCTGGAGGATGAGTACTACCGCAGCCCTGAAAGGGCAAAAGATTTCGATCGGCCCTATCTGCTCCTGATCAGCCGGCGGCTGGAATTTCCCGGGCCGGAAGACATCATCCGTCCGCTGTTCGCCTCGGATTCGTCCATGAACCTCATCGGATATGTCAACGACGATCTGGATGGACTGCTGGAGGCGGCGGAATTCGAGAAGAGCTGGAGCGACCGTAATAAACTGTTCTTCCGCATTCAGAAGATCCTGAACAGCGAGATGCCGGCGGTCCCTCTGTTCACCCAGCAGAACCAGGTGGCGGTTCAGCCTTTTGTCCAAGGTATCAAGAATCCGCCGCTGGGCTTCTATTACTTGAAAATGAAGAACATCCGGGTGGTGGAATAAAGCATCGACATGGATTTCAACTTTTCTCTGCGGAGTCGGTTGGCGCTTTGGGTCTTCATCCTGCTCGTCATCCAGGTCGTGCTGGTTCTCTTCGTGATCCAGCGCCAGGAAGTTATCGCCATCGAGGAGGAACAGACCGAGAGAGGCCTGGTCCTCGCGAACAGCATCATTCAGGAAAACCTCGCGCTGCTGGTGCTGTGGGACTACGACGGCCTCAAAGAGAATGTGGAAGCCCGCATCGACGAGAATTTGGTGTATATCATCTTCTATGATCGTTTCAACCGGCCGGCGGTGGGAAACGACGCCATTCTCGCCTTCGATGACATCTATCAATTCACTAATCTGGGGGGTGACCTGCAGTCCCATGAGCCGTATATACACTCCCAGCGCCTGTTGGATGCCCAGCGGGATCCGGTGATGGATGTGCTGGAGTTAGAGGTTCCCATCTTCTATCAGGACGATCCCCGCCGGTGGGGCTCGGTGAAACTGGGGCTTTCGCTCGAAGAAATGCAGGCCGAAGTGGCACGGACGCGGATCCTGCTGCTGCTGATCGGCTTGGTCAGCCTGTTGATCGGGGTGATCGGCGCCACCTGGCTGGCCCGACGCATCACCACCCCGCTCCAGAAGCTGGTGGAGGGGACCGAACACATCAGCCGGGGGGATTTTTCGCTGGAGATCGATATCCATTCCCAGGACGAGATCGGGAACCTGGCCCGCAGCTTCAACGAGATGAGCCGGGAACTCCAGCGCCTGCAGGTCCGCATGGAAGAGGCCAACAAGCGTCTCATCCAGGTAGAAAAGTTGGCTTCCATCGGACACATATCCGCGGGAATCGCCCATGAGATCCGTAATCCCTTGACCTCGGTGAAACTCAATATCCAGAAGCTTTCCGAGAAGGAAAGCCTGGACGAATTCGACCGCACCTATCTGGAGATATCGCAGGAGGGCATCGCCCAGATCGAGAAGTTCATTAAAGAACTCCTCAATTACGCGCGGGTTTCCGAGCTCAACCTGGACGTGTTCTCCGTGGAGCAGATCATCGACGGATCCCTCAAGATGATGGCGGATTCTCTGGCGCTCAAAAACATCATGGTGGAAAAACATTATGCCCCCGGACTGCCTCAGGTCAAGGTGGACGCGGACAAGATCCGCCAGGTGATCCTGAACATCCTGCGCAATTCCTGTGAGGCGGTAAAGGAAGGCGGAACCATTCGGGTCTGCACGGCCCTGACCGAAACCCCCTCCGGCCCGCGGGTCATGACCGAGATCTCGGATAACGGCCGGGGGGTTCCGCGCGGGGACTGGGAAAATGTGTTCGAGCCGTTCTACACCACCAAAGCGAGCGGCATCGGCCTGGGCCTGGCCATCGCCCGTAAGATCATCGAACAGCATGCCGGTATCATCCGGGTAAAATCCCAAGCGGGTAAAGGATCCTGCTTCGAGATCCTGCTCCCCTTTGAAGGTAAAGCATGAATTCCATCCTGATCGTCGACGACGACCCCCTGATCCTGAAGACCCTCTCCACCCACTTCAGCAAGAGCGGCTTCGATGTCAAAACGGCCGCAGACGGGCGGGAGGGACTGCAGAAGTATGCCGAGGAGCTGCCTGATTTCGTGATACTCGATATACGCCTGCCCGACGTGGACGGCCTGGAGGCCCTGAAGCGTATGCGCGAGATCAATCCCAAGGCCTTGGTCATCATCATAACCGCCTACGACGACATGAAGACGACCGTCGAGGCCATCAAATCCGGGGCCTTCGAGTATCTCGTGAAACCCCTGGATTTTATGGAGCTGGACTTGACCATCGGCAAGGCGTTTCAGGTGAGCAAGCTGGAGGACAAACTCAGCTATCTGGTGGAGGAGAAACAGAAGGAGTACACCATCGACAACATCATCGGCCGCTCGCCGCAGATGCGGGACGTTTTCAAACTGATCGGCTCGGTGGTGAACAACCGGGCCAACATCCTCATCCAAGGGGAAAGCGGGACCGGAAAGGAGCTGTGCGCCAAGGCCATCCACTACAACAGCACCAACCGGGACGAGCCCTTTATCGTGATCAACTGCTCGGCCATCCAGGATACCCTGTTGGAGAGCGAGCTGTTCGGGCATGTCAAAGGGGCGTTCACCGACGCGGTGCAGGAAACCAAGGGGAAATTCGAGATCGCCGGCAAGGGCACCCTGTTCCTGGACGAGATCGGCGACGTGTCTCCCAATCTCCAATCCAAATTGCTGCGGGTGATAGAGAGCCGGGATTTCATGAAGGTGGGGGGTGAAAAGGTCCTCAAGACCGAGGCCCGCATCATCGCCGCTACCAACAAGAGCCTGAAACAGCTCATCGATCAGGGGCGCTTCCGGGAGGACCTGTACTGGCGCCTCAAGGTGGTGGAGATCAACCTTCCACCCCTGCGTGAACGTAAGGAGGACATCCCTGAGCTGGTGGGATATCTGCTGGAAAAGATCAACCGGGAGCTTCGTAAGAATGTGCGCAAGATCCCGGATCATGTCATGAAAAAGTTGGTGCAGTGGCCTTGGAAAGGCAATGTGCGCGAACTGGAAAACGCCCTCACCCATGCCGTCATCCTGGCCAAGGGGGATATCGTGCTGGAGGAGAACCTCCCCCTGGACGCCGGAGAAAAGCAGCTCTATCCGCAAAAGCTGGTGCCACTCAAAGAAGTGGAAAGAAACTACATCCAGCACGTCCTCGAGGCCACCAAAGGATCCAAGACCCAGGCCAGCCAGCTCCTGGGGATCAGCCGTCCCACGCTGGATAAGAAGATCAGAGATTACCAGCTGGACGTCTAGCCGGTATGTAAAGCCCCTTTACTCTATGTAAACATATTTTCTTAGTAATTTGATCTAATTTTGTAAGATTTCCGGCCGCCCCCCAAGCGAACCGAGGGGGAAATATGGCACGAATCTTGCTGCATTAATGACACAACGACAAGGGTAGAGTGAAATCATGTCTGTAAAAAAAGTACTCATCGTCGAAGATGAGCCCACTATCCGTAAGACCTTCACCGCACTCCTACAGGACCGGTATCGCGTGGCTGCCGTCGCATCTCCCCAGGAAGCATTGCAGCGGTTCAGGAAATCTAAGATCGATCTGATCATTACCGACCTCCGTATGGAGGATATGAACGGGCTAGAGCTGATCGCGCGCTTTCGTGCCGCTGGCTACGAGGGCGACGTCATCCTCATCTCCGGATATCCCGAGGATGTGGATACACAGGAGCTGCTCGATCTGTCGATCGGGTATTTTTTCTCCAAGCCTCTGGATCTTAAGGAGTTGATGGACGCCATCGAGTATGTGCTCGATACCCAGCTTTGGCATGAAAAACGTATAGCCAGCATATAGCTTCCGACGGCCTTTCCGCCGTGCGGGAGGAAAGGATGAAACCGCAATGAATCCGGTGCGAAATCCGACCTTCAATGGAAGCGAATCAGGCGAACCTTTCGCGTTCCGAACCCCGACCGCCCCGGAACAGCATCCCACATCACCCGATCCAATTCCCGAGTTCTTGATCGACCAGGAACAGGGATGCGCCTACGATCTGCTGTTGGAGCGATTGGAGAAGCGGCTGCTGGTGAAAGTCCTGTCTAAAAACCGCGGCGATCGGAAAAAAACGGCCGAGTATCTAGGCGTGGAGTACTCCGATCTGTTGAAAAAGCTGGCGAAGCACAGGCTCAGTGTGGACGTGGATCCCCGCTAGGTCCTTTTTCTCATCCCGTCGTCTTCATTTGCGCGTCCTCTTTTATTTCATATTAAGCGTCGGCCTAGGCGCACTTTCCTGATTCTGATATCATAGGGTGATTTTCAGGCGAGGTCCAGATGACGAGCAATACCAAACATGTGCTTTTTCGGGCCCTGATTCTGCTCTGGGGGGGGCTCTGGTTGTCTCCTGTATCGGATGGGTTTATTCAAATGGTGGAGAAGGGGACAGAGCAGATGCCGGCGAAGGAGGCCGGAGCACAGACTCAGGAAGAGGCGGTTGTCGAGCCGGGCACAGCGGACGAGAGCTGGATGGGGATTTATATAAACGGCCTTAAGGTCGGATACAGCCGGACTTATGAGACGAAAGTGCTTCGGGAGGGAAAAGAGCTGGTCCGGTTCTTCTCCGAGTCCCGGATTCGGATGTCTCGGCTGGGAGGAGACCCTATCGAGCTGACTACGGTTCAGGAATCTTGGCTGGATGAGGATCAGCGGCCCCTGGAGACGATGATTCGCACCAAAATGTCGGAAACCGAGACCGTCATCACGGCTCGGGTGACGACCGATACGGTGGTGTTTTCCATGGGGAATAAAGTCGTCAAGGAGCTTCCGGTGCGGGAAAGATTTTACATCGATGTGCCGCTCGATGATATCCTGGCCGAGGAGGGGCTTAAGGCCGGGGCAAGCTACACCTTCAAGCTGCTGGACCCGGTGGCGTACGCCCTTTCCGAATGTCGGTTTTTCATCCGGGGCGAGGAAGACATCCTGATCCTGGGGGAGAAGAAGAAACTCTGGCATGTCAGCACCGAGGTGGATTCCCTGATCCCCATGGTGCTGGAGGAATGGATGGATGGTGAGGGAGTGGTTTACAAAACGGTCACCAACGCCGGATTTTTGACCACCGTGGCCCTGCGCATGGACCGCGAAAAGGCGCTGGAGGCTTCGACCGATAACTTCGATATCGCCTTTTCTTCCCTCATACCTTCCAATGTAATTCTGCCGGATCCCCAGCAGATCCGGCGCATGCAATTTAAGCTCAGCGGGCCGGATATGGGGAGACTGCTGGATCTTCCCTGGGATGGCGGACGGCAGAGGATGGTGGAAGAAGGACCCGACTATATCATCGTGGAAACGACCGCCAGAATCTTCCGTGAGGATGAGTCTCCACAGCTTCCGCTTCCGGAGCACAAGGAACACGCGGCCCTGGCCGCAACGGTATTCTGTCAATCCGATGATACCGATATCCGCAGCCAGGCGCAGGAGATCGTCGGCGAGGAGAGAAACGCCTGGCGGGCCGCCAAACGGATCGCCGAATGGATCAGCCGGGAGATGACGCCCAATTATGATGTGGGCTTTGCCTCCGCCCGCGAGATCATGCAGAACCGGGAAGGCGACTGCAGCGAGCACTCGGTGCTTTTTGTGGCGCTGTGCCGGGCGGTCGGGATTCCCGCCCGCGCCGCCGTGGGGCTCATGTACGGCGACGGGATCTTCGCCTACCACATGTGGCCCGAGGTGTTCGTCGGTGAGTGGGTGTCGCTGGATCCCAAGTGGCTTGCCCGCGATCCCGCCACCCAGGAATATTTTACGGATGCCTCTCACATTAAATTCGGACACAGCAACCTGGATGCCGATATATTCCAGGAAATGGCGACGGCGATCTCCGAAATCATCGGAAAACTGAAGCTGGAAGTTCTCGACCCGCCCCCGTCCTACCCGCCCCCGCCCCCTCTGCTATCCAGCTAAACGCAACTCGCCACCCGCAAATCCACTCCTATTAATTCCCAACCTGCCATGTATCTAAGCTCCGCTGGCACACGGTTACCCTCTTTCCTAATCATTCCTTCATTTTCCACAAACGCCGCATTTTTTTTCGAATTTGCTGACCTCTTCACTCTGATCTCACCCTCCGTGCATGCCAAACCTGTCCTCCTTTCCGTTGACATGATCGATCCAGGATTTTTAGCCACTAAGATGGTATAATCCGGAGTCATGTCCGAAATTTCCTTCCGATCCTGCCCATTGTGCCGTACTGCCCTGGAGAAGCGTGCCATCGAGGGCCTGGAAAGGCAGGTCTGCCCGGCCTGCGGCTGGATCCGCTATCAGAATCCCATTCCCTGCTCGGCCGCACTGGTCCGCGACAGCCAAGGCGGGATCCTGCTGGTGAAACGGGGCGTGGAGCCGGGAAAAGGATTGTGGGGTCTCCCCTCCGGCTTTATCGAGCTGGAGGAAACCCCGGAGTCGGCCTGCCTGCGTGAGCTTGAGGAGGAGACGGGATTGATGGGGGATATCGAGTCTCTCATCGGGGTTTACACCCAGGAATCGGCCCGCTATAAGCGGGTGATCATAATCGGCTATGCGGTAAAAGCCTGGGGTACGCTGCGCCCCGGATCGGACTCGGTGGAGGCCTGTTTTTTCCCGCGGGATGGCCTGCCCCGGTTGGCGTTTGAAAGTCATGTAAGGATCATTCGAGACGGTCGAAAGGGAGGCGGTGGATGAAGGCGGCGCTGGAGTGTTTTCCCTGTTTTTTCACTCAGATCCTGAAGACCGCCCGCCTGCTGTCCCTTACGGAGGAGCAGATCCGGGAAGCGATCGCGCGGTTTAGCCGGCGGCTTTCCGAGCTCTCTTCCCATGCCACACCGGCGGGCATCGGACGGGAGCTTTACCTCATCCTCTCCGATATTTCCGGTGTTTACGACCCTTATCTTGAGATCAAGAAGCGGTGCACGGAGCTGGCGCTTGAGATCTATCCGAAAATGAAGAATCGGGTCCGGCGGGCTCAGGATCCATTGAAGGAAGCGCTTCGTATCGCGGTGGCGGGAAATTTCATCGATTTCGGAACCACCGAGCGGGTTAATCTTAAATCCGGGATGAAAGAGATACTAAAGGAAGATTTTGTAATCGATGACTATCCCCGGCTGAAAGACAGTTTACAAGAGGCGCAACAGGTGGTCATGCTGGGCGACAATGCCGGCGAAACGGTCTTCGACCGCATCCTCATCGAAGAGTTGGACGTTCCGGTACAATATGTGGTTCGTGAGGCCCCCATGATCAACGATGCTGTCCGGGCGGATGCGGAAATGGCCGGCATCGACCAAGTGGCGCAGATCGTATCTTCCGGGTGCGTGGCCCCGGGAACCATTCGGGAATTCTGCTCCCCCGAATTCTGGCAATCGCTTCATCAGGCCGAACTCATCATAAGCAAGGGTCAGGGAAACTACGAAGGGCTGAGCGATGAGCCTCTGCCTATCTATTTTCTGCTTAAAGCCAAATGTTCCGCCGTGGCCCGCGAGATCGGTGTAGCCCAGGGCAGAATCGTACTTTTCCGGTCTCCGTACTTTCGGACCTTTTCTGGCGCATCCAGACCGTCCCCATAAATATTCTGATTTCTCTTGGACTATCGATTCCGGATCACCGGTCTTTGCATTTATTCAAATTATTTCTTGATTTGTTTATGCATGGATTATCACGGATTCCATTGGCTTGAAATTGGTATTCATTTTGCTACACCTGTCCCTTGGAGAGGTCAAAGAAATATGTTAAGTCTGCCGCAATTCGAATCAATTCGGCATGGGATTTGCTTAATCTGCAATTTTCCCTCCTTGTTTATCCTGATCCGCGAGTTCAATTGAATACTTAGGCGGGGGAACTTGAAGCTAAATTTTCATTTTCCGAGATCTGCTCAAATTTAAAATCAATATACTATATTGGTCCCTCTTTAACCACCTGAATTAGAATCCCGGCCTATTGGGTCCTTATCATAGTCCCCCTGTACTAATTACAGCCAGCTTAATTGCCAGCCTGTCCCAAAGAGAGTGCAGAAAAGCGATTGTCTGAGCTCTGCTCTATCATGTATAATTTGGTATGGAATTTGCCCTGATAATGAGGGGGAATGTATAAAATAAAACACTCATTCAAGAGGTTCTCAATTATTCTCATTATTTCCTGCTTCACTATTTTATCCCTTAAACTCCATTCAACCCAAAGCACGAACGATTTTCAAAAAATCCAGCATGAAGCTACCGCCATCAACATAGAAGTGCCCGTGCGTGTCTTCAAGGGCGATCTATTCGTTGACACTCTTACGATCGATGATTTCGAGCTGTATGAGAATGGAAAGCTACAGGATATTGAAGCCGTCTACTTGATCAAGAAAACAGATATAGAACGCAAAGAAGAGAATAAAAAATTTGCCCCAAAAACTGGAAGACAGTTCTACCTGTTCTTTGAAATATCCTATTTCGATCCCAGAATAGAGAAGGCCATTGAATACTTTATCGGATCCGTTTTGACTCCCATGGATGAATGTGCAATTGTCACACCCCTAAAGACATATACGCTTAAATCCACTTCCTTAGTGAATCTGTCTAAAGCGAAGATAGCGGAGGACCTGAAGACGATAATCAGGAAAGATGCCTGGATGGGCAGCTCTGAATACAGGAGTGCTCTTTTCGATGTCAAAGATATGGTTAGGGGTTTATCAAATTCACAGCTCGATGTGAATGTACAGGGCATTCATCAACCGTTGGGCAGATTCTCAAGCCAAGCCCTACCTGTGAATCAAAACCTCACCAATTATGAAGCTGTCCTGAATAAACTCGAATCAATGAGAAGAGTGGACCAGAAAAAACTGCTCGACTTTGCCGACTACTTGAAGCAAAAAGATGGGCAGAAATACGTATATCTGTTTTACCAAAGCGAATACATCCCCACAATTGATCTTGCGACCTTGCACAAGATACTGGCCACTCAGAATGATCCTAGTATCGAAATAATGGCGACTTCTCTCTTTGGATTTTATCGCAGGGATGTGACTGTCGATGTGGAACTTGTAAAGCGGGCTTATGCTGATTCCTCTATTGCCATACACTTTCTCTTTTTCTCAAAGCTGCCGGAGCATACTCCAGGGATTGTCATGGAGGAGCATTCAGAAGATATATTCAATGTCTTCAATGATATGGCAGTTGCCACCGGTGGTTTGACCATGAGTTCTGTAAATCCTGAATACCTGTTCAAATCTGCTTTTAATGCTTCGGACAATTATTATTTGATTTACTATACCCCCAAGGATTATAAGGCTGACTTCAAATTCAAGAACATAAAGGTGAAGGTAAAGACTGGAAATTATAGAGTCACCCATAGGATAGGATATTTCGCGAATTAGAGAATACTCAATCCCAAATCATTCTATATGCCACTAATTTCATAAAGCCGCTTTCTTTTTCTTGGACGCAATATAAATATCCCTTCTTCGACTTGGCCTGCAAATCCCAATTTAACAGCACATTCAGGCTTATACGGGACACAAAAACGCCATGCCTATTGAAAACATCAAACATGTATTCACCTGGATGATCTCCTTCTTCTTGAGTCATGACATAAAGGCGGTTCTGATCATCACAGAAGAATGACCGAAAAGGAGGCAGATACTTAGGGAAATAAAGCTTCCGAGCGGTGCCATATCGCTTGATGTATTTCTGTTTCAACTCATCAGGAAATCTTACCTGGATGTATTCCTTGCGGACTTTTCTCACCAGATTTCCCACAAGATCATATTCCAGTATTTCGTAGCCTCTTTGTTCATTGACGGTGAAAAGTCTTTCGCCTGACAGTCTCCATAAAAAAACCGGGTAGAGAACGGGCATTCCATCCGAGATCGAGGGAGAGATATGGCTGTCAAGTTCTTTTCTATCTTTGAAGTCTGCATTACATATCCTGATGTTCCTTGAGAGTTCTTCCTCCTCAGGTTTAATGACGTCTTGAACAAAGACAAAATAGCCATTCTCAAGCGGAAACATGGTGAAGAAATCCGGATTGTATGCGACTTCTCGGATAAGAGTGCCCGCTGCATTGAAGAACAATACCTTCTTGCTTGTATGATCTGAAATAATGACTCTGTCCAGGCTGTCGATTCCAAAGAAGCGGATAAACTGAACCTCACCCGGCCCCTGACCCATTCTCCCAAATGAAGATATAAAGTTACCGGCATTGTCATATTTAAACAGTATGGGATCTTTACTTTTCGAGCTGGCGATAAAAATATTTCCCTGTGAATCAATATCGAAATAGCCGATGTTGGCGAGTCCGAGAGAAGCCGCCTCCTTGCTTTCGACATCGATTTCAAACTCCCTCGTCAGTGTCAATGAAGTGGGTTCGTCGCCTAGGTTATACGGCTCCAAATGATTGATAACAACTTCCACTCCATTCTCATTAATTCTCTCCACTTTATCCTGATTTTGGCCGCAGCATAATAAGAGACATAACAGACAAAAGAGGCTTACCGATCTATTCATTTTTAGAGTTATGTAGAAATCCACAGCTTTAGCCGAGTGTCTCTACTGGGCCTTTGATTTCCAAGCCGGAATCGATACCAGAATGCCTAGTGCAAGAATAAGGACAAACGAAATCATCGCCAGCGTAACTCCGCCCTGGATCTTCACATAAGAAACATCTTGATACTTCACAGCTGAAACAAGCCGCCTGACCGCCACAACCAAAAACAAATAAGATGTCACTGCTGCGACGCGTAAGGCGTTCTTTTTCGTTCCTTCAGCGACCATCTCGCCGGCTAGTCCCGACAAGTACGATAGTAAAGCAATCATGTACATACCCGCTACCCCCGCGGGCGCGGAAAACAATAGCGGAATAAAGAAACGCCCCTTGTGCGTAAGCCTGAAAGAATGGAGACAGAGAAAGTAGTTCATGATCATCCCGGCGAACAATACCAACACCCCTACATACCACAGATCAGAGATGTAATCATAGAGTCCCAAGAGCAAGAGACAAAAGATAAGTCCATAGAGCAGCAACTTGGCAGATGGTCGATGAATCAAAACCGAAATGCGATCAATCGGCCACTCCGTCCTCATGCGCCGAATCCTTGGAATGGATATGATGATTCCGAAACTGACTATCCACGTGACCAGTATGGGCACAATGCCCAGCAAGAATTGACCTTCTCTGACTATGATAAGGAACGCCGGTGCTGGGGCGAAGCCGTCACCGCCAATGAAAATGGGTGCTACAAATAAAGACACAAAACCTGTCCGCAAGAGCACTCGTAAAAAAGTGTTTCCAATAAGTCCGAAGCCGATCCAGCCCAGGAAGGAGAGAAAAAGTCCTGCGGCAAAGAATATATAGATGCTCGTCAGGTTTATCATTCACCATTCTCCGCAATTCCCGCCGGCTAACATCCTTGATGAGCGTTGCATAGTAATATGAGTTTAGTCGCTCCAGATCATGCGATAGCGTTTTATGAAGGCGTAGCCGGTCTCTCGGTCTGTGTAATGATTATACATTTTGCCCTTCAATATTATCTCGGGGTGGATCTCAAGCCAGACCTTGGAATCATAATCGCCGTCTTTATCAAATACATCATAGGCAATGACGCGTGTCTCGCCTTCGTCCCGCACTTCATTTGTCCGAATCCACAGATTTCCCTGGTCATCGGTTAGCATTCTTGCTGCGATATTTTTAACTACCGGAAATTTCATTCCATTCACAAGCTTCTTTATGTTATCGGGTCGTCCCTCAGATCTGGCCAGAAATTCTTTCTTGTCTTCACGCGTATAAGGAAGTGGATCATAAGGGCGGTCTATCGTCCTGAAGATGTTTCCGTGTGAATCATAGACTTCGATTGAATACTTGTTGTTCACACAGTGAAAGATGCATTGATTTCTAATGTCTCCGGCAAAGATCGAGCGTGGGGAATGAGGAGCACTCATCCCGATCGTAATGCCTCCCTGGGTAACTCTCCTGGATTCCGCCAGGACAAAATTGCCGAAAGAACGGATCTCTTTCCCATCAAGGCTAATTTCGTCGATTTTTAATTTTTGATTGGCAAAAGGATCAGTGCCCGCCTCCCTGACGCGTTCCTGAACAAAATATGATGAATTCATCGTCAAGACCAACTGCGAGTACCATTTTGTCCACTGGTGACTTGAGATGAATTCTCCAGAGGGTTCAAACAAGCTGGTCCTCCGTGCCTGGAAATCCATGACCAATAATCGTTCATCGGGTAAAAAGGCAATATAGCCGATGTATTGAAATTCGCCGGGGCCCTCTCCTTTGGCTCCTATGGTGCGGAGGTAAGTCCCTTTCTTATCAAACACTTTGATATTGAAATCGCGTCTATCCGTTATGTATATATTCTCGTTTTCATCAACGATTAAGAAGCCGGCTTCAAAAAGTATAATATTGCCTTCATCGTCCTCTCCTCCGATCGCAAGCTCTTCTTCAAAGGATAAGGTTTTTAGTGGATTAGCCGGAGCTTCCGTATTGTGGACATATTCGATTCCGTCTATGACCTCAACAGTCACAGCGTTCTCGGATTTCTTTCCACAGGAAATGAGAATAAGCGCTAGTGACAATGCGAATATCAGAGCGCTCGTTTTCATGGGAACCTCCCTTTATTTGAGAAGATAGGTTTTCGGTAAATCGAAATCAAGGCCATGAACCGAATCAGAATAGCCCATCTTCCAGAGTATAGAAATCCCTTTGACATATATACAAATTCGCTGGCGAACTATTCCCTCGCATAGGATATCATTTCTCATTCCTGCCGTTTTAGCCTTTCCTGGCCGGCAGCGCTCACTAAAATTAGCAGAAGCAAACAAAATACAGAGCGGGCACAGTAGATTTCGTGATTTGATTTCAATTCCCTCTCATGCTGCTGAACCTAATCCCAACTTAAGGGTGCGAAATCTTCTTGTCAAATCATATCAAAACAAGACTGGCTTTCCTGGGCCAGCCCTAAAGCTTCACATGTCCCTAGTGTAATGTATCATAAATAACTTGACTAATTAGAATCTTCTTGCTATCATGGGCTAGTCCGGAAGGAGGCAGCCCATGAGAACAGGAAGACCAAGAAAACCCATTGTGCTTTCCAAAGA
>Ga0180438_10006528_pt1 | contig 15744 bp, 14 predicted proteins | sample SS_ome_12_FD_132455 | JGI IMG/M metagenome (GOLD analysis project Ga0180438, IMG submission 132455) | Hypersaline lake sediment archaeal communities from the Salton Sea, California, USA - SS_3_D_2 metaG | ecosystem: Environmental > Aquatic > Non-marine Saline and Alkaline > Hypersaline >...
TGCGGTCGGTTACGTGGATACCGGTGCACGTGAGTTCGTCGCTGATGTAGTGTGCCGGCCTTGAGCGGGATTGGTGAGGAATCAGCGGATGAAAGTTGAACTGATAGCGATGACCCGGTACCTGCGCGGAGATGGCACGCCGGAGGAGTTGTTGGAGCACGCCGGGCGGGTGTGCTACCGCAGCGAGCGCCGCGGTGAGCCGGGCAAGTTCCTGCGGGCGCGCGTCCGCGAAGGGCACGAGAGCATCGTCGAGCATGCGTCGGCGACGTTTGAGATCGGCGGCGTGTCGCGTGCCTGCAGCCATCAACTGGTGAGGCACCGCGTCGCCAGCTACAGCCAGGAGAGCCAGCGGTACGTGGATATGTCCGGCCCGGAGTGGGTACTGCCCTCCTCCATCGCGGACAACCCCGAGGCGAGAGCGATCTGGGAGCGATTTTCCGGCGAGGTGCAGGCCGCATATCGAGCGCTGCGGAAATTGGGAGTGCCCAAGGAGGATAGCCGCTTCGCGTTGCCGAACGCCACCGCCACCCGGATTGTGGTGACGATGAACTTCCGCGAGCTCTTGCACGTGTTCAGGCTGCGCATATCTCCCGGCGCGCAGTGGGAGATTCGCCAGGTCTGTGTGCGGATGCTGGAGCTCGTTTATCCCCTTGCCCCGAATGTCTTTGGCGACTTGAGAGAGGAGCTGCGAGTCACGTACCCGGCGTTCTTCGAAATCGGGACGTGATCCCTCGGCAGATCCTTCTGGGGGCGCAAAAGATAGCCGGTTCTGTCTACTGGAACGATAGGTCCCAATCCTGCAACTCGTCCACCATCTCGTGGGCGGTGAGATCAAGCTGGATCGGGGTGACCGAGATGTAGCCGTGGGCGATCGCCCAGATGTCGGTCCCTTCCTCCTCGACGCCGGTGGGAGGCGGGCCGCCGATCCAGTAATAGGGACGGCCGCGCGGATCGAAGCGGCGTACCAGTTCGTCGCGATAGATGCGCAGTCCCATCCGGGTGACGATCACCCCGGCGATCTGGTCGGCAGGGATGGGTGGGACGTTGACGTTAAGTAGGACCCCCTCGGGCAGCCCTCGATCCAGCACCTGGCGCGCCAGCCGGGCTGCGAAAGCAGCCGCGACGCCGAAGTCGTCGGTGCTGAGGGAGTTGAGCGAGATGGCGATCGCAGGCACGCCCGCGATCACTCCCTCCATCGCGGCGGTGACCGTGCCGGAGTAGGTGACGTCGTGTCCCAGGTTGGCTCCCCGGTTGATCCCCGATACGACCATGTCGATCGGACGCTCGACGATGCCTAGAAAGGCCAGCGCCACGGCGTCCGAAGGGGCTCCATCGGTGGTCAGAGCGGGCGTGCCATCCAACAGGGTCACCTCATTCACCCGCAGTGGCTTGTGCATAGTCTTGACGTGGCCGGAGGCGGACCAGTTGTGGTTGGGAGCCAGAACCGTGACCTGCCCGACTTCGGTGAGCACGTCCTTGAGTGCCAGAAGGCCCGGCGACGTGATACCGTCGTCGTTGGTGACGAGGATGTGTGGCTCCTGTGAGCCCATCGTCACTGCCCCTCTTCATAGGGCACGACCCTGATCGTCACCGGATCGCTTTTCGTTGAATTGCCCGCCGCGTCGACGGCGATGACGTAGAAGGTATGCGTTCCCACTCCTCCAATCGTCCAGTTGACGTTGAACGGGGCAATGGTCCGCACGGCGAAGGGCGTGATCTCTCCCTCGGGCATGCTGTCCTTCCCTCCGGCATATTCGTAGAACTCGACCCTGCCGATGGAGTAGTCCTCGACCTCGGCGTTGACGTTGGCCCACTCGTCGTAGCCCAGTTCGTACACGGATCCTTCCTGCGGGTAGGTCAGGTTGAGTGTGGGGGAGATGTTGTCCACGGTCACCTGGATGGTCGCCTCACGCAGCGCCATGGAGTGATCGACGACGCTGAGGCGCAGGCTGTACAGGCCATCCAATCCGCTGGTGTCCCAGAACTCCAGGATGTTGTGATCTACCTGGTCGCCGTGGTCGGGTCCGATCTGCATCCACTCGGTGGGGTTCAAGCCCGCGCCGAACACGACCCGATAGAAGTTGAAGTCCCCGCCTTTGGCGTTGCCCGTGATGGGAACGGTGTGCCGGATGTAGGAGTAAGGCGCCGGGCTGATGATAGCCACGTCGGCGTCGCTGCGCGAAGGGCCGTATATGGTGTCGTACTCGGTGGGCGGCGTGGCTGGCCGTCTGTCCTCGGGCAAGCTGGCGATCCAATCGGCCGCCTCGGGTGGGTAGACCTCGTAGACCCGCTCCTCGCACAGCTCCGGCGGCGTATGGACGGTGCACAGCCGGCCGGTCTCTCGGTTGACGCGGAAGACCTGGTGGATGTTGCACCGTTCGGTCGGTTCGGTGCCAGAGATGAAGAGCTCGTTGACCGTGGGGCAGTGACCGTTGGGCAGCTTGCCGGAGACGGCACACACGGCCATCTCGATCAGCCCATCTGGCCGCACGAATGGGACGCTTTCTTCGCCCTGGAGTCCGTATTCCATCACCGCGTGCCAGATGGGCGCAGCCCCTGTCGACCCGGCGACGTACTTCATATCGCGGTTGTCTGAGTTGCCGACCCACACGCCCACGGCCATTTGGGGTGTGTAGCCCACAGTCCATGCGTCCTTGTAGTTGTTGGTCGTGCCTGTCTTGGCCGCCGCCGGCCGGTCGTTGGAGAGTTCCAACGCGTTGGGAGTGCCGAACGCAGCCCAACGTGCCTGCCGGTCGGATAACATGCTGTTCATCAGGTAGGCCAGTTGGGGCGAGAGGACGTCGCGGCTTTCGGGCTGATCGTATTCATAGAGCACGTTGCCATCGCGATCCTCGACGCGCAGGATGGCGACGGGGTCAAGTTCGCGATACCCAGCCCGGGCCTCCCCCTCGATCACGGGCGCACCGTACATCCTGCCGCCGTTGGCGAACACGCTGAAGGCGTAGACCATGTCGAGCAGATGCACCTCGCCGCCGCCCAGCGTCAGGCTGAGGCCGTAGTAGTCCAGCCCCCGGTCGAGCGTGTTGATGCCCATACGATGGGCGGTGCGGATCACGTTGTCCACGCCGGCCAGTTCCAACGCCTCGACAGCGGGTATGTTGTACGATCGGGCCAGGGCCAGTCGCATGCGCTGGGGACCGTGGTATTTCCGGTCGTAGTTCTCCGGCACGTACGGATAGCCCGTCGACTGCTGGAAGGCCTGGCGCACGTCGAGGAACATATGGGCGGTGTTGGATCCCTGCGCCAGCAGTGTGACGTACGTGAATGGCTTGAAGGAGGACCCCGGTTGGCGCAGGCCGTCCGCGGCAACGTTGAAGTGGCCGTCTATTTCCGTGTCCCAGTAATCCAGGCTGCCGACCATCGCCAGGATCTCCCCGGTGGCGGGGCGGATCACGCCGACGGCGCTGTTGCTGACGTTGTGATCGCGCCCGACGTTGGACGCGCGCAACGGCGGCAGGAACTGCGCCGCTGTGCAGCCACTGTCAATGGCCTCCTGGATCACAGTCGCCTCGTCCTCGCCAGATAGACGGCGGACGTGGGCCCGAGCTACGCACTGCGTCTGTTCCTGCAGGTCCAGATCAATGGTCGTGTACACCCGCAGCCCGCCCCTGTACACCGTCTCTGGCCCATACATATCCTCGAGCTGTTTGCGCACGTAGACCGAGAAGTGGGGAGCGAGGATATCGAAACGCTCGGTGAAGGCGGCCAGGTCCCACTCCTCGTATTTGGCGGCGATCGCCTCTTCGGAAGTGATGCATCCCTGGAGTACCATCGCGTCGAGTACGAGATGCTGGCGCTGGCGGGCGGCCTCCGGATCGTCGAAGGGATTCATGCGCGGATACTGCGGGATAGCGGCCAGCGTTGCAGACTCGGCCAGCGTTAGATCGCTCGCGTTCTTGCCGAAATAGACGCGGGCCGCTGCTTCGATGCCGTGGGCCAGGTTCCCGTAGAAATTGGTGTTCAGATACCATTCCAGAATCTGCTCTTTGGTGTACTTCTGGGTGATCCGATAGGCCAGGAGAATCTCGGTGATTTTGCGTTCGTAGTCCTTCCACTCGGGACCCTCCGCGCTCACGACACGTCTCTCGGGTTCGATGACGATGTTCTTGATCAACTGTTGGGTAATTGACGAGCCACCCTGGATCTGTTCGCCCCGGACGTCGGCCCAGAAGGCACGGGCGATGCCGCGCACGTTGATGCCGGGGTTATCCCAGTAGTTCCGGTCCTCGATGGCCACGGTGGCGCACTCGAGGCTCTCGGGAATCTGATCCAGTGTGACCCAGGTGCGGTCGCCACCATAGGGGTCAATCACTTCGTAGAGAAGTGTCTCACCGGTGCGGTTGTAGATCTTGGTCGTCTCGAAATTCTGCTCAGCCGCTTCGACCTCTTCCGGCTCAGGCAAGTCGCGCGTGAAGTAGGCATATGCGCCAGCAGCGGCGCCAACCCCGCTGGCGATGGTCCCTGTGATCACAAGCAGCAGTACCAGCAGCAGGACGCCGAAGACGCGGAGCAATTGGCGCAGGCCGGTTCGCTCCTCGACACGGCGACGCTGGCGGCGATGCACGGCAATATATCGAACGATGCGGACTGGTGTCATTTCCACCTCACCCAGATGCGGTCTATCGTGGGCAAATCGTACCAGAAAGGGGTCAGATTGGCAAGTATCGCGGTGTGGTCGATCGGACGTCCCGTTCCTCCGCCGATGGAGCGATCGAGGCAGAATTTGATGATACTCGGGCAGAATGATTTGACGGCAACGGTGAGCTATGTTATACTCTAGCGCCAGTGCGTAACGTGATGAGAGGTGAAGGCGACGCAGGATCGTTGAGCGTCACCGCCGATTTCATATCCGCGGCGGTCATAGAGCTTTTCTGGGTGGGTGCCGATGCAGGCTGAGATGGTTTATGCAGGCAGTGAGCGGGCACAGCGCCAAGCCGTAGAGATATTGAAGGCGGGCGGATTGGTCGCTCTTCCTACCGACACGGTCTACGGCCTGGCGGCGCTGCCCTGGGACGTGGCCGCTGTGGCACGGCTGTATGAGGCGAAGCAACGTCCGGCCGACAGGCCCATCCCTCTTCTGTTGTCCGATGCCAGCCACCTGGAGCGCGTCGCTGTGCTGCCATCTCGATTCCGGCGCCAAGTCAGAAAGTTGATCGTCCGCTTCTGGCCCGGTGGGTTGACGCTCGTGTTGACCAAAACGGAGATTGTACCTGACGCAGTCAGTCCCTCTCCGACCGTAGGTCTGCGTGTGCCTGACTTGCCGTTGGCCCGCGATCTCATTCGGCGCGCGGGTGGTGTGCTGGCGGTCACAAGTGCCAATATCTCGGGACAGTTCAGTCCCGTCAGTGCTCAGGAAGTGGTGCGGCAGTTGGGGGATCGGATAGACCTGATCCTCGACGGAGGTCCCTGTCGGGGGGGAATCCCGTCCAGCATCCTGGACTGCACCGTCTGCCCTCCTGCGTTACTGCGACACGGGGCTGTTCCCGAGATGGCCCTGCGTGCGATCATCGGCCCGATCAAAACTCAAAACAAGGAGCATCAAGACAGTGTGTGATCATAAAGGCTTCACTCTTTGGTTCACCGGCCTCTCGGGGGCGGGCAAGACTACAATCGCGAAGTTGGTCGCGCAGCAACTGCGTGACCGGGGAAACAAGGTCGAGCGGCTGGATGGCGACATCGTGCGCCAGAGTCTGACCCGCGATCTAGGATTCAGCAAGGAGGACCGGAACAGGAATATCGAGCGGGTGACGTTCGTGGCGAAACTGCTCACTCGTAACGGCGTGGCCGTCCTTTGTTCGTTTATCTCCCCCTACCGGGAACGGCGGGCCAAGTCTCGCCAGGAGATTGGCGAGTTTATCGAGGTCTTCGTCGAATGCCCGGTGGAAGTCTGTGCCCAGCGGGACGTCAAGGGTTTGTACAAGAAGGCGTTCGCAGGCGAGATCCAGAACTTCACCGGCGTCTCCGATCCCTACGAAGATCCTGAAGATCCAGAGATCGTGTGCCACACGGCGGACGAAACCGTGGAGGAGAGCGCAGCGACCATCATCGCCTACCTGGAGGATCACGGATACGTCGCGGCGGTGTAAGGAGGCCAGCACAGGCATTGGCGTTTGAGTACGTGATTCATTCTACGATCGACGCTCTCCATTGGCCGTCCTCAGGCTGGTGGGGAGCGTTGTCCCGTTGCTACCTGAGTCGCAGCTATTCAGGGGACGCGGGCGAAGGGCGGGCGTGCCTCGGCTTGATGGCGCCGGCAGGCGGCGCGGCGTGGGGCGAAGCGCGTGCCGCAGCCCCCGGCATTTCGGAGGGCCTGCGATGAGCGGCGCCAACCAGCGATCTGCGACAAGTATTCGACACCCGCCATCTCGCTCCCACCCCATCCTTCGATTTGTCCCCTTATTTGTCTTTCTTGGTGCGTTTTCTCTCTACGCCGCCACCGCCGCTCCTGGGACCCTCTTCGGCGACCCGGCGGAGTATCAGTTCATCCCGGCTATCCTTGGCATCGCCCACCCGCCGGGCTATGCCTTCTACACGCTGTTGGCCAGGCTATGGCAGACGCTCGTCCCGGTGGGCACCGTCGCCTTCAGGACGAATCTTCTGGCAGCCGCGGTGGGAGCGTGGGCGGTGACCGCGGTGTATTTGACCGTGCGTGACCTGCAGATTGCGACCTGTGGTTCCCAACCTTCAATCCACATTTCATTTCTGTCTCCGCTCTTCGCTGCCTTGAGCCTGGCCGCTGCCCCGGACCTTTGGCAACACGCCATCCATGCCAACGCGCATATCGTCAGTGCAGCGTTGGCCGTCACCCACCTGTGGCTCTTGGTCCGCTGGTGGCGCACCGGGCGCGACCGCTGGCTGGCTGTCTTCGCCGTCGCTCTGGGCTGGGCCGCCACCCATCACCCTGTGATTTTGATGGGAGGGCCGGCCTATGTGCTCTTCGTCCTCGTTGTACGGCCCCGCATCCTGCGTGAGTGGCGGACGCTGCTGGTGCTTCTGGGCTGTTTTTTGCTTGGGCTGGCCCCGTTTCTGTATTACCCACTTCGTAGCCCGGATGCCCCCTTCGGCCCCACCGATATGCACACGTGGGCGGGGTTCTTGGGGCACATCACCGCCAAAGGACTGCGGGTCAATCTGTTTCATTTCGGCTTGGCCGACCAGATCGACCGGGTGGTGGTCTTCTGGTCCTTGCTGCGGCTCCAGTTTCGCCTCCCGGTCATTGCGCTCATCGCCGCAGGCCTGATGTGGCTGGCCCGCCGCGCGCCCAGGCCGGCGGTGCTCGTGTTCTCATTCTTGTTCACCCACCTGCTCTTCACCTTGAACACCGTGCAGGATGTCATGGCCTACTTGCTCATCCCCTTCGCCGCCCTGTCCATCGCCGCTGGCGCTGGTGCGCTGGCCCTCACCCAACTCCTGTCCCGTAGAACAGTCCCCCGCCCACCTACCATTGATCATTGGTCATTGGTCATTGGTCATTGGTCATTTGCCATTTTCCTTCTTGCTTGGCCTTTCTACCAGGCCGCCCTAAACCTCCATCGGGGCGTCTCTCTGCGTGACTTCACCGCTGCCGAGGAGTACGTCTCTGCTGTGCGGGACCGCTTCGCTGGCAGTGGCGAGGGGGCGGTGCTTCTGGCCAACTGGGAACATCTGACCCCAATCTGGGTCCACGCATATACCCAGGGAATGGAGCTGGACGAGGCGGACGTGAAGCCCATCTACGTCTCCACCGCCACCCCGTGGGCCGATGCGGTCTGGGCGCACGTCGAGGACGGCCCCATATATTTGCCCGACTACCGGCCTGTGGTGCGGGACGCGGGCTTCCGCCTGGTGCCGGAGGGTTCTTTCTACCGGGTCGTCGCCCCGCCGGTGAGCGATGCGCTTCCGGCTCATACCCTTGACGTATGGGCCGGCGACCGCGTTCACATCCTGGGCTATGACTTGCCGGTCACCACTGTCCGGGCTGGCGAACCATTGGAGTTGATTCTCTACCAGAGTGCACCGGAGCCGCTGGATGGCATCTGGATGCCCTACGCCCAGCTCGGACCTGTCGAAGCGCGCTGGACGACCGACAGTCGCCTGTTGACCTCCCACTGGCTGCCGGGAGAGATCGTGGTGGAGCGATATGAGGTGCCGGTCCCCTTCACCCTGCCGCCGGGGGAGTATCCACTCCGCCTGGGCTACGCTGATCTCAGCGGGGGGCGAGCCGAGCTGGGGTTTTCCGGTGGCGAGACGACGATCGATCTGGCGACCGTCACGGTTACACCCAGCGCCGGTGGCCCCTCGCCAGAGGTGTTGGAGCGGGCGGTGGCGAACGTGGACAACCAGGTGGCCCTGATGGGAGCCAGGGCGCGGGCCGGGTGGCAGGTGCGCCAGGATCACTGGGATGAGCCCCTGGTCGCGCGGGCCGGGCAGCCCCTGCATCTCACGCTGACCTGGCGCCCGCTGGTTTCCCCTCGCGATAGTACCACCATCTTCATCCATCTGATCGATGGCGCGGGCCGTCCCGTGATGGGTCACGATTACACCCCCCTGGGTGGGGCCTGTCCTACCTATTTGTGGTTCCCCAAGTGGTTGCCCGGGCAGACGCTCACCGATCCCTACCGTCTGGTCCTGCCTTCCGATCTGCCCCCTGGTGATTATTGGCTGGAGGTGGGGATGTACGGCATGACTTCCCTTCGTCGCCTACCTGTGGTAGACTTGACAGGTAGCCTGGCCGGCGATCGGATCATCCTGGGGCTGGTGCGGGTGGAGTAGGAGGTAATTGGAATGGATGTTGCGCTTTTGATTTGGACGGTGGCCGTGACGATCCTGGTGGTCGTCGGCATCGTCTGGTTGCTAGATCTGCAGGCACGGCTGGGCCGGCTGCGACGACGATACGAGAAGCTGTTTTCCGGGGAGGTGGAGGAGGATGCAGGCACGGCTGTGGCTCTGCAGAACCTGGCTGCACGCCTTTCGGAGACCAACGCCCGCACCGAGCGATTGGTGGCACGCGCCGAGCAGATTGACGCGACGCTGGCACACACCGTGCAGGGCTTCGGATTGGTGCGCTTCCGTGCCTTCCAGGATACTGGCGGTGACCAGAGTTTTGCACTGGCCCTGGTGGACGGAGAGGGCAACGGCGCCGTGATCTCGGCGCTCTACGGGCGGGGTGCGACCCGCATCTATGCCAAGCCGGTCCAGGGCTGGCTCTCGACCAAGACGTTGGGCGAGGAGGAAGAGGGAGCGCTGGCCCGGGCGCGGCAGGTCGTCCTCGGTCACGATTGAAGTCACGATTGACAAAAGCGCAACGCTGATGTATCATCAAGACGCTTTGCTGGTACAGAGGGCGGATCACCACTAAACGTTAAGGAGGCACATCCGTGTTCGGACGAGAGAAGACTAAGAAAGCGACTTCTGCTGCGACGCCCGTCTCCAGGATCGAGACGATTATTGGCCCAAACGCTCACTTTCGGGGCGACGTCCAGTCCGATGGCGGTGTCCGCGTTGAGGGCATCTTCGAGGGGACCATCGACATCACCGGCAATTTGGTGATTGGCGAGGGCGCGAAGCTCATCGCTGAGATCAATGCCAACAACATCTCGATCTCTGGGGCCGTCAAGGGCAACATCAGCGGCAACCGCGTGGAGATACTGGAGACTGGTCGGGTGTGGGGTGACCTGACCATCAACTCGCTGCTGCTCAACGAGGGGGCCTACCTGCGTGGGCAGACCACGATGCACGGCGACATTGAGCCGCCGATGATCGAGCCTCCTAAGCCACAACCCGCTGCCGAACCTGTCAGCGCCACGATCGTAGACGTAGAGCCCAAGCCGCAGGCAGACGAGTAGCGGCCGCACAGCGGAGAAACCCACCGGGAGACCTGCTTCGCCTGACGGTGGAGTGGGAAACAGGCTTCGATATTCAGATCGCCCTGCCGGACGTACGTGACGGCAGGGCTTCGCTGTGTGTTTTCGCGTGATCTGGTCGTCACACGATGGGCCAGGGAATCTGGCGACGACTGGGGTCGGCGTGGGGAAGGGTGGTGGTCTCCAGCAGTGCCTGGATGCGAGCCCTCAGCGCAACGATCTCGTCCTCGCTGAGCAGGGCACTCAACGTCTGACGCAACGCCCTGTCGCCGGTCAGGAGTTCCTGCACCTGGCGCAGGTCATTGACGTAATCCTCAGGGATCGGCGCGCCGGTGAAGTCCCAGATCACAGTACGCAGCTTGGGATTCGGGTGAAAGGTCAGCGCGTTGTCGATCGCCCAGATGCGATCCGATCGGTCCAGCAACAGGTGTCCCCCCTTGCGGTCGGCGTTGTTCGCCAGAACGTCGAACAGCGCCACCGGGAACAGGTCGGGCAATCGGTTCTCGTGGAGCGTGAAGTAGTTGGCCTCGGGATCGGCGTCGATGTAGAGTTGGAGGGCGCCTGGACCGTGCGGGCCGTCGCGCAGGACGGTTGGGGGGATGGGCGGCCACCCGAGTGCCCGGCTGACCACGTAGGCCGCCACCTCGCGCAGGCAGAGCGTGCCGCAGGGGAAATCCCACAACGGGGTCTCTCCCCGGCGTGGCTTGTAGATCGCCAGTGCGCTCAGATCTTCGTCCTCCACGCTGGCCAGAAAGATGATGTTGGAGCTGTAGGCGATCTGCCCCAGCAGCACCACGTCACCCTCGGAGAGCAGCCGGACTGCGCGACCGGGTGTCACAGCGATGGCCTGGGCTGATTCAGCCTCGATCGCGTTCACAGAAGGATCTGCATCCATTGCCTCGTGCCCGGCAGAGGGCTCTCGCGGACTGGTCAGGGCTCGCTTCTCTCACGTCTCTCGGCCATGCTTGCGCCCGTTGCCTCTCACGCACACGTGCCGTTCCCCGGCGTTGATCACTTCGCCGCACAGGGGGCATACGGGGCGACCTGACCGGACCGCGAGGGCGGCCTGGCGAGCCAACGTGGCCATCTGATCACGGCTGCCCCAGATGTGCACTTTCGTCCGCTGTGGTTGTTCTTCTGTAGCGATCTCCTCGGCCGTGATGACCAGCATGTCCTGTGCCTCATCGTAACCCAGGCCTAACTGTCCCACACGGAAGAGGGGATTCACCGGTTGGATGAGCTCCATGCTCACCGGCTCAGCCTCGTAATCGGCTCCCTCCAGTTTCTCCAGTACGCCGTTGATAGCCAGAGAAATCGCAGCAGCTTGTTCCTTCTCAATGATCAGTGTGATAAGCATGTCGTCCTGGGCTGCCTGCAGATAAAACGTGCGCTGGCCTGGTGGGCCAATTGTGTCGATGACGATGAAATCCGGCCGGCTCAGCTCGATCAGTTCGGGCAATCTCATTTCAACTCTCCTGCGCGGGATGGGAGGCAGATTGGGCACGGCCTAACGCACCAGCAGCACCGGGCATCCTACCATGTCCAGCAGTTTGTCGAGTGCTTCCTGGGTCAGTATGGTGCCGCTCAGGACCAGCACTCCGCCCCCCTCGCTCCATACCTCCTGGGCCAGTGTGGTGCTGTTCGCAGCAGCCAGCCGTCGATAATGCACCGGAGAGCGCTGCCTGCCCAACGTGTCGGCGGCTTCAACGCGCAGCCGTTGTGCCTCGTCGGCCGTATCAGCCAGGATCAGCACGGTCAGGGCCCCCTCCTGCCGGCGTGCCAGGTGGGCCGCCATCGTCAGTGCCTTCCGCGCCGTCGGTGTACCGTCGTAGGCGGCGAGCACCGGCGGCTGGATCTCCACGTCGTGCTGAAGCATCAGGACGCAACACGGAGCCTCCTCCGCCGCTGCACGCGCCGTCGAGCCCATTCGCGCCCGTTGGGTCAGTGGCCGGCTTGCTTTGCCCAGCGTGAGCAGGTCTGCCTCCAGGGCCGCCGATAGCACCTCGGGTGTGACCTCGCCGCGCACAACACGAAAGGACCACTCGACGTGGCGTCTCTCGCTCGCTGCTGCCAGGGCCTGGCGTGCCTGCGCGGCCTGTGCCCGCAGCGCCCGTTCCATTCGCGTCCGATCCATCCGGGCGGGCATGGCGAACGGGTAGCGGACCTCGCGTGCGACCGGCAGGCCGGCCAACCGCAGCAGGTTAGCGTCCTCGACGAAAAGCCCCAGCAACTCGGCCTCCAGGATGGCAGCCAGTTCGGCCGCGGCCTCCAACGCCGCCAGGCTATGACGCGAGGCGTCCAGTGCTACCAGGATGCGTCGAATCGTCCGCTCTTCATCCTGCTTGCTCATTCTTGCCTTCTTCCTCTTGACCTGTTTCCTGTCCCTCTTCCGCCTCATTGTCTTTCTCGTCTTCCTTGGAGGAGGCAGAAAAGGCACGCTGTTTCTCGGCCAGTTCGATCAGCCGGGCCTCGACGAGATGATTGACGCTTCCCTCGGGGAAATTCCCTTCTTCGTCCCGTTCGCCAGCCGGGATGCCGCTCAGCAGTTCTATGGCCTCATCCACGGTCTTCATAGCGTAGATATGGAACTGACCGGCCGCGACTGCTTCGACGACGTCGTGGCGGAGCATGAGGTGCTGCACGTTGGATGCTGGGATAATCACGCCCTGCTCACCGTTCAGCTCGCGTGCCTTACAGACGTCAAAGAATCCCTCGATCTTCTCGTTGACGCCGCCAATAGGCTGGGCTTCCCCATGCTGGTTGACGGAGCCTGTCATAGCAAACGACTGCTTGATGGGGACTTGGGCCAGCGCTGAGAGCAGTGCGCATAGTTCTGCCATTGAGGCGCTGTCCCCCTCTACCCCACCATAGGACTGCTCGAACACCAGGCTTGCCGAAAGGGAGAGTGGATGATCGGAGGCGTAGCGAGCGCCGAGGAAACTCGAAAGGATGAGCACCCCCTTGGAGTGGATGGGGCCGCCCAATTCGACCTCGCGCTCGATGTCCACCACCTTGCCGTTGCCGATGCGAACGCGGGCGGTGATGCGGCTCGGTTGCCCGAAGGCGAAGTTGCCCAATCCGATCACTGAGAGACCGTTGACTTGCCCCACGCGCTCGCCGGACGTGTCGATCAGGATGGTCCCCTGCTGGATGCGTTCGTGCACCCGCTCGCGCACCCGGTCGGCACGATGGATCTGTGCTTCCACCGCGCGTTGCACGTCGTCGGCGGTCACGGTGCCGTTGCCGGCCACGCTCGCCCAGTAGTCCGCCTCGCTCAGCAGATCCGCGACGCTCAGCAGGTGGACGGAGAGTTTTCCGGAGTCCCCCGCCATACGGGAGCTGCGCTCGATGATCCGAGCGATGGCGTCCCGGTCGAAGGGACGCAGGTCCTCTGCGCGCACCATTGTGGCGATCAGGCGGGCGTACAACAGGTTGTTCTCGGGTGTGCGCGTCATATCCTCGCTGAAATCAGCCTGGACCTTGAACAACTCGCCGAAGTCGGGATCGAGTTGGACCAGCGCGTAGTACAGCATCCGGTCGCCGATCAGGACGACCTTGACGTCCAGCGGGATCGACTCGGGTGCCAGCGAGACGGTGCTGATCAGGCTCAGCGCTTGCCCCAGCGACTCGATACGCGCCTCCCGCGAGCGGATGGCGCGCTTGAGGGCCTCCCAGGCATAGGGCTGCTGCAGCAACTGGCGGGCATCCAGGATCAGGTACCCACCGTTGGCGCGGTGCAGCGCGCCCGGTTTGATCAGGTTGAAGTCGGTCAACAGCGCGCCCATCTGGGCGAGCTGCTCGATCCGCCCGACAAGGTTGTTGTAGGTCGGGTTGCTCTCGTAGACCACCGGCGCGCCCTTGGATTGGCCGTGGTCCACCAGGACGTTCACCTGGTAGCGGCGCAGCAGGGAGGCGCTGGTCCCCGATCGAGGCACGGGAATACTCATAACCTGTTGTTCCTCGTCCGGCTTGCGGAACTGGTCCACGTTCTCGACCACGTCTTCTTGCACGGCGTTCAAGTACTCGACGACGTTTGGAAGTTCGGCGTACTTATCGCGCAGTTCGTTCATCATGCCGCCCACCGCAAACGTGGCCACCTGACGGTCCAGCTCTTTCACTTTCTCCCGCGCCGCGCGTTCCCACTGTCGCGCCAGGGGCAGGGCCTCCTGAAGTCGCTCCTGGATTTCAGCGATATCTTCTTCAAATTGCTTGCGTTCCTTCTCCGGCAGTTTCTGGAACTCGTCCGGACTTATGACGTCGCCCTCCTTCAAGGGGGCAACGGCCAGCCCCGACGGTGTGCGGATCAAGGCGATGCTGCGCTCCCGCGCCTGCTCCTGGAGTTTGCCGAACGTTTCCTCCTGCTGCTCCTTGAACTCCTCCTGGATCTCCTGCTTGCGGTTGCGGTAGTCCTCGCTCTCGAAGGTCGCCAGGATCGCGGTCCGCAGCTCCTCGATGAGCTGCTCCATATCCTTGCGCAGCACGTCCCCCTGCCCGGGCGGAAGTCGCAGCGCACGGGGTTTGTGGGATTGCTCGAAGTTGTTGACGTAGCACCAATCGGATGGAACTGGCTCGGCGGCGGCCTTCCGATCCAGGAATTGGCCGATCGTCGTGCGCTTTCCCGTGCCGCTGGGTCCCAGCGCGAACAGGTTGTATCCCTCGCGCCGGATGCCGATGCCGAATTGGACGGCATTCACCGCCCGTTCCTGGCCGATGATCTCGCCCAGGTCCTCCAGATCCTCTGTCGTCTCGAAGGCAAACTGCGATCCATCGCACGTGTGGCAGAGTTGATCTGCACTCAGAGGTTGTGCGGGGGCCATGGATGAACCTCCTTTGTCGATATGTGATCGATGTGGTGTCCTGCCGCTAGCGCCTCGTTTCCAACGTCGAGTGTCCGGTCACATTCCTGGTTCGTAGGCGATGATCGTGTCCCGCCATTTGTCCGGTATCGGGATCGGCTGCTGAGCCTGGTAGTCGTAGCACACCTGTACCGTGCGGGCCGTCGCGACCAGCCGGCCATCCTCCCCTTCCGCCCTGTATTCGAAGACGAAACTGGAGTTGTGCATCCGGCTGACCCGCGTGTGGATCGTCACCCGCTCGCCCAATTCCATCGGCGACTTGAACTGGCAACTGGCGTCGGCCAGGATGAATCCGATGCCCGACGGGGCGGCGGAAACAATGCCCAACTCACGCAGATAGTGGACGCGGGCCTGCTCTAGGTAGGAGAAATAGACGGCGTTGTTGACGTGACCCATTGGGTCCAGGTCGCGCCAGCGTACCTCCAGCGTGGTCGAGAAGCGAAATAGATCGTCGTTCATCACGGATGCCATCAGATCTCCACGAAGCGGACCTCACCGGTCGCCAGGTCGAGGATGCAGAAGGATCGGCTCTGCCAGTGTCTGCCTCCCAGCGCGCCCGGGTTGATCACGCGGGTGCGGCCGACCGTCCGGTCTTGCCTGCGGTGGGTGTGGCCGTAGAAGACGTAGGTGTACTGTCCGGATGCGACCAGGTTTGCCAGGGCTTCCTCGTTGTCGCCGTGGATCACCGCCACCGGGTATCCGTTCAGCGTGGGTCTCTGGAGCCAGGCCAGCCGGCCGCGCCCGAGTGTTCCCTCGACCGCCTCCGTGAGCCCCAGTTGGCGGTCCATGTTCCCCTGCGAGATCCACACATCGAATCCCGTCAGTGCCCGGACCATATGTGGCCCGCAGACGTCGCCACAGTGGAGTATCTTCGTCACTCCCTCGGACTCCAGAACCTCAATCGCTGTCTCCAGGTTGTGCTGATCGTCGTGGGTATCAGAGATGATGCCGATTTTCATTCCCGCCCTCCGAATGTAGATAATAGCAGAAAGTGGCATACTGTGCAAACCTGCGGACTCCAACAA
>Ga0180438_10006529_pt1 | contig 15744 bp, 11 predicted proteins | sample SS_ome_12_FD_132455 | JGI IMG/M metagenome (GOLD analysis project Ga0180438, IMG submission 132455) | Hypersaline lake sediment archaeal communities from the Salton Sea, California, USA - SS_3_D_2 metaG | ecosystem: Environmental > Aquatic > Non-marine Saline and Alkaline > Hypersaline >...
CTGCGCACGTACCGCACACCCTGCTCCTGCTCCGCTCGCTCGATATACCGCTCGAACCCCTTGCCGAACGACCGCACATCCATATAGAAAATCGTCGGCTCCACATTCGGGTCGTGCTCCTTCGCGATCACCGCCTCCTTCGTCGCGTACATACAACACACCGACGAACAATACCCGTGATCACACGCAATATCGCGCGAACCCACACACTGAATAAACGCCACCTTGCGCGGGTGCTCGCTGTCAGACGGACGCCGCACCTCGCCGCCCCACGGCCCCGACGCCGACAACATACGCTCCAACTCGATACTCGTCACCACGTTCGGCAAACGCCCGTACCCGAACTCCGGCCGGATATCCCCGCACATCGTCTCCGCCCCGGGCACCAACAAAACCGAACCCACATTCAGCTCGACAATCTCTTCCCGCATATCGTGATCGATACAATGCTTCTGGCACGCATACACACACTGCAGACACTCCGAACAAACACCGCACGACAGGCACCGCTCCGCCTCCGCCCGCGCCTCCTCCTCCGTGAAAACCGGCGTCATCTCGCGGAAATCCTGCACCCGCTCGGCCGGCGGCAACTTCACCACCTCCTGGCGCGGCGCGTCCGAAACCTGCCCCGAAGCCACCATCGCCAGCGCCTCATCCTCCGTCAACTCCGCGACTTCCACCTCTTCTCCCTCTGGGAGAGGGCTGGGGAGAGGAATCCCCCGCAAATACGCATCCATCGAGCGCGCAGCCTTATGCCCCGCCGCGATCGCATCCACCACAAACGCCGTCCCCGTCACCGCGTCGCCGCCCGCGAACAACCCCGGCACACCCGTCGCCAACGTCGCCGCATCCACCTTCGCGAAACGCCCGCGCACCTTCAACTCGTCCGGCAGACAAGACACATCCGGCCGCTGCCCGATCGCGAAAATCACCACATCCGCGTCGATCATTTGCTCGCTGCCCGGAATCTCGTCGAAATCAGGCACACCATCCACGAAACCGCGGAAATCAATCTCCGCATACCGCAGCCCGCACACGTGCCCATCCTCCGCCGCGCACTCCTTGAACGTGCACGACGCAAAAACCTCGATCCCCTCCTCCTCCGCCTCCAGAATCTCCCAATCGTGGGCCGGCATCGTCTCACGGCTCTCCAGGCACGACATCCCCACCCACCCCGCACCCAGCCGCTTCGCCGTCATCGCCGCGTCCACCGCCACGTTGCCGCCGCCCAGCACCAACACCCGCTTCCCCTCCAAAGACGGCTCCAACACCTCACCCATCGCCACCTGGCGCAGAAAATCCGTCGCCACCATCACCTCGGGCAGATCCACCCCCGGGATCGGCAACTGCACCCCCTGATGCGCACCCACCGCGACGAACACCGCATCGTACGGCCCGCCATCCGTCAAGCGACCGCTTCGGTCGCCGCGACCCCTTCGGTCGCCATCCTCCAGGAGCGCCTGCGCATCCTCCACCCGGTGGTTCAACTTCAACTCCACACCCAGCGCCAAAATATCCTCAATCTCACGCTGCACCACATCCCGCGGCAACCGGTGCGCCGGAATACCCACCCGCATCATCCCACCTGGAACCGGCAACGCCTCCAAAACAGTCACCGCGTGCCCCGCCTGCGCCAGATCCTGCGCACACGTCAGCCCCGCCGGCCCCGAACCAACCACCGCCACCCGCTTCCCCGTCGCCTCCGGACCGCGGGCATCTTGCCCGCCATTCGGACCGCGGGCATCCTGCCCGCCCTCCTGCCAGCCCGCCACCTCCTCCGGATGCGCCATCGCCCAATCGGCCACGAACCGCTTCAGACGCATAATATTGACCGGCTCGTCCACCTTACCCCGCGAGCACGCATCCTCACACGTATGATTGCACACCCGGCCGCAGATCGAGGGGAACGGATTATCCTCCCGGATCGTGCGATACGCATCCGCATACCGCCCCTCCCGGATCAGCGCCACATACCCCTGCGCCCGCTGATGAATCGGACAAGCATCCCGGCACGGAGCGCGCCCCCGCTTCTCGTTCACAAACGCGTTCGGAATCGCCTGCGGATAAAGCTTATACGCCGCCCGACGCTCCGACATATCCTCGTTGAACGCATCCGGCCGGATAATCGGACACGCCTCCGCACAATCGCCGCACCCCGTGCACTCATCCACCTGCACGTAACGCGGATGCTGCCGCACCCGCACCGTGAAATTGCCCGGCTCCCCCTCGATACCGTCCAACTCCGCGTACGTCATCAACTCGATATTCAAATGCCGCCCGCACTCCACCAATTTCGGCGACAAAATACACATCGCGCAATCGTTCGTCGGGAACGTCTTATCGAGCTGCGCCATCACCCCACCGATCGCCGGCCGCTTGTCGATCAAATAAACCTTGAACCCCGCCTCCGCCAGATCCAGCGAGGCCTGAATACCACCGATCCCAGCGCCGACAACCATCGTCGCCCCGACAACATCAGAAACCTCCCCCTCCCCATCGTCGGCGGGCTTAGTGCCCGCCTCTTGAAGGGCAAGTTCTCTGTCATTTGTCATTTGTTCATTCGTCATTGGCTCATTGATTTCCCTTGCCATCCTATCTCCTCACACCTAAAACTCACCCGAATGATTCACCAACCGCAACACCATAATCGCCACGTCCAACAACTCCCCGCTGTCCGTGACAAAATAATCGCGCAGAGCCACCTCGTGCTGATACCCCAGATCACCAAACGCCTTGATCACCTGCGGCTGATTCGTCAACACCTCTGCATACAACTGCTGCAAACCCACCCGCCGCGCGATATCCGTCAGACACCGCAACATCAACATACCGATCCCCTGGCGCCGGTACTCGTGATCCAAAAACACCCGCACCCACGCCCGATGCCTGCGGTAATGCTCGCCGAAGTGCAGCGTCGCCTCCCCCACAATCTTGCCATCCACAATCGCCACCAGCGGGAACACGCGCCTCAAATTCAAATTATCCACCCACCGCTCCACCACCGCCGGATCCCCCGCGTCACTGCGGAAATACTCCAGATCCTGCTTAGAAGCCCGGGCAAACAGATCCATCAAATCCTTCTTATCGCCCTTCGTCAGCGGGCGCAACAACAGCCGCTTCCCGCTTGGCAGCGTCTTCACATACCGATAGAGCGCCAACTCCTCCCAAATATCCGCCATCTCTCCCTCCCTCCCCTCCTACTCCTCTACTCCCTACTCCCCTATCCCCTACTCCCTACTTCCCTACTCCTTACTCCCTTCTTCCCTACTCCCCTCTTCCATCGCCCTCCACACCAACTCCGTCACATCCATCACCCGCATGCGGGCGCGGCGAGCATCCGCGTGCTGCCGCACCGCCGCCATCAACGTCCGCTCGCACTGCTGGCACGCCGACGTCACCACCTGCGCATCCACCTCGCACGCCCGGCTGATCCGATTCAACGACACCTCAGACACCACATCCGGATCGAAACTCTCCAGGTTGCCCCCGCCACCGCAACACTCCGAAATCTCCCCACAACTGCTCATCTCCACGAAAGTCACCCCTGGGATACTGCGCAACACCCGACGCGGGGCATCGAACACGTCGCTCTTCCGCCCCAGATCGCACGGATCGTGATACGTCACCCGCAGCGGAACCTCCCCCAACTCAACATCCCCCTGCGCGATCAACTCGTCCAACAACTCCGTCGCGTGCACCACATCCAACCCCACCTCTTCCCCCAGCACCTCGGGGTAGATGAACTTCCACATATGATAACAAGACGGACACGCAAACACCACCCGCGACGCCCCCAACTCCTTCACCTGGGCCACATTGTGCGCGATGATCCCCTTCGCCTGCTCCAGCCGCCCCATCGACAGCAGCGGATACCCACAACACCATTCCTGCCCACCCAGCGTCGTGAAATCCACCCCGCTCGCCTCCAGAATAGACGCAAAACTCTGCGGCACCCGATAACTGCGGGGGAAAAGCGACGCCACACAACCCACGAAATACACCACCTCAGCCCCCTGCTTCCGGTCCAGCCCCTCCGGAATATGCTCCAGATTCTGGCTCCAGATCAGCCGGTCGCTGTTATCATCCCCGCTGATATTATGCGCCGCATCGATCGTCCCGCTCAAATGATTCAGACGCGCCAACCCCTCGCACAACCGGTCATCAATAACAGTCTCCCGTCGCTCAACTGGAAGCGAAGCGACATAGTCGGCCAGAAGCTCGCGCAACTCCTGGCAATCCTCCACCCGATACCCCGTCTCCTCCGCCATCTCCTTGAGCGCGATCAACACCTCGTTGATATCAATATCATTCGGGCAATGCGCGCCGCACATCTCACACCCCAAGCACAACCACGGATCCCGGCTCGCGAACAACCGCTCCCGCTGCCCAAACTGGACCAACCGCAAGATCCGGTCTGGCCCATACTCCATCGCAAAAGCAGCCGGACAACCAGCCGTACACTTGTGACAATGATAACACAACTGCACAACCTGCCCACTGCGCTCATTCACCTCAGCAATAAAAGACGCTCCCATATCACCCCTCCCCTACTCCTTACTCCCTACTTCCTACTCCCCTACTCCCTACTTCCCTCTTCCTACCCAATAATCACATCCGCCATCGCCAAAATCTGCTCCGGCGTCCAATTATGAATCCGGCTCGCCTTGTTCGGACAAGCCACAATACACGCCCCGCAGTTCTGGCACAGCGCCGCGTTCACCGTCGCCACCCCCCGCACCGGATGAATCGCCCGCGCATCGTACGGACACGCCTCCACACACACACCGCAGCCCGAACAAAACTCCTCAACCACATACGCCACCATCGGCTCCTGCGTCATCTCATCCTGCGAAAAAAGCTGCAGCACTTTCGCCGCCGCCCCTGACGCCTGCGACACCGTCTCCGGAATATCCTTCGGCCCCTGCGCCGCCCCTGCCAGGAACACCCCCGCCGTCAAACTCTCCACAGGCCGCAACTTCGGATGCGCCTCACTGAAAAACCCGTTCTGATCGATCCCCACCCGCAACGTCTGCGCCAAATCCAACGCCTGCCGGCTCGGCGTCATCGGCGTCGCCAGAACCACCAGATCCGCCGCCACCTCCACCGGCCGGCCGCTCAACATATCCGCCCCCCACACCAACACCTTCTCCCCGTCCCGGAAAATCTTGCTCACCTTGCCCCGCAGGTACAGAATATCGTGATCCTCCATCGCCCGCTGCACGTACTCATCGTACCCCTTCCCCGCCGAGCGAATGTCGATATAAAACACGTACGCCTGGCCCGCCGGCACCCGCTCCTTGAACATAATCGCCTGCTTGGCCACGTACATACAACACACCTTCGAACAATACGGCACACCCCGCTCCGGATCGCGCGAACCCGCACACTGGACGAACACCACCTCCCGCGGCACACGCCCGTCAGACGGCCGCCGGACCACCCCGTCCTCCCCCAACATCCCCTCAAACGTCAATCCATCCACCACATCCGGGATCTCCCCGCCCCCATACTCGGGCAACTGCCGCAACGCGTACGGATCCCAGCCCGTCGCCACCACAATCGCCCCCACCTCAAACTGATCCCCTTGTATCCCTGTATCCTGCTCCCCTGCTCCCCTGCTCCCCTTGTCTCCTTGTCCCCTTGTCCCCTCTCCCTCCCCAACCTCCACCACAAAATTCCCGACGTACCCCTCCACCCCCATCACCTGCGCGCCCGTCAGCACCTCAATATTCGCGTGCTCCCGAACCTCCGCCACCTTACGCTCCAGCAAACCCGGAGCCGCGCTGAAATTCAAAAACGTCCCGCTCAACCGCGCCATCTTCCCGCCCAACTCAGCCTCACGCTCCACCAACACCACCGGGAAACCCGCGTTCGCCACATCCAGCGCGGCCTGCATCCCCGCGATCCCCCCACCGATCACCAGCGCCCGCTTCGTCAACGGAAGACGGAACGGCTCCAACTCCTCGTCCCGCGACACCCGCTCCACCACCGTCCGCACCATATCCGTCGCCTTCTCCGTGGCCTGGGCCGGCTCGCCCTGGTGCACCCACGAACACTGCTCCCGGATATTCGCCATCTCGCACCGATACGGATTCAACCCCGCCGCCGCCGCCGCCCGGCGGAACGTCTTCTCGTGCATCAGCGGCGAACACGCCGCCACCACCACACCATCCAGATCATGCTCCAGAATAGCGTCCCTCACCAACTGCTGCCCCGGATTCGAGCACATATACTTATAATCCGTGCTGTACACCACCTCCGGGTGCCGGCCCACCGCCTCCGCCACCTGCGCCACATCCACCGTGCTGGCGATATTGATCCCACAATGACAAACAAAAACCCCGATCCGGCTCATGCGGCCACCTCCGCCATCACCAGATCCTCCTCAACCCGCCCCTCCATCCGCTCCCGCCCCTTCTCCGCCTCGAAGAACGACAACACCTTCGCCGCAGCCCCCGAAGCCTGCGCCACCGTCTCCGGAATATCCTGCGGCCCCAGACCCGCCCCGGCCAAAACAATACCCGCCACACCACTGTCCGTCGGCGCCATCTCCGCGTCCGACGTCGTGTAGAAACCAAACTCATCCACCCCGATCCCCAGCACCTCCGCCAGCGCTCGGCTCCCCGCCGAGGGCACAATCGCCGCCGCCACCACCACCATATCCGCCGCGATCTCCACCTTCCGCTCCGTCAGCGTATCCACCCCCCACACCATCACCTTCCCATCCCGTGGAAACACCTTCGAAACCCGCCCCCGGATATAAACCGTCTCATCCTCCTCCATCGCCCGCGTCACGAACTCCTCGTACCCCTTGCCCCCCGCCCGGATGTCGATATAAAACACATACACCTGCCCATCGTGGACCCGGTGCTTGTACAGAATCGCGTGCTTCGCCGTGTACATACAACAGATCTTCGAACAATACGGCACACCGTGCTCCGGATTGCGCGACCCCGCGCACTGAATGAACACCACCTCCTTCGGCACCTTCCCGTCCGACGGACGCACTAACCGTCCCCCCGTCGGCCCGGACGCCGAAAGCAACCGCTCGAACTCCAACCCATCCATCACATCCGGGTGATCCATATACGCATACGCCATCACCGCATCGTCCTGGTACAGCTCGTACCCCGTCGCCACCACAATCGCCCCCACATCCAACTCCACCGTCTCGGGGGCCATATCATAATCAATCGCCTCCCGCTCGCACGCCTCCCCGCACCGGCCGCACGCCAGCGGGAACAAACCCAGACACGCCTTCGGATCCAGCCGGTACACCGCCGGCACAGCCTGCGGATGCGGCATATAAATCGCCCGACGCGCCGCCAACACCCGGTCGAATTCATTCGGCACCACCACCGGGCAAACCTGGGCACAATCCCCACAAGCCGTACACCGATCCTCAATCACATACCGCGGATGTCGCAGAACCCGCACGTGAAAATCCCCCACCGACCCCTCGACCCCCACCACCTCGCTCAACGTCAACAACCGGATATTGGAATGCTGCCCCACCTCCACCGTGCGCGGCGTCAGAATGCACTGCGAACAATCCAGCGTCGGAAACGTCTCCGAGAGCTGCGCCATATGCCCCCCGATCGACGGCTCCCGCTCCACCAGAATCACCTCATAACCACTGTCGGCGATATCCAGCGCAGCCTGCATCCCGCCGATCCCAGCACCAATCACCAAAGCCCGGTAATTCATAACCCTACAGCCCCTGACCCTTGTATCCCTGTATCCCTATCCCCTTGTATCCCTCTGTCCTTCTCAAACAACGGCCTGGGATCCACGTAGTGATCCTCAAACCCCCACGTCTCCTCCGGCAGACCCAGCGCCACCGCCATCAACTGCGTGAAATACACCACCGGCACCTCACGCCCCGTCCGGCCCGCCTCCGTCTCCCGCTGCGGATAATCCAAATTGAACTGGCACAACGGACAAGCCGTCACGATCACCTGCGCACCGTGCTCCTGCGCCGATCCGACGATATCCTTCGACAACGTCTCCGAGACCTGAGGATCCTTCACCGTCAAATAAGAACCACAACACTCAATACTGTACGGGAAATCCACCACCTCCGCCCCCAGCGCCCGTACCAAATCGTGCAGAATCACCGGCCGCTCCGGATCATCCAGCCCAATCTCCGCATAAGGCCGCAACAACAAACACCCGTAATACGGAGCCACCCGCAGCCCCGCCAGCGGCCGCACCACCCGCTCCGCCAGCGCATCCCAACCCACATCCTCCCGCAGCACCTCCAGGAAATGCACCACCCGCACATCCCCGTGGTACTCCTGCTCCGTGAACCAATTGATCCGCTCCAACATCTCCGGGTCCCGCTCCAACAGCGCCTGCGAGCGCCGGAGAACATTGAAACAAATCGCACACAACGTCGCCACCCGCTCCCCCGCCTGCTGCGCCTGGTACAAAATCCGCGTCGGCGCGATCAGCGCCATCGAATCGTCCAACACCAGCGGGAACGTCGCCCCACAACACTGCCACTCCGGCAGCTCCTCCAACGCCAGGCGGCCCTCCCCATCCAACGCCGCCGCCACAGCCCGAGCAGACCGATCGTAATTCCTCGCCTTCGTAGAAAGCGTACAACCCGGATAATAAGCGATCCCCATATCTCCCTGTCCCCCAAGCTACCTTGGCAGCCCTGCTCTGGCAGCCCTACCCCGGCCCCGGTAGCCATACTCCCTGCTCCCTACTCCCTACTCCCTACTTCCTACTCCCCTCTTCCCTACTCCCCCTACTTCATATACTTCCTGAACCCCCCCACAATCGCCAGTTGCGGCACCTCCCGCAACAACTCCGGCGGCAGCGCACCCAAATCCAACTCCGCCACCCCCCGCCGCAGCGCGATCTGGCGCATCGCCTCCATCAGCCGCGGCAGATCCACCCCCTTCGGACAACGCGTCACACACGTCAGGCAGGAGGCGCAGATCCAAATCGTCTTGCTCTCCAAAACCTCATCCTCCATCCCCAGTTGCGCCATGCGGATCACCTGGCTGGGCAACACATCCATCGCCGCCACCACCGGACAACCCGCACTACACTTGCCACACTGATTGCACGCCAACAAATCCTGGCCGCTCATCTCCTCCACCTGGGTGACGAAAGGACCACGCACCGTATCAATCGAGATCTGAACCCGCATACCGCCTCCTGCCCCCTGTACCCCTGTATCCTTGTATCCCTATTCCTTGTCTACCTCTTCCCCAGCTACTCCGGTAGGCCTCTCCTACTCCCTTACTCCCTACTCCTAGCTACTCTGGTAGCCCTTCACTCCCCCAACCCCGCCGCATGCTTCGCCCCTGCCAGCGTATTCCACATCAACATCGCGATCGTCATCGGCCCGACCCCGCCCGGCACCGGCGTCAGATAACCCGCCACCTCGTTCACATCATCGAAATCCACGTCGCCCACCAACTTATACTTGCGGTACAGCGACACCATCTCGCAACCCTCAGCCCCTTCTGGAACCTGGCCCTTCAAATACGCCTTATCGTGCGTAGCGCAATACTCACCCATCTTGCGCCGCCCGCCCTTCTCCGACTCATCCTTCCGATGAGCCACAAACGTCTCCCCCGTCGCCGCGCACGTCCACTCCCGGTCCGCCGGGTGATCCACCCACACCCGATTGATCCCCACGTCGATCACCGCCGCCCCGGGCTTCACCCAATCCCCCTTCACCATCTCCGGGCGCCCGACCGCCGCCATCAAAATATCCGCCCGCCGGCACGTCCCCGGCAGATCCTGCGTCCGCGAGTGGCAGATCGTGATCGTCGCATTCCGGTGCAACAACAACATCGAGACCGGCAGCCCCACGATATTGCTCCGCCCCAGGATGACCGCCTCCTTCCCCCCAATCTCCACACCCGAGCGGACCAACAACTCGATGCACCCGGCCGGCGTACAAGGCACAAACAACGGCTCGCGCCCCTTCATCGACAACCGCCCGATATTCACCGGATGGAAACCGTCTACATCCTTCTCCAAACTGATCGCACTCAGCACCTTCTCCTCATCAAGCTGCTTGGGCAGCGGGAGCTGAACCAGAATCCCATGGATCGCCGGATCCTCGTTCAACCGCCTCACCAGCGCCTCCACCTCCTCCTGCGACGCATCCGCCGGAAGATGCTCCCCGACCGAGTTGAACCCACACCGCGTGCACGTCTTCTGCTTCGAGCGGACGTACGCCTGCGAGGCCGGATTCTCCCCCACCAGCACCGTCGCCAGGCCCGGCGTGATACCATGCTTCTCCTTCAACGCCGCCACCTCGGCCTCGATCTCCTCGTAAATCTGCGCCGCGATCGCCTTGCCGTCAATCAACTGGGCTGACATCTGACCTCCTTCATGATCCTTGAAAAGCCGACGATACCGCTAGCTACCCGGTAGCCCTACTCCCTACTACCTACTTCCTACTCCCCAGCTACTCCGGTAGCCCTACTCTGGTAGCCGTCCCCTACTCCTCTACTCCCTACTCCCTAACTACTCCGGTAGCCCTACTCTGGTAGCCCTTCCCTCCCCCTACACCCGCAGATACGAATCCGTGTAAATCACCTTGTTCAGCAACACCTGCACCGTCTTCCAGATATCCGCCTGCTGCGGATCCGACATATCCACATCCTCCGGCTGAAGCTCCTCCATCGCCTCCACCCGGTCGTGCAACTTCAACAACAACCGATTCAGCGCCGAACCCTCGTCCCGCTCCTCCACCACCCGGATCCACTCCGCCAACACAGTGTCGAACGGATCCGCGATCACCATATCGATCCCCGCCCCCATCAACATCACCATATACGTCCGGTTCAACAGCGGGCGCATCTCGTTCGGAACCGCATTCGACACATTCGACAGACCCCCGTTCGTCAACGGCGGCGGATCCCACGCGAACTTCAACGTCCGCACCGCCTCGATGCACTCCGGACAATACTCCTGGCACCCGGACACCGTCAACACCAGCGGATCGATAATCAAATCCGGGATCGGGAAATCGATCTCCAGCATATGCGGGATCAACCGCTCCAGCGCCAGCCCCACCCGCTCGTCGGCGCCCACCGGGATCATCCCCTCCCCCATCGTCAGCGCCACCAGCTTCGTATTGTACTTCTTCGCCACCGCCGGCACCGTCTCCAACCGCTCCGCTCGCGCGTCCGTCGAATTGATGATCGGCTGCGCCTTGCTCACCGTCTCGCAGGCCGCCTCGATCGCCGTCAGATTCGTCGTGTCGAACACCAACGGCACATCCACCACCTCCTCGACCGTCTCCACCAGCCACGGCAGAATCTCGTGCCCGTGCTTCTTCTGCGGACCGATATTCAAATCCACCGCGTCGGCCCCGGCGTCCACCATGCGCACCGCCACGTCCTGAAAGAACTTCCCATCCCGTTCGGCGATCGCCTTCTTGACCCTGGGCGAGATAATATGAATGTTCTCCCCAATAATATACATGTTTACACCTCCTTGATTTATTGACCGATGCCCTCGAACCCCCCAGCTATACTCCCCTACTCCCTACTCCCTTCCTCCCCCCCCTCCAAAACCCGGCCGGCGATCTCCCGCACAGCCCGATACACCCCGGATTCGGCCGGCAACTCCACCAGCGGACGCCCCGTGAACTCGAACTCCGCCATAACCGGATCAGCGGGCACCGTCCCCACCAAATCCAACCCGCTCTCCTCCACCGCCGCCGCCAGCGGCCCCGGCAACCCCCGAGCTACTCCGGTAGCCCTACTCTGGTAGCCATCCCCCCGTCTCCTTGTCTCCAAGCTACTCTGGTAGCCGTCCCCTTGTCCCCTTCCCTCAGGAACCCGGTTCACCACCAAATACGTATGCCCAACCCCGATCTCCAACTCAGGCACCATCTCGTGCATGTGCCGCGCAGCAATCAACCCCCGCTGCGTCGGATCCGTCACCAACAACAACACATCCACATCCCGCGTCGTCCGCCGGCTCAAATGCTCCATCCCGGCCTCGTTGTCGATCACCACATAATCGTACTGCTTCTCCAGCCGGTCCACGATCACCCGCAACATCTGGTTGGCCGCGCAGTAACAACCCTGCCCCTCAGGCCGCCCCATCGCCAGCAGATCGACCCGATCCCCCTCCTCCAGCGCCATCTGGATCTCATAATCCAGATACTCCAACTTGCTCATCCCTCCGGGCATCGAGCCGGCCAACGCGCCACTGCTTTGCACCAACTCCAACATCCCCTCCCGGATGTCGCCCACCGTCTGCTCCACCGCCATCCCCAGCACCAGATTCAGATTACTCGAAGGATCCGCGTCGATCGCCAGAATCGAACCGCTCCGCTCCTCCACCAAATAGCGGATCATCAACCCGGCGATCGTCGTCTTACCGGTCCCCCCCTTGCCAGCCAACGCAATCGTCGTCGTCAAACCACCACCTCACCCTTCCCCCACACCCTCACACTCCCACACCCCCATACTCTCCGTACATCTGCCCCGGCGTCAGCCACTGCGGGAACCGATCGCGAAGCTGCCGCCGGGCCATATAACACAGATGACACGCGTCCACATACCCATCCTCGTGCGGCACATCGTACCGCTCCACCAGCGCCGCCGGACCACCGGCCAGCAGCGGCCCCACAACTGGATGCGCCTGCGGATCATACCGATCCACCAGCTCCACCAGCGGCCGCTCGAACAAACTGCCCATCGTCAACCCCTGACACACGTGCACGTGGCCCAGATGATCCACGTGCACCCGGCCCGGATCATCCAGCGCCTCGTGCGGGCACTCGTCGAACACTCGCCACGGATGCCGCTCCACCCCCTCGACCAGCCTCACCGCCGCCCGCCCCTTGAACATGATCGCTCCACTTTCCACCGGCTCACCCTTTGCCTGTGAAGGGAAGCGAAGCGGCTCCTTTGCCTGTGAAGGGAAGCGAAGCGGCTCCTTTGCCTGTGAAGGGAACACCGACCGCTCCCGACTGTCTGCAGTCGGCGCGGTCGGCTGCGGCTCCTTTTTCTGTGAAGGGAAGCGAAGCGGCTCACCCTTTCCCGCCCCCGGACCGCGGGCATCCTGCCCGCCCCCCTCCGGCACCTCGCACACGATCGTATCCGTGGGAATCCCCAACCGCTCCGCAGCCAACAACGCGTTGCGGGCCTGCGCGCTCATCACCTCGTCGTAGTGGAACAGATCCGTCGAGATAGACAGATCCTGTAGAATGCCGACCAGCGGCCTCAGCCACTCCACCGCGTCCTCGACCGTCGTCGCCCAGTAATCATTCGTCACGATACCGACGCGGAAACCGGCCTCGGCCGCCTCCTGCGCCGCCCGCACCATGAGCGGGTAATACAGAAACGGCTCACCGCCCTCCAGATACACCCAATCGACCGTGCCCAGCTTCTGCGCCTGGCGGATGATCTCGCGCACCTGCGCCAGCGTCATCACACCCTCCTGGGACGGACTCCCCCAGACGAAGCAGTGATCGCACTCGTAATTGCACTGATACGTGAGCAGCAGATGTAAGCCGGTCAACTTCATCGCCCCTACCCCCTACTCCCTACTCCCTTCTTCTACTCCCTTCTTCCCACCGACGGAAACAGCGAATCATCCGTGTGCGGCAGAAACATCGCCGCGTTGAACTCATCGAAGAACGTATTGTCGGCCGAGAGCTCCAGGTACGTCATCTTCTGCCCCACCTCCGTCACCTGCCGCCGCATCTCCCGCGAGACCAGCGCCAAATACGCCCCGCGCACCGACGTGTTGCCCAGGAAGTGGAATCGGTCGTAATCCATATCGGGCAACATACCGATCTGGATCGCCTTCTCCACGTTGATATACTGCCCGAACGCCCCCCCGATCAGCACCTGTCCCACGTCCGCCAGGCTCAGCCCCACACTCCGCGCCAAAATCGAGAACCCGGCGTAGATCGCCGCCTTCGCCCGCATCAGATTGTCGATATCCACCGCCGTGATCACGATATCCTCGCCCGTCGCCGCATCCTCAGCCCACGCCACCACGAACTCCAGCCCGTGCTCCCCCTCTCGCACCCGCCTCCGTCCCGAAGGCCCCAAGGGAAGATCTGGATTGAGGTTGCCGCTCTTGTCCACCACCCCCGTCACGAACATCTCCGCCAACAGCGAGATCAGCCCGGACCCACACAGCCCCCGTGGCTTCAAGTCGCCAATGACCCGATACCCCACCTCAACCGTCTCCGGGCGAATCCACACCTCCTCAATCGCACCCGCCGTCGCCCGCATCCCATGCATCACCCCCGCCCCCTCGAACGCCGGCCCCGCCGAGCACGCGCACGCAATCAGCCACGTACAATCACCCAGTGCCATCTCCCCGTTCGTCCCAATGTCCACGAACAGTGCCAACTCCTCGCTCTTGCACATCGCCGAACTCACCACGCCCGACGTGATATCCGCCCCCACGTACGACGCCACCCCCGGCAGGCAGTCCACCGTCGCCTCCGGGTTCACCTCCAGCCCCACCTCCTGCGCCACAAACGTCGGCACCTCGTTCACCGCCGTGATGAACGGCATCAGCCGGATCGACTCCGGCGGAATCCCGGCGAACAAGTGGATCATCGTGCTGTTGCCCGCCACCACCACCTTGTAGATCTCGTCCGTGCCGATCGACCGCTCCTCGGCCGCCTGCCTCAGCAACCCGTTCAGCGTATCCATCACCAACCGCTGAAGCTCCTCCAGACCATTCCCCTTCCCCTCTAGAGGGCCATTCTGATGGCGCCCCTTCGAGGCGTAGATGATCCGCGAGATCACATCCTCTCCCCGCGCGATCTGGCCGTTGTAGTCCGCCTTCTGAGCCATCACCTTGCCGCCGATCAGATCCACCAGCCACACGTGATTGCTCGTCGTCCCGATGTCGATCGCCGCCGCCCACAGACTCCCCAGATGCTCGCCGGGCAGCACGTCCACCAGCCGGGGGGGACCGTCGGGGCGGTCCCACGCGTCCATCTCCACCACCACCGTCACCGTCCACTCCCCATCCCGCAGCGCCCGTCCCAGCTTGCGCAACACCGGGAGAGACACGCGCAGCCCTCGCAGGCCATACTGACGAGCCAGCGCCCGTTGCAGACGCGCCCAGTCGTCCGTCTGGTCCTCCAGCGAAGGTGGATCCAACGTCACAGCGTACTTTTGCAGTGGCTGATCGTGCCGGTCGTAGGTGAAAGGCAGCTCGACCTTTGCGGCCCGTTTGCCCTCCTTCAACCGCCGCTCGATCTTCTCCTGCGGCGGGATGAAGACAACCGCGTCCCCCTCCACCGTCGTCTGGCACGCCAGCGCATAACCGGCCGCCACATCCTCGGGGGACAGGCGCTGCGTCGAGCGGCGGCCGATCGACCCTTCCTCAACGATCACCGCGCAACGACCGCACCGCCCCTGGCCGCCACAGGGCATCAATACCTCTACACCCGCCTGCTGGGCCGCGTCGCTCAGAAGTGTGCCCGCGGGGACCTCTACCTGTACCGTCGCGCCATCGGCACGCTTGAACTGAACGGTGACAGTAGCGATAGCACCCTCCTCTTCTGCAGGCGTCATTCCAATGACGCACCACAACTCTCTAGAGGCGTCATCGGAATGACGCCTTATTCTTACAATTCTGTCACAAAGTCCGCTGCTCCGCTAGTGACAAACTTCTTGGGAGCAGCGGACGTACATCACTTCCTTGCCCTTCGACATTCAGAGAGCAAAGAAACCCGGTCTTTTCGCATCTTAGCTACTCCGGTAGCCGTATCCTTGTACC
>Ga0180438_10006532_pt1 | contig 15742 bp, 8 predicted proteins | sample SS_ome_12_FD_132455 | JGI IMG/M metagenome (GOLD analysis project Ga0180438, IMG submission 132455) | Hypersaline lake sediment archaeal communities from the Salton Sea, California, USA - SS_3_D_2 metaG | ecosystem: Environmental > Aquatic > Non-marine Saline and Alkaline > Hypersaline >...
TCGTGATCATGGCCGCCCGGCGGTTCGGTGCCCGGGGGGTGGGTATCGATTTCAATCCCAAGCGGATCCAGGAGTCACTCCAGGGTGCTAAGCAGGCCGGTGTGGAGGATCGGGTGGAATTTCGTCTTCAGGACGTGATGAAGGCCGATTTCTCCGACGCCACTGTGGTCACGGTCTATCTGCTGACCCGCTCCAACGCCAAGCCGCGCCCCCTCTTCGAGCGCCAGCTCAAGCCGGGGACGCGGGTGGTCGCCCACAACTACCGCATCCCGGGCTGGGAGGACAAGGAGGTCGACCGCACGACCGTCGAGCTGTCCCCCGGCGAAGCGCATATCGTCTTTCTCTATATTATGCGCTCCGACTGACATAAATTAAAGTAAATAAATAATTTAGATTGAAAAAGCCCGGATAAAATCCGCTTACGTTAATGTTCTTGGGGGGGGTAAAACCGACCTTTCATTAAATTTCCCGGTTAAGCCGCTTCCGGCAGGGGAGCTGCTTCCGGAGGCGGGAATACATCGAATTCGGAACCGAACTGGGCCAAGTATTCCAGCGTGAAAGCCCGGATCGTGTACCAGATGGGAAGCGTCACGACGGTCCCCACATAGGGGATGATCAGGAGCAGAAACCCGATGCAGCAGGTCATGAGCCCGGCAAAGATGATGAACATCACCACGGCGAAATTCAGGATGAAGTAGAACAAACCGAACAGCAAAAAATGAAAAGGATGACGCCCCATCAGCTGAAAAAACCTGCCCCAGGCCCGGGTGCTGGAGACTCTGTGTTTGGATTGGATCGGTGCGACGAATCCGGTCAGGAACAATGAGATATATCCCGTTACGATGAGGAAGAACAGGAAGACCAGCACCATGGCCACGATGAACTTGACGGGAACCTGACCCGGATGGGCGACGTTGTACAGATAAGAAGCCCCGCTGAAAAAGGCTATGAGTATGGCGGTGAAAGCGACTATCCAGATCAGACCGAACATCAGCCGCCACAGAAACAATGAGTTCCCCTCCCGGCTGAACTCACGCCAGGGCTTGGCGATCTCCGCCCGGTTATAGATAACACTGTCCAAGAACATGAAGGTGCCGCGCGAACTCAACCAAGTCAACACGATAATGAATGCGACGAGGAAAAGCACGATTAATACGATGCCCACGAACCATCCGGGATGATCCACCAGCCACTCCCAAGCCCGGGAAGGAAAATTGAGAAACTCACGGAAGCTGAAGTCATCCCCTCTGGCCGAAGCACGCGACGATCCCCCTCCGTTGTGCCCCTCCAGGAGTCCCGCCAAAAAGGCGTTGAAGCCCACAACCAGCCACTTATGCAGGTCAAAAGGTTTGAAAAGGGCCGTTTTCATTCGCTGCCAGGCCCGACCCAGAGGCTCAAAATACATGATGTTCATTGTGTTCCCCCATAGTCAATGCTCTATGTGGTCTATTGTGGAATCTCACTTATACTACCATGAACATGGATATAAAATTCAACTCTGGTTGGAATATAATTCGAAACCGGGGATGCCTCTGTCCTGATTGTGACATCCGCTGTTCGGAGACGAACACTCGGCGAATCGGAAGCCTTCCGGATCGCTGCTTCTTCCCTGAGGGCTGATTTGGCACAAATGTTGCCGGTTTTGTGACCGGGAGAATCTTCAGGAGTGTTTCATGCTCAAAAACTATCTATGGACAGCGCTGCGCAACCTCGGTAAATCCAGAGGATATTCACTTATCAACATCTCCGGCCTGGCCATTGGGATCGCCTGCAGCCTGTTGATGTTTTTCCATATCCAGGATGAACTGAACTGGGACCGGGCCTTCCCCAAAGCCCGCCGCATCTACCGAATCACAAATCAAGGTTTGACCGGGAGCGCCCGCCATTGGGCCGTAGTGTCACCGCTTCACGGACTCGAAATCCGGCGCGATATTCCCGAGATCGAGCTCACGACCAGACTCTTTTACCTCTTCTCCAATATCCTCTCCTACGCCCCGCCCGATGGCCCCACGCGCAGGTTCGAGGAGCAGGGGGGATTCTATTCCGATCCCGGTACGACCGAGATGTTCGATCTCGAATTTATCAAGGGAGATCCCTCTGCAGCCTTGAAGACCATCGATTCTGTCATCCTGACACAGAGCATGGCGCGGCGATATTTCGGAGAGGCAGATCCCATCAACAAGACCATCCTTAACGAGAGCCAGAACCGTACCTACCGCGTCACCGGGGTGATCGCCGATTTCGATTTCAACACCCATCTCAAGTTTGACTATCTGGTCTCCATGCAGACATTCTACCGCCGCATGATCGACAGCGGAAGCCGATCCTGGCTGGAAGCCCGCGGATGGGCTCACTTTTATACCTATGTGCTGATCGGGGAAGCCCACACCATCGACCAGGTCGAAGCCAAAATGGCGGATTTCACCGCCAATTTCTACAGTGGTCCGGACAGCAACCGCGAGCAGATCCTCTCCCGCACCAAGCTGCACCTGCAGCCCATCACCGATATCCATCTGCGCTCGCATCTGGAACAAGAAATGGGCCCCAACAGCGATATCGCCTATGTCTATATCTTTTCGGCCATCGCGGCCTTTTTACTGGTGATCGCCGCGTTTAATTTTGTCAATATCTCCACCGCTCAGGCTTTTAAGCGCATGAAAGAGGTCGGAGTGCGCAAGGTGACGGGCGCCGGCCGGCCCCAGCTCATCCGCCAGTTCCTGGGCGAGTCTTTCCTCCTGACGGTCGTCTCGGCCGTCTTTGCTTTGCTGCTTTTTCAACTGGCTTTGCCGGTCTACAACCGTCTTACCGGACGAACCCTGGATTTTTTGGAACTGCTGCAGCCGTCCAACCTAGTCGTATTGGGTGCCATCATCGGTTTCCTGGGAGTGGCCGCCGGTTTGTACCCGGCCTTATTCATGGCCGGATTCCAGCCCGTCGCTTCCCTCCGCAGCCATCGGGATCCCCGCTCCGGTACCGCCACCCTCCGCCGGGGATTGGTTGTTTTTCAGTTCGTGATCTCGATTTTCATGATCATCAGCACCATAACCATCTACCGTCAAGTATCCTATTTTCAGGACAAAGATTTGGGATTCGACAAAGAGGGCGTGGTGGCGGTCAAGCTCTACGGCCGCCTGCGCGCTTCCGCCATCTCCGACTCTCAGGCCTTGAAAGCGGAATTCCTCGGAAATTCGGCTGTCAGTCATGTGGCTTTGGCATCCAACCTTCCGGGCGAACGGCTGAGTGTCGAGAATCTCAGGCCGGAAGGCATCGCTGAGGATCAGCAGCTGCCTTCGGTCCGGTATCTTCGGGTGGACGAGGATTACATCGAAACCATGAACATCGAGGTCCTGGAAGGCCGCAGTTTCAAGGGCCTGACGCGCAGGACGTCGGCGTTTATATTAAATGAAGCGGCGGTCAAAGCCTTGAACCTGGAGCAACCGGTGGGCAAGACCGCTTCCAACTTCCGCGGCGTAACCGCGGAGATCATCGGCGTCGTCAAGGACTTCCACTTCGCTTCCCTACACCATTCGGTGGAGCCATTGATATTGGACTATCGCCCGACTTGGGGTGGATATTGTCTCCTCAAGGTTCAGTGGGGTCGAATCCCCGACGTCTTGAAATTCCTAAAGACCAAACTGGAGGAGATCGCGCCTGATAATCTGTTCCTCTACCGCTTCGTGGATGATGAGCTTGTCAAGCTGTATGCCAATGAGATCCGCATGAGCGAAGTGTTCAAGCTTTTTTCGCTCCTGGCCATCTTCATTTCCTGCCTGGGCCTCTTCGGGCTCTCTGCCTACTCCGCCGAGCTCCGTACCAAGGAGATTGGGGTGCGAAAGGTGCTGGGCGCTTCGGTTATCCAGGTCTTGACATTGCTTTCGCGGGATTTTACCCGTTGGGTTTTGGGAGCCAATCTTATTGCCTGGCCGCTGGCTTACATCGTCATGCATGATTGGCTGAAAAATTTTGCCTACCGTATCCACATCAGCTGGATCACCTTCGCCTTGGCGTCCGGACTGGCATTGCTGGTGGCCTTGCTTACGGTCTCGTATCAAGCGGTGCGCGCCGCTTCCGCGAATCCGATCGACTCCCTCCGCTACGAGTAATTAATGGGGACAGTCCCCATTTCTTGTGGGGACAGTCCCCATTTCCATGATAATTAGGTACAATAGCTAAGAATCAAAACCCATGAGGGAGTCATGAGAAAGCAAATTCCTTCCCAAGGCGTAGATTCCCCGGCTGCGTCGGACCTTAAAACCGAGATTGCAGAACTGAAACGAGAGAACACCCGGTTGCAGCTCCAAGCGGCCAAGGCCGAAGAAATGCAAAATATGTGGCAGCATCTCATGCGCGTGATCCCGCTCCAGATCCTGTATACAAAACGAAACGGCGAGATAACTTTCCTGAACAAGAGCTTTTCTTTCTCCTCACCCCGCAAATTGAAGAAGAACAACATCTTCGAATATATTCCCCCTGAACACCAAAAACACATCCAAGAAATTCTGGACAGCGTCTTCCGATCCGGCCGCCGCCGGATCGAGGAATCCCACTTCAAGCTCAAAGACGGCACGGTCTACTGGCTGGTCTCTCATATCATCCCCATCAAACGCGCCACCAGTGTGGACCAGCTCCTGATGATAACCCAGGATATCACGGAACAAAAAAAAGCCGAAGCGGCCCTGCGCGAGAACGAAGAGAAATTCCGGACCCTGGCCGAACAGTCCCCCAATATGATCTTCATCAATCAAAAAGGACGTGTGGTCTACGTCAACCGGATGTGCGAACAGATCATGGGATTCACCAAGGCGGAGTTCCTGGCCCCGGATTTTGATTTCTTGACTTTGATCGCCCCGGAATCTCTTGCTCAGATCCAGGGCAATTTCGCCCGCCATATGCGGGGGGAAGAAATCCCTCCCTATGAATACTCGCTGGTCACGAAAAGCGCCAAAAGGCTTGAGGCCATCATCACCACCAGGCTGATCCAGTTTGAAAACGACCAGGCTGTGCTGGGCATCGTCACCGATATCTCTGAGCGGAAGCAGGTGGAGCAGGAGCTGGAGAAGGCTAAGCGGGAGCTGGAAAAGAGGGTGGTCGAGCGCACCCTTGATCTGCTCGAAGCCAACCGGCGTATGGAAATTGAGAACGAGGAGCGAACCAGGGCGGAGGCCGCCTTGAGATCGAGCGAGGCCAAGCTTCGCAGCATTCTGGATTCCTCCCCCGATGCCATCACGGTAACCGATGTCAGTGGAAATATCGTCGATTGCAATCAGGCCGCGCTCGATCAAAGAGGCGCCCGCTCCAAGCAGGAAATGCTCAAAAAGAATTCCTTTGATCTGATCGCCGAGCAAGACCGTGCCCGGGCGATGCGCAATCTGGAGCTGACGCTCCAGAAAGGCTCGATCCATAACATCGAGTACCGATTGATCAAAGACGACGGCACCTCCTATCCGGTCGAACTCTCCGCCAGCGTTATCAAAGATCCCACCGGAAACGTCTCCGGATTCGTGGCCGTGACCAAAGATATCATGGAGCGCAAGGCCTCTGAACTGGCCCTGCTCGAATCCCAGGCCCAGTTGCAGGAGCAGAAAAAAGCCCTGGAACAGAAGAACATAGCTTTGGGGGAAATCATCGCCCAGGTCGAGTTTGAGAAGCAGAAGATCATAGAAGACATCGCCCTCAACGTCCGCAAGGTGATTATGCCGACCCTGGATCTAATCGACCAGCAGGTCGCGGAGAAAACCCAACTCGACCTCCTGCGCCACCATCTGGAAGACCTGACTTCGACCTACGGCGCCCGGATCACGGCCAAGACCGCCAATCTCACTCCCAAGGAGATCGAGATCTGCAACATGATCAAAGCCGGCCTCTCCTCCAAGGACATCTCTCAGCTGCTGAAAATATCCACTCCCACGGTCGAGCAGCATCGAAAAAATATCCGTCGAAAATTCGATTTGACCAATACGGACGTCAATCTATCGACCTTCCTGCGCGATCTCCTTTAATGGGTATATTTAATACCTAATACATACCCATTGTTTCGTTTTCCTAGGATTCCTTTCCATCCATCATTCATTGTCAAATAGGGAGCGTATCAGGGAAGAAGGGGGCATTCACCAGGGGGAGAGGGTGCCGGCTGATGTCAGCAAAAGGGGGGTTGATGATGGGAACCAAAAAGGTGGGGGCTCTTCCCAGCCGGCAAGAAAGAACCACTATCATAATAACCGATTTTTTGATTCTGTCAAGTGCTTTTTTTCATATTGTTAAAACCTCTGCTATTTTTTTGATTCTTGTCTCGCGGGGATTCCCTCGCTTGACTCCCGAGCATACCGGGCTTAATATGGAACCGGACAGAATCCTCATGCTGAATCTAAAGAATCGCCTCCTGAAGCGCGAGCCTCAGCGGCCCGATGCGCCCCACGCCGACGACACCGAGCGCCTCCGGATCGCCACTTGTGTGGTTCTGCTGGAGGTGGCGAAATCCGACGATGAATTCGGCTCCCTCGAGAAAGCCGCCATCGCCGCCATTCTGCAACGGGAATTTCAGGTCTCCCAGGAGGCGGTGGAGGCCCTCATGGAAGTGGCCAAATCCCATCGTGAAGACAGCGTGGACCTGTTCGAGTTCACGAGTCTCATCAACCATCACTATGATCGGGAAGAAAAGATCAAGATCGTCGAGTTCGCCTGGCATGTGATCTATGCGGACCGGGAGCTCAATCGTTATGAAGACCATTTCGTCCATAAGCTGGCCCGGCTTTTCCGCCTTCAGCATGAAGAAATGATCGAGGCCAAGCTGCGGGTCCTGGAAAAGGTCCGTGCCTCGCTCCCGCGCACCTGAAACCGACCGCCCGGTTTGGCGGTGGAATATGAGATAGGTGAGGATCTTATGCCGCATCTAATCCTGATCCGGAAAGGGGCCTCGGCCGAAAGCCACCAGATCACCAAACCTGCGATCACCATCGGCCGCAATCCCGCCTGCGACATCGTCCTCTCCGATCGCTTCGTCTCCCGTGAGCACGCGCGCCTCCTGGCCCTCGAGGACGGCGAGCATGAGATACTGGATCTGGGCGGGCGGCAGCCGCTCAAGGTCAATGACAGGATCGTCTCCCGCCAACGATTGGAAGACGGTGACCGCATCGTCCTGGGCAAATCCATCTTGATCTTCAAAAAAGAGGATCCGTCCTCTTCATCCTTTATCCAATCCCTGGCCTCCGGTGATTTGACGTCCGACGGGGTCGAGGTCGCCTCCCTCGACGCTAAAGAAACGGCTTCCTTCACCCTGGGGGAAGCGGACGGGAAGGACCTTTCGTCCCTTCATAAAGATCAACAGCGGCTTTTGCGGCTCTATGAATTCGGCCAGACCGTCAATTCATGCTTGGAAGACCCGCGACTGCTCCTGGAAGAGATCCTGAATGCCGCCTTCCAGATGCTGGATGCGGAACGAGGCTTCATTGCGCTGGCCGACGAGGGCACCGGCGATCTGACCTATGAGCTGGTGCGGGACAACACGCCGCAGTCCACGGCCCAGGAGCCGGGATTCAGCCGCACCATCGTGCATAAGGTCTTTCGTGAAGGGGTATCTCTGCTGACCTACAACGCTCTGGAAGACGAGAATCTCGAAGAAGCCCAGAGCGTGAAGCAGTACAACATCCGTTCCGCCATCTGCGCCCCGATGCTGTTCCGGGACAAAGTACTGGGTGTTATCTATCTGGACAACCGGGCCTCGGTCGGAATCTTCCAAAAGGAAGACCTCATGTTTTTGATGGCCATGTGCCACCAGGCGGGGATCGCCATGGGAAATGCCTCTCTGCATCGTCAAGTGGTGCAGGAGAACGTGCGACTCCAAGAGGCGATCAAACCTCAGTTTCAGATCCTCGGCGATTCGGAAGGCATGAAAGGTGTGTTTGCAGCCATGCGTAAAGTGGCGCCCACCGAGGTCACGGTCCTGATCGAAGGGGAGACCGGCACCGGAAAGGAACTGGTCGCACGGGCCCTCCACACCCTTTCTCCACGAAGCGGGGAATCCTTCACGGCCGTTAACTGCGCCGCCATCCCCAAAGAGCTCATCGAGAGCGAACTCTTCGGCCACGAGAAAGGGGCGTTCACAGGAGCCGTCACGCCCCGCAAGGGCAAATTCGAAGCGGCCCACGGCGGCACGATATTTTTGGATGAAGTGGGCGATATGAGCCTTAGCACCCAGGCGAAGGTCCTGCGTGTGCTGGAGGAGAAGGAGCTGCAGAGGGTGGGAGGCTCGGACACCCTGCAGGTAAATGTTCGAGTCATCGCTGCCACCAACAAGGACCTGCGCCGTGCGGTGGAGGGCGGGGAATTTCGGGAGGACCTCTATTACCGCCTGAACGTGGTTTCGATCCGGATGCCTTCCCTCAAGGAGAGGCGCGATGACATCCTGCCGCTGGCACAGTTTTTCGTTTCCGGCCGCGTCAAAAGGATATCGAAGAAGGCGGCCGAGCTCTTGACTTCCTACGACTGGCCGGGAAATGTCCGCGAGCTCAAGAACTGCATCGACCGGGCCATCGTGCTGGGCGACGGGGAAGTCATACAACCGGAGGACCTGCCCCACAGCGTACGCGGGAGGGGGAAGACCATACCCTCTCCGCTGGAATCCCTCGAGCTCATCGAGCATGACCATATCCTGCGCGTACTGCGTCATACCGGTTGGCATAAGAGCGAGGCCTCCAGGATCCTAGGCATCACCCGCCAGACCCTGGACAACAAGATCTCGAGATACGGCATAAAAAAATAGGCACGGTTGCACACCGATCCACACCGCTCCCCCATAAATCTCCCTCCGCAGTATCCCGTTTCAGCGGGAGGGATCTAGGCCGAAAACGGACATAAATAACCTGAATGTCAAAAAATTAGACAAACCGGATAGATCCTCCCTTAAACCTCGGGCAATCCTGCGCTGTAAAACTCGACCGGTCTGATTTCCCCGAGACATGTCTAATAAATTGACAAGCGGCGGGGCGGCATTCGGCCTCCTTTCCTGGGGAAAATCGCATTGGCATGCTTCTTGCTATTAAATGCGGTGATGCAATTTTCAAGACGAAACTCAAATCCTGAATTCGGTGCGCGTCCCGAGCGTGAGAGACGTGTCCGGATCAGAGGCGTACGCTTCATAAGGCGAAAGGAGGTGCGAAAGGGGAGGAAAAGGAATGAGTCGGCTACTATGGGGGGAGCGAAACGATTCGCTCCCGGGTTGGAAGAAATGATCCAATTATTTTGGAGGTAATATTGAAAACCAAATCAAGTTATATCATTAGACTTGTCAGTACGACGCTCGTCGGCATGCTCTTCCTGGTGGGATCGTTTGCATCCGCTCAAGATTTTGGATCCATCAAAGGCATCGCCAAGGATGCGGACGGTTCTCCGCTGCCCGGTGTGTCCGTGACTTTGAACGGATCCAAGATTGCACCCATGACCGTGGTTTCGACCGCGGGCGGCAATTTCCGATTTCTGAACCTTCCTGTGGCGGACGATTATAACATCAAGCTGGAGTTGGAGGGATTCAAGACCTACAACCGCGAGATGTTGGTCGTGTCCTACGGAAAGGATCTGAATCTGGAAATCACCATGGAAATCGCGGAGCTCAGCGAAGAAGTAACGGTCGTCGGTCAGACACCCACCATCGATGTCAAGCGGACCCAGGTCGGCGTCAATGTGACCAAAGAAATGCTGATGCAGCTGCCCACGGCCCGTAATCCCTGGGTGATCATGGAGATGATCCCGGGCATGATGGTGGACCGCATGGACGTGGGGGGCAATGAAGGCGGCCAGCAGTCAAACTACTGGGGCCAGGGATCCAAGGACACCGACAACACCTGGAACGTGGACGGCGCCAACATCACCGACAACTCCGCCTTGGGATCGGCCCCCGCCTATCTCAACATGGCGAGTTATGAAGAGGTCTCCATCAACTACGGCAACAATGATGTCAAGTCCCAGACCGGAGGGGTCCAGATCAACCTGGTCACCAAGCGCGGCGGCAACAACTATTCCGGAACATTTTACCTGGATGTCATGCGCAACGCTTGGCAGTCGGACAATGTGTCGGCCGAACTCAAAGACATCGGGTACACCGCCGGCGGGATCAACCGGCTCTACCTCTACGGCGCCAACTTCGGCGGTCCCATCATCAGCGACAAGGTCTGGTTCTACGGCTCCTGGGGCATCCAGGACATCGACAAGCTGACCTTGGCGGGCACATCCGACAAAACCTGGTTGGCGTCCGGATACGGCCGCTTGGACCTTCAGATCACTCCCACGACCAGGGCCAATTTCTTCCTCTCCTACGACAACAAGCAGAAGTGGAACCGCACCTGGGTCGGCCCCACCCAGCAGTCACCGGATTCGACCTGGAATCAAAGCGGTCCCGGCTATATCTATAAAGGAGAGTTCGAGCAAAGTGTCGGGAGCAATCTCTATCTCAACGCCAAGGCCATGTACACCGACAGCTTCTTTGCCCTGGACCCGGTCACGCCCTTTACCGGCGATGGCCCGGGCCAGCCCATGACCTGGTCTTATTATCCCAGCTTCTATATGACCGGCATCCCGGACCTTTACGAGGCCGACCGCGATGCCCTGAATTTCACCTTCAGCGGGAATTACTTTCTCGACAACCTGTTCGGAGCCACCCATGAGATCAAGTTCGGGGTGGACTATCAGAACGCCATCACCAAGGAGACCGACCGGTATCAGGGGGGCGTGTGGCTCTGGTACTACGGTCCGGCCGATTGGCTGCCCACCGGTCAGGAATGGGAGGTGGAAGTCATCCGCGACTATATCGTAAACTACGACTTCAAACGGTATTCCGCTTTTCTTCAAGACACCATGACCTTCGGCCGCTTCGCCCTCAACCTCGGCATCCGATATGACCAGGAACAGTCCCTCGCCAAGAATGTCAACATTCCGGCCGCCCAATACATGTCGCAGTTCATGCCCGCCATCAGCATCGATGAATATGATCCCGGTGTTTCGTGGAAGGTCTTCTCGCCGCGCATGAGCGTGACGTACGACATCTTCGGGACCGGAAAAGACGTGCTCAAGTTTTCGGCGGCGACCTACGGCTCCCAGTCCGGAAACGATCTGATCGACTACATCAACCCGGCGGGATGGACCGAGATCGGACTCTACTGGCAGGATTTGGATGGCGACGGAAGCATCATCGAAAGCGAGCTGTTCGGTGTGGACTGGGACACCCTGGAGCTCAAAGACCGCAACGACCCGGACTACTGGCTCTACTACAGCGACAACATCGATCCAGAAAATCCCTCCTCGCTCCAGCCCACCAGTCAGTTCGATCCCGATTACAACTCTCCCATCCTGTACGAATTGAGCGCAGCTTACCAGAAGGAAGTGCTCACAGATTTTGTGACCAGCGTCGAGTTTTTCTACAAACGGCAGACCCGCGACACCTGGGACCGGTCCATGCTGGCGGACGGGACCCTGGAAACGGAAGCCAACTACTACGAAGCCGGGTTCAACCAGGATGTGGGCCAGCCTTATTACGGACGCTACGACTATTATCCCTACTTGTACCGCACCAATCACAAGAATGCCTACGACCGCTACATCGGGGCTCAGATGGTGTTCAACAAACGGCTCTCCCGCGGATGGATGCTCTATGGCGCCGTTACCTGGCAGGACTGGAGAAGATACTACGAAGATGAGTTCCTGGGCGACATCACGGATCTTATCGCATGGGACCTGTCCGGTTCAGGCTTGACCAACCAGGAATATTTCAGCGGAGGCGTATTCGCTCCCGAGACCTCCATGTCGGGCGAAGAAGACATTTTTGTCAATTCCCGCTGGAGTGTCAAACTCTCCGGTCTGTTCGAGCTTCCCTTGGGCGTCAATGTCAGCGGTGTGTTCACGGCGCGGGAGGGTTACGTGCGGCCCAGCTATACGACGCAGTTCCTTCCCGGCATCGGAACCTACAACCTCTACGGACTTCCCGGGGAAGGCGGAAAATACGGCGACCTGCGCCTGCCCAACTACTATGTGCTCAATCTGAGGCTGGAAAAGTCCTTCCCGGTGTTCGAGTCGGGCCATGTCGCGATGTCCATTGATGCCTTCAACCTGATCAACAGCGCCCACGCGGCTAAGCAGGAGAACGATGTGCTGGCGGATAATTACGGACAGACCCTCCAGATCTTGAATCCCCGGGTCTTCCGGGCAGGTATCCGTTTCAGTTTTTAAAAAGTCGATACGCAATTGCCCAAAGCCCTCCGTCTCTCTCGAGCCCCTCTCGTCCCTGAACGAGAGGGGCTCCCCCCTCTTTTTCCGGCAGGTGTTTATTAAGCGATGCAGATATGTGAAGGACAAATCCATGGAGTTCCGGCACAAAAAGACGCCGACCTGGACGCTCTTTTTCGCAATGCTGGCGGCGCGCGTATTGCTGGTCCTGCCGGGATGTCTGATGCGATCCCCTCGATTGGACCCTCTGAGTCAGGAATTCTACGACTACGCCCGCCTGATCATGACCTCGGAAGAATCCGACATATTCCGGCACCTGCCCGATGTGGAATCCCGGCAGGAGTTCATCATCGATTTCTGGGACAAGCGTGATCCCGATCCCTTCACCGAAGAGAATGAATTCCGGACGGCGTTCTTTCAAAGGATAGAAGAGGCCAATCGATTTTTCCGCTCGGAAGGAATCCCGGGATGGAAAACCGATCGGGGCCGGATCTACATCTATCTGGGTCAGCCCGACAGGATAGAGCAGCGTCCTTATATGCGCGATCCTGAGATCAAGGGTCTCATCTGGTGGGGATACCTCGACTACCGGTTCGGCGTCTGGTTCGCAGACCGGAGGGGCGACGGGCAGTATATGATCTACGAATACTCCAGCATCCGGGGCGAAAGCCTGAATGAGGTCCTGGAGCGGGTGCAGGACAACCAAGTCCGCAAAAGAGGGGAGGATTTCGGAAACCGGTATCTTGATTTCGGCTTGGAGTACGACAGAGAAGAAGACGCGTTTCTATTATCCATACCGGTGGAGGACATGGTTTTTCTGGAGGAAAAAGGCTATTTCAAGGCCGAATTGAATTTCGACTTCTACCTCTACCGGCGCCGGATCAACTGGCAGCGAAAGCTCCACAAGACGCGGCTGTTCGAAACACCGCAGCGGGATGTGCTGAAGATGACCCACTTGGAATTCGAGTTTCCCTGCCGCCTCTCCAATGGGGATTACTATGTGGATGTGGTCGTGACAGGCGATAGAGGGGTGGGGAAGACCCGCAAGATTTTTCGTGTCAAGGTGTTTTAGGAGGATATGACCGGATAGGCATCCTGAACCAAATTTCTTTGGGAAAGAGGTTCATCATGAGCGAAACCAATGCATTCGATCCAGAGTCTTCCGGCCCGGCAAAGATTGTAGGTCCGGTGTTGGGTTTCGAGCTAAAAAAATCCCCGGCTCGACTTAAGATCCCCTTCAAGTTCAGGGAAGATGCACACTCCGCGGGCACGGGGAAGACTTTGTCCGCGATGGAACACGTGATCATCTTTTTCAACATCCATCATGTCACCCGCGAGCTGTGGAACCTGGGGCAGGTCGAGATCCGGGTCCAGGGATTGGGGCAGACGGCCCGCATCCCGAGTTCTTCTGTTTTGAGCCTGAAAGATTATCCCTTCGACCGGGTGCTCATCATGACCCACTCCATACCGGCCCAAGAATTCTCTCCCGATGTCTACGAGGTCAGTCTGAACCTCATGAACGGCAGCCGAAATACCATCTGTCAGGAAGTCTCGCGCTTCATCATATCACCTCGCGGAATCATCCCTCATCCGGGAAATCAGGACAGGTCGACTCCCGAGGAGCAAGGATGAACTAAAAAATGGGACAAAATCACATTTTTGTGTGATAACGATTTGATGTTTAAAACGTATATAGGAATAGAGGGCAAAACCTAACGGCTGAGTGGGTTTGAAATGGAGTCGACAGGTCGGAAGGGACGGAACGGCTATGATATGCCCGCAATGCTCTGCCGGGAACACGGAGACGGCCCGATTTTGCCGTAGCTGCTCGGCGGTACTCCGGAATTCAGCGGATTCCGGCTTCGACACCACCGCTGTATTCTCCGATCCCTGTATGGATTTCGCACCCGGTTCCACCTTTGCCGGCCGCTATCAGATCATCGAAGAGCTGGGGCGCGGCGGAATAGGCTGCGTTTACAAGGTCTTCGACACCCGCAACCAGGAAGTCTTGGCCCTGAAGCTCATAAACCCCGATTTCGTTTTCGACGAGGATGTGGAGGCGAAATTTCAGCGCGAGCTGCAGCCGGTCCGCAGGATTTCTCATAAATACATATGCCGCCTCCATCACTGCGGCCGGGCCAACGGCCTCTTCTATATCACCATGGAATACGTCCCGGGTCAGAATCTCGAACACATGCTCCGCATGATGAAACAGCTCAATGTGACCACGGCCGTCAACATCGCCCGCCAAGTCTGCGCCGGTCTGGGACAGGCGCACAACCAACACATCATCCATCGCGGCCTCAAGCCCAGCAACATCATGCTGGACCGCAAAGGAAATGTGCGGATCATGGATTTCGGCCTGTCCTGTTTCCTGAACGAGGCCGGAATTCCCGGCCGCGGGCTCATGCAGGGATCGCCCGACTACGCAGCACCGGAACAGGTGGAGTCCTCGGATGCCGATGAACGTTCCGATATCTATTCCTTGGGAGTGATCCTGTATGAGGCGGTCACCGGAAGGATTCCGTTTCCTGCCGCTGTGCCGGCCCATGCCGCCCGCCTGAACAGGAGCGACCAATCCCTTGCTCCCCATAGGCTGAATCCCCTGGTGCCGGAGGAGTTCAGCCGGATCATCCTCAAATGCCTGGCCAAAGACCGGACCCGTCGCTTTCAGCATGCCGCGGAGCTGTTGTCGGAATTGAACCGGCTGGAAGATCCGACCCAGGCCCCCCGGGCGCTCCCTGGGGGCGGAAAGCTTAGGGCCGATGACGATTCGGCGGCATCCATCTTCCGGCTGAAGCGCTGGCCTTGGGCGGCGGGGCTGTTCGCCCTGGCCATAGTGGGGCGCTTGGCGTTTTTGGGATACGGCAAGGGCGAGGTCGTCCCGCTCCAGCCGGTAAGAAAGATGCTGGTGGTCTTGCCTTTTGAAAATCTGGGTCCACCTGAGGACGACTATTTTGCCGATGGTTTGACGGAAGAATTGAGCACCCGACTTTCGTCACTCAAAGAATTGGGAGTCATCTCCCGGCACAGCGCCCGGCGCTTCGCCGATACGCAAAAAACATCGCGCCAGATCCACGAAGAACTGGGAGTGGATTATATCTTGGATGGGACGATTCAGCGTGACCACTCCACTCCGGGACAGGAACGCGTCAAGGTCTCGGTCCAGCTCATCCAGGCGGAGAATGATGTCCCTTTGTGGTCGGAGCTCGATAATCTGATATTGGAGGATATCTTCGACATCCAGTCCGAAATTTCCGAAAAAGTGGTCAGCAAGCTCGATCTCACGCTGCTGGAACCGGAGCGGAACGCCTTGATGGCCCGGCCGACGGAGAATGTCAAGGCCTATGATCTTTATATGCAGGGAAGCAAACTGGCCGGGGAAGCCTGGAACCGCGCCGATGCCGAAGCGTACGAACGGGCGATCGAGCGCCTGGAGCAGGCCGCAGAACTGGACCCGGCATTCACCGCCGCCTTTGTGACGCTGGGCATGACCCAACTGTGGATGCACAGCACCGGTATCGACCGGACA